>ERZ791881.188-NODE-188-length-68537-cov-20.016004_pt1 | contig 68537 bp, 60 predicted proteins | sample MGYA00510161_ERZ791881 | MGnify/ENA primary metagenome ERZ791881 (study PRJEB30046, sample SAMN00792073) | human gut metagenome | study: EMG produced TPA metagenomics assembly of the A metagenome-wide association study of gut microbiota in type 2...
TCCTTAACCGCTTCACAAACAAACTGGAAATCCGTGGCGCTGTCTATCGTCCCGGCATCTACCAGCTCAGCGGTAAACTGAACACGATCCGCGAACTTGTCAATGAAGCCCAGGGTCTGACCGGTGACGCTTTCCTGAATCGTGCCGTCCTTTATCGCCAGCGTGAGGACCTGACCAGTGAAGTTGTTCAGATAGACATCAGGTCTATCATGGACGGTACTTCCCCGAACCTCGCCCTGATGAAGAATGACATCCTTTACATTCCGAGCATTCACGATCTGGAAGATCGTGGCAATGTCACAGTTCACGGTGAAGTCGCGCACCCTGATTCCTATCCCTACGCTGATAACATGACACTTGAGGATCTGATCATCCAGGCCGGTGGCTTGAAAGAAGCCGCCTCTACTGTCCGCATTGATGTGTCGAGACGAATCAAGAATCCCCGTAGTACCGCGGATAATGATACTATCGGTCAGATGTATACCTTCTCTTTAAAGGATGGTTTTGTCATCGACGGTCAGCCCGGTTTTATCCTTCAGCCTTATGACGAAGTTTATGTCCGTCGCAGTCCCGGTTATCAGGCGCAACAGAATGTAGTCATTGATGGTGAAATATTGTTTGGAGGAAATTATGCCATGACCAACCGTGAGGAACGTCTTTCCGATCTGGTGAATAAAGCGGGTGGTCCTACCAGTCTTGCCTATCTCCGTGGTGCGAAATTGACCCGTGTGGCAAGTGCGGGTGAGAAGAAACGTATGGGTGATGTGATTCGCCTGATGAGCAGGCAATTGGGTGAAGCCATGATTGACTCTTTGGGTATTGGTGTTGAGGATACCTTTACGGTAGGCATTGATCTGGAGAAGGCTTTGACTAATCCTAAGGGTAGTGCCGACCTTGTCCTACGTGAAGGTGATGTGGTCTTTATACCTAAGAATACTAATACTGTAACTATCAATGGTGCTGTTATGGTCCCCAATACGGTTTCTTATATGAAGGGAAAGGATGTGGATTATTACCTGAATCAGGCCGGTGGCTATTCTGATAATGCAAGGAAGAGTAAGAAGTTCATTGTTTACATGAATGGTCAGGTGACGAAGGTTAAGGGTAGTGGTAAGAAACAGATTGAACCGGGATGTGAGATTATTGTGCCTGGTAAGGCTAAGAAGAAAGGGAACATAGCTAATATTTTAGGTTATGCTACTTCCTTCAGTTCTTTGGGAATGATGATTGCTTCTATTGCTAATCTTATAAAGAAATAATAGAATTTACTTTTATGTCAGAACAACGACAGGATAAAAACTTGCTCTCTGAACCACACAAGACAGAAAGTGATGAGATAGAAATTGATTTGGTCGATATCTTTCGCAAGATTATTGCTATTCGTAAAAAATTATACAAAGCCGTTGGAATTGGTTTTATTATTGGAATAATTGTAGCGGTAAGTATCCCTAAACAGTATACAGTAAAGGTTACCCTTTCTCCTGAAATGGGTAATGCGAAGGGGAGTAATGGTTTAGCCGGACTTGCTGCCTCGTTTTTAGGAGATGGGGCTCTAATAGGGGAAAGCACAGATGCCTTGAACGCTTCTCTTTCAGCAGATATTGTTTCTTCAACTCCTTTTTTATTGGAACTTTTAGAAATGGAAGTCTCCGTTTCTAAAAAGGATGATAAAATGACTTTGGGGTCTTATCTCGATGAAGAGTCATCTCCTTGGTGGGATTATCTTATAGGTTTTCCGGGCATAGTAATAGGAGGAGTTAAATCATTATTCGGAGAAGATACGGTTCCTGCCAGTGGAGGGCGGCAAGGAACTATCGAATTGACGAAAGAAGTAAATGAGAAGATTAATTTTCTTAAAAAGAAGATTAGTGCATCCATTGATAAGAAAACCGCCATAACGAGCATTACGGTCACCTTACAAAATCCGCAGATCACTGCGGTTATAGCAGATTCTGTCGTTCATAAATTACAGGAATATATTATTGGGTATCGAACTTCAAAAGTAAAAGAAGACTGTGCGTATTTGGAACGGTTGTTTAAAGAACGTCAGCAGGAATATTATGCTGCTCAAAGAAAATATGCGGATTATGTAGACGCCCATGATAATGTGGTTCTTCAAAGTGTACGTGCTGAGCAGGAGCGTTTACAGAACGACATGAGTTTGGCTTATCAGATATATAGTCAGGTTGCTAATCAGTTGCAGGTATCCAGAGCCAAAGTACAGGAGGAAAAGCCAGTCTTTGCAGTAGTTGAGCCTGCCGTTGTACCTTTGAAACCTTCAGGTATGGGACTCAAAATTTATATTTTATTATTTGTGTTCCTGTCCGTATCTGGTACTCTCGTGTGGGTGCTTTTTGGCAAAAGTCTGCTGGCTAGCTTGAGAAAAGAACTGAAAAATAAGGAGATAGAACAGGATAAATGATGCTAAAACGTCGTTTACAACATTCTTATATCAATTAAATTCACTTACTATATTATTAAACGAATGATACGTACAGCTATGATAATGGCTGCGGGCATGGGAACCCGTTTTGGCCAATATACAGAATTGATACCTAAAGGGTTCGTCAAAGTGGGAGGTATTCCAATGATAGTTCGTTCTATTGATACTTTGTTATCATGTGGCATTGAGCGAATTGTAATCGGTACAGGATATAAACAAGAAGTTTATGAAGAATTGAAGACAGACTATCCTATGCTTGAAACCTGTTTTAGTCCTCGTTATGCTGAAACAAATAGTATGTATACTTTATATAATACGCGGGAGATTCTGGGCAATGATGATTTTTTATTGTTAGAGTCAGATTTGATTTTTGAGAAACAAGCAATAATGAGCTTATTGGAGTGTCCTGCGGCAGATGCAATGCTAATAGCTCCAGTGACAAAGTTTCAAGATCAGTATTATGTGGAACATGATGATAATTTTCGCCTTTCTTCATGTTCTGTCAATAAGAATAAACTAAACGCTAAAGGCGAATTGGTCGGCATCCATAAACTATCCGGTTCCTTTTACAAAATAATGTGTGCTGATTATGCGAGTATTGTTGATGAACAACCCAATTTGGGATATGAGTATGAATTACTACGAATATCTTGTTCTCAATCTCCTGTTTATGTGCATAAAGTAGAAGGGCTGAAATGGTATGAAATCGATGACATATCAGATTTGGAATATGCAGAGAAATATATTGTTCCGTATTGTTAATTAAAATAATATATCAAATTATGAGTAAGACAGTTTATATTGGGATGACTGCGGATATTATGCATCCAGGACTTATCCGCATTATTAATGAGGCTACTAAATACGGTGATGTTATAATTGGTCTTCTTACAGATAAAGCTATTGCGGAGCATAAACGCCTTCCTTATCTGACCTATGAACAACGAAAAGAGGTAGTTCAGAATATTAAAGGCGTATGTAAAGTTGTTCCTCAAGAAGAATGGAGCTATGTTGAGAATCTCAAACGCATTAAACCTGACTATATAATTCATGGTGACGACTGGAAAACCGGGCCTTTACGTGAAGAACGTGTGCGCGTATTTGAAGTGATGAATGAACAGGGAGGAAAGGTTATCGAAATTCCATATACTTTGGGAATTAATTCATCTTCTTTGGATAAAGATATTAAGGCTATAGGTACAACCCCCGATGTACGTTTAAAATCACTTCGTCGTTTGATAAATGCCAAACCCGTAGTTCGTATTTTGGAAGCTCATGATGGACTATGTGGCTTGATAATTGAAAATCAGGAAATATTAAAAGGGGATAAGAGGGAAGTATTTGACGGAATGTGGTCTAGTAGCCTTACGGATTCAACCAGTAAAGGTAAACCTGATATTGAGGCGGTTGATTTAACTACCCGATTGCAAGATTTGAATAATATTCTGGAGTGTACTACTAAACCTATTATTTTTGATGGAGATACAGGTGGTAAAATTGAACATTTCGTATTTACAGTACGCACTTTAGAACGTCATGGAATCTCAGCTATAATAATTGAAGATAAAGTTGGATTAAAAAAGAATTCATTGTTTGGTACGGATGTTATTCAAACTCAAGATACAATCGAAGGTTTCTGTAATAAGATCAAAGCAGGAAAGGCATCTCAGATTACTGATGATTTTATGATTATCGCTCGTATTGAGAGCCTTATAGCGGGAAAGCCGGTAAGTGATGCTTTAGAGAGAGCTTTTGCATATGTCCAAGCGGGAGCGGACGGTATTATGATACATAGCAAAAATAAGTCGGGTGAAGATATAAAAGAATTTTGTTTGGCGTTTCGAAAACAGTATGCTCATGTACCTATCGTGGTTGTGCCTACTACATATGATCATATTTATGAGTCTGAATTGTGTGATTGGGGTGTGAATATAATTATTTATGCTAATCATATGCTTCGTGCCGCTTATCCTGCTATGATGAATGTCGCAAAGACAATATTAGAGAATGAACGTGCTTTAGAGGTGCGCGAACTGTGTATGCCCATAAAGGAAATATTGGAACTGATTCCGGGTACTAAATAAAAAGAGGAATATCATTATGTTAAGCGTAGAAAAAGTTTATGAAACGTTTCTGAGTCATGACGTTGATTTTTTTACAGGAGTTCCAGACTCATTACTAAAAAATATTTGTGCCTATATCACAGACCATACTTCACGTGAGAAACATATCATAGCTGCTAATGAAGGTGCGGCTGTAGGAATTGCTTCAGGTTATTATATGGCATCAGGTAAGGTTCCTGTGGTTTATATGCAAAATTCCGGCTTGGGTAATACTGTTAATCCTCTGCTGTCTCTTGCAGATGAACAAGTATACAGTTTTCCAATGCTTTTGATGATTGGCTGGCGTGGTGAACCGGGAACAAAAGATGAACCTCAGCATAAAAAACAGGGTGAGGTAACTTTAGATTTGTTGAAAGCAATGCGGATTCCTTATATAATTCTTGATTCAAATGAGAATGATGCATTTATTCAGCTCCATGATATCATACAATCAGCAAAAACTAAGAATATTCCTCATGCAATAATTATTCGGAAAGATGTTTTTGGCAAATATAAACTTCAAAAAGAGTTCGGATGTAATTATCCTTTATCTCGTGAGGATGCTTTGCAAATAGTTGTGGATTATCTGCCTGAAAATTCAGTGGTCGTTTCTACTACTGGCAAGCTTTCTCGTGAGTTATTTGAATATCGAGAAATGAAAGAGCAAGGTCATGAACATGATTTTCTCACGGTAGGCTCTATGGGACATAGTTCATCAATCTCTTTGGGTATTGCTATAGCAAAGCAAGATAGACCTGTTTATTGCTTGGATGGTGATGGAGCATTTATTATGCATTTAGGGGCAATTAGTAACATTGGCGATTTATCTCCTAAAAACTATTATCATATTTTGTTTAACAATGGTGCTCACGAGTCTGTAGGAGGACAGCCTACTTTAGGATTTAGTTTAGATATTCCGGCTATTGTCCGGGGGAGCGGATATAAGCATACTTATACTGTTTGTACAAAAGTTGAAATTGAAGAAGCAATGAAGCAGCTTCCAAAGTTATGTGGTCCTGTTTTGTTGGAAATAAAGGTTAAAATAGATTCTCGGGAGAATTTGGGACGTCCCACGACTACTCCTATAGAGAATAAGGAGCATTTTATGGATTTTTTAAAATAAATATATTCGATGAAAATAGAAAGAAAAATATTATTAAATCCTGGGCCTGCCACTACTACTGACAGTGTAAAAATGGCACAAGTTGTTCCGGATATTTGTCCTCGCGAGAAAGAATTCGCAGGTATGATGAAACAACTTCGGGACGATTTGGTCAGAGTTGCTCATGGGAATTTGGAAAAACATACCGCTGTATTATTTTGTGGCTCAGGAACCATCAATATTGATATATGTCTAAATTCTCTTCTTCCTGAAGACAAAAGGGTGCTTATAGTGAATAATGGGGCATATAGTACCCGTGCTGTAGAAGTGTGTCAATATTATGGTTTGCCTCATATTAATTTGGAATTTTCCGTTTACGAACGTCCTGATTTATCGGTGGTGGAAAATGTGTTGCAAGAAAATCCTGATATAGCTATGGTTTATACTACTCATCACGAGACGGGTACAGGAATTCTGAACCCTATTCGCGAGATGGGCGCTATAGCTCATAAATATCAGGCTAAATTTGTCGTCGATACTACTTCTTCTTTGGGCATGATTCCTTTTGATATAGAGAAAGATAATGTGGATTTTTGTATGGCATCTGCTCAAAAAGGACTTCAAGCGATGACAGGTCTTTCTTTTATTATAGGCAATGAGGAACAGATTAAGTTTTCAAAAAAATATCCCAAGCGTTCTTACTATTGTAATCTTTATTTGCAGTATGAGAATTTTGAGAGAACAGGTGAAATGCATTTTACTCCACCGGTACAAACTATTTACGCCACTCGTCAGGCATTAAATGAATATTTTGAAGTGGGCGAAGAAGCTAAGTTTGCCCGTCACAAAAGAGTTTTTGAGGCTATTCATTCAGGTATAAATGAAATTGGTCTTAAAAGTGTAATAAAGCGTGAATGGCAGTCAGGACTGGTTGTCTCAGTTCAATACCCAGAAGATCCCAACTGGGATTTTGAGAAAATACATGATTATTGTTATGAGCGTGGATTTACGATTTATCCAGGTAAGATATCAACTGAGGATACTTTTAGAATCTGTGCTTTAGGAGAGATAGAAGTAGATGATATTGAGAACTTCTTTAAAGTACTAAAAGCTGCATTAAATCATTATAACGTCACATTACCGATGTCATGATTGCAGAAATATTATTGAAGATTCGTCATTTTTATTTTTCCCTTCGTGGTATACACTTCCATCCGGAAAGTGTTATTTCTGGAGTGCCTATTCGTAGCTTTCGCTTAGTAGGCAAATATAGCAATATCTACTTAGGTAAAAATGCTGAAATACGTTCAGGCTGTTATCTGATTGCTCGTGATAAAATCATTATTGGAGAAAACTCAACACTCGCCTATGGAACGACTATATTGACAACTGCTGATCCTAATGGACCGTATAATGCATTAGCAGTTCTTTATCCTTATAAAAAGGCACCGGTAGTTATAGGAGATAATGTTTGGATTGGGGCTAATGTTACCATCCTTCCTGGAGTAACTATTGGTGATTACGTTGTAGTAGCAGCTGGAGCTGTTGTAACAAAAGATGTACCTTCAGGAGTATTGGTAGCTGGTGTACCAGCTATTGTGAAAAAACGTTTTAATAAATGAAAGAAAAAACTTCTTTAAAGAACAAAGCCATATGTGGAATCTTTTGGAGTGCAGTTGAACGATTTTTATCACAGGGGATACAGTTTGTAGTTACAGTCATTATGGCGCGTTTTCTATTGCCATCTGATTATGGAATGGTAGGAATGTTAGCAATAGTTCTTCAATTATCTCAAACGTTAATGGATAGTGGTTTTACTAATGCCCTTATTCGTTATAAGGAACGTACTGAAATTGATTATTCAACAGTTTTCTTTTTTAATATATTAGCATCATTAGTTATTTATTTTCTAATTTTTTTTCTAGCTCCTTATATATCGTGGTTTTATAAAATAGGTCAATTAGTTGAGATTACTAGAATTTTATCTATTGTTATTGTTTTAAATTCCTTTGCGATTATTCCTAAAACTAAATTAATAATAGCTGTAGATTTTAAAACTCAATCAAAAGTCTCATTTATTGCAGCTTTGGTTTCAGGTATTATTGGCATTTGGGCTGCATATTTAGATTTTGGAGTTTGGGCTTTAGTTGGACAAACTTTAGTAAACGGATTGTTGATTGTAGTTTTGTATGCATATTTTTGTAGATGGAAACCATTGTGGATATTTTCATTGAAATCGTTTCGTTTATTATTTGCTTTTGGGTCAAAATTAGTATTAGCTAATATTCTTAATACTTTATATAAAAATCTGTATGCTATAGTTATAGGAAAGAAGTTTTCGTCGGTTGATTTAGGATTTTATACTCGTGCGGAACAATTTGCTCAGTTTCCTTCATATAATTTGAGTGCAATAATTTCTAGAGTGACATACCCCATATTGAGCCTTGTGCAAAATGATAATGATAGATTATCTGCTTTATATAGGAAATATGTCCGTTTATCTTCTGCTTTTATCTTTCCATTGATGATTTTGTTAATTGTCATAGCTCAGCCACTGGTATTATTGCTTTTGACAGAAAAATGGATAGGAGTAGTTGTATTGCTTCAAATATTGTGTTTAGATTGGATGTTTGATCATTTGAGTAGTATAAATTTGAATTTACTATATGTAAAGGGACGTTCAGACTTGGCTTTACGTTTAGAAGTTATAAAAAAAGTGTTAGCGACGGGGATCCTTCTTCTATCTATTCCTTGGGGGATTGTAGGTATGTGTTGGGGGCGTGTTATGTATTCATTGATTGCTGTGTATTTGAATACTTATTATACAGAATCATTGATTAAATTAAGTCTTATTAGACAGATGAGAGATATACTACCAAGCTTTTTTTTAGCATTAATAATGGGAGGAGGTACTTGGTATATGATTTTATTGTTAGAGGGTGAAATTGTTCAAATTGTAGTAGGAAGTGTTATTGCTTTATTGCTATATGGAACGTTGTTGTATTGCTTTTCTCGATCCTTGTTTGATGAAATATGGGCGGTTATATTAAAAATAAAAAGGTAATGGATAAACTGAGTTTGATTATTAGTAAAATACGACGGAATCATTGGTATAGAACCTATATGCGTCCTATATATTTATTTGTTTATGGCAATAGAAAATTGAAGAATAGAAATAGAATATTTTTGCAGTATTCACAAGAGCTGCTAACTAACTTTCATCAAGCAATGAATGAAGTGGGAATTCCTTATTGGTTAGAATTTGGAACTCTTTTAGGTGCTGTTAGAGAACACAGTTTTATAAGTCATGATTTTGATCTTGATGTGGGCCTTTTTAAGGAAGATTATTCAGATATAATAAGAGAGGTCTTAAAAAAATATGGTTTCAAAAGAATAAGGTGTATAACCGCCCTTGATTTTATTGATGCTTATGAGGAAACTTATCTTTATAAAGGTGTGACAATTGATCTTTTCCTTTTTTCAAGAGAGAAAAATTGTGATGGGGTCTATTGTTATGATTTTGTTCCAGTATATTCAGATATAAAGAGAACTAAAAAAGGTGATAATGCAATCCGGAGAATTCATTTTCCTAGAATTGATTTGATTGAATATTCATTTATTGGAATTAATACTTTTGTTCCTGAAAATTATGAGGAACATCTTTGTATGCATTATGGTAAAGACTATATGATTCCAAATCCTCATTGGAAAGATTCAGATGCGCAACATACTGATATCTTTTATGGTAGAGAGATTAGAATTGAATTGTTTGATAAAAGTAAATAATAGTAGATAATACATGTTCTATCTATTTTTTTTACTAATTGTGCTATTTTTGTTATATATACAAAGTAGGAAAAGACAATATTCTACTGTAGCGGGAATTTGTGTTCCTATTATTATAATTTTTGTTGTAATTTGTCGTTATAGAGTGGGGTATGACTATTTAACGTATTATACATTAATTGAAAATGAAGAAGAGGCACAGATTTTATACTTATTTTCTCCTTTAAGCATTGTTTGGGCAGAGATTGCTTTATATTTTGAATCTCCACAGATGTTATTTGTTCTTTTTGGGCTTCCAACATTTGCTCTTCTAATATTTACTTTAAAAAAATATTCAAAAGATTATGCGTTATCAGTAACTATTTTAATTTGTTTCTTCTTTTTTACATCACTCAGTATTATTCGACAAGCTTTGGCTTTGGCTATTTGTTTTTATGGTTATCGTTTTATAGTAAAACGTTCACTAATTAAATATATATTATGTATATTGATTGCAGCTTTATTCCATCCTTCTGCAGGAGTAGCGATTATTATATATTGGTTGCCATTTCTAAAGTTTAGATTAGTTGTATTATTATCTATAATATCAATAGTAGCCAAACCTTTATTTTTTTATATGCTAAATATATTAGGGGTGTATACCTCTTATCTTGATGGCAAGATGGATATTGAAGGTGGGAAATATACTCAATTAATATACTTTTTGTTGTTTATTATTTGTTTTGTTTTGGGAAGTAAAAACATAGATAAAAACAAGTGTAATTTATTTAATGTTTTATTGTTAAGTTTTGTTTTCGTATCTTTTTTAGGAGCTCATTTAGGCGGGAGAATAGCGTTTTATTTTAATATATATTATTGTTTGTTGATTCCTAAAGTGGTTAAAGGATTGGATGGGCAACTAAGAGAGCAAGTGAAGCTTCTTTCTTATTTTCTATGTATTTCTTATTTCTTATTGTACCTATTCGTTCCATTCATAAAAGGTGTACCCTCATATTATATCCCATATAAGTTTATATTTTTCAAATAGTAAAATGTTGATATCTATAATTGTCCCTTGTTATAATTCTGAAAGATATTTGTCTGATTGTTTATTGTCTATATTGAATCAAACCTATGTTAATTGGGAGGTGATTTGTATAGATGATGGAAGTCAAGATAATACATTATCTATTTTAAATCATTACGCTACATTGGATGAGCGTTTTAAAATTATTTCTCAGTCTAATGCAGGAGTGTCTGTCGCAAGAAATAAGGCTCTATCCCAGTGTCAAGGAGAGTATATTTGCTTTGTTGATAGTGATGACCTGATAGAACCTAATTTTTTGATAACACTTTTACAGCTTATAAGTCATCAGGCTGATTTGGCAATCTGTGGTTTTACTCGTTCTATGGTTTTCTGTATGGATGATGCTCAAGGATATATAGAAATGAGTGGTAAACGTTGTATAGAAAGAATTATTCTAGATAAAAGTTTCAATCCTCAGATTTGTTGTATGTTATTTCGACATAATATTATAAAAGAGAAACAATTAGAATTTGTGATAGGGTGTACTCGTGGTGAAGATCGTGAATTTATATTGAAATATTTAGTTTATTCTAATAAGGTTTGTTATACAAACAATCTTCTTTATCACTATCGTGTAAATGATCAGTCAGCCATGGCAATCTTTTCTATTAAAAGTTTGACAAGTATAGAAGCTTCACAACGCACGGTCAACTACTATAAAAAAGTGAATTATTCTGTTAGAGGGCTTGAATTTGAATTTTCACGTACATTGTGGAAATTCATGATTTTAGCTATTTTGTCTGGGCAAAATGATTTATATCAAATCATTCGAGAAAAGTATGATCTAAAAAGACAAATGGAACATCTTTATTCTCATCCAGGACTATCCGAAAAACTTACAGCGAGATTGTTTGTTTGGAATGAGGCACTTTTTAAATGGGTATTTTCTATTATTAGATATCTATATAAAAAAAGATGGAGATGAATAAACGAAATAGATTATCTGAACAAGAAATAAAAAAAGTAGAACTTGACGCTTTATTGTATATTCGGAAAATTTGTCAGCAATATCATCTTCGCTATTATTTAGCTTGGGGTACTTTGTTGGGAGCCGTTAGGCATAAAGGATTTATTCCTTGGGATGATGATATTGATATAATGATGCCACGTTCAGATTATGAGCGATTATTGGAGTTAGTTCCTTCCTTGAGACATAGTTATTATAAAATCTTAAGTAATCCAAAGAATGAGGATTATTATTATACTCATGCAAAAATGATAGATACTCGTACTTTGTGTGTGGAAAATGATTTGCAAACTATTCAAAATATGGGGATTTGGGTTGATATTTTCCCCTTAGACGGTATGCCTGATAAATTTAAAATTCATTATTTTAAAATGCGTGTTTTGCATAGGATGAGGGCTTTGTCTGCACATCCTAAGATGCCTGAAACATCTTTTATGATGACTCCTATTATTTATTTAGCATGGAAGATCGTCCGTATCTTTGGTTTTCAGTTTTTTGTAAATAGGATGGAGCGATTGGCTCGAAAATATGCTTATGAATCATCAAATTATGTCTCTAATGTGGTAGAGCCGGAAGCTAAAATATGCATTTATAGAAAAGAGGTTTTTGACTCATCGTTATTATTATCTTTTGAAAAAGAAAGTTTTGAGGTCCCTATATTATATCAAGAATATTTAAAAAATACATACGGTGATTATATGCAATTGCCTCCAGTGGAAAAAAGGATTGGTCACTCTTTTGAAGCTTATTGGAAAATTTGAATATATGTGTTCCCTGTTTTTTTACTTTTCACATTTTATTATTAGTAATGATTTTGGTATCTGTTATAATTCCTTGTTATAATTCTGAAAGATATATTGTTCAATCAATAGAATCAGTTATAATGCAGACATTTCAACAGTGGGAAATGATTATTGTTGATGATTGTTCTACTGATAATTCTGCAGATATTATAAAAAAATATGAAGCAAAAGATTTTCGTATTAGATATTTAAAAACAAATGAACCCTCAGGTTCACCATCCATACCACGTAATATCGGAATAAGAGAAGCAAGGGGAAGATATATCGCTTTTTTAGATAGTGATGATATTTGGTTACCTAAAAAATTAGAGGAGCAGTTAAAATTTATAGATCAACCTAATGTAGCAATGGTTTTCTCAAATTTCGAGAAAGTAGATCAGGCAGGGAGGCGTACAAAGCGTAAAATTATTGCTCCTTCAGTGGTAGATTATCATTTATTATTGAGGGGGAATTGTATAGGCTGTCTGACTGTAATGTATGATACGGAAAAAGTAGGTAAAATGTATTTTAAGAATGTAAGGCATGAAGATTGTGCTTTGTGGCTTTCTATCTTAAAAAAAGGATATAAAGCTCAGAACACTAACTCTGTAATGGCTCTTTATCGTGTAGGGAATCATTCTATTTCATCAAATAAAATGAAAATATTGTCTTGGCAATGGAATATATTGAGAAAAGAGGAAAAGTTACCTTGGGGTAGAGCTGTCTTTTTGTATATACATTATGCTGTTAAAGCACTTTTAAAGGCTATCAAATAGTAAGAACTGTTGTTCTAAATGAAAGTATTGGATTACGTTATATAGGACTGATAACTAAAAATTTAATCATTTTATTATGGAGTATAATAAAGATTTCATTCCCGACGGAATGAATGCTTTTGAGCGCAATGTCAAGCGAATTGGGGATTGCATTATTGCGGGCATATTACTGATTATTTTTTCTCCTTTATTTTTAATCTGTTATATAGCTGTGAAACGTGAAGATGGTGGTCCGGCTATTTTCAAACAGGAACGTATCGGTCGTTTCGGCCGTCCGTTTTATATTTATAAGTTCCGCAGTATGCGTTTGGATGCGGAAAAAATGGGCCCTGCGTTATATAAGGGTGGGAAAGATAAACGATTGACTAAAGTGGGTAAGTTTTTGCGTGAACATCATTTGGATGAATTGCCGCAACTTTGGAATGTCTTCTGCGGGCAGATGGCTTTTATTGGTCCTCGTCCCGAACGGAAATATTTCATTGATCAGATAATGGAACACGATCCTCGTTACGTATTTTTGTATCAGATACGACCGGGTGTTACTTCGTATGCTACGTTATATAATGGGTACACAGATACGATGGATAAAATGTTGCGTCGTCTTCGCTATGATTTGTTTTATTTGCAGCATCGCTCATGGTGGTTTGATTTTAAGATCTTGGTGAAGACATTTATAAATATTTGTTTTGGCAAGAAATTCTAGCAGGGAAAATTGCAATGTATTTGTAAAAATCAAAAACACTCATCGCTATGCAATGAGTGCTTATAGATACTAACCTACAATTCCCTGTATTCTTCTACGCAAGGGTAACACGGACATTTCTTTATCGGATTTAAATCATGATGTCCTATAATCAACGCTTCTGGAAATTTTTTCTTTAGCTCACGGAGCAGAGCTAACAGCGCCCCTCGTTGCGCCAGCGTACGTGTATCTTTCGCTTGTCCTTCCGCATCCAGTCCTCCTTCGTAACAGATTCCTATGGAATGTGTGTTATGATTCCGGCAATGTGCTCCGACCTTCTCTAGTGATCGTCCCGGATGTATTTCCCCATCACGTGTGATGTAGAAATGGTAACCAATATCACGGAATCCCCGATGTCGGATATGATCCTGTCGGCAAGCCTCCGCCGAGAGGGATTTTCCCTCCGGCGTGGCACTGCAATGAATGATAATCAGTGTGATGGTCCGCATAAGTTTACATACAGCTTTGTACTCCTATCAAACCACCTACAGCAGTAGCGACAGTGATGATTACTTTGATAATGAAACTCCAAACGGAACGGGATGATGAATTACTCATAGTTTTTGGTTTTAAATGAAAAAAATATTGATTTTTAATGAGTCTTTAGCTTATCCCGGCTAAAGACTTTGTCAGTGTTCAGGTTATGACTTAAACAGTCGGGTCCGGTGCTTCTTCGTCTCCTTCGTCCGGATTAGGTTTCGGATCGGGAGTGTTGCCTGACCCGGAACCTCCTCCTCCGGGCGTTGTCGGTTTCTGATACTCCGCCTGCTGCTTCAATTGGCTGTCGAGTTTCAGATTGGTCGTTGATAAGTTTCCTGTGGCACGTGCTTTGAGTCGCATACCTGTGATGTTCTTCTCCAGCGAGAACTCTTCCAGCGTTCCGGCAGCCTTGCTGCGGATTCCTACACCGAAGATGGCTAGATCATCAATTTTCACACTTTTGCCATCGAGCAGTAGTTCCTTGATGCAGTCCACCATATCAGTGAGCACGCCTTTGATCACCCCACTGGAATACGGTGAATTGTGCTTTGACATGTGTTCGGCAAGTTTGGCAAGGTCGAAAGTCTCGTCGCTTACCGCCCGGGCGAACCATTTGCCCGCATTCAAGCCTTTCTTCTGTTGGTTCTGATAGATTTTGTAACGAATCATAAAATAATAATTTTAAAGAGTTAAACATACTTTCGTGAGGATTTCTCCCTTTCGATGACACAAAGATAGTATGCTGTAACTCGGAAAAATCGGTTGTGTACAGTGGCAGTCGGTAATGTGCAATTGTTGTCAGTTATAGTCTGTTATTCCCTGATAAAACGTAGGTAATGTGAATATATTTTGTTACTTTTGTGACTGTAAAACAGAAACTTATTTGTCATGATAGAATTCAAAATACGTGCTTATGGTCGCATGGAACTGGCACAGCTTTATTCTCCCGAACTTACCGGCATTGCCGCTTACCGCAAAATGAATAAATGGATCGTCCGCTGTCCCGGTCTTCAGGAACGCCTGCTCGATCTGGGCTATCAGCCGCAGCACCGTTCTTACACTCCGCTGGAGGTAAGAGTGATTGTGGATGCGCTGGGAGAACCATGAGCAGGTAATAAGTATTAGGTAACAGGTAATAAGTGTTGGAGACTGCGAGGGGCGCTTTGTATTAGCTAAAGCTAAGCTTTAGAGGCCATAAAGCACCGCTTTAGAAGGCGTAAAGCATAGCTTTAGCCTACACAAAACGCTATACTCTGATTTTCATAAAATAACGATAAAAGACGATGTTATCAACAGGTACAGTAGGTACACTTTTACCCGCCCTCCCTAACACACGCACACGCGTGCGTGCGCGTAAGTACCTTTACCGTCAAGATTGACTATCAGTCCCTGTTTTACCAGTCGTTTCAGCCAGGTGAGGGCAGTGTTGGGCTTGATTCCCATAGTCGTAGCCTGCTCCAACAACTGTGCACGGGTAAATTGGATACCCAGTGCCTCAAAGAATACGTCACGGTCGGCATTGGCCCTATGGCTGACTTCTGAAGGAGGAAGGAAAGACAAGATATGCGTGGCATGCTGATAGAGTGGTTTCACAAGGTTCAGCACAGCCTTAAAATCTTTGGGAGTGATCGTCATATCCCACCGAGTAATGATACCGTCTTTGATATTATCAGCGGCGATTTCCTTGTCCGGTGTAAGCAGGGGATGAGAAGATGCCTGGTATTGATACGGCTGAGGATTTTCAAGAGCACGAAGCATGGCCACTACTGACATGATACGGCAGATGTTGACAGCCATTCGGGCGATGGAACTGTTCATTTCTCTGCCATTGGCAATCGTTGACCGGGTGAATAGTTCGGAAAAGAGATCATTGAACTCCTGTTTTTGTTCATCCGTGAGCCGGAGTGTGTGGAGACCATGTTCCTTGAGTAAGTTCAAGAGCTTTTTCCATTCCAGACCAATGGAGGTGAAGATGGCTTCCAAGTCCGTTTCGTTCTCGTCAAACTGATTGATCCATTGATAGATACCGTGCATATAATAGAACAGCTGGCGTGAAAAAAGTCCGTTCTCTACTGAAGGAATGAGTGGTTTCACCTGTGCGGGTGTCCCCGAAAGCAGGAGAGAGAGGTAACTTTTCTTGTTTTCCCGGTACTCCTGATTGGTACGTCGGTTGTATGCTAACCAGTCATGGTCGAATGCTCTGCGAAGCGTCTCACTCCAGTGACCGTATTCCGAACCGATGGCGGTAGAGATCGTATCCGCCTCGGTTTCGCAGATGAGGCCTGTTCCGTTGTTATCCATAATATTTTGAAGGATACCGGTACCGGTATTGTTGCCGGAGATGAGGAACATTCTGTTTAAAGGCATTTCGGGGATTTCCGCTTTGGCACGCTCTTTGCCCATCATTTCGTAGGCGACTTTTGCCTTTTTGTAGGCATTCATCTCTTTTTCCACTTGTTGGCGGATATCATCGTGGATAGGCATAACGAGCAGGCGGATGAGTGATAGTACTCCCTTGCCCGAGGCTGCCGGAGCTACAATGAAGGATTGCATGCAGGGCGATTGGTATTTGCCGGCATAATGACATCTCACGTATCGTTCCATGGTGGCACCCAGGGCAGTCAATGCTCCGAGCAAGAGTACGTCTTTTTGAGTGGCGGTAGTGCCATAACTTATGATGCGTAGCAGTAGCTTCGGCCAGTCTTCTAAGGTGAAAGTAGGTAATGGGTGATGCGGGTCGCTGCCTTCCAGCAGCTCTTCTGATTCACTCTTTTCTTCTTCTACTTTATTATATACGTGCGCGTGTGTGGAAAAATTGTGCGGTGAACTTTCTGTACCTACTGTACCCGTCCGGTTGTTCATAACTTCCTTCCGGTCTTCCCTGCAGATTTTTACTCCTGTCGATTCAGCGAGGTAAAATGCCGTTCCGAGATGTATTGCTCCCTGCTGTTTCGTGAGTGCATTGGAAAACATTCGTTCGGCATGGGCGGATTGATACTTGGCGGAAATCCGGCACAGGCGATGAAAAAACTCCCGTCCTGCTTCACCACAGTCCGTTGCGATGGCGAATGCTAATTGTACGTACTCGGCGTAAGTGGGTGCAATGTCGGCACCTGCTGTTTCGACTGCTTCGGTGAGGAGGCGTAAAGATTCAATATCGGTCATTTTTTGATAATTGACAATTGACAAATGATAATTGACAATTGAAGTTTGATCATTCGTGATTATAATTTAATATTCTCTGAATAGTGCTTGTGGGTCATGGCTGAGGAAGCAGGCTCTTACGATGTCTTTGCCGGAGGTGTCTACGGCTTTTTGAACTGATTCGATGGAGTTGTTCATTTCTGATCCGTAGGTCATTTCTACGTATTCCATTGCCCAGCTCATACTCTCTCTTACATTACGGCTCTGATCGTCTGTGTACAGGTTGCTGTAAGGTACGAATGTTTTCACACCCCGGTTGCTGGGACTGATAAATGAGAGTACAGGGTGGAGGAAAGGATCGTCGAACAGTGTACGACGCATTTCTACGGCTTTCTGATAGGAGTCGAGGTTATCTATATCTACCACTACGAGTCCGGAAGGAGATGCGAAGAATTTACTGTTCCGGCGGATGAATGTGCCGCACGGAGTCACGTATGGCAGCAAGGATGTTTTCGCCATTCGTATATCTTCGGCGCTGCGCACCTGTTCGGTCAGTGCTTTGAGATTTTCATTGCAGGTGATCATCTGATATACTTGCTCTACTGAGACTTCGCAGAAGGGAGTGAGAGTGGCGGGTGTAACGGTTTGTCCTTGTTCGTTCCTGATGGGAGCAATCGGGGGCATGAAATAAGACATTCTGAAAAAGTTTTGCATAGAATACTTCTATTAGGACGTTTAGTAAATGACTTTGACTTTCAAAGCATGGTGCGAAAGTAAGACAAATAAAATAAGTCGAGTTCAGATATGTCTGAAGTAGTGTGAAAATGTTTAATATATAAGACGTGTTTTTAACTAATAATAAGAAAAATGGAAAATAAAATTGTGCATCCTAAACTCGGTGAGTTTATTGAAAAGGTGCTTAAAGTAGCACATGTGAATCTTTCAAAAATGTGTCAAGAGATACATATGGGGCCTGCTACTTACCAAAAGGTAAAAAAGGGGAAGAAAAAGATCTGATTCATTATGAGCGTATTCTTGAATATTATTATAGGACTCGCACCGAAGAAGAGTTCTTGGAGAAAGTGAATGAGTGGGCAAAACTTTATATTCGGTGCAAGAAGGGGCAGGATGATATTTGATATCTTACGATTTATACTTTTTTATTCCTCTCTTAATTTGTTTTATCACAAATATTTGGTATTTTCGGACGCTTTTTGGACAAACGACTTGAATTACTAATAGTTTATTATATGGAAAATATCGAAACAGCGATCCTGCTGATGGTGGTCGGCATGGCTACCGTATTTGTTATTCTGCTGATTGTGATTTATTTAGGTAAGTTACTGATTACTCTTGTCAACAAGTATGCTCCCGAAGAAGTGATTCCTGCGAAGAAGGAAGCGCTACAAGGTCCTGCGCCTATTCCGGGTAATATAATGGCGGCTATCACAGCAGCTGTGAATGTGGTGACATTAGGAAAAGGAAAGATTACAAAAGTAGAAAAGTTATAAACCTATCAAAAGTATATCATAGAAAAACATGAAAAGAGAAGTTAAGTTTAGTCTGGTTTTCCGAGATATGTGGCAATCTGCCGGAAAATATGTACCTCGTGTAGACCAACTCGTAAAGGTAGCTCCTGCCATCATTGAAATGGGCTGTTTCGCCCGTGTAGAAACAAATGGCGGAGGTTTTGAACAAGTGAATTTATTGTTTGGTGAAAACCCGAATAGAGCCGTGCGCGAATGGACGAAGCCGTTCCACGAAGCCGGCATACAGACACACATGCTCGACCGTGCATTGAACGGACTCCGTATGAGCCCCGTTCCGGCAGACGTCCGCAAGTTGTTCTACAAAGTAAAGAAAGCACAAGGCACAGATATCACCCGTACATTCTGCGGATTGAACGACGTACGCAATATCGCTCCTTCCATCACGTATGCCAAAGAGGCAGGCATGATCTCACAGTGTTCACTCTGTATCACCCATTCGCCGATCCACACGGTAGAGTACTACACCAATATGGCGTTAGAACTTATCAAGCTGGGGGCGGACGAGATTTGCATCAAAGACATGGCAGGTATCGGTCGCCCCGTTTCATTGGGCAAGATCGTGGCCAATATCAAAGCGGCACATCCTGAAATTCCTATTCAGTATCATAGTCATGCCGGTCCCGGTTTCAACATGGCAAGCATCCTCGAAGTATGCGAAGCCGGTTGCGACTACATTGACGTAGGTATGGAACCGCTTTCATGGGGTACGGGACACGCCGATCTTCTCAGCGTACAGGCTATGCTGAAAGATGCCGGATATCAGGTACCGGAAATCAATATGGAAGCCTACATGAAAGTGCGTGCGCTGATTCAGGAATTTATGGATGACTTCCTCGGCTTGTATATCAGCCCGAAGAACCGTCTGATGAACTCGCTGCTGATCGGTCCGGGACTTCCTGGCGGTATGATGGGTAGTCTGATGGCTGACCTCGAATCGAATCTGGAATCTATCAACAAGTATAAAGCCAAACATAACCTGCCGTTTATGACACAGGATCAGCTGCTGATCAAGCTATTCAACGAAGTGGCGTATGTATGGCCCCGCGTCGGTTATCCTCCATTGGTAACTCCGTTCAGCCAGTACGTGAAGAACCTTGCCATGATGAATGTGATGGCAATGGAGAAAGGCAAGGAACGCTGGGGAATGATTGCCGACGATATCTGGGATATGCTGCTAGGTAAAGCAGGACGCCTGCCGGGTACACTGGCTCCCGAAATCATCGAGAAAGCCGAACGTGAAGGACGTAAATTCTTCGAAGGTAATCCGCAGGACAATTACCCCGACTCACTCGACAAGTATCGCAAGCTGATGAAGGAAAACAAATGGGAAGTGGGAGAGGACGACGAAGAACTCTTCGAATATGCCATGCATCCGGCTCAGTATGAGGCTTACAAGAGTGGAAAAGCGAAGGAAGACTTCCTGGCAGACGTGGCAAAACGTCGTGCAGAGAAAGATAAATCGCCGGAAGAAGATGCAAAACCAAAAACACTGACTGTACAGGTGGACGGACAGGCTTATCGTGTGACGGTAGCATACGGAGATGCCGAACTGCTTGCTGCACCTGTAGCTGCAGCTCCGGCAGGAGAGGGCAAAGATGTTCTTTCTCCGCTGGAAGGTAAATTCTTCCTGGTGAAGAATGCGCAGGAATCTGCCTTGAAAGTTGGCGATGCGGTGAAAGAGGGCGATGTGCTTTGTTATGTGGAAGCAATGAAGACTTACAACGCTATCCGTGCCGAATTTAGCGGTACGATAACTGCTATCTGCGCTAATCCGGGAGACACTGTTTCAGAAGATGATGTATTAATGAAGATAGGATAATGAACGAGATATTTGAGAACTTATATGACATGACTGCGTTCAGCAATATCATTGCCGAACCGCAGTTTCTGATAATGTATGCCATCGCGTTCGTCCTGCTTTATCTGGGTATCAAGAAACAGTACGAACCGTTGCTGCTTGTTCCGATTGCTTTCGGTGTGTTGCTTGCCAACTTCCCCGGAGGAGATATGGGAGTGATACAGGCAGACGAGAATGGTATGGTGATGATAAACGGTGTGATGAAGAATATCTGGGAAATGCCTTTGCATGACATTGCGCATGAACTGGGAATTATGAACTTCATCTATTATATGCTGATCAAGACCGGTTTCCTGCCTCCGATCATCTTTATGGGGGTCGGTGCGTTGACGGACTTCGGACCGATGTTGCGTAATCTGCATCTTTCCATCTTTGGAGCTGCTGCACAGTTAGGTATCTTTACTGTTCTGTTGGTAGCCATCCTGATGGGATTCACTCCGCAAGAAGCTGCTTCACTGGGTATTATCGGTGGTGCGGACGGACCGACAGCCATCTTTACAACGATCAAGCTGGCTCCGCATTTGCTGGGTCCGATCGCTATTGCCGCTTATTCTTATATGGCACTGGTGCCTGTGATCATTCCGTTGGTAGTGAAGCTGTTCTGTACTAAGAAAGAACTGAGCATCAACATGAAGGAACAGGAAAAGAAATATCCTTCGAAGACGGAAATCAAGAATCTGCGTGTACTGAAGATTATTTTCCCGATTGTAGTGACTACGATTGTAGCTCTCTTCGTCCCAAGTGCAGTACCTTTGATCGGTATGCTGATGTTCGGTAATCTGGTGAAAGAAATCGGAAGCAATACTTTCCGTCTGTTCGACGCTGCTTCCAACAGTATCATGAATGCTGCTACTATCTTCCTCGGACTTTCGGTAGGTGCAACCATGACGGCTGAAGCCTTCTTGAACTGGACGACAATCGGTATTGTCATCGGTGGTTTCCTTGCATTTGCTCTTTCTATTACCGGTGGTATCTTCTTTGTGAAGTTAGTGAATCTATTCTCCAAGAAGAAGATTAATCCGCTGATCGGAGCGACCGGACTGAGTGCCGTTCCGATGGCAAGCCGTGTGGCGAATGAGATTGCGTTGAAATACGATCCGAAGAATCATGTATTGCAGTATTGTATGGCAAGTAACATCTCAGGGGTAATCGGCTCGGCAGTAGCTGCAGGTGTACTGATCTCCTTCCTTGCATAATAAAAAGAACAACCAATAAAGATTAGGCACGGATTACGCGGATAAACACGGTTTTTAGTTACTCAACTCTTAAAACCGTGAAATCCGTGTCATCCGTGCCTAATTTTGTTTTTATCTATTCGCTGGTCACCTTCTTGTATTCAGCCACAGCCATCTTCTCTGCCAGATAAGCATTGATCAGATTGGTGTGTGCTTGCGTCCATGACAACTGGGCGGAAAGTACATCTACCATGCTCGCTTTTCCTTCATTGTAGGAGAAAGTGGCCAGATCCAGATTCTCATTTGCCAGACTCATGTTTTCTTTCGCTGTTTTCACCTGAGATTCTGTTTCCGTCAGTTTGGTGAGAGCTGCCGACAGTTCTTCGTTGATATTGTCCGTCATATAACTCTGTTGCAACTTTTGTATTCCGATATATGCCTTCTGCTGCCGGTTCGTCTTGAAACGGGCTCCCCAGCGGAAAATGGGAATATTCAGATTGACTCCTACGATGGGATTGAAAGATACGTCGTATCCCAAGTTGGGTGTGGCCGTTGCCCAGCCACCGCTGAAATACATGTTTAATTGGGGATTGAACTGGCTGAGAGCCGCTTTACGTTGTGCCTGGCTCTTCATGATGTTTACTTCCGTACTGGCATAATCGGCACGTCGTTGCAAAACATCTTCCAGAGGCAGTATCCGGACAGGAGCGGAGATCATTCCGATGTTGTACAGGCTGTCTACAGGAGTATTCGGTGCTTCTCCCATCAGAATATTCAGTTGTTGCAGCGCTAATGTATAATTCTGGCGGGCTTTGATATACTGCAGTTCCGCTTCTTTCAGCCGGGTGGAAATCATCAGAAGATCTGTACGGCTGATCATTCCGTCATCGAAACGGTCCTGAATAATGTCATATTGCTGTTTGACAATGCTCTGGTATTTGTCGGCCGCTTGTAGCATGGCTTTTGAAGCGGAGGCATTCCAGTAGACAGCATCACTTTGATAGTGAATCTGGTCTAACGTGAGTTCCTCGTTCAGTTGGTTCAGCTTTTCGTCTGCCTTCGCTATCTGATGTTGGGCATTGAGCGCACCGCCTGTGTAGAGTGGCTGTGATACGACAAATACTCCCTGGTAGGTATGGTTGCGGTATTCGCCCACCGGTTCGTTCCATGCGCTAAGGTCGCTCATGTTCAGGGTACCGTCTGCATTTACGTCGATTTTCGGCAGGAAACCTGTATGGGCTATCTTTCGCGCCTCCGAACTGGCCAATGTCTTTAGTTTTTGTTGTTTCAATATCTGGCTGTAAGCCTCCACTTTTTCGCGGTAGGCGTCCTGACTCAGGCAGGGCTGTTGCGCCCAGGCTGTGGAGCCAAGGAGCAACAGTGAAAATAGTATGAGTTGGGTTTTCATTTCTTTCATGGATAATCTTTTTAGTTGACAATTGACAGTTGACAATTGACAATTGTCAGTTGATGGTTATTGTTCTCCTTTGATCCGGTGGATGGCGCAATAGGCTACAGGAAGGACGAATAGTGTCAATGCCGAGGCTACTAACAGTCCGCCCATGATGGTGGCGGCCATTCCGCCGAACATGGCGTCGAACAGTAGCGGCAACATACCCAGAATCGTTGTTCCGGAGGCCATCGCTACCGGAATGATGCGACTGGTCGTGGCACTGATGACTGCGTCCAGCGGTTTTTTGCCTGCTGCTGTTTCCAAATCGATTTGGTCTACCAGTACGATAGCGTTCTTGATGTTCATACCAATCAGACCTAGCAGACCCAATATGGAGAAGAAGTCGAACGACTTGCCGAGTACGAGCAGTCCCAACACGATACCGATGAAGATCAGCGGCAGCATTAACAGGATGACGGTCGGCTTGCGATACGTCTTGAACAAGAAGAGCAGCGTCACAAACATCAGGAAGAATGTCAGCGGTAAGTTTTTGGCCAGCGCTTCATTCGATTCCACCTGACTTTCCTGTTCACCGAAATACTTCATGGTATATCCTTCCGGTATTTTTATCTCTTGCTGTACTTGCGACCATACCTGGTTGAAAGCGGAAATCGCATTGGTTCCGCGACGCGGGTCGCATTGTGCCATCATCACCATCTGCCGGTTATAGTCTTTCACGTTCGAGAACCGGTACTGGAAGTCAAATTCAGATACTACCTGTTCCAGGCTGGTCGTCTCGTTGCCTGTCCCGAATACGGGCAGTGTGCGCAGATCATTGATCCGGAATGAATCCAGCTGGTTATTTTTCAATAGGATAGGAAGTACCTGATCTCCCTGCCGGTATTCTCCCAAAGTCATTCCCGTGGTACCGATCTGAATGCTCTGTGCCATTCCCTGTCGGGATACACCCAGCGGTTGTGCCCGTTCCGGGCTGTAAACCGGTTTCCAGACGGGTATCTTGTTTCCCCACGAATTGCGGATATTAATTAAATCCGGATTCTGGTGCATAATGGCTATTGCCTGATTGGTAAGTGATACAAGCGTATCCACATTCGGACCGATAAAGCCGATTTCGATAGCCGCATCCACTGCGGGGGACAGTTTGAACAAGCTGGTCCGTGTGATTGCACTCGGATAATTGGCTTTCATATATCCGTCAAAATCTTCTTCGTATTCTTTCGTATATTTACTGTCTGTCAGTTCGACGAGTACATTGGCAAAATTCGGTTTCGGACCTACGGAAGTGGAGGCAAGGTAATACCTTAGCGGGGTGCTGCCGAATGTGATGGATACCTTTTTTACTTCCGGCTGCTTCGCCAGGTGCTCTTCTACCGATTTCATCTCTTTCACTACGTCATTGATGCTGTATCCGTCCGGATAGAATACATCCGCCCGGAAATAAGGCTTATCGAGCGACGGGAAGAAGTTCTGCGGCATCGTTCCCATAATAATGAGCGAGATGATGAAGAGGATCACCATGGATACCAGTGTCACTGCTTTCTTGCGGATCAATACTCCGAGAACGGAAGCGAACTTATGATAGAACGGCTTGTCGTATGGATCTTTCGTGCTGTCGCCTGTTTTGGCTTTCAGAATGAAATTTCCGAATACGGTAGTCTGCGTCAGGGCAAGTACCCAGCTCAGTCCTAGTGAAATGGCAAGTACCACAAACAGCGGTTTTACGATTTCCGCTACAGCAGAGGGAGCAAGGTAAAGCGGCAGGAAGGAGCAGATGGCAATGAAAGTTGCTCCGAGCAAGCCCCATTGTGGTCCGGTTGCTCCGTCTATCAGGGCTTTCCGTCGGTTTATACCTCGGGCAATGGCTATTTGGGCGTTGTCCGTCACTACGATGGCGTTGTCCACCAGCATACCCATGGCGATGATAAATCCTGCCAGGGACGTTCTGTTGAGTCCGACGCCGAAGAAAGACATGATGAGCAGTGTACCTCCGATAGAGAAAATCAGCGAAGAGCCGATGAGCAGACCGGCACGGAGTCCCATCACCAGCATGATAATGACAATCACGATCAGGATGGATTCGATCAGGTTGATGATAAATCCGTTGTTGGCTTCGTTGGCGATCTCGTTTTCGAGGTAGAGGCTTTGCAGTTCCAGTCCCACAGGCATGAGGGGGAGGAGCTCGTTCAGTTTTACTTTTACGTTCTCACCCGTCTGCACTACATCTCTTTGCGGGTCGGTGGAAACACCGATGCCGATAGCCCGTTTCCCGTTCACATGCATGATGTTGGATGGAGGGTCGAGATAACCTTTCTCGATCACGGCTATGTCGCCCAGTTTCACCTGTCCGGCTTTGGTGGTGATTACCTGGTTGCGGATATCGTCTATGTTGGCATACATTCCGTTGGCTGTTACCCGTAACTGCTGTACGCCTGCACGGATTTCTCCGGTGTTGATAATCTGGTTCTGCGATTGCAGAAGGTTGGCCAGCTGTTTGGGATCGATTCCCATTCCCACCAGTTTGTTGGTAGAAACGAAGATGTTGACTACTTCCGTCTGTACGCCGAACAGTGCTACTTTCATCACGCCGTCTGCTGTGACAACCTGCGTCTTGATCCTTTCCGCCCAGTTACGCATTTCCTCATAAGTGAAGCCGTCATCTGCCGTCAGTCCGTAATAAATGCCGAATACGTCGCCGAAATCATCGGAGACGGTCGGGGTGGAAGCACCGCTGGGCAGCTGCGGCTGAATATTGAGCACTTTGCGTCGCAGTTCGTCCCATTTCTGAGGGATGGAACTGGCGGAAAGTGAAGGTTGCAGTTCGAACGTGATTTTGGAGAGCCCGTACATGGACTCTGATTTTATCTTGTACACGCCGCTCATACTTTGTATCTCACGGGAGATAGGCTCTGTGATCAGCCGTTCTACTTCTGCCGGTTCGGCTCCCGGATAGCGTGTCATGATGACCGCTGATTTGATAACGAAGGGGGCATCTTCTTTCTTACCCAGCTTTCCGAAGGAGGTAATACCTCCAATCAGCAGTACGGCAAGGAAGAAATAGATGATCTTCGTGTTATCCAGTGAATATTTTGCTAAATTCATTTGTCTATTGATTTAATACTTTCTCCTTCTACCAACTGGTATACTCCTGCTATGACGATTTGTTCTCCGGGTTTCAGTCCTTCGGACACGAGTACTTGCGCCTCTCCTGTGGGGGCATTGACGACGATTTTGCGTTTGTGCACTTTGTTGTCCTCTACTACCCAGACATACATGTTGTTTCCGTCACTTTCGCCGAAAACAGCACTGAGCGGGATGATTGTCCAGCTATCCTGCACCAATGGGCCTACATCGGCTGTGAAACGGATGCTGCAAGTGAAGCCGGGCTTCACGGCATATAAGTCCCGGTCGAATGAAGGGTCGTCGATAGTGATGCTGACCGGAATACCCGTTCCTTCGGTGGATATGTCCAGATATTCCTCCAGTCTCGCCTTGAACACATGGCCCTTGAAGGTATCAAACTCTACAAGGAAACGGGGATCTTTGGCACGGAGGAGATAAAGATATGCATCCGGTATGGTGAACTTGATACGCAGGTTCTGTGTGTTGACCAGTTGTACGATCCCTTCTCCTGAATTGACACGCTGGTAGTTCTCCACCAACCGCTTCTCGATAGAACCGTCGAAAGGGGCCGTCAGTTTGGTGTCACGCATGTTGTTGCTGGACAGTTCGTACTCCGATTTTGCTTTCTGATAATTGGAAAGGCTGATTTCATACTCCTGCACGGAGATCGCTTGCCGGGAGAGCAGGCGCTTGTTGCGTTCCACTTGTGCGGAAGCCGTTTCGTAGGCAGACTTGGTGGCAGCATACTGCAATGCGATATCTCTGGGATCGATAGCTGCAATCAGTTGCCCTTTTTTCACTTTCTCTCCTTCGATAACAGGCAGGCTGATGATCTGTCCGCTGACGCGGAATGCCAGTTTGACATACTCCACTGCTTCTACAATGCCGGAGAAGTCTTTTCTGATTACTGACCTTGATTCGACAATAGTTGTCTTAACAGGTCGGGTGGCGGGTGCCGTCATCTCTTTTTTTTGCCCGCAGCCTTGAAATAGGATGGCTGCGAGTGCAATCACATAGATATTTTTCATAAGTCGTTCATTGTTTGGGAAGTAAACAATTTGATACTTGACTATGTTCAGTAGAGACGGGTATATTAGAAATGTGAAATTAGTATCAACATTAAAGGAAAATGATTGTTTATAGATAAAAAATGCCTTTTCTGTTGATTTTATCAGAGATTATTCCCACTTTTGCACCGCACTAGTATTACAGTCGCGGAATGCGATATGAGAATTTAATTCTCGAATTTAAGCTACGAGCATGTGGGAATATGCTCGTGGCTTCCTTAGATATACGGTTCTGTCCCCCGTGTGGAGCGTTAATGCGCCCACTGTATCTCATCCCTCGTGGACTGTAATATGTAGTGCAACGGGTCAGCAGGACCGTCTTTTTTGCCTGCTGAATATTATTATATATAATAGGAAGTATTTCTCCTGAATAGTACTATTTAATAAACCATCATTTTTCAGGAGATCAGACAATATAATGGTATGGTATATTCCCTTAACTATACCATTTTTATATTACCTGGTAATAGTTCCCCTTAGCCAGTTAATATACGGACCGCACTACTCTGTGAAGAATGGTGCGGTCCTTTAGTTTATCTATGAAACGAAAAAGAGGAAATTTCCAACCGGAAATCTCCTCTTTTTTCATCTTAACGAAAGATTGAATTATTTCTTCTTACGGTCACCGTAACGGCTCATGAACTTATCAACGCGACCTGCAGTATCTACCAATGTAGATTTACCTGTATAGAACGGGTGAGAAGTGTTTGAGATTTCAATCTTCAGCAACGGATAAGTTTCACCTTCGAATTCGATGGTTTCTTTAGTTGCTACAGTTGATTTAGATAAAAACATGTCACCATTTGACATATCTTTAAATACTACCGGACGGTATGATTCTGGATGAAGGCCTTTTTTCATTTCAGTATCTGTTTTTTTAATTTATATTCTGTTACTATTTTGGTAAGAAATAGTGTAATGGTCATTTTCAGAGCGCAAAGATAGCACATTTCTCCGGAATAGAAAAAACTTTGCTGAAAAAACTTCTGTGAATTATGCTATTTCTATGAATTATATGATTGGCACGAAAAGAATGTCTTGTGCTTTTTATGGTATAATACCTGTTTTGGGATAGAACCTTTCAGCCGTTTATTTGCTAGGTGGACATTACAATCTAATGTCAGACCCGCTTACGGATGAATATTTGCTGATCGATTTAAACCTTTTTCTATTATATTTTTCTTTCCGATGCTCGTTATTCGGTGGATAATGCTTACTTTTGCGTAGAATTTTAATTCACTAACAATAAACTTTAAACAAAATGGTTAATTACAAAGACTTAGGATTGGTAAACACAAGAGACATGTTTGCTAAGGCTATTAAGGGTGGATACGCTATCCCAGCATTCAACTTCAACAATATGGAACAGATGCAGGCTATCATCAAGGCTGCTGTTGAAACTAAATCTCCTGTGATTCTTCAGGTTTCTAAAGGTGCTCGTCAGTATGCTAACGCTACTTTGTTGCGTTACATGGCTCAGGGTGCTGTAGAGTACGCAAAAGAATTAGGTTGCGCACATCCTGAAATCGTTCTTCACCTTGACCACGGAGATACTTTTGAAACTTGCAAATCTTGCATCGATTCAGGTTTCTCTTCAGTTATGATCGACGGTTCTCATCTTCCTTACGAAGAAAACGTTGCTTTGACTAAGAAGGTGGTTGAATACGCTCATCAGTTCGACGTAACAGTTGAAGGTGAACTTGGTGTATTGGCAGGTGTAGAAGATGAAGTTTCTTCTGACCACCACACATACACTGACCCTGAAGAAGTAATCGATTTCGCTACTCGTACAGGTTGTGACTCATTGGCTATCTCTATCGGTACTTCTCACGGTGCTTACAAGTTTACTCCGGAACAGTGCCACATCGATCCGGCTACCGGTCGTATGGTTCCTCCTCCATTGGCTTTCGAAGTATTGGATGCTGTAATGGAAAAACTTCCGGGATTCCCTATCGTACTTCACGGATCATCTTCAGTTCCTGAAGAAGAAGTTGAAACAATCAACAAGTTTGGTGGTGCTCTGAAAGCTGCTATCGGTATTCCTGAAGAAGAATTGCGTAAAGCTGCCAAGTCTGCTGTTTGCAAAATCAACATCGACTCAGACTCTCGTCTGGCTATGACTGCTGCTATCCGTAAGACTTTCGCTGAAAAACCAGCTGAATTCGACCCACGTAAGTATCTTGGTCCGGCTCGTGACAACATGGAAAAACTGTACAAGCACAAAATCCTTAATGTGCTGGGTTCAGACAACAAATTGGCTGAATAATCACAGATTATCCTATTATATAGAAAGGCTGCAATCGTTTGACGGTTGCAGCCTTTTTTACGTAATATCCTTTATCTGCTTATTCCGGTTTCTGAGCGGGCACATTTCCTCCCAAGAAGAAATCTTCTATCTTTTGCTTACTTTGAATGTCTTTCAGCCAGTTGGCTGCAGCATTATAATAATTCTTAGTGCCTAAAACGAGTTCGCCTCGTTCGTTTAGTTTCGCTTCTTCTTCCTTATCTTCTTTCGGGCGTGTTTTTAAGAATGCTTCCAGACAGCGTTCGGTGTTTTTCTTGTCTTTCAGCGAATAGAAATAAATGAAAGCCATATCATAGAGCAGCTTATGATTATGTTTATCGTATTTCCGGTAGCGTTCTCTGATCGATTCAATCTGCTCTTTAGGCATCTGTGCCATTTTGTAGCAGTCGGTCATGCCAATATAGAGCCGTACCATATTACTGTCTTTGGGAATAGTCAGATCAAGCGCTTTTTCGAGATACTCTACGCCTAACTTCTTCCATGAAGTCTTGGCGCAGGCACGGCCGAGATAATAAAGCAGGTTTACGTTTTCAGGATCATGTTTTCGGGCGGCTTCCAGAAAGTCATGTGCTTCGTAATATTTCTCTTCCGCATAATAGCTGATACCCAGATAATAACAGGTATGAAAAGAACTGTCGCCCTGGCTCACCAGGTATTCATAACGCTGGATAGCGGTAGGATAATCCTTATTCAGACAATATGCCAGTGCATTCTGGCGGTTGACAGCGATGTTGGTGGTGTCAATCTGCCAATATTTCTCCGTGGCTTCAATTGCTTCGTTGAAATAAGAACCGGCTATGTTCAGTGCGGCGAGCTTGGCGGCGGCAAGATAGTCGTCGGGGTATTTCTCCTGTATATTATAGTAGCACCCCGTGGCGGGGAGAAGCTCTCCCATACCTTCGAAACTTTGGGCCTGCAGATGCAAGGCGATGGCGGAACTGTCTTTCTCTGTCATCAGACTACTTTCTCCTAAAGCATCCTGAAACTTCTGTAAAGAGAGCAGTAGTCCGATGTATTGAATACGCACATATTTGTTTTCCGGATTCAGATCAAGTGCCTGTTCATAATATTTCAGTGCCTGTTGGTATTTGGCCAATGAACGGCAGCATTCGGCTGCTTCGATATATGCACGGGTATTGGCAGTGTCATTGGTTATGATTTCCTGATAAGTGGAAAGTGCTTCTGTATTCATCCCAAGTCCCCGTTGTGCTTTACCTTTTTGCAAGAGTAGGGGAATTGTCGGCTTTTCTTTGGCAATGAGAGTGAGAGCTGCCTCGTAATCGTAGTTTGCTATTGCTTCCTGAACATGATTGATGCGCTGCGCCATCACCAGGGTGGTGGTACAAAGGAAGGCGAGGAGAATAATCCGTTTCATAAATATTTATTTTAGTGTGTCGTAACAAAGACGCAAGATGCTAAAAAATATCGTATTTACGAATTATTCGTAGCCTTTTTGGAATAGATTAACGGAATGATAAGAGAAGATAACATAATGATAAGTGCGGATATTGCATCTAAAACAGCAATATCCGCACCTAATATTTTGTCCCGGCATTCCGAATGGAAGCCTGACAGGGGCACCTTGTCCCTACATTAAGAATCCTAACAGGATACCGGCAGCAACAGCTGAACCGATTACACCTGCTACGTTCGGACCCATAGCGTGCATCAGCAAGTAGTTGGTTGGATCATATTCCAGACCGACAACTTGTGAGATACGTGCAGAGTCGGGAACGGCAGATACACCTGCATTACCGATCAACGGATTGATCTTATTGCCCTTCTTGAGGAAGAGGTTGAAGATCTTAACGAAGATCACACCTGATGCGGTAGCAATGATAAATGACAGTGCACCGAGGGCAAAGATCTTGATGGAGTCGAGTGTCAGGAACTCGGAAGCCTGAGTAGAGGCACCTACTGTCAAACCTAACAGGATAGTGATAACGTCAATCAGCGGACCGCTGGCTGTGTTAGCCAGACGACGGGTTACACCACTTTCTTTCAACAGGTTACCGAAGAACAGCATACCCAGCAGAGGCAGACCGGAAGGAACCAGGAAGCAGGTCAGCAACAGACCGATAATCGGGAAAATCACTTTCTCTGTATGAGAAACGGCACGTGGCGGTTTCATACGGATAACGCGTTCGTGTTTGGTGGTGAGCAGACGCATGATAGGCGGCTGTATCACCGGAACTAACGCCATATAGGAGTAGGCGGATACTGCAATGGCTCCCATTAAGTTAGGTGCCAGCTTGGACGAAAGGAAGATAGCCGTCGGACCATCTGCTCCACCGATGATACCGATAGCACCGGCCTGCATCGGGTCAAATCCCATTTCCAATGCGATCATGTATGCACCGAAGATACCAAACTGGGCAGCCGCACCGATCAGCATCAGCTTCGGATTGGAGATTAGCGCCGAGAAGTCTGTCATGGCACCGATACCTAAGAAGATGAGCGGTGGATACCAGCCGGACGTTACTCCCTGATACAATATGTTCAATACAGAACCTTCTTCATATATACCGACTTTTAGTCCGGCGTCCATATTGAAAGGTATATTACCGATCAGAATACCGAATCCGATAGGAATTAACAACATCGGCTCGAACTCTTTGGCTACAGCTAAGTAAATAAAGCCTAAACCGATAATGATCATAGCAATATGTCCACCTGTCGCGTTGGCAAATCCCGTGTAGGTCCAGAAATCGGCAAGGTTATTTCCTAAAAAGTTAATAAAATCTCCCATATTATTCAATAATTACGAGGTCATTACCTTCAAGAACAGAATCTCCCTTGTTGACATTGATGGCAGTCACTTTACCGTCTTTGTCTGCATTGATATTGTTTTCCATCTTCATGGCTTCCAATATAATGATAGTCTGTCCTCTTTTCACTGTATCACCTACATTTACTTTGATGTCAAGGATAACGCCTGGCAGTGGGGACTTAACGCCTGATTTGCCGGTAGAAGGAGCAGCCGGTTTTACTACCGGTGTGGTAGGAGCAGCCGGTGAGTTAGGCATAGGGCGTACTACTGCCGGTTTGGGAGTAGCTTTCGGTTGTTTCTCCATTTCTACTTTGTAATGCGTACCGTTCACTTCTACATGAGCGATATTATCTTCAATATCTCCGATGGTTACTTTGTATGAGTTACCGTTGATTTTATATTTATATTCTTTCATCGTTTTATCTTTTTAGGGAATGATTTACTTTCTGTTAGGATTTTCACGCAAGGTGTAAATCTTCGAACTCCACGGTGAATAACTGCGCTTCACACGAGTGATGGTCAGCACCGTTTCTTCTACGTCGTGTACCTCATCCTGCATTTCGTGTAATGCCATTGAAATAGCAGCATAAACTTCACCCGGAGCCTGTGAAAGCTCTTTCGCTTCGACTTTATCGATGCCTTTAGCCTTCATCGCATTGCGTTTGCTCAGGTTGACAGCAACTTTACCTACCACCTTGAAGGCAATGAAGAGAAGAATCAATCCGCAGAATACTACGCTCATGGCTGAAATAGACATACCGATACCGACTGAGTCATGTTCTTCGAACTTTTCCATCTTGGCATTACTGTCAAGGGTTTTGTTGTTCGTGCTCGGGGTTACGTATTTGTCTTTGCTTCCGCCTTTTACTTCCCAGTCTGCTGCTCCGTCGCTTATGCGTGCATAAGACTGGTTGGGACCTAAAGTTCCTGCTGGTATGACAACTTGATCAAGTAGCTTTCTGCCTGAATCAAAAAGACCGACCCAATTGGCTGTTTCGGGATTCAGTTTGAAGCTGGTATGGAAGGTACCACGATTAGGTTCGCCGTCTGCCCAAAATAACGCATGTTGGCGTGGCTTTACTAATGTAAGTATGTCACCTTTCGGGATAAAATAAGTTACTGTATCGCCCGGCTGGCTGCTTACTTTCAATAAACAAGCTGCTAAGTCTGCGCTACCGTATGATTTGTTGAATATTTCAATCCATGCACTGTGCAAGCCGTAGTCATCCTGAAAGTTGTTTTGATTGTCTATCAGGACTTCATTCAGCAATAGCTTATTGTTCGACTTTTGCTCTCCGCAGGAAGTCAATCCAATCAGCAACAGCAGAGAAAGGAATATTCCGATTTTGGTTTTGTTCATAATCGTTCTTGTTTTAATGTGAAAAGTTGGATTACAACGGAATATTACCATGTTTCTTCGCCGGGTTAGACAGTTTCTTAGTCTGCAACTGCTGCAAAGCACGGATCACGCGGAAACGTGTGTTACGGGGTTCGATGACATCATCGATGTAACCATACTTAGCTGCATTATAAGGATTGGCAAACAGTTTTGTATATTCTGCTTCTTTTTCGGCAAGGAACTGAGCCGGATTTTCCTGGTCTTTGGCTTCACGCGCGTACAATACTTCTACTGCACCTGCACCACCCATTACAGCGATTTCAGCTGTTGGCCAAGCATAGTTCATGTCACCACGAAGTTGTTTACAACTCATCACGATGTGAGAACCACCGTAAGATTTACGCAATGTGATTGTTACTTTAGGTACAGTAGCTTCACCGTAAGCATACAGCAGTTTGGCACCATGAAGGATAACGCCATTGTATTCCTGGCCTGTTCCCGGAAGGAATCCCGGTACGTCTACCAACGACACGATAGGGATATTGAAAGCATCGCAGAAACGAACGAAACGTGCGCCTTTGCGAGATGCGTTGCTGTCGAGTACACCGGCAAGGAATTTAGGCTGATTGGCTACAATACCTACAGACTGACCGTTGAAACGGGCAAAACCGATAATGATATTCTTGGCATAGTCTTTCTGGATTTCCAGGAATTCACCGTTGTCCACGATAGCGCTGATAACCTCGTACATATCATACGGTTTGTTGGGGCTGTCGGGGATAATATCGTTCAGAGAATCTTCCAGACGGTCGATCGGATCTGTGCAATCCACGTATGGAGCTTCTTCGAGGTTGTTTTGAGGAATATAGCTCAGAAGTGTGCGGATCAATGCCAGACCTTCTTCTTCTGTTTTGGCAGTGAAATGAGTAACACCCGATTTGGTAGAGTGAACGCTTGCTCCGCCGAGGTTTTCCTGGCTTACGTCTTCACCGGTTACAGTTTTCACTACTTTCGGACCTGTAAGGAACATATAAGAAGTACCTTCCATCATCAGTGTGAAGTCTGTCAGTGCCGGAGAATAAACAGCACCGCCGGCACAAGGACCGAAGATACCGGAAATCTGCGGAATGACACCCGAAGCGAGGATATTGCGCTGGAAGATTTCTGCGTAACCTGCCAAAGCGTTAATACCTTCCTGGATACGTGCACCGCCCGAGTCATTGATACCGATACAAGGAGCACCCATCTTCATTGCCTGATCCATAATCTTACAGATCTTCAGTGACATTGTTTCCGACAGTGAACCTGCAGTAACGGTAAAGTCCTGTGCAAAAAGATATACGAGACGACCTTCGATAGTACCGCAACCGGTTACTACACCATCACCCGGATAGTGCTTTTTCTCCATGCCGAAGTTCGTGCATCTGTGCTCAACGAACATGTCCATTTCTTCGAAGCTACCCTCGTCAAGCAGCATAGCCAGACGCTCGCGTGCTGTGTATTTCCCTTTTTCGTGTTGCTTCGCAATTGCTTTTTCACCGCCTCCGATACGTGCTACGGCACGGCGTTCAATAAGCTCTTTAATTTTTTCAAGTTGATTACTCATGAGTTCTTGTTGTTTTTTTAGAGTTTATGATTAGTGTTCGCAGAGTTCTGTCAGCACACCCAGTGTTGATTTCGGGTGAAGGAAAGCGATGTTCAGACCTTCGGCACCTTTGCGGGGAGCCTTGTCAATCAGACGGATTTCTTTGCTTTCTGCTTCTGCCAAAGCATTAGCTACGCCATCTTCTACGGCAAATGCTACGTGATGAACACCTGCACCTTTGTTTTCAATAAATTTAGCAATGGTGCTTTCGGGGCAAGTCGGCTCCAACAATTCGATTTTTGTTTCACCTACCTTTAAAAAAGCGGTTCTTACTTTTTGATCTTCTACTGTTTCGATGTTGTAACATTTCAGACCCAATACGTTTTCGTAGTAAGGAAGGGCTTCTTCGATGCTTTTTACAGCAATGCCCAGATGCTCAATGTGTGAAATCTTCATAACTATATTTTTTTATATGGTTTAATTATGTGCTTATATGGCATAAAACAGCACAAAGAAAGACATTTCTTGTCTAATAAAGAAATATTTCTGCATTTAATTATTGGGGAATAAAGCATAAAAAATGCTCCGGATGGGTGACAAAGACGGGTTTTGTAATCTTGAGATTACATTTAGACATAAAACTTGACCAGAAGATTATTCAGCCATGGCCAGCTGATACGGAACCAACGGCGGGTACTGCTTTGTTTGCCTCCGAAACGGAGTACGAAATCACGATAACCATGTTTGCGGAAGGGAAGTCCTACATCCATGAACTCCATGTGACGGAATCCCCGTTCATGGGCATCTTCAAGTGCTTTCCATACTGCCAGTATGCCGGGTGACTGCAGTGCATACGTCTTTCGCATTCCTCCTGAAAACCAGATAAAAGCATTTTCGCCGGAATAGATGCAGACGGAGCCGCCGATAATCTTTTCCTTGTATTTTACGATGAATATTTTTGCCTGTTTTCCTCTGATAAGCATGCTGTTCATGTGGCGGAAAAAGTCATTGGCAGGGAAATATCTCCGTATTCGTGAAGAATAAACTTTGTGCAGCATCCGCGAGAATTCCTTAATCTCTTCCACCGTATGGGCTTCTACTACTTTGGCTCCGTTTTTGAGTCCTTTCCGGATCTGACGGATACGTGACGGGCTGAAACGGTCTTCCGCTTTCTGCGTACTATGCAGAGAGTTACGGACACGCAGCCAGTTGACCGGAAAAAAGTCGTTCTTTCGGAAGAAACGGTAACCGAACATGGAATTATCCAGATTGCGGAATTCAATAAGAATGCAGGTGCGTGATGCTTCTTGTGTGAGATGCTCCAGCATTTCACCGAAAATTTCTTCCTCCTTCTCTTTACTTGCCGGTAGAGAAGTGTCCAGAAATTCACCTGCACCATATACCACACATTGTTTGACAAGAGAGGAGGGAAGCCACTTTTTGGTCTTGCGTATGGCGGCAAGCAGGCGTGCTACAGGTCTGCCTTCTTCTGTTGCCACTATCAGTAGCGGGGTATATCCCGGAGTCGATTCATAGATCTGAAACAACTCCTTGGAATGAAAAGTATTGGTTCCCGGTAAATCAGGAATGTCTTTTCCGCGATAATATGTTGTTAGTTTAAGTGGCATCCAAATACAAATTTACACTTTTTATTCTTCATTCAACAATAAAAAAGAGAATTTGTTGGCTTAGCCTAAAATTTGTCTTTTTATCCTTTGCATATATTTGAGGAAAAAAAGGCTTGGAAAAGCGAATTTTTGTATTATTGTCGTCCTTTGTGAGTACAGAAGTAAAATGGAAACGTCTATGTAAAAGATTATGCTAATTGTATTTTACTAAACAAAGGAAAATTAATATTAACTTTAAATTAAAACGAATGAGAGAGAATGCATTTGTTGAAGCGTGGAAGACACAGCATAGACGCGTTTCCATGATTTTAGGGCTGACTTTATTGTGTGCCCCTTCTGCCATATCTGTTTATGCAGAAAATGGTGTGAATGATATTACTGTGCAAGCCGTCATGCAGACAAAGACAGTGAAAGGAACTGTTTTAGATGAAAATGGAGAACCGTTGATCGGTGTTTCTATTGTGGTGAAAGGTACAAGTACAGGTACGATAACTGATTTTGACGGTAAGTTCTCCATTAATCTTCCGGGCGGAAGTAAAGAACTGGTTGTTTCTTATATCGGATATAAAGAACAGGCTATCATTGTGAGCGGAAATGCCCCGCTGAATATAAAGATGGTTCCGGATACACAGGCTTTGGATGAGGTAGTGGTCATCGGTTACGGTACGGTAAAGAAACGTGATTTGACAGGTGCGGTTGCTTCTGTGAAATCAGAGGATATCACCATGAATCCGGGCGTGAATCCGATGGATGCGCTGCAAGGTAAAATTGCAGGTCTGGATATCACTAATTCTTCAGGTCAGGCAGGTTCGTCACCGACAGTTCAGTTGCGTGGTACCCGCTCTTTACAGTTGGATGAGGATGGTAATATCTCTTCAGATGCATTTAAGCCGACTTATATTATCGATGGTATGCCGGGTGATATTGCTACCTTGAATCCCAATGATATTGAATCTATCGAAGTACTGAAAGATGCATCTTCTACGGCTATCTACGGTTCAAGTGGTGCGAATGGTGTTATTATCGTGACTACGAAAGGATCCAAGAGTGGAAAACCGGTCATCAATTTTAATGCTTATGCCGGAACGACTATGGGTGCCCGAGTTCCTAAGATGCGTACGGGTGACTCATACATTAATTATATAAAAGATTCTTATAAGCCTGTCGGTACTACTAATGAGGAGGAAATTTTCGGTGAAAGATACGACGCCATCAAAAACAACCAATGGGTAAATTGGGGAGATGAAGTATTACATTCAGGCTTGAAGCAGAACTATAGTATTTCCGTTGCCGGAGGTACTGAGAAGACGAAAGCTTATTTCTCGTTGAACTATACTGATGAGAAGAGTATGTATGAGAATGATGACTATAAAGTGTACTCTACCCGTGTCCGTATAGATCAGGAAATCAATAAATGGATGAATGCCGGTATTAATGTTCAGGCATCTTTCTCCAACAAGAATTCACGTAATGCCGTTTTAGAAAGAGCATTGTTTGCTACCCCATTGGGTGTTCCTTATAATGAAGATGGCTCTATTACGGAATTTCCGATTCCCGGTTCATCATCAGATCCAAATCCGTTAGCAGACGAACAAGATGGAGTATATAAGAATAATACTAAAGCAGGAAGGGCTTATGTTGACGCTTATCTTGAATGGAAACCGGTAAAAGGATTGTCTGTCAAGTCACAGCTTGGAGGCAGTTATTCTCAATCTCGTGCCGGTAAATTTATGGGAGAAGGCTCTTATAATGTGTTGAAAGGCAGTACGGTGGCATATGGCGAAGCTACCAATAAGACGGGATATAATTACAAATGGGAAAACATAGTAACTTATCACAATACATTTAATAAGGATCATGACCTGACGGTTACAGGGGTTACTTCCTGGAATTACAATCAGAGTGAAGAATATTATGTCTATGGTGAAAACCCGGCGACCAATGATATGTTGTGGTATGCATTGCAGAATGCTGATAATAAGAAACTGAACAGCAAATATCTGATGTCGAAAGGGATGGGCTTTATCGGTCGTGTCAACTACTCATACAAAGGTAAATACCTGTTCTCTGCTTCCAGTCGTTATGAAGCGGATTCCCGTTTGTCGAAAGACAATAGATGGAATTTATTCCCGGCAGTTTCTGTAGGCTGGAGAATCTCGGATGAAGCATTTATGGCTGGTACAAAAAGCTGGTTGGATAACTTGAAACTGCGTGTAGGCTATGGTGTTGCCGGAACTACTGCCGGTATTGCTGAATACAGTTCTATGGCATCTTTGGAAAATGTGACAACTTCTTTGGGAGGAATGACTGTTCCGTCAGCCAAGTTTACGGAGTATATCACTAACCGTAATCTGACATGGGAAAAGACTCATGACTTGAATATTGGTATTGACGCCAGCTTCCTCAATAATCGTATTGATCTGACGGTGGATTTGTATCGGACAAAAACAACGGATGTAATTCTTTCGCAGGCATTGCCGACATCTATTATGGGTAATTACACAGGTAGCACTACTTATAAAATGAACAAGAATGCTGCTGAAACAGAAAATCGCGGTATTGAACTTGCTCTTAATACCCGTAATATTGTGAAGAAAGATTTTACTTGGAGCTCAACAGTGACATTTACCGCCAACAAAGAAAAAATTAAATCTTTGATCGAAGGGCAGGATATGATGTTCAATGCAAAAAAGGGTGATATGGTGTTCAAAGTCGGCGAAGGAGTCGGTTCTTTCTATAGATATAAAGTGTTGGGTATCTGGCAATATAGCGAAAAGGAAACTGCTGCTTTGTTCGGATGCGAACCGGGCGATATTAAGCTGGATTTACCTAGTGTGAAGAAGGACGGAAATGGTTACTATTATATGAATCCTGAAGGAGAGCGCGTTGATATTACGGCAGAAAATCCTTATGGTGTACGTGCGGATTATGATCGTCAGGTAATAGGTCGTAATACTCCGGACTGGACATTGGGCTTTAAGAATAATTTCAGATACAAAGATTTTGATTTGTCTGTCTTCCTTTATGCACGTTGGGGGCAAATGATGAACTATGGTAGTGTGATAGGTAAATATTCGCCTAACCCGGATTACAATATTCCTACTTATTTTACTTACTATGACAAGACGATCGAAGCAGATCAGAATGTCTTGTTCTATGCTATCGATAAATCCAAGGATAGAAGTGCTTATGAAGGATATGATTCGATGTATTATGTGGATGGATCATTCTTTAAACTTAAAAACGTAACATTGGGTTATACGTTACCCGGTAAACTTACAAAACGTTTTGGTATCAGTAATCTGAGAGTTTATGCGACAATGACCAACCTGTTTACTTATTCGCCAAACAAATATGTGAAGAATTACGATCCGGAAATGAACGGAAGCATCAACTTCCCATTGTCTCGTGATTGCATATTTGGTCTTAATTTAACTTTCTAAAAAATAGCAATATGAAAAAGATATATAGTTTAGTTCTACTTGTTGCCGGTGTTTTTTCTTGGGGCTCTTGCAGTCTTGATGAAGTGAACCCCAACAACTCGGGTCAGTTCTCCGATGGTTCTTATACATTGGAAACTTATAAGGCATTCACCAACTCGTGCTATACAGCCTTGATCAACAACATCTATCAGAGTAGTGACTATCTGGTTTGTACGGAAGCGGGTACTGATATTTGGGAAGAACCTAAATCGGGCTCCAGCTATCAGCGTTATCATAGTTATAACGGTATGAAAACCGATGATAGCTATTATTATAAAGTGTGGCAATATTCTTATCTGTGTATCAACAGCTGTAATATTGTGATTGACGGAGCTGAGAATGTGACAGGGGATGAGAATGAAATCAATGAATGTGTGGCACAGGCCAGATGTCTGCGTGCTTACTATTATATGAATCTGGTGGAGCAGTTTGGAAATGTCGATTTGCAGTTGAAGGCTGCCGATAGCGAGAATATTTCTTTTGATGCTCACCGTTCTACCGTTCCCGAAATTTATGCTGCCATTATCGAAGACCTGAAGTTTGCCGTAGAGAATCTGCCCGTAAGTTTCAGTGATTACTATAGCCGCGTTACAAAGAAATCGGCGATGGGATTATTGGCACGTGCATATATTAATGGTGCCGGTTATGATCTGAAAGATATCGATGGTGTCAGCTTTCTGGAAAAAGCCTATGATACGGCGACAACCATGATTAATAATAAAGCGATTTATGAGTGGTATATGCATCCTGCTTTTGCCGATGTATTCAACGAAAATAATAATCGTAACAATGAAGAAGCTCTGTTCATTGCTGCGGGTGCCGAAAGAAATTCGGACGCTTACACCAATGGTAACTACTCACAAAGTGAAATGTTCCGTCACTTCTTACCTTCGTTGGGAACATATACGGACCTGGGTTTGGTAGACAAGACTTCAAACTTCGTTTACGGTCGTCCGAACAGTAATATCTTCCTGCCATCCAAATATCTGATGGACTGTTTTGCTGCTGATATGAACGACTCTCGTTTTCGTTATTCATTTATCTCAGCTTACTCGTCTTATTCAATACCGGCATGGGGGGCGACTTATGAATATGGAGGTTCAGCGTGTGCCAAAGAAATCACAAGCACACTTGCTACTAAATTTGGTATTCCCGCATCTAATATAGGTAAGAAAGTTTATCCTCATTTTAACTTGGAATCCAATAGTACAGCCGATGCTAATTACTGCCAGCTGGCTATCTGGAATGCAGATGGAACAGCGAAGACTACTCAGGATAAAACAGATGGTAATATTCTTCATCCTGCTATGCCTTTAGATCCGGCAGAAGCTCATCAATATGCCGTTTATTGTTCTTTGAAGACGCTGACAGAAGAGGAAAAAGCTCAATATCCGGGGTTGGTTCTTAATGTTTTCGATCTTTACGATGAGAATGGAACAGCCAGGGCTACCTATGACAAGCCTAGTGCTGCCAGTGCTTTGTGGTTATCTATTTATCCGGCTCTTTCTAAATTCAATATGCCGGGTAATAAGTTTGTCGGCAGAGACGTTCAGAGAAAAACTGTGGATGTGATGATCATGCGTATGGCGGAAGTTTACCTGATTGCTGCTGAAGCATCGGTACGCTTGAACAAGGGAGATGCTGCCAAATATATTAATGTACTCCGTACGCGTGCCGGTGCCGGTACGGTCAGTGAGTCGCAAGTGGATCTGAATTATATTTTCGATGAATATGCCCGTGAACTTTGTGGCGAATGTGGCCGCTGGTATTTGCTGAAACGTAATGCTGCTTTTGAGACTCGTTTGGCTGCTTATAATAAGCGTGCTGCCGAGCACTTTAAGAAAGAATTCTATTTGCGTCCTATTCCTACGAAATATCTGGATGCGATCAATAATCCGGCAGAATTCGGACAAAACGCCGGTTATTAATCAGTTAATTAATAATCAAGCATAATTAATAGGAGCCGGGCAGGAGATTTCTCTTGTCCGGCTCTTTGTTTCCATACCTGTATCCTGCGTAAAAGTTTAAAAAGGATTTCCGGTATATTTTCATTGTTTCCTGATACAGCTTTTTATTATTTTCTTTATTTTTGTGTGTCCAAACAAAATAGCGCTATGATAGAAGAAATGCTTGCTTATAACAGAGAGTTCGTTAAGAACGAGGGATATAAAGAATATATAACGAATAAGTATCCCGATAAAAAGATTGCTATCTTATCCTGTATGGATACACGTCTGACAGCTTTACTCCCGGCCGCACTAGGCATTAAGAACGGAGACGTTAAAATGATCAAGAATGCAGGAGGCGTCATTTCCCATCCTTTCGGTAGTGTGATTCGCAGTCTGCTTGTCGCTATCTTCGAGTTAGGTGTGGAGGAAATAATGGTGATTGCCCATTCTGATTGTGGAGCCTGCCATATGCACAGTGAAGAAATGCTTGAGAAGATGAAGGCACGGGGTATTAATGCCGATTATATTCATATGATGAGTTTTTGTGGAGTCGATTTTCATTCTTGGCTAGATGGCTTTGAAGATACGGAGAAGTCGGTAAGGGGAACGGTCGATTTTATAGTTCATCATCCTTTGATTCCGTCGGACGTGAAAGTGCACGGGTTTATCATAGACTCCACTACTGGAGAACTGACGCGAATTGTATAGGAAATCGCCCTTTCTGCCTATCAGGAACTGCATAAAACATGGTGTCACTATCGCAACAGGATAGTGTCACTATCACTGTCTCATGGTGTCACTATGTCATTGGGATACCGACACTATCCCAAATGAAAAAAATAAGGCAGCTTTTTATCGGCTGCCTTTATCTTTCTACGGTTATATACTTTCTTTGACTCATGCACTCGTTTGTAACAAACGGGGTGTCCGTGCTCTTTGATTTCTGCCTCACGGCTGGCTTTACGATTCGCTTTGATGTAATCGTCTTGTGTAATTCGTTTTTTCATAATGAATATATTTCTCAGTGCAAAGATACAATTTCATTTCTTATTACGATCGGTTTGCGCTATCTTTGCATACATAAATCAAATGAAAACGGAAATAATATGGAAAATTTCAGTGAACTGATAAAGAATCGCCGCAGTATGCGCAAATTTACGGATGAGGAGTTAACACAGGATGAGGTTGTGGCACTGATGAAAGCTGCCTTAATGTCTCCCAGTTCCAAACGTAGTAATAGCTGGCAGTTTGTGGTAGTCGATGATAAAGAAAAGTTGAAAGAACTGTCTCACTGCAAAGAACAGGCTTCTTCTTTCATTGCAGACGCTGCTTTGGCGATTGTCGTGATGGCAGATCCATTGGCGAGCGATGTCTGGATTGAAGATGCTTCTATTGCTTCCATCATGATACAGTTGCAGGCGGAAGATTTGGGGCTGGGAAGCTGTTGGGTACAGGTTCGCGAACGTTTCACTGCAACCGGAATGCCGTCTGACGAGTTTGTTCATGGAATTTTGGATATTCCTTTGCAACTGCAGATTCTTTCCGTGATTGCCATTGGACATAAGGGAATGGAACGTAAGCCTTTCAACGAAGAACACCTCCAGTGGGAGAAAATTCATATTAATAAGTTCGGAGGAAAATAACGATGGGAGCTGTCAAAGCAAATAATAATAAAGATACTTATAAGGCTACTGCCGTCGCTTTTATTGTCATCGGAACTCTTTTCCTGATAAATAAACTGCTCCCCTTTGCTTCTATAGGTTTGCCTTGGGTGATGAATAAGGACAATTTGTTGTTGTATGCCTCTATCAGTTTTCTTATTTTCAAGCGTGACAAGTCGGTCGGCTTTGTGCTGTTGGGACTGTGGCTGGTAATGAATATCGGTCTGGTAATGTCATTGCTCGGTTCCTTGTCCGGTTATCTGTTGCCATTGGCACTGTTGATCATCGGAATTATTTTATTTTGGGTTTCAAAACGTTAAAGAAACAATGAAAAGAAGTATTGAAGATACGCCCGTTGTGTTTCTCGGTGCCGGAAATCTGGCAACTAATCTGGCGAAAGCGCTTTACCGGAAAGGATTCCGTATCATGCAGGTGTACAGCCGAACGGAAGAATCGGCTCGTACGTTAGCCAATGAAGTGGAAGCGGAATATATCACTGATTTAAAAGGCGTATCGAATGAAGCGAGATTATATATTATTTCATTGAAAGATGCCGCTTTCGTCGAACTGTTGCCTCAGATCACTGATGGGAAGCAGCATGCGCTGCTGGTACATACGGCAGGTAGCATCCCGATGAATATTTGGGAAGGTCATGCGGAACGCTACGGAGTATTTTATCCGATGCAGACGTTCAGCAAACAACGTGAAGTTGATTTTCGGGAAGTACCTTTCTTTATTGAGGCAAAAAGACCGGAAGATGCCGAGCTGCTGAAAGCGGTTGCCGGTACGCTCTCTGATAAGGTGTACGAAGCCGATTCGGAGCAACGCAGAAGTCTTCATCTGGCAGCTGTCTTTACCTGTAACTTTACCAACCATATGTATGCTCTTGCCGCCGAATTGCTGGAAAAATATCATTTGCCATTTGATGTCATGCTTCCCCTGATTGACGAAACGGCACGCAAAGTGCATGAACTCGCTCCTCGTGATGCGCAGACCGGACCGGCTGTACGCTATGACGAGAATGTGATGAATAAGCATCTTTCTATGCTGGCAGACAGTCAGGCATTGCAGGAAATTTATAAATTAATGAGTAAAAGTATCCATGAGCACCATCAATTATGATCTATCCCGCATCAAAGCACTGGCTTTTGATGTTGACGGAGTATTGAGTTCGACAACAGTCCCGTTGCATCCTTCCGGAGAACCGATGCGTACAGTGAATATCAAAGACGGTTATGCCATTCAGCTGGCGGTAAAGAAAGGACTTCATATTGCTATCATTACCGGTGGACGGACAGAAGCGGTACGTATCCGGTTTGCAGCATTGGGTGTGAAGGATCTGTATATGGGTTCTGCGGTGAAAATTCATGATTACCGTGATTTCCGTGATAAATACGGTCTGTCTGATGACGAAATTCTGTATATGGGCGATGATGTGCCTGATATAGAAGTGATGCGTGAGTGCGGGTTGCCTTGTTGTCCCAAAGATGCAGTTCCGGAAGTTAAGTCGGTTGCAAAGTATATATCTTATGTCGATGGCGGTCGTGGCTGTGGACGTGATGTGGTGGAACAAGTATTGAAAGCTCATGGCAAGTGGATGGCGGAAGATGCTTTCGGCTGGTGAGTTGTAAATCACTAAATGATAAATAAAACTATGCTTGGAAATTTAGATAAATATCAGATTATATTAGCCTCCAATTCTCCCCGCCGGAAAGAACTGATGTCAGGCTTGGGAGTGGATTATGTGGTCAGGACATTGCCGGATGTGGATGAATCATATCCAGCCGATCTGGCTGGTGCTGCGATTCCGGAATATATCTCCCGCGAAAAGGCGGATGCTTACCGGAGTATTATGCAACCGGGGGAACTGTTGATTACGGCAGATACGATTGTCTGGCTCGATGGTAAAGTGCTTGGAAAACCGGAAGGTCGAGAAGGGGCGGTTGAAATGCTCCGTTCTTTGTCCGGTAAGTCACATCAGGTGTTCACCGGTGTTTGTCTTACGACTACTGAATGGCAAAAGAGCTTTACTGCTGCATCCGATGTGGAATTTGATGTTTTGTCCGAAGAGGAAATCCGGTATTATGTGGACAAATATCAGCCTATGGATAAAGCGGGAGCGTATGGAGTGCAGGAATGGATCGGATATATAGGGGTAAAGTCTATTTCGGGCAGCTTTTATAATATAATGGGACTCCCCATACAGAAACTGTACGGGGAGCTGAAGAAGTTATAATAAATCCAGCATTAACGGGATGTCCTCTTCTTGAATACCTTGTTTGAGAAGAGCTTCCTTGTCTTTCCGAAACATCTCCAGAAAGCGTTCACGGTTTCCGTTGGCTGTGATTGACTTGCCGTACAGGGCGGCCGCTTTCTGAATGTCTCCCATTGTCCATGCGACGTGTCCGGCATTCATATAGTCGATAGCCAGTGGCTTCTGTTCAATGATTTTTTCGTAATATTTCATGGCTTGTTCGTATTTCCGGCTGATGAATGAACACCACCCGATGCCGCGCCATGCTTTTATGCAATTACTTTCGATGAAATCCAGTTTGAAAAAGTAGTTGGCAGCTTCTTCGTATTGTCCGAGTTCGGCCAGGCAACTGCCGATATGGAAAATAACATTGGTATCTTCCGGTGTAGCTTCTTCCACCTTTTTATAATAGCTCAATGCAGCCTGATAATTTCGGTTTAACCGGTAACAGATAGCCAGATGGCGGTTGTTCCAGATGTTATCCGGTTTCAGTGTATCCGCTTTCAGATAAGCATCGATCGCTTCTGCATACTTCTTGTTTTTTTGCAGAGCATATCCCAGTTTCTGATAATATTCTGCACCTCTTCCCTGAAGTGCTCCGATCGTTTCCATTTCCTCGTACACTTCTATTGCCTCATTCCAGCGTTCTTTCTTTAAATAGAAATCTGCGATCGGGAATAGGATATCTTCACTATATAATACGTTACTAAGTGCAGGAATGTGGTGTAAATCGAGTTTCTCCTTAAAGATGTCCCTAAACTCGTGGCGGCGTACACTGAGCTTGAAGAAACGGTACAGGTCATGCAGATATTGATTGCTGACGGTTCCCGGTCGCTCATTGAATTTCTTCATTGTTTCCGCACTCGACTTTTCGGACAGCTCTGCCACTTGCTGTTCACCGAGCTGGCTTAGCATCATGTCTTGCTGTGCCTTTGGCAACTGCCGGATCGTAAAGAAGAGTGAATACTTATCACTGTTACTGAAAAATCCTGATTGAAGAATTAAATCCAGCAATGTATTTTTCTCGTTACCTTCCTGTTTCAGTTGCTTGATGACATCGGATTGCTGCTTGCTGAACGGGTAAAACCAATTCTGTACTTCCCGGAAGAACGGATAACTTTTCAGTGCTGCAAATGTACTCATATATACGTCGGCTCCTTCCAGTTGCAGCTCATTCATTTCGCGCAACTTGTCTCCCAGTCCTGATTGTTCGAAAGCGTCCGCCCAATCCGGATTCTTGTCATCGTTCTCATCCTCATTCTCCTCAAAGCCGAATCTCATGTTCCGCATGGACGAAACATTCTTCAACATTTCAGGAATAATTTCCTCTCTCATTTTCTTGTCTATCTTTTCTGTTTCCTGGCATAGTAGCATTTGGCGATAGATACGTGCCACATCCTCTTTGAATGGAGGAATCTCATCCATGAGGTCGACTCTCTTGACCAGATCGTTGTAGAGTGAGAGACGGTTCCTGTAGATATGGAAAATGAAAATGACACCTACCAGTGCACGTTGACCGGCATTGACATCCGGATGGCGGTAAGCATCCAGCAACCACATGATTTTACGCAGGTCAAAACATTCCATCAGACTTAATGTGACAGCACTGATAAACAGGCACAGATCATTCACCGGAAGAAGTTCGGAGGTAAGCATGGATTGTGCATCCTCTTCCTCTTCGGGAGTCCATGCACTGTTGGTCCATGTTTGCAGAAACATATATTTAAGTGTTTCTTCATGCCGTTTCAGTACCTCGTCCATCTTTTCGTCAGACAGCAGTCCACTGACTGCCAAGTCGTCATTGAATGACTCCAGCATGTGCAGCAATTTTTTGAGTGTATATGCTGACAGACTTTCCGGTCGGGGAGTGCGGCGTACCTCATGATAATATCTTGATGAAGCATTGTCCAGCATAAGCAGGCGCGAACGGTCGGCTATTTCCCAGGTATCAGCTACGAGTTTTCTGTATACATTCCAGCGTTCTGGGTCGTTTGCGCCTTGGCGCATATACTCCAGCATATACTTGTAGGAGGTTTGCAGCTGCTCCAAGCGGGTACGTAAATCCCAGTCCGGACATTGCCAAAGCAGGGATTCCAACTGCATCAAAGCTTCTTTAAGTCTTTTTTCTTCAAGCAGAGAGCGTATATAGGTGTATTGTTCATTAATCGTTTTTTCATTCATAATGGTTCAATTATTTATAGGTAATAGAACAAAAAGGATGCCAAAAAGTTAGAATCTGACTTGCACCTGTGCTTGTATCAGATTAGAATCCTTTTGTCCGTCTCCTTTTTTATCACAAAAAGTGTATTGTGCCTGCACACGGCATCTGGGATAAAACCAGTATTGCAGTCCGGCAATGTAATTATTTTGTTTGAAATCTGCCGCTTTGTTCGGATTGAAATAATCGAAAGAGGCGATAAAGTCGAAATTTTGTAATAAACGTACGCTGCCTGTCGCATAGAATCCTTCGCTTTTTACGTTTCTGTCTTTTCCTGCAAGATATTCCGTACGGAAGTTGAATGCGGAAGTGGTAACAACCCCTCCCAGGCTCCAGCGTTTCTTGGCGTAATTTTCTCCTGTTTTGATTCCCGAATATTGGGAGTCACCTATGGCGTGTCCGGTTCCCCGAATGAAAGATCCTCCTACAGACAGCCATTTGTTAGGATACACCATCAGGTTGCCGACTACATCTTTCTGACTGTTTTTGTCTTTGGTGTTTAATCCCTGTCCGTTCATGACGGCAAATTTGTATTGCAGGAGATCATGAAATAGTTTTCCGTGAATCATCATACCGATGTCTCGTCCGGAAGTCATTCCATAACATTTGTCACTGCCGCTGACTCCTGCCAGATAACAGACTGACTGAGAATAGCAGTTGATCAGCTCTACCGTTGTGGGAGACAGTTCGTTTTCAATGGTGTAAGGAACTTTAAATTCTCCGATACGTGCTGTAAGTCCGGAGAGGATCCGGTAGTCTGTATATACTTCGAGCAGCATACCACCGTTGTAGAAATCATACATGAAATCGCATGTCCATCTGTCGGTGATTTTACCGTGTGCCATGAAGATGATCCGTTTGATGTCGAATGTATTGTCGGGATTGGCGGCATCGTCGTATGTATACCCCAGTTGTGCATAACCGGCAAGACTGATTCGTTCTTTCAGTGTATTGACTACTTGATTCAACGGCGTTTTCTCCTGTGCGGTGAGCGTATTCTGCATACTAAGCAGGGTGAACGCGATCATTGAGAGTCGAAAGAGTGTTTTTCGCATGTGATTAGTTGTTATTTGATTGTTGTTGAATTTGTTTTTGTAAAAGTTGTATCTATCAGATTTTTGTATCCGGAATATGTCTGAGATATCCGGTTATTTGTTTTCAGCCATGTTACTGCTTTATCCAGGGCATCGGCTGAGGGGCGCTCCGCTTTTCTGTAAACAGGGAGTGCAATGAGGCCGGTCAGGTTTTCCGGAACGCCGATATCTATCAATACCTGTTTCCATTCTTTTTGCGGGTGCATTTTTATATAGTCTATTCCCAGATTATATCCGGTGATTAATAGTTCGATTTCTCTTCTTTTTTCGTTGATGGCTTCTCGGGAGAAAGCGGTGACAGTGAAATCAATTCCCAATTCCTGTGTGCTGATCAGAGACCGGTGACGGGCATTCATTGCGATGGATGCGGCAGGGTCGGGGAGGAAGGATGCGTCAATCTGATCGTATTGCAGCATTTGCAGGCGAAGAGGGAGCTGGGCGATTTCCGGTTTGTTCACTTCTGCCTGACTGATTCCCGCTTTGTTCAGTAGCTGTCCGGTTGCATACTCGATAATCGTATTATGTGAAACAGCTATATTTTTTTCTTTGAGTTCCTGAAGTTGGTTGATACCGCTTTCTTTGGAGACTATAAAACAGAAATAACCGTCATGTTTCAAAATGATTCCTAAGTCGGTATGGTGGATAGCCTGTAGAGTTACTGCACTGGGATAGTCGGTGATCATGCCATCCATTGATTTGAACTGGAACGCTGCGTCGCGGTCATAGGCGGAATTGAAAGAAAGGATGGTTAAATCCAATCCCAGCGAATCGTAGATTCCTTGTGCTTTAGCTATGTGAAAAGGCAGTCCGTCCAGAGTCGGGAGCATTCCCAGTGTGAGTGGTTGTAATTCTGTTGAAGGTATAAAGACGCTTTCTCCTTTTTTTCTTTGGCAAGAATAAAGGAAGAAAAGGAGGATACAGAATATGAGTGCTGCTCTCTTCATGCCTTAGTTGATGGGTCAGATATAAATAAGGGCAACTCTTTTCACAAAGAACTGCCCTCGTATCTAAAATTACATTGTTATAAATTCATTATTCATTAATGGCAGCGATACCCGGAAGAACTTTTCCTTCGATTGCTTCGAGCAATGCGCCACCACCTGTAGAAACATAAGATACGCCGCTAGCCAGACCGAACTTGTTGACACAAGCTACAGAGTCGCCACCACCCACAAGTGAGAATGCACCGTTCTTGGTTGCTTCAACGATAGCTTCACCTACTGTACGTGAACCGTGAGTGAAGTTTTCAAATTCGAATACACCTGTAGGACCGTTCCAAAGAATAGTTTTGGATTCTTTGATTACGTTAGCGAAGATTTCTTCAGTCTTAGGACCGATGTCAAGACCTTCCCATCCGTCAGGAATTTCATCAACAGCGCAGAACTGAGTGTTAGCGTCGTTAGAGAAAGCGTCAGCGATCTTAGCGTCAACAGCCAGTACAAGGTTTACACCCTTTTCTTTTGCTTTCTTGATCAGATCCAAAGCCAGGTCAAGTTTGTCGTCCTCACAGATAGAGATACCGATTTTACCACCCATTGCTTTGGTGAATGTATAAGTCATACCACCTGCGATGATCAGGTTGTCTACCTTATTCAACAGGTTTTCGATGATTTCGATTTTAGAAGAAACTTTAGAACCACCCATGATAGCAGTGAACGGACGTTGGATGTCGTTCAATACTTTATCAACAGCTTTTACTTCTTTCTCCATCAGGTAACCGAACATCTTGTTGTCAGTGTCGAAGTATTTAGCGATCAGAGCTGTAGAAGCGTGTGCACGGTGAGCTGTACCGAATGCGTCGTTTACGTAGCAGTCAGCGTAAGAAGCCAATTTCTTGGTGAATTCTTTCTGGCTTTCTTTGACAGCCTTCTTTGCAGCAGCCTTTTCTTCGTCTGTGGCATCTTCAGCCAAACCTCTTGGTTTGCCTTCTTCCTCAGCATAGAAGCGAAGGTTTTCGAGCAACAGAACTTCTCCCGGTTGCAGAGCAGCAGCTTTTACAGCGGCTTCTTCGCCCATGCAGTCGTTAGCAAACTGAACTTCAACGCCCAGCAGTTCAGACAGATGTTTGATGATATGTTTCAAAGAGAATTTGTCGGCAACGCCTTTCGGACGGCCCAGGTGAGAACCGATGATGATGCTACCGCCGTCAGCCAAAATCTTCTTCAAAGTAGGAAGAGCTGCACGCATACGAGTGTCATCTGTAATGTTGAAGTTTTCGTCCAGGGGTACATTGAAGTCCACGCGAACAAATGCCTTTTTACCGGCAAAATTGAATTTGTCAATTGTCTGCATAATACTCTATTTTTATTTAAAAGTGTTTTTAATATTCTCTTTTTTGATCGACCGCAAAGTTACTATTTATTTCGGTTCCTTGCTATTAAATCGTTATTTATTCTTGGCTTTTGGTGCCTCTTTTGTAACTTTATAAGTGTTACAGAAATATTTGCACATCATTTGCAAACCGCAGGTGTCACATTTCGGCGTACGTGCCTGACAAACATAACGACCATGCAGAATAAGCCAGTGATGGGCTATGGGTATTAATTTTTCCGGAATGTTCTTCACCAGTTCTTTCTCTACGCTGAATGGAGTCGTACAACTGTCCGGCACCAGTCCGATGCGGTGACTGACACGGAAAACGTGGGTATCAACCGCCATCGCTGCTTTGTTGAAAACGACGGACTGAATCACATTGGCGGTCTTTCTTCCTACACCGGGAAGTTTGATCAGGTCATCCATGTTGTCGGGCACTTTGCTGTTGAAGTCATTAACCAGCATTTTAGCCATTCCTACCAGATGTTTGGCTTTGTTATTCGGATAAGATACGCTCCGGATGTATTCGAAAATAACTTCAGGCGTACTGGCAGCAAGAGCTTCCGGAGTCGGGAAGTCCTTGTAGAGAGGCGGAGTGATCATATTTACTCGTTTATCCGTACATTGTGCAGAAAGGATTACAGCGATCAGTAATTCATACGGATTATTGTAATGTAATTCTGTTTCGGCTACAGGAACATTTGCCTGAAACCATGCGATTACTTTTTCATAACGTTCTTTCTTTCTCATCTTAACTTGTTTTTATGGTAGTGAGGCGTTACTTTTAATTTGAAATAGACAGCGGAAACTACTGTCAGGCAGGCACCGAAAAGATATGCTTTGTCAAACGAACAGATTTCGGCTATATATCCTCCGGTCAGCATACCGATACCAATTCCTACATCCCATGAGGTCAGGTAGGTGGAAGTAGCTGTTCCCCGTTGGTTGTTGGGGGCAAGGTTTACGAACAGAGTATTGAATGCCGGAAACATAATTCCGAATCCGATTCCCATCAGCAGGGCAATTCCGAAAAAGAGAATGGTGCAGGCAGCATCATTCCATTGAATCAGATATACACAGGATGCGAGCAGGAAGAAACTTATTATAACCAGATTGAGTCCGGCGGCAATTACTTGGGTTATCTTTCCCCGGTCCACCAGCTTTCCTGAGAATATACGGGAAATGGCCATACCGATCGCCATAAAGGTAAAAAAGAAACCTGTTTGTGTATGGATTCCTATTTCGCGGGCATACATGGCTACATAATTGGTGGTCATTCCGTAGGGGATGGAGAGTAGCAACAGGCTGAGTCCCGCAGGCATTCCTTTTAATAAAATGAAACGGTCGAGTGAAATCGGTTCACGCTTTACCGGTGGTTTATAAGGTGTCTTCACCAGGCTTGCGGACAGGAATCCCAGCATACAGGAACCGAGCGCATAGCAGAATATTGTAGCGAAAGAAACCCCTCCGTCATGTAAAAACAGTCCGAACATCGGTCCGATGGACATGGCGATATTATTGGTCAGTCCATAATAGCCCAGCCCTTCACCTCTGCGGGAAGAGGGCATAATGTCAATGACTACTGTATTTCCACCTACTGTGACCATGCCGAAAGAGACTCCATGAATAATTCGGAATATAATAAATAGGGTAAGCGAGCCGGCGATAAGATATCCCGCAAACATCAGCATAAAGATGAAATAAGCGAAAAGATAAAGCGGCTTACGGGCAAACGTATCCAGCAGATAGCCGGAAAACGGGCGGATGCAGAGTGCAGCTACCGTATAACAGGAAAGCACGATGCCGATAGTGGAATTTCCTGCCTGAAAGAACTCGGATAAATAGAACGGCAAAACAGGAATCAGCAACCAGAAACCGAAGTAGAGCAGGAAGTTGGCTGCCAAGATGAAACAATAACCGGGAGTAATGAGTCTATCCTTTGCCATAATAAGTGAACGTTCAATTTGCTGATCGGAACGGTGATAAGCCATCCCGTTTCAGTGTAATCGGTATATTGATTAAATGCCAATGTCCCAATTACCATCAGATGGTTTTATTGGCACATTGGCATACTGGTAAATTCTGTGCTCTATTTAATATGCTGCTTCGAATTCTTTTAAGAAGCGTGTATCATTTTCGGAGAACATACGGAGGTCTTTTACCTGATATTTCAGGTTCGTGATGCGTTCGATACCCATTCCGAGAGCATAACCGCTGTATACTTTGCTGTCGATGCCGTTTGATTCGAGTACGTTCGGGTCTACCATACCGCAACCGAGGATTTCCACCCAACCGGTATGCTTGCAGAACGGACAACCTTTACCACCGCAGATGTTACAGCTGATATCCATTTCGGCACTTGGCTCTGTAAATGGGAAATAAGACGGACGCAGACGGATTTTGGTGTCTGTGCCGAACATTTCTTTGGCGAAGAGCAGCAATACCTGTTTCAAGTCGGTGAATGATACGTTTTTGTCTACATACAACGCTTCTACCTGATGGAAGAAACAGTGTGCACGGTAGCTGATAGCTTCGTTACGGTATACACGTCCCGGACAGATGATGCGGATAGGAGGTTTGGAAGTTTCCATCACACGGGTCTGTACAGAAGAAGTATGAGTACGGAGTACTACATCCGGATGAGCTTCGATGAAAAATGTGTCCTGCATATCGCGTGCCGGATGATCTTCGGCAAAGTTCAGTGCCGAGAATACATGCCAGTCGTCTTCGATTTCCGGACCTTCGGCGATGCTGAATCCCAGACGTGCGAAGATATCGATGACTTCGTTCTTTACAATTGTAATCGGATGACGTGTACCGAGTTCAATCGGATAAGCCGAGCGGGTCAGGTCAAGACCGTCGCAACTATTATCCTGGCTCTCGAACTGTTCCTTCAACGCATTGATTTTGTCCTGCGCTTTAGTTTTCAGTTCATTCAGTCTCATGCCGACTTCTTTTTTCTGTTCGGCAGCTACGTTACGGAAATCCGCCATCAAATCGTTAATGGCTCCCTTCTTACTCAGGTATTTGATGCGGAGAGCTTCGAGTTCTTCGGCATTGGAGGCGTGCAAAGCTTCCACCTCTTTCAGAAGTTGTTCAATCTTAGCTATCATATTTTTGATGTATTGTTATTCAGTTTCTTAGTAAAAACCGTGCAAAGATATAATTTTATCACGAACCATCGAAATAATTTGTATCTTTGTTGCCGAATGTACCGAAAATCGGGGAACACTTATGAAAAAGATTGTTATTTCTCTTCTGCTATTGACTTTATCGTTTCGCCTGTCAGCTCAGATCGACTATCTGGAGCCGGTGAAGCCTTTTACTACCTATACGGGTGAGTTGGGTGAGTATTATCGAAATGTCTTTTCTTTGCTTAATACAGGTTTTCAACAGCGTCCTTACGCGCGTTTTGTAACCATTCCTTCTTTTTCGCCGGAATATGCAATGTCGGTAGAGAAGAAGAATGGACGTTGTCTGTTGATTGCGAATACCTTGTCGCGTACCTATTGGCAGGCAGAGAAAGGAACGGTGAAAGTGGAAACTAAATCAGTGGAGATCAGTCAGTCCTTATACCAGTCTTTGGGAGCTATCGCCCGTTTGGTAACCAGTCAGATACAGGATTTGGACGGTTCGACAGCCGGACTGGATGGAGTTGTTTATTACTTCTCATCGACAGATGCGAAAGGAAAAGAGATGATGGGACGGAAGTGGTCACCCATGAAAGGTACTTTGATGGAGCGGCTTGTGTTGGTTTGTCAGTCGGCTTATATGTTATCTCAGGGAGAAAATATTTTGGAACAAGCATTGGCGGAGGAAGCGACCGCTTTATTGAAAGAACTGGAGAACCGTACCAAAGAACAGCCGGACGCTCACAAAAAGCCGATGTATGTGGGGATTTATTCTGTCGGTCCGAAGCTCAAAACGCATTCGGGAAAGCAAATTGAAGAATTACCCTGCTTGGCTGATGTTTGTGTACGGGAATATGTAGCCGGACAAATGATTTATCCTGCAGAATTGCTTAAAGACAATGTCTCGGGATATGCTTTGTGTGAGTTTACTATAGATAAGGAAGGAGTGATTCTTCGTCCTCATATATTAAAATCGACTCATTCGGAGTTTGCCGAAGAAGCTCTTCGCATTGTAAAGGAAATGCCGAAGTGGACACCGGCACTGGTAGGAGGCAAGGCAGTTGAAAGTGATTATACCCTTTATGTCCCTTTCCGTCCCCAGTTGTATAAAGAACAGTTGCAGATACGCGAACGCGAGTTGTCCAAAAAACATTAATGCCCGGAACTTTTCTCTTTTTATATTGTATTATCATTGTAACCAATAAAAAAAGAGAAGATATGGATGATATGATTAACAGACACGATTCGATAGCCGAAGAAAATATCGAACCGAATGGCCGTCCGGCTAAGAATGAGTTTGAAGAATGGAGTACTGAAGTTACCGATCGTGCAGATAATGTATTCAAAGGTGATACGAAAGACGGTCCCATCAAGGATCGTGAGAAACGAATAAAAGAAATGGATGAAGTGATAAAAAAGGACCTTGAATAAAGGGCCTTTTTTATTGTATATATGATATCTTTTTTAACGAGATCTGGTGCTTGTCGTTGTAGGCTATGAGAAACTTTTCAGTAACTTTGTTGCCTAAAAATATAGATAGTATGATAAAGGCATTGTTGCTTGATGTAGATGGAACTTTGTTGAGTTTTGAAACTCATAAGGTGTCGCAATCCTCTATAGATGCTCTTAAAAAAGTACATGATAGTGGAATTAAGATCGTGATTGCTACCGGTAGGGCGGCAAATGATCTTCATGAGATTGACGCTGTGCCGTATGATGGAGTTATCGCACTTAATGGAGCAGAGTGTGTATTGCGTGACGGAAGTGTGATAAGAAAAGTAGCAATACCTGTACAAGACTTTAGAAAGTCAATGGAGCTTGCACGGGAATTTGATTTTGCAGTCGCTCTCGAATTAAATGAAGGTGTATTTGTCAATCGCCTTACCCCGACTGTCGAACAGATTGCCGGAATTGTTGAGCATCCAGTTCCACCGGTTGTCGACATCGAAGAGATGTTTGATAAAAAAGAATGCTGTCAACTTTGTTTTTATTTTGATGAGGAAACAGAACAAAAAGTGATGCCGCTTCTGCCGGGTCTTTCCGCAACGCGCTGGCATCCTTTATTCGCTGATGTTAATGTCGCAGGGACAAGCAAGGCAACTGGTCTCTCGTTATTTGCCGATTACTACAGGATTAAAGTTGCTGAAATAATGGCGTGTGGTGATGGCGGTAATGATATCCCCATGTTGAAGGCTGCCGGAATAGGAGTGGCGATGGGAAATGCGTCCGAAAAAGTTCAGTCAGTTGCCGATTTTGTCACTGATACGGTGGACAATAATGGGCTTTGCAAGGCTTTGAAACAATTCGGGGTAATATAAAAGTGTCTTAATGAAGGCTGACTACAAAGCCAATCACAGGTTTAAAATAAAAAAAAGAGTAACTTATCATAAGTTACTCTTTTCATTTTGTGGAGCGTATCGGACTCGAACCGATCACCTCGACACTGCCAGTGTCGCGCTCTAGCCAGATGAGCTAACGCCCCGTTTTTACGTCACTGATATAACGTTTGTCAACGTTTTGCTTTTGTTGGCGCAAATATAATGGAATATTCTGAAATAATTGCTATGTTTGCGGAAAATAATTTATTGAAAGGACAGATGATATGCTGATTTATAATACAACTTTTCAGGTGGACGATGCTGTTCACGATAATTTTTTGATTTGGATAAAGGAAAGCTATATACCTGAAGTACAGAAACACGGGACGTTGAGAGCACCGCGTATCTGTCGGATACTGAGCCATCGGGACGACGGAAGTTCTTATTCTCTGCAATGGGAAGTAGAAAGTAGTGGATTGCTGCATCGCTGGCACATGGAACAGGGAGTACGACTGAATGATGAACTGACGAAAATATTCAAGGATAAAGTAGTCGGTTTTCCGACATTGATGGAGATAGTAGAGTGATTCAGCCGGTAAAAGAAAAGATTATTCTGGGTATCGACCCCGGTACGACCATCATGGGATATGGAATCCTGCGCGTGAAAGGGACTAAGCCTGAGATGATCGCGATGGGAATTATTGATTTACGTAAATTTGCCAATCATTATCTGAAGCTGCGGCATATTCACGAGCGGGTATTAAGTATCATCGAAAGCTATCTGCCTGACGAACTGGCTATCGAAGCTCCTTTTTTCGGCAAGAACGTACAGTCCATGCTGAAGTTGGGGCGTGCTCAGGGAGTGGCGATGGCAGTGGCATTGAGCCGTGATATTCCGATCACAGAATATGCTCCTTTGAAGATCAAGATGGCTATAACCGGAAACGGACAGGCATCAAAGGAACAAGTAGCGGATATGTTGCAGCGTATGCTGCATTTTCCCAAAGAAGAGATGCCTACCTTTATGGATGCGACGGACGGTTTGGCGGCAGCCTATTGTCATTTTCTGCAAATGGGACGTCCGGCAATGGAAAAAGGATATAGCAGTTGGAAAGATTTTATTGCGAAAAATCCCGATAAAGTAAAATAAACCCGCAATGAAAGAGGCTGGGAGTGAGAATAGTAATAAACAAGTAAGTGCGAAGGTAGTGTGAGTACCGCAGGGGAGGTTTAGTATGAAAATGGGAACCAATTATTTAGCGATATTAGGGGTGACTACGGTGACGACAGTAATGAGTTGTACTACTGCGAAAAAGGAATATATGTCTTATGAATTATATCCGGTCCGTACAGGAAGTCTGATTGAAATGGAGTATACACCGGAGGCAACGAAGTTTACTCTTTGGTCGCCTACGGCAGATGAAGTACGTCTGATGCTTTATGAGGCAGGCGAGGGCGGACATGCCTATGAAACGGTAAAGATGCAGTCGGGGGAAGAAGGAACCTGGACAGCTGTGGTAAGTAAGAACCTCATTGGCAAGTTCTATACTTTCAATGTGAAGATCAATGACAAGTGGCAGGGAGATACTCCCGGAATAAACGCCCGTGCTGTCGGAGTAAACGGGAAGCGGGCCGCCATTATCGACTGGCAATCCACCAATCCGGACGGTTGGGAGAGTGATATTCGACCTCCTTTGAAGTCTCCCGCCGATATGATTATTTATGAGATGCACCACCGTGACTTTTCGGTCGATTCCACTTCAGGAGTGAAGAATAAAGGAAAATACCTGGCACTGACCGAACATGGAACGATGAACTCCGACAAGTTGCTGACAGGCATCGATCATCTGATCGAACTGGGCGTGACACACGTGCATCTGCTTCCTTCCTTTGATTACGCTTCGGTAGATGAAACCAGGCTGAATGAAAATTCGTACAACTGGGGATATGATCCGCAAAACTATAATGTACCCGATGGTTCCTATGCCACTGATCCCTATCAGCCCGCCACTCGTGTGAAAGAATTCAAGCAGATGGTACAGGCATTGCATAAAGCTGGTATCCGTGTGATAATGGATGTGGTGTACAATCATACATTCAATACCGATGAGAGTAATTTCGAGCGGACCGTTCCCGGTTATTTCTATCGCCAGAAAGAAGATAAAACGTTGGCGAATGGCTCAGGGTGTGGTAACGAGACTGCCAGCGAACGCCCTATGATGCGTAAGTTTATGGTAGAATCCGTCCTTTATTGGATAAAAGAATATCATGTTGACGGCTTCCGGTTCGACTTGATGGGAATTCATGACATCGAAACGATGAACGAGATACGGAAGGCTGTGAATGCGGTCGATCCCACCATTTGCATTTATGGAGAGGGGTGGGCTGCCGAAGCGCCTCAGTATCCGGCTGACTCCTTGGCAATGAAGGGAAATATAGCACAGATACCCGGAGTCGCTGTCTTCTCTGACGAGTTGCGTGACGGGCTTTGCGGACCTGTGGGCGATAAGCGCAAAGGAGCTTTTCTTGCTGGAATTCCGGGAGGGGAGATGAGCGTAAAGTTCGGCATAGCAGGAGCTATCGAGCATCCGCAAGTACAGTGTGATTCGGTTAATTATACTCAAAAGCCGTGGGCGAAACAGCCTGTGCAAATGATCAGTTACGTTTCCTGTCACGACGGGCTGTGTTTGGTAGACCGACTGAAGGCAAGCATGCCGGACATCACTCCCGAACAACTTATACGTCTCGATAAACTGGCACAGACTGTGGTTTTTACTTCACAAGGTATTCCGTTTATTTACGCCGGAGAAGAAATCATGCGTGATAAGCAAGGCGTGGACAATAGTTATAAGAGCCCGGATGCAGTGAATGCCATCGACTGGCGGCGCAAAACCACCAACGCAGATGTTTTCATGTATTATAAACGATTGATCGATTTGCGTAAATCTCATCCGGCCTTCCGCATGGGAGATGCAGGACAGGTTCGGAAACATTTGGAATTTCTTCCTGTGGAAGGAAGCAACCTGATTGCTTTTCGCCTGAAAGACCATGCAAATGGAGATCATTGGGAAGATATCATCGTCGCATTTAATTCTCGCCCTACTCCTGCCAGGCTGACTATTCCGGTGGGCAAATATACAGTGGTATGTAAAGACGGAGTGATAGATGTACGTGGATTAGGCATACAAAACGGGCCGGAAGTTATTATTCCCGGTCAGTCGGCTTTGATTTTATATAAGTAAATTCAGTCTTTTGATAATCAAACAGAATAGAAGAATATGATTCAAAATACATTCAACATAGCGGGGGGCGTAGCACGCAACCCGCTTGTGCGTTTAGCTGCTCCCATCACGGCAACGATTTCAGCCGGAGAACACATTGCGATTGTAGGTCCCAACGGAGGAGGAAAAAGTCTTTTTGTCGATACGCTGATCGGTAAATACCCATTGCGTGAAGGGACGCTGCAATATGACTTTTCTCCTGCTGCCACCCAGACCGTCTATGATAATGTGAAGTACATCGCTTTCCGTGACACTTACGGGGCTGCCGATGCTAATTATTACTATCAGCAACGCTGGAACGCCCACGATCAGGACGAAGCACCCGATGTTCGTGAAATGCTGGGAGAAATTAAGGACGAACAACTGAAACAAGAACTGTTTGAGCTTTTTCGCATTGAGCCGATGCTCGATAAGAAAATAATTCTTCTCTCCAGTGGCGAACTGCGTAAATTCCAGCTGGTCAAAACTCTGCTGACAGCTCCCCGTGTATTGATTATGGACAATCCGTTTATTGGTCTGGATGCACCTACCCGCGAGTTGCTGTTTTCTTTACTCGATCGCTTGACAAAAATGTCGTCCGTACAGATTATTCTGGTATTGTCAATGCTGGATGATATTCCTTCATTTATTACCCATGTAATTCCTGTGGATAAAATGACGGTGTACCCCAAAATGGAACGTGAGGCCTATCTGGAAGCTTTTCGTTCCAGAGATGCAGCCGTTTCTTTTGATGAGTTACAGCAGCGTATCGTCAATTTGCCCTATGATGGCAATAATTACGATTCTGATGAAGTGGTCAAACTGAATAAAGTCAGCATTCGCTATGATGACCGCACTATTCTGAAAGATCTCGACTGGACGGTGCGGCGTGGTGAGAAATGGGCATTGAGCGGTGAAAACGGGGCCGGAAAATCTACTTTGTTAAGCCTTGTCTGTGCGGATAATCCGCAATCATATGCTTGTGACATCAGCCTTTTCGGGCGGAAGCGGGGTACAGGGGAGAGTATTTGGGAGATTAAAAAGCATATTGGCTATGTAAGTCCGGAGATGCATCGTGCCTATCTCAAAAATCTGCCGGCTATTGAAATCGTGGCCAGTGGGCTTCATGACAGCATCGGGCTTTACAAACGTCCCCAGCCGGAACAAATGGCCATCTGCGAGTGGTGGATGGATATATTTGGTATTGCGGAATTGAAAGACAAACCTTTTCTGCAACTTTCCAGTGGAGAACAACGGCTGGCATTGCTGGCACGTGCTTTTGTGAAGGACCCTGAGCTGCTGATTCTGGATGAACCGCTTCACGGTTTGGATACTTACAACCGTCGTCGGGTAAAGAAGATTATTGAGGCTTTCTGTCATCGCAAAGACAAGACGATGATTATGGTGACTCACTACGAATCAGAGTTGCCGGGCACTATTACAGACCGTATTTTCCTGAAGAGAAACCGATGAAAATGGACTGTTGTCTGAAAAATAATGTTTAGCTCTGCCATTCCGAACTTAGTGAGGGATGACAGAGCAATTTAAAAGAGATTTTTCTTTAATTAATTGGATGGGTGAACCAAAAGCAAGACCCTCTTCCCGGTTCCGATTCCACACCGATTTTCCCTCCCAGTTGCGTGACGATACTTTGGCAGATAGGCAGTCCGAGTCCCGTACCGGGAATAAAACTGTTGAGTTTTACAAATCGGGTGAAGATAGCTTCCTGTTTTTCCGGCTCTACCCCCATTCCCGTATCTTGAACGGAGAATTTTACTTCGTTTCCGTCTATCTTGTAGTCGATGGTGATGCTTCCTTCGGAAGTGAATTTTAATGCGTTAGTCACAAAGTTCAGCAATACCTGATACAGTCTGTTCTTGTCACTGATGAACGTCAGTTCGGGTAAATTATCTTTCAGGCGGAGTTCTACTTGCGGACTAGTTTTCATTTGCATAGCCTGAAACAGATCGTTGCAAAGCTGTTTCGCATTTACTCTTTCAGGAATAATGTCGAAAGTTCCCGCTTCGATTTTCGATAAGTCGAGGATATCGGAAATGAGCTGAAGCAACAACTTGTTATTATCTTCTATGATCGTGATATACTGATGCTTTTCTTCCTGATCCTCCGCCTCTTCCAGCATACTTGAGAAACCGACGATCGCATTGAGCGGAGTACGTATCTCGTGACTCATGTTGGCAAGGAAGGCAGATTTTAAACGATCCGCTTCTTCGGCTTTCTCTTTGGCTTTGATAAGCATTTGTTCGGTTTCTTTTAGTTGGGTAATATCAAAGTTGATACACAGCATTTCGATGACATTATCCTGCGGTCGGTAGTTGCGGACCAACACATTCACCCGTGTCCACGTATAACTTCCGTCGGCTCTGCGGATACGTACATCCCTGCATAATTTCGTACTTTCGCCTTTGACCACTTTCGCCAGAAAGTCGAGCATAACAGCCCGGTCCTCCGGATGAAAGTGAGAATGGATACCGATAATTTCCGGTAGGGGCGTGCCTTCCTCTTCTCCTACATTTTTATACCAGCTGCTTAAGGCATAACCATTGCGGCTTAACGCATCAAAATGAGCGTATCCAACCTTGGCATAATCTCCTACCAGTTCAAAGAAATTTTTAAATTCCTGAATTTTGTTGTAGGCGATGGTGTTTTCCGTCTTATCTACGTTTATCAACAGATAATTGATGGGCTGCCGGTCATGATCATAAAGTGTTGTTATTCTTGTTGTCAGATTAATGAAACCGGATGTTTTTTCCGATTCATAATATCCTTTGATTTTTGAAAAATCATATTGGAAGGTGAATTCAACCTCTTCATTATCTCTGATCTTTAGCTTTATTTCTTCGGGTAGTGCCGGATTCTCAAAGATATTGATACCAATAACCTTTTCTTTATGGGTGATATGGAACATTTCCAGTTCCTTTTTATTCAAGTCAAGCAGATAACCGTCTTTATTATACAGTTCAATGCCGACGGGAAGGTTTTTATAGATATTGTGCAGGATACGTTCACTGTTTTGCAGTGCCTGATAGGCGGAAGCCATGCGTGGACCATCTTGAGTTTCTGCTATTCCGTATATTTTGGTGTTTCCTTCCCCATCAGTTTCCTGAAAGCATATTTTACTGCGAATCCATACTTCCCCGTGGGGAGTATCGAGCAGGTACACCTCCTCAATGCTCTGTTGCAATTTATCGAAAGAGTAGCTGGTAGTATGGTGCTGATCCTCCCTTAGGATACGTTTATTGAAATCTTCAAAACTGATCACTCCGTCTTCGTCTATCCCGAGTAATCGGGAGATAAACTCGGAACATACATAACTTTCTGTTTTTAAGTCCGCTTCCCACCATCCCATATTCGCTTTATTCAGCAGTTTTTGCAGGAATGTGTATTCTTTCTGTTTGCTTGTTTCCAATGTCTGACTTGTTTTAAGTTGGCGGTTGAATATTCATTTAGTCCGTAAAAATAGTCATTTCTATTGAATTCTTTTCAATAAACCATCACTTTTAGGTATTGATACCTGCTGATTCTTTCGTGAACTTTGTAGAGAAACAAAATGTTGTATATATAAAAAGAAGAAAGGAGACCATTAAGAATGAAAAAGATAGTATTACTTCGTCATGGAGAGAGTGCTTGGAACAAAGAAAACCGTTTCACAGGTTGGACGGATGTAGACCTGACGGAAAAGGGAGTTGCCGAAGCGGAAAAGGCAGGCGTCACGTTGAGGGAATATGGCTTCAACTTTGATAAAGCCTATACTTCTTATCTGAAAAGGGCAGTCAAAACCTTGAACTGCGTGCTTGATAAAATGAATCTGGACTGGATTCCCGTCGAGAAGAGCTGGCGTCTGAATGAGAAGCATTACGGCGACTTGCAAGGACTCAATAAGGCGGAAACAGCCGAGAAATACGGAGAAGAACAAGTGCTGATCTGGCGTCGCAGTTATGATATAGCTCCCAATCCGCTTTCCGAAAGCGATTTGAGAAATCCGCGTTTCGATTATCGCTATCACGAAGTACCCGATGCGGAACTGCCGCGTACCGAATCATTAAAAGATACCATCGACCGTATTATGCCGTACTGGGAGTCGGATATATTCCCGGCTTTAAAAGATGCCCATACCTTGCTGGTTGTCGCGCATGGCAATAGTCTGCGAGGTATCATTAAGCATTTGAAACATATTTCTGATGAAGATATCATCAAACTGAATCTTCCTACTGCCGTTCCTTATGTATTCGAGTTCGACGAGAACCTGAATGTTGCCAATGATTACTTCCTGGGCAATCCGGAAGAAATTCGTAAGCTGATGGAAGCGGTAGCCAATCAGGGGAAGAAAAAATAGCAGGCTTCATCGCCTGTATATAAATTGTTATACATTAAAAAAATAAAGTTATGAGTAAAGTAGTTGATTTATTAGGAGATAAGACCAGTTATTATCTGGATCATACCTGTAAGACCATTGATAAGTCGTTGATTTATATACCCTCACCGGATACCATTGATAAAGTCTGGATTGATTCGGACCGGAACATTAAAGTATTGAACAGCCTGCAAACCCTTTTAGGGCATGGACGTCTGGCAAATACGGGTTATGTGTCCATTCTTCCTGTCGATCAGGATATCGAGCATACAGCCGGCGCATCCTTTGCACCGAATCCCATTTATTTCGATCCGGAGAATATTGTGAAGCTGGCTATCGAAGGAGGCTGTAATGCGGTAGCTTCTACATTTGGTATTTTGGGATCAGTCGCACGTAAATATGCGCACAAAATACCTTTCGTGGTAAAGTTGAATCACAATGAGCTGCTGACCTATCCGAATACATACGATCAGGTATTATTTGGTACGGTGAAAGAGGCTTGGAATATGGGAGCCGTAGCAGTAGGCGCAACCATTTATTTCGGTTCGGAACAGAGTCGCCGCCAATTGGTAGAGATTGCTGAGGCTTTCGAATATGCCCACGAACTCGGTATGGCTACCATTCTGTGGTGTTATTTGCGTAATAGCGATTTCAAGAAAGGAGCTATTGATTATCATGCTGCTGCCGACCTTACCGGACAGGCTGACCGTTTGGGAGTTACCATCAAAGCGGACATTGTGAAGCAGAAACTTCCTACCAATAATGGTGGTTTCAAAGCGATTGGTTTCGGAAAGGTAGACGAACGAATGTACACGGAACTCACATCGGAACACCCGATTGATCTCTGTCGTTATCAGGTGGCAAATGGTTATATGGGACGTGTCGGATTGATCAATTCCGGTGGAGAATCTCATGGAGCTTCCGATTTGCGTGATGCGGTCATTACAGCAGTTGTCAATAAGCGTGCCGGTGGCATGGGATTGATCAGCGGACGTAAAGCTTTCCAAAAGCCGATGAATAAGGGTGTCGAATTATTAAACGCTATTCAGGATGTCTACCTCGATCCGGCAATAACCATTGCCTGATCTAGGAAAGATGAGAAATAATTCTTATCTTTGACTACCAGATAGTTAACCATTAAAAAATAGAATTATGAAGTTTTTTATTGACACAGCCAATTTGGAGCAGATTCAGGAGGCGTATGACCTCGGAGTACTTGACGGAGTGACTACCAATCCTTCGCTGATGGCGAAAGAAGGCATTAAAGGTACGGAGAATCAACGTGAGCATTACATTAAAATATGTAAGATTGTCAATGCTGATGTAAGTGCGGAAGTAATAGCAACGGATTATGAAGGGATGATCCGCGAAGGGGAAGAGCTTGCCGCACTCAATCCGCATATCGTTGTCAAGGTGCCTTGCATTGCCGATGGTATCAAAGCTATCAAGTACTTTACAGAAAAAGGAATCCGGACCAATTGTACATTGGTATTTTCCGTCGGACAGGCATTGCTGGCTGCAAAAGCCGGAGCGACTTACGTTTCGCCTTTTGTCGGACGCCTGGATGATATTTGCGAAGACGGGGTAGGGCTTGTCGGTGATATTGTACGTATGTATCGCACCTATGATTACAAGACTCAGGTATTGGCGGCTTCTATCCGCAATACGAAGCACATCATAGAGTGTGTGGAGATGGGAGCAGATGTGGCTACCTGTCCGTTGAGTGCTATCAAAGGGTTGTTGAATCATCCGCTGACTGATTCGGGATTGAAGAAATTTTTGGAAGATTATAAAAAGGTGAATGGATAATTGGGTTTGAGAAACTAAATTTTCTCAAAGAATTTATTTTAAAGGGGCTTCTGACATAAAATATGTCAGAAGTCCTTTTTTAGTAATTTTAATATAGTCAAACAAGATAAAACTAAGACTTCTCGTTTATTCATCTTAATTTGTATCGTGTAATCTAACTAGTGATGTAAATAATGAATAAAAATGGATTTAGTCGTTGTGCCGATATCTATATCGGCCGTTTGCGCGAGGAGGGCCGCTATTCTACGGCGCATGTCTATCAGAACGCCCTTCTTTCTTTTAGCAAGTTTTGTGGTGTCCATAGTGTGTCCTTCCGTCAAGTCACCCGTGACCGCCTTCGCCGTTACGAACAGCATCTTTACGCATGTGGTCTGAAGCCCAATACGATTTCCACGTATATGCGTATGCTTCGGAGTATCTACAATCGTGGTGTGGAAGCGGGTAGTGCTCCTTATGTCCACCGCCTGTTCCATGAGGTCTATACGGGAGTGGATGTTCGTCAGAAAAGGGCGCTTCCCGTCGTCGCACTTCGCAGGCTTCTTTATGAAGACCCCCAGTCTGACCGTCTCCGCCGTACCCAGGCTATCGCCGCTCTGATGTTCCAGTTTTGCGGGATGTCTTTCGCCGATCTGAGCCATTTGGAGAAATCCGCTCTTGACAGCAACGTGCTGCGCTACAATCGTGTCAAGACGAAGACTCCCATGAGCGTTGAGGTTCTGGACAGCGCACAGGAGATGCTCGAGCAGCTCCGTAACCGGCGGTCTCCCCGTCCCGGCTGTCCCGACTACCTTTTCGGCATCCTTCAGGGAGATAAGAAAAGGAAGGATGAGAAAGCTTACCGTGAATACCAGTCCGCTCTCCGGAGATTCAACTACTGCCTGAAATCCCTGGCAAAGCGGCTACGTCTCAACTTCCCCGTGACTTCCTACACGCTTCGCCATTCTTGGGCTACCACCGCCAAGTACCGTGGTGTCCCTATCGAGATGATCAGCGAGTCCCTTGGGCATAAGTCGATCAAGACCACGCAGATTTATCTGAAAGGCTTTGAGCTGAAAGAGCGTACGGAGGTAAACCGGATGAATTTGTCTTACGTTAAGAGGTGCGGTTCTGGCCTGTATGTGTGATTTAGAATCCTGATATACAGTGTTTATCGGTGTGTGTTACTTCTTAGGTAACTCACAAACAAAGGACAAGCGAAACAGGGAACTTTTTTCAACGAAAACATCGGAAGAGGACTGGTATTCAGGAAATAAGGCAGAAGTGAAGGTGTTTTTCATAAATTGGAATAAAAAAAAGACATAACACGGATATTGTCATTTTCCGTATGTTATGCCGACTTTTGATTCATTTTAAGAAATTAATTTCATTTTTGTTTGCGTATTTTCATAAATATGTCCATCTTTGCGCCATGAATCATTCCGTTACCTAAGAAGTAACGGATAAACATGGGGTAAAAAAACATGATTTTAAGAAAA
>ERZ791881.195-NODE-195-length-66287-cov-7.107954_pt1 | contig 66287 bp, 64 predicted proteins | sample MGYA00510161_ERZ791881 | MGnify/ENA primary metagenome ERZ791881 (study PRJEB30046, sample SAMN00792073) | human gut metagenome | study: EMG produced TPA metagenomics assembly of the A metagenome-wide association study of gut microbiota in type 2...
AGACATTATTAATGTCGAATATATTAACAAGTCACCAATGTATCTGTTAAGCCAATAATTTTGTATGGGTTTATATGTGAAAAGAAGGGAAGGGTTATTATGCCACAACTGCCAGATATTGAGCCAAGTCTTGTAAAAAGAGTACGTCAAAACGATGAGGAGGCGATTGCTCAAATCTATGAGAAGCTTAATAAGAAAGCTTATGTTTCTGCTTATTATATTCTTGGAGCTGACGAAAGATTCAAGGAAAACGCAAAAACAATCACACAAGATACGTTTCAAAACGCATTCAAAAAAATCGATCTTTTAAAGGATGATGATAAATTTGCACCTTGGTTTTATATAAGTTTGAGGAATCGTTGTTATGACTTTTTTGATTCTAAAGAGTATAAGAATATATCTGAAAGACATATTCATGATCTTTATGAAGATAATTCAAGTGAAGACTTTAGAGATACGTTTGAAGAATCTATTGAAAATACAAATATAGAATTTAGTCCGGATGAGGCTGCAAATAAGGAAGAAATTAAACAAGGTTTAAATGATTGTTTACAGAATCTACCAGAAAAGCAAAAAGAAGCCTTAATTATGTTTTATTTCCAGGGACTTACAATTGATGAAATGTCTGAAGTAATGGATGCTAAAACGAGTACAATAAAATCATGGTTAAAACGAGGTAAAGAATCTATCGAGAATCAAATTGTTCAACTTCGTAAGGAAAACAGAAGTTTCTACTCTGTATTACCTATTCCAGCACTTGTATGGGTATTGCAGGAAGCTACAAAAGAAGCTCCGCAATTGGATGCCAAGAAATTTGCTTCGCAGATTGTTATTGAAGTCAAAGCCTCTACTGTTGAACCCAAAAAAAAGAAATATACAAGCATAGATAAGGAGGAAACAATACCAAAGAATAAAAAAATGGATAATGCCTTAAAAGTTGGAAAAAATACAAATAATCATTTCACGAGAGCGATTGCAACTTTAGGCACATCCAAAGCTATTGTTGTTCTTATAGTAGCTGTCATTTTTCTGACAGTAGGTTTTCAAGGTGTTAAACACTTGATTACAAAAAATGAAGAATATGTACAACAGAGCCAATCAAGTAAACTTGATGAAGTTACAGATGGAAAAAGAACGTGGACATGTTCTAAAACACCGATTGCATATGAAATTACCGATTATAGTCTTATGCACTCAACAGACTTTATGATGTATGATACGCCTTATGAGGATGGCAATCAAGATATACTGATGAGTATGTACATGCTTGTAGGTGATAGCGAGACAGGTGGGTCAAAAGGTCGAATAAACGGTATAGTTGCTTATGCTGTTGACAATAATGAAGATGATGGTTGTGTTTGGGTAGCGATTGGAAATGTAGATAATGGAGACTCTCGCTACTATGTAAAGATTGCTGATAAAACAGCAGAATATTTTAAAAAGGTAGAAAAAAAACCAATTCTGTACACAGATTACTATGATGTGAACAAATTTAAAGAAGCTTGTGAATTTAGTGTGGTTGAGGATAATCAGATTGCAAATCTTGAAATTGATAGAGATAGTAAAGTTTTCAAAGATGACCCCATATATTTTCTGAGATATAAACAATATGAGAGATATACGCAATTATGTAATGGATTGTTGGCCTATTATTAAGTCTCGAACCTTGCTATGATGATATGGCAAGGTTTTTTTTCGTTTTTTATGCAACCTTTTCAATCTGTACTCCGTTAAGTATAGTGAAAGAGATAAAACAGAACAGTTTTCAGGAGGAAAAGTATGAATCATTTATTGTATGTAGTTATGGTGTTGTCGATACCGTACATAGTTTGCACGCTGGCAATGCTTGCAAGGTTTATCTTATTTGTGTTAAATGACGAAATGGTATACATCGAACCATTATTAAAAAGCTATGTGTGGTTTATGGTGCATCCTATCAAAATAATTAAAATGGGTGTTGATGGTGTATTTGTCGGAGGTATGATGGTTGAAGACTTGATTTTTAAAGCTGTCGTAAAGCACAAATATAAAAGCTACAAAAAACGTCTAAAACGTGTACAATATGAAGATGAAAGAGATCAGGAAGAAATGAAATCAGTTTTGACATCGTCAAGTGACTGGATGAAAATACTGGGAGCCTATATGGACGATCTTCCCGCCAGCTACTACACACCACGTAAAGTGGTATATGAAGAGTATGAACGATTGTCAGATTAAGGAGGGGCGGAAAATGTTGATTTTATTATGTATAGTTGGTATATTGGCGGCTTTGTGTTTTGGAAATGTTGTGGGCACGATTATAGTTGTATGTATGTTCTGGTTAAAAAAAGAATCGCAACATATTAAGCCAGCATTAAGAGCTGAGGTCTGGCGGTTCAAACACCCAATCAAAAACATAAAACTTACGATTGATGATGTTGCAGTCTATTTCATGCAACTGGATGACAAAGTTTTCAAAAAGATGCTTCAACATAAATATAGAAGCAATCAAAAAAGAATGAACCGTATTCAATTTGAAACTGAAAACGAAAAAAGATGGCTGGAAATGACAATGAAACCATTTGGAGAAGTATTGGAAAACACTTATAAAGGTTTAACTATAGCATCAGCCTATAAATACACACCTAGACGTGTCGTCTATGAAGATTATGATAAAATTTGGGAAATTAAATAGAGGAGGAAATGTATTATGTTTGGTATCATTTTTATTTTAGCAGTTTTATTTGTGTTGATTGGTTGGGTTTTGGTTATTAAAGAATTGCTTAAATCGAATAAAAAAACTGCATCTGGAAGCCATGGCTTTGATGATCTTTATATGCAGCAACGATTTGCAGAAGAGTCTACTAAAGAAGCGTTAAAAAGTGTAACACCATTTGAAATGGGTGGATATAATCTGAATCAAGGGAATTCATGGAACGATAATGGTTGTAATAATTTTAATGATTCTGGAAATGGGATGTTTTAAGAAAATTGGTTTTTAGTCTAGCAATAATATTAAGGAGAATAGAAATATGAATGCAAACAAATACTCTTTAGAATCAAGAAAGAAACAGGCAAAAACATACAAATTCTGGGGAATGCTTTTAATTATAGTCGGAATGGGAATGTTTCTGTATGCTGGAGCTAAGATGGTTTTTGAACCACAGATTACAGCTGGTCTTGGAACTTCTGAATGGCATGATCAGTTTAATGCAATGCAAAGCTATCGACAATCAATGGAACATGTTATTCCAGTCTTTGCTGTAAGCGGAATACTCATCATAGGACTGGGTGATGTTCTGTGGAGAAAATACAAAACATTATCCACAGGATTATGCGGGGAAGAGCTTGTATCATACACTTTAAACACTCTTCCAAATGAATACACGATGTATAATAACATTCTTCTTGAAAAAGACGGGAAGCGAACAGAAATCGACACACTCGTTATATCAAAATATGGAGTTTTTTTAGGAGAAGTCAAAAATTATAAAGGTCGTATTTCTGGAAACGAGAACGATTCAGCTTGGACACAGACTAAGAAAAGTTCTGGTGGGAAATGCTATGAGAACAGTATTAAAAACCCAGTCAAGCAGGCTAAATTTCAAACTTATCTTCTATCCTCAATCCTGAAAGAAAATGGTTTAAACTGCTATATTCATCCATATGTCGTATTTATTAGTGCAGAAGATATCGTTACAGATTCTGAGCTCGTTTTAAAAAGTGAGAATGAATTCTATAACACGATTCTTTCATACCATGACACAAAAATATCCAAAGAAAACCTAGAAAAACTTAAAGGGGTAATGGAATGTCTGAAAAAATCAGAATCTTGAAAAGCAGATGGGATGAAGTGCCGTCAGGAACGATAGCCTACATTTCTCAATGTAGTACAGACACGTATTTAATGACGTGTGATTCTGGTATTATAATTGTATTGCAGGGGTATCCCTGAAGAATCAGTTCAGTCGGGAATCTTAGAAGATGATTTTTTATTTGGATATGTTATAGAGGGATATCAGTATTTAACAATTGAGGATGTTTTGAGCATCACAGCAGAAAATGATTTAACTTATTTCGATATAGAAAATGTTGAAATGATTCAGAGAATCTTTCAGGAGTATACTGATTTCACAAAGCCTTTTGTGGAACTTGGCAATCAAAATCGTATAGAAAAAGCAAAACTAAATTAACGAGGAGGTATGAATGGATTTTAACAGGGCGTTAGATAAAAAGCAGACGTCTTCTTCTTTTAATTTTACTAAGTCAATGGGTGGTTTACTTGAAACATTTTGTATATAATAAAGCTGATAAATGAAAGTGGAAGGAAAAAAATATAATGTTTGATTATACAGATTACACGCTTACTTATATATTGATTATAGGAATAGTTTTATTTTTAATTATTATGGGTGTCATATATAAGCGTACATCTAGGCAGAAAGTGAAAACAGGTATTGTGCTTCTTTCAATAATCGTTTTTATTTGTGGTGGTTATGAGGCTATGATATGTAAATCAAAAACAGACCAAATGTTGCAAGAAATAGCTGAATCGCGTCAACTTTTTGAAACATATTCCGGTCCTGCCTGTATTCAATATAAAAATTATCCGCCTATTTATATAGATTCTGATGCAGGTATAAAAAATATAACTGTAAACGGTTTAAAAGAAAATCTAGATAAAGCCCCTGAATGGCTGTATAAAAACGCAAGCAGTATAACATTAACATCAAAGCAGAAGCTAATGAATACTTTTTCATCTATTACAGAAGATTCTATAGGGCTTACTGTTTATCAAGATAAGGCAATTTATTTAACGCCTTTTGCCTCCTCTTTTGAATCTTTAGGACATGAGTTTGGACATATTTATGATTATTCTTTTCATATAACATTTAATCAAGCCATGCAAAGCATTAATCCTCCACAAATTTTGATTTCTAATCAAAAGGCTGTGTGTGAAGCAGTTTCGGAAGAATCTTTTGAACATTGTATAAGCACTTATCAGGAAACATTTGCAGATGCTATGGCATTATACGTAGATTCTCCAGATAAATTACCTCCTGATTTAAAAGCGTGGATGGATTCTCTACCCAAATAAGATAATCAGCCTTTCTGTGGCTTGTTGTATACAAGAAACACAGGGAGGTTCTTTTTTTATGAAACACATAAAAACACTAATCATGATCACACTTGTTTTACCTTTTATGGTTTTAGAACTGAATTAATAAAAAATGTGACCCTATTTGCAACTATTTTGTTTTTAACTTCGTTAGATAAAGTGAAAGGAGGTAAGAATTATATCGGTTTTGCATCCGATAGAACAAAATGCGGAAAGTCATGAATAGACAGAAAGGTTAAATATATGAAAAAAAACAAATTAGTTAAATCTACGTTGGCAGGTGTAACGGCTATTACTGGTGTTACATCAAGTATTGTGAAAGTCTTTGCGAATGAAGGACAAGTATCTTTTGAATTAAAAAAGGATGATCAAAAAATATTTACTAAACAAGCGGAATTAGAAAATAGAATCCATGAAATACAAGGGAAAGTGTTTGAAGCTAAATTGAAAGAAGATACTGCAAAAGGCACATTGAGTGTGACAAAAAAAGATGTCGAGATGAATCAAAATCAATATGATGAAACGAATTTTAAATCAAAAGTAGAGTTTGATGAAATTAATAGAGAAATTGATTTAAGAGTGCAACCAATCATTGATGGGATTGCCAAGTTAGAAAATGAAATCAGTAAAACGAATAAAGAGTTAGATACTCAAAAATCTATATCTGAAAAAGCTTCTGAAGATTTGAAAATAGCTCAAAGTGATTTAGAAACCAAACAAAAAGAACTGGCGGATTTAAAAACATGTTTGGAATCATTCGGAGTTAAAGATTACTCAGAATTGGAATCTGAAGTTAACAAAGCTACAGAAACATTGAATAAGGCTTCAGCGAGTGCTGAATCGGCTAAACAAATTTTAGCTGAAAAAGAAGCTGAACTGGAAACTGCAAAATCGGGTGTTGAAACAGCACAATCCGGACTTCAAATGGCGACAGAAGCATTAGAACGTGCAAATGCTGATGTAAAGAGTGCTGAAGGAGAAGTTATAACCGCTCAAAACAACTTATCTAAGTTTACAGATGAAAATGAATATAATAAGTGTTTAGAAAGACTAGAACAGGCTAAAGTAAATCTTGAATCTACTAAAAACAACGTGATTGCTAAAACATCGGACTTAGAAACCGCTAAAACAAACTTAGTGACTGCTGAATCTGTACAAGCTGAAAAGCAGGCGGAATACGATACAAGCGTTACTGCATTGGATGAAGCAAATGCAAAAGTAGCGGAAGCTGAAACAACGAAAGACGAAGCCCAGAAGGCTTTGGATGAAGCTGTTAAAATGGCAGGAATAAAAGAAGATGAAATCAATGACTTGAAGAATCGTATTACTGTTGCTGAAAAAGATGTGGCAGACGCTCAAAATGCCTACGATCAGGCAAAAACGGACTATGATTCAACATTGACACCTTTGGAACTGGCTCAGAAAAATTTGGCTGATTATGAAAAGGCACATGCTGACCAGCTATCTCAGCTAAATCAGGGTATTCAAGGATACTATGATTCTATTGGAGCAATTGCTGCAACAGATATCATCAAGAATCCTCGTGGGAAATTGAATGGTCACACAAATATTGGTGCTACAAATGACGCAACATCTTTAGATAATGTTATGAATTCAATTTCTTATTTGAAAGAATTCAATAAAATCCGTGTTTCTGAGGGGTTGTCTGAGTTAAAAGTAAGTATGGTACTGATGGCTATATCACAGGTAAATGCCAATTGGCAAAGAGATACAGCTGAAATTGGAAATGTAGCTCACTCAGGTGTATACAAAACAGGTGAAAATGCAGCTTGGGGCTATGGTGATGCTGAATCAAAGGCGAGTCCTTTTACAGTTTGGTATAATCTTGAAAAGTCGTGGTACCAAAATGGAATCACAGACTTCCATAAGGTTGGACATTATAAAAATATTATAAGTAAAGCTTATGATTATACAGGATATGCACATATAGAAGAAGGGTGTTATGGCTCAACAGATATTCAAGAATTTGATCAATACTGGGGTGAAAATGCATATGGAGTCGAAGCTACAGGTTCTAAAAACGACCGTATTATCACTTTGGAAGAATTCGAAACTTCTTTAAACAATTACGCATCTGGATTAAAAGATGTATCAAACCAGCACAACGCCCTTGAAGAAGCTGTTAAAAAAGCCCAAATAGATGGCACAGAAAAAGATGATGCAGCATTGAAATCTGCGTTATCATTATTGAATAATCGGAAAGCTGCATTAAAAGTATTGAACGAACATATGACAAAAGCTACTTTGGAAAAAACAGAAGTTGATACTGCAAAAGCTGAAGCGGAAGCAAACTTCCAAAAAGCAGAACAGGCTGTAAAAGAAGCAGAAGCAAATGTTGAAGCAAAAGTGACAGCTAGAGCAACAGCAGAAGCGAATTTATCAAAAGCAAAGGCTGAAGTTACAGCTAAGAAGATAGCAAAAGCGGAAGCTGAAAATAACCTTGTAAAAGCTAATCAAGAGGTAACTCATATTTCTGAAACGATTGATGTATTAACTCATACAGTCAACAATTGGAGTACTGAAAAAGCAAAATCTGAAAAAGCTCTTGAAACAGCACAAGCTCATTTAAAGGAAGCTAAAGTGAACCTAGAATTAAAAACAAAAAATTTAGAAAGCACTAAAGAAAATCTTGAAAAGGTTAAACAAATTCAAGATGATGCTCAAACAGTGGTGGATAAAACAAAAGTGGATTCCGAAAAAGCTGTGAAGAGTTTAAAAGAGGCTCAATTTCAATATGACATACTTTTGGAAAAAGTTAATGCGTATAAAAATACTTCTGGACAAGTAGGAAGTACTTCTGAAGATGTAACGAAGTTAACAAATCAGATATTTGACTTGAAAAAATCAAAAGAGATGGCGGAGTCTAATGTGGCTATACTAGAAAATGATTTAGATGCTAGTAAAATAAAAGTCGATCAGTTAAGTAAACACAAAGAACAATTTAATAAACTACGCAATATATTAGCTACTGTTCTTACAAATGGAACAAATGCTGATTTGAGTGAAATTAGTGATCTAGATTTGCTGCAGAAGTATAAGCGGTTGGCTCATACTGTCGATGTGTTGAATATATCAAAGAAAAATCTTGAAGAAGTTAAATTAGATTATAAGATAAAAGAAAGTTCATATTTGAAAGCACATGAAGAATTAAATGATGCTGTTGATGAGTATAACAAAGCAATGGCAGATCTTAATTCATATTTACGTGAACAAAATTCTCAAGAAAGGGATAAAGCAGAACTTTCTAAAAAACTTAATCAAAACAAAAAAGATAATGTGAATACAGGAGTAGATGCTTCGGTATCGGGATATATGGCATCAGCAAGTCTAGCTGGTTTATCTTTAGTTGGTTCTACTGAAATGAAACGTCGAAAAAAACAAATAAAAAGATAAGGGTTGGTTTCCAATCCTTATTTATGAAATTGAAATGATTTTAATGCTTAAACCAGTAAAAAAAGTAGAAATCAAAATGTTTTAAAAATTTCATATTTTTTTTAAATATTTTGCAACTTTTTTAATAAACACTCCGTTAAGTATAGTGAAAGAAATAAAAAGCGTTAAGCTAGGAGGAAAAAGTATGAAGAGTTTATTGTTTGCAGTTGGTTCATTATGGGGCGCATGGTTATTGGGCGTTGTAGTAGCGGCAATTATCATGGTTTTGTATTTTTGTTTAAAAGGTAATATCAAATTTACCAAATCAGCTATAAGATTTTGTGTATGGAATATTACCCATCCTTTCAAGAGCATAAGATTGATTATAGATAGTGCAGTTTGCATGTTTATGAATTTAAATGATTTGATTTTTAGAATGATTGTGAAACATAGATACAATAGATATCAAAAAAGAATGAATCGCGTTAAATATGAGAAAAAAGATAATCAGGAAAAGATGAAGGAAATATTAGAAATTCATAGTGAAGGGTTGGATTTGTTAGCAAAAGGATATGAAATCTATCCATCGAACTTCTATACACCACGTAAAGTTGTATATAAAGAATTAGATGATATGTGGATTGCTTAATAAAAGAAATTGGAGGAAATAAGTATGAAAAGTTTATTGAATATTGCATTATTTATAGTATTAGTTTTTGTGACATTTAATTTAGGATTATTATTAGGCACTTTATTTATAACTGTATATTATTGTTTAAAAGGTAAAGTTGAAAATATAAAGTCAGCTTGGCATGCTTATGCATGGTATACTAAGCACCCTATTAAGACATTAAAAGTAATGGGAGATGATGTAGTTGTTTATTATATGAGATTAGAAGATAAGGTTTTTAAGAAAATTCTTGAACGTAAATATAATGGTTATCAAAAGAGAATAAAACGTATTCAATATGAAAATGAAAATAATAGAGAAAGTATGGAACAATTACTTCAAACTCTTAGTAGAGTAATTAAGGGAAATAAAAAAGAATTAGAACTAGCTCCAGCAAATATTTATACTCCTCGCAAAGTGATTTATGAGGATTATAATGAAATTTGGGGAATCGAAAAATAAGGATTAGACTGAATAGAGGAGGAAATGTATTATGTCTGTAATTTTTTGCTTAGTAGCTTTATTTGTGTTGATTTGTTGGGTTTTGGTTATTAAAGAATTGCTTGGACCAAATAAAAAAACTGCATCTGGAAACCATGGCTTTGATGATCTTTATATGCAACAACGATTTGCAGAAGAATCTACTAGAGAAGCATTAAAAAGTGTAACACCATTTGAAATGGGCGGATATAATCTAGATCAAGGAAATTCATGGAATAACAATAACGGTAATAGTTGTAATAATTTTAATAATTTTGGAAATGGGATGTTTTAAGAAAGTTAATTTTTAGTCTAGTAATAATATTAAGGAGAACAGGAATATGAATACAAACAAATATTCATTAGAATCAAGAAGAGAACAGGCAAATTTATACAAAACATGGGGAATTATCTTACTTGTTATTGGATTTGGATTATTTTTATATGCCGGAGCTAAGATGATTTTTGAGCCACAGATTACAGCTGGTCTTGGAACTTCTGAATGGCATGATCAGTTTAATGCCATGCAAAGCTATCGACAGTCAATGGAACATGTTATTCCAATCTTTGCGGTAGGTGGAATAATCGTTGCCGGAATAGGTGATGTCTTGTGGAAAAAATACAAAACAATATCTGCAGGTTTATATGGAGAGGAGCTAGTATCTTATACTTTAAATTCATTGCCAGCAGAATATACATCTTACAATAATATTCCACTTGAAAAAGATGGTAAACGCACGGAAATTGACACCCTTGTTGTATCAAAGTATGGAATCTTTTTAGGAGAGGTTAAAAATTATAAGGGGCGTATCGTTGGAAATGAAAATGATTCAACTTGGACGCAGATCAAAACAAGTTCGGCTGGCGAATCGTATGAAAACACAATCAAAAATCCAGTCAAACAAGCAAAATTTCAGACATATCTACTTTCATCTATTCTAAAAGATCAAGGCTTACACTGTTATGTAAATCCATATGTAGTATTTACGGGTTCTGAAAGTGTGAATACAGATTCAGGAATTGTTTTAAGAAGTGAAAATGAATTCCATAATACAATTCTTACATATCATGACACTAGAATTTCTAATGAAGATTTAGAAAAAATCAGAGGAGTGATTCGATGTCTGCAAAGATCAGAATCTTAAAAAGTAAATGGCAAGAAGCACCACCTGGAACAATAGCTTACATATCAAAATGCGATGCAAATACATATTTTATGACATGTACATCTGGTGCTATAATCATTTTGCAAGGGTATCCCTGAAGAAGCAATTCAATCCGGAATTGTAGAAAATGATTTCTGGTTTGGCTATATTGTAGAAGGATACCAATATCTAACAATTGAAGATGTTCTAAGCATTACCGCAAAGAACGACATGACATATTTCGATATAGAAGATGTCAAAACAATTCAAAAAATCTTTCAGGAATATGTAGAATTTACAAAGCCACTTGTACAGATTGCTGAAGAGAAAACACAAAATATAGGAAAGGGTTAAAAGGGTTATGAACAGAAGTTTACCAGATATTCCAAAAGAATGGATACAACAGGCTAGACTTGCAGATGAGTCAGCTATTGAAAGGATTTATAGTAAAACATATCCAAAGGCATATACGATTGCGTATTATTCTTTGGGAGCAACAAATAAATTTAAGGATGAAGCACAAACGATTACTCAGGATAGTATGAGAAAGGCTTTTGAAAAGCTAGATCAATTAAAAGATGATGATAAGTTTGCACCTTGGATGTATACAATTCTAAATAATTCAATTCGTGATTATTTTAGAGCACATAAAAATAAAGATTATCAAACAAATACATTTAGCGAATTAGACAGTGAAGACTTCAGAGATAACTATGAAGAATCAATTGCAGATGATTCTGTAGCGTTTAATCCTGAAGCTAACATGAATACAGAACTGATTGCAGAAGGCTTAAAAGAGTGTTTAGATAAATTACCTGACAATCAAAGATTTGCCTTAATGATGCAGATGTATCAGCAGCTTACCACAAAAGAAATTGCTGAGCAGATGGAAGTGGAAGAAAATACAGTTAAAAGCTGGATTCGACGTGCAAAGCTATCTATCAAAGATATGATTGAAGAATTAAGAAGTCAGAACAAGAGTTTCTATACTGTTGCACCATTACCATTCCTTGCTTGGATGCTAGATCAGGAATTAAAGACAATTCCATCATTCAATGCCAAAGCATTTGCGGATGGTGTTGTAATGAAAGTTAAAGCAGATACAATTGAGCCTCAGATTCATAAGAAAGCTACAACGAATACAGAGGATGAATTAGTTCAAGAAGCAAAGAGAAATCATCTAAGAAATGCATCTTCTAAGCGTGAAGTGTTAGAAAAAGGAACTTACACGAAAAAAGTTATGTTTGTGAATGAAAAAGCTGCTAAGTTAATGACTGGTGGCATGTGGAAAGTGGTAGCGGGAGTTGCGGTTGCCTCTTTGGCTGCTACTGGTGTATATGAAATGGTACATACGTTAAAGAATCCAGAACCACAGCAAGAACAGATATCGCAAGAAACCTCTCAAAATCAAGGCGGTCAGGGATCAAAAGCAATTAAAGAAGGAAATGTGACATATGAGTATGCAGATGAATATAAGCCGGGAGCATATGAGATGTATGAGGATCTTCCAATCTATAACTCATTATCAAAGAATGATCCATCTGGCGAAATTGCATACAAAGATATAATGGACAGATTTTTCTTAGAATTTGAATTCTATAAAGGATCGGACGGCTCTGTATGGGCAAAAACTAGTAAAGGTCAGTATGTTTGTATACGAGATGAGGATGAATACCATGCCAGTTTAGACCACAATGCTTTAACAATTGACTTGTATGATTATGATGTTGAGAAATTAAATAAAGAGCATAGTTGTGAAGTACGAGAGCTTAAAGATCCGTTTACAAGATATGAAGATGATGACACTGTATATAAAGGATATACTGTTTCATGTATGGATGAATATTTCTATTTTTAAAAGCATCAAATGAAATTCTTTAATTTATATTCTTTTTTGAAAAGATGTCAAGATTTTGAATGGACAAGTAAAATCAATTTTAAGCACATGTAAAAAGAGATGGGAGTGTTTAATGATGTGTTCATTATTTATTGTGATGGTTGAATTGGATTTGAATAAATTGTGTATACAAAAAAAGACGAATAATTAGATAAATTGATATTTGTTAAAAATATTATTAATACAATAATTTGGTTACATAAGGATTTGGTCAATTTTATGGGAAAGGAAAATTATGAATAGAAGTTTACCAGATATTCCAAAAGAATGGATACAACAGGCTAGACTTGCAGATGAGTCAGCTATTGAAAGGATTTATAGTAAAACATATCCAAAGGCATATACGATTGCGTATTATTCTTTGGGAGCAACAAATAAATTTAAGGATGAAGCACAAACGATTACTCAGGATAGTATGAGAAAGGCTTTTGAAAAGCTAGATCAATTAAAAGATGATGATAAGTTTGCACCTTGGATGTATACAATTCTAAATAATTCAATTCGTGATTATTTTAGAGCACATAAAAATAAAGATTATCAAACAAATACATTTAGCGAATTAGACAGTGAAGACTTCAGAGATAACTATGAAGAATCAATTGCAGATGATTCTGTAGCGTTTAATCCTGAAGCTAACATGAATACAGAACTGATTGCAGAAGGCTTAAAAGAGTGTTTAGATAAATTACCTGACAATCAAAGATTTGCCTTAATGATGCAGATGTATCAGCAGCTTACCACAAAAGAAATTGCTGAGCAGATGGAAGTGGAAGAAAATACAGTTAAAAGCTGGATTCGACGTGCAAAGCTATCTATCAAAGATATGATTGAAGAATTAAGAAGTCAGAACAAGAGTTTCTATACTGTTGCACCATTACCATTCCTTGCTTGGATGCTAGATCAGGAATTAAAGACAATTCCATCATTCAATGCCAAAGCATTTGCGGATGGTGTTGTAATGAAAGTTAAAGCAGATACAATAACATCTAATCCAATTCGTGAAGATAATGCTTCACTTGTTAAGAAAAATAATGTCAATTCAAAGGGGCATGTTACATCACAAGGAGTAAAACAAGCAACTGTGTCTGCTACAGGCAAAGTAGCTGCTGGAATAGGCGTGAAAGTAGCGGCAGGAGTAGCTATTGTTTCGGTGGCAGCCTTTGGTGGATATCAAGCAGTGGATACTATTTACAATAAATATGCAGAAACAAAAAATACAGAAGTGGTATCTGATGAACAAAATACAAAGAAAGAAAAGAAAAAGAATGGCTTTGAAAAGGTAAATTCATATAAAGATGGTGTATATAGAATGACGGTAAATCTTCCTGTTTATAATACAAGATCTAAAGAGGATCCTTATGGAAAAACTGTTTATAATTATGAGAATAGTAAAATCAAATTCACTCGCGGTGTATATAAAGATAGGGATGGAAATTATTGGGCACAACTTCGTAAAGGCTGTTATGTATGTGTAAAAGATAAAGATGGGGAATATCTTGGTGAGTATCTAGGGAAAATGATGACGATGGATGAGTTTGTTGATTGGGAACATGATTCTGAGCAAGAGCGAGACGCACATCAGGCTGAGTTCTTTAAGGCTTGTGGCTTTGAAGAGCCTGTCGGACTTGGCGGTGCTGGGTTTCAACAACATGATGATGAATATGATGATAGTGAATTTGTGTGTACAGGAAAGGCCGAATCTAGTGGAACTTATATATAATATTTAGATATGAGTAGATATGATGAATTTTAAAAGGGCATTAAGTAAGGAACAGACAACTTGTATCAATGGAATTTTTGTGTTGTTTGTGTTTCTATCACATTTTGGACAATATGAAACTATGCCATGGAATCCACTTTTATTAGGAATTGGACAATTGATGGTTGCACCATTTTTGTTCTATTCTGGATATGGCATAATGGAACAAATTCAAAGAAAGGGACATACATATATTGATGGTATGCCTAGAAAAAGAATATTGAAATTCTATATTCATTTTTGTATGGCATTATGTATTTATTTGGCTTTGTCATTTTTATTAGATAAAGATTATCCCTTATTCAGAATTATATGGTCATTCACTGCACTAAGTTCTATTGGAAATAGTAATTGGTATGTGTTTGCGATACTAGCAATGTATAGTATTGTCTATATTTCGTTCAAACTATTTAAGTCACACGGTATTACTTCATGTGTTGCATTCACTGTTCTATATATGATTTTTATAGAAGAAGTAAAAGGTCAAGAATGGTGGTACAATATCATTCTTTGTTTTCCTGCAGGAATGATTCTATCTAAATATAAAGATCGGGTTTGCTCCATTATTCAAAAACCAGTATTCTTTATTTTTATGATTCTATTAGCTTTGATTTTGTATTTAGTTTCTTTATCTATACTTGCATATGAAGTAATCGCAATCTGTTTTTGTTTCTTCATTGTAGATGTATGTGCATATAAAGAAATTAAAAATGATTTGTTTCATTTTTTAGGTCAATACGTATTTGAAATCTATATCCTACAAAGAATTTCAATGAACTTGTTTGGCAGATATTTAGATGGGTGGATCTATTTAGTAGTATGCATTTTTCCACTTTAATTCTTGCCTATAACTTTAAAAAGTTAGAGATAAAAGTGGATGGGTATATTTAAAAAATACGGAAAGGTATTTATTTTACTGAGTTAGTAACTTATTTTTTGATGTAATTCCATCATAAAAATAATAGGTTCTCTTTCTTGGGTTAAAAGATATGATAATGAAAGTGGATTAAAAAAAGATTGTACTTTGTTTGTACAATCTTTTTTAGTCGTCCATTTTAGATACTTTATTAAAAATCAGGTATCCAATCACAAACATGATGGAAAGAGCAGCAACACCTAAGTTTTGTTTACCCGTAATCTGTGTTACAACACCAATCAACATAGTTCCTAAAAAGCTAGCACCTTTACCACAGATATCAAATAAACCGAAGTATTCACCACTGGCATTTTCTGGAATGATTTTTGCAAAGTATGATCTAGATAAAGCTTGAATACCACCTTGGAAACATCCAACCGCAACTGCTAATACCCAGAATTCCCATTGTTTATCCAATTGTATGGCAAATAAGGCAATTAAGAAGTATGCGATGATCGCAACCTTAATCAATGAAGCCGTATCTTTTGTTTTGGATAATACAGCGAATGTTAAACTTGCAGGGAAGGCAACAATTTGCGTCAATAATAAAGCTAATAGAAGGCCAGTTGTATTTAGTCCTAAACTTGTTCCGTAGGCTGTAGCCATATCGATAATTGTATAAACACCATCAATATAGAAGAAGAACGCAAATAAGAATAAGAAGACTTTCTTTTGTTCTTTTGCCTTCATTAAAGTGTTTTTTAAACGAGCGAATGTATCTAAAACAGGATGTGCCTTTGGTTCAATATAGAATTTTTGTTTGTAGCTTTTTACTAAAGGAAGTGTAAATGCAATCCACCATACAGCATTTAAAATAAATGCGATCATCATGGCTGCCTTTAATGTCATGCCCATTTTGTCATACATTAATACAAAGACTAAACTAATAATAAATGGAACAACACTACCGATATATCCCCAAGCATAGCCTTTTGAACTTACGGCATCCATTCTATCTTCAGTAGTAATGTCTGTAAGCATGGAATCATATACAATCAAAGATAAAGAATAGGCAACTTTGGCAGCAATAAATAGGACTAGAAATGCAAACCAAGAACTTGGAATCCAGAAACAAGCTAATGCTAATGCGCCTAGCATTGCACAAGTTAAGAAGATTTTCTTCTTGTGATCTTTATAGTCAGCCAGTGTTCCTAGAATTGGACCAGCAAGTGCAACAATTAATGTCGAAATACTTGCAGCATAGCTCCAATAACTTAGGTAGTTGTATTCGGCTACACCTTGTGAGCTTGAAAGATAATTAAAATAGATAGGAAGAATTGTTGCGACTAATAAAATAAAGGCAGAGTTTCCCATGTCGTAACAAATCCACTTGAATTCAAGTTTTGTTAATTTGTTTTTCATTTGATTTACCAACTTTCCAAAAATAATTATAACAATCCTGTGTATTGAACTTGTTAACTATTTGTTAATTTAATGATATATGTTTTGTCGCGAATAATCTACAACAAAGTGAACATATTTATTGCGTTGTCTTAATTTTGAACTGAAAACATGAAAAAAAATGAAAAATGAGTATAATAATACTGATATAAGAAAAGAAAATGGAGGAGATTATGGGTTATCGTATAGGATTCGACATTGGAAGTACAACAATCAAAGCGGTTGTTTTAGATGAAAATAACCAAATCTGTTATAAAAGTTATGAAAGACATAAGGCGCAAGTGCGTCAAAAAGCTTTAGATAAATTAGTAGAATTAAAGAAATATACAAAAGAACCATTTAAATTTGCGATCAGTGGATCGGGTGCTTTAGGATTATGTGAACAAGGCGAGTTGCCTTTTGTTCAAGAAGTATTCGCAAGTGCGACTGGAGTCAGTAAATTATATCCAGAAACCGATTGTGCAATTGAACTTGGTGGAGAAGATGCGAAAATTCTTTTCTTTCAAGGAAGCGTAGAACAAAGAATGAATTCAACTTGTGCTGGTGGAACAGGTGCATTTATTGACCAAATGTCTACCTTATTAAATATGTCTTTGGAAGAAATGAATGAAGCGAGTTTAAACTATCATCGTTTATATCCCATCGCATCTCGTTGTGGTGTGTTTGCGAAAACAGATATTCAGCCATTGATCAATCAAGGTGTGGATAAATGCGATTTGTGTGCGAGTATTTTTCAAGCTGTTGTGGATCAAACCATTACTTCGCTAGCACAAGGAAGAAAGATTGAAGGAAATATATTGTTTTTAGGAGGACCACTTTATTTTATGAGTGGACTTAGAAAACGATTTGTTGAGACTTTGAAATTAAGTGATGTACAAGTGAATTGTCCTGAAACAGCCATAAACTTTGTGGCTTTAGGAACTGCCATTTGCGCAGATCAAGAATATACATATGATGAATTGTATAAGGCTTTAGAAGATTTAGTGCATGCACCAGCTAAATTAACAGAATCAAAACCTTTGTTTGAAAGTGAAGAAGACTATCAAAAATTTATTGAACGTCATAAATCACATGATGCGAAGTATGCTCAGTTAAAAGATTATTTAGGTAAAGCCTATTTAGGAATCGATTCCGGTTCAACGACCACAAAACTCGTTTTACTCGATGAAAACGATGCGATTCTATATGATTCTTATACATCGAATAAGGGAAATCCATTAGATGTTGTGTTAGAGGATTTAAAGAAGATCTATGAAACAAATCCAAATATTAAGATTTATGGAGCCTATGCCACAGGATATGGTGAAGAATTGATGCGTCATGCCTTCCATTTAGATGGTGGAATTGTCGAAACAATGGCACACTATACAGCTGCTCGATCTTTCAATCCAGAAGTAGACTATATACTAGATATTGGTGGGCAGGATATTAAGTGTTTTAAAATTCGTGATGGACATATCGATGATATTGTACTGAATGAAGCTTGTTCAAGTGGATGTGGTTCATTTATTGAAACGTTCGCAAAATCACTAGGGTATGATGCCAAAGAATTTGCGACACTTGGATTAAAGTCAAAACACCCAGTCGATTTAGGAACGCGTTGTACTGTGTTTATGAATTCAGGGGTTAAACAAGCCCAAAAGAATGGGGCTAGTATTGAAGATATTTCAGCTGGACTTTGTAAATCTGTTGTGAAGAATGCACTATATAAAGTGATTCGTGCAAAAAATAAAGATGATATTGGAAAACATATCGTTGTACAAGGTGGAACCTTCCAAAATGATTCTGTACTTCGTTGTTTTGAACAAGAGCTAGGTCTTGAAGTCATTCGACCAAGCATTGCACCTTTAATGGGTGCTTACGGAGCGGCTTTATATGCGAAAAAATTACATCGAACAAGAAGTAATGTTTTGAACTATGAACAACTTGTTAAATTTACGCATAAATCACAATCTGTTGCTTGCCAAGGTTGCAACAACCATTGTTCATTGACAATTAATACATTCAATGATGGAACGCGTTTAGTTGCAGGAAACAAATGTGAAAAGATGGTGCATAATTTAGATACAAAGAAGGAAGAACTTCCAGATTTATATAAGATCAAAACAGATATGTTGGATGCACAAAAAAAGAAATTCAAACATAATAAAAAGATTGGTATGCCACTCGTCTTAAATAATTATGACTTATTACCTTTCTGGACGCGTTTTTTTGATAGTTTAGGCTATGAAATTGTGTGGTCAACACCGAGTACTAAAGAAATGTATCATTCAGGACAACAAAGTATTCCAAGTGATACGGCATGTTTTCCAGCCAAGGTTGTGCATGGGCATATTCAACAATTGATTGATAAAGATGTGGATGTAATATTCTATCCATGTATGACATATAATGTAGATGAACATCAATCGGATAATCATTATAATTGTCCATTGGTTGCTTATTATCCAGAAGTGATCGCGGCCAATATGGATTTTGGTAAGACAAAAATTGTATACCCATTTATTAATTTTGATCATGATGCAACTTTTGCGAAGGCCATTTGTATGCATTTTGAAAAAGTGGGTATTCATTTTAGTGAAAAGGATATTATTATTGCGAAAAATGCAGCTACAAATGAATATGAAGCTTTTCATGAACAATTAGTAAAGGAACATCTTAAAGCCGTTGCGTATGCACGTGAAAACAATCATCCAATTATTGTTCTTTGTGGAAGACCATATCACTTAGATCCTCTAATCAATCACCAGATGAATCAATTATTGACGCAACTTGGTTTTGTGGTTGTTAGTGAAGAAAGTGTTCCTCGCCAAATTGGACATAAAGTGAATGTCTTAAATCAATGGACTTATCATGCAAGATTATATCAAGCAGCACACTATGTGGTTGACAATAAAGATATGAATTTAATTCAACTTGTTAGCTTTGGATGCGGTATTGATGCCATTACAAGTGATGAGGTTCGAGATATATTAAAGGATGGAAATAAATTTTATACACAAATCAAAATTGATGAAATTGATAATTTGGGTGCTGCTAAAATTCGTTTGCGTTCTTTAAAAGAGGCGATTGCCCAAAAGAAAGGAGTCTAAAATTGAGTTTAGAATATACATTATTTAATTCGGATATGAAGAAGGATTATACAATTTTAGTTCCTTCTATGCTTCCTATTCACTTTCGCTTATTGACACCTGTCTTTGCGAAAAGTGGGTATAAATTAGAAGTTTTGACAAATGAAGGGGAGCAAGTACGTGAAGAAGGCTTAGCTCATGTGCATAATGATACTTGTTATCCAGCATTATTAGTAATTGGTCAAATGATTGACGCATTAAAAAGTGGTAAGTATGATATGAATCATGTAGCTTGTGCCATTACACAAACAGCAGGAGGATGTCGTGCTAGCAATTATCTTTCTTTATTGAGAAAAGCTTTGGCTATGGAAGGATGGCAACACATTCCTTGTTTATCTGCCAATGCGAATGGTCTAGAAAAAGGCAGCAGTGTCGAATTTACAATGCCGTTGATTCTTCGCATTCTTTATGGAGCTTTATATGGAGATGCCTTAATGTGGCTAGGCAATCAGGTGAAGCCTTATGAACTTGAAAAAGGAGCTACAGATAAGGCGGTCAATCAATTTATTGATGAATTGATTCCAATGTTTGAACATGGTTCTTATAAACAATCTAAGCGTATTTATAAAAAAATGCTAGAAATGTTTAAGTCCATTCCACAAGATCGTAGTCAGACAAAGATTCGTATTGGAATTGTTGGAGAAATCTATATGAAATATTCTCCATTAGGAAATCAACATTTAGAAGACTATTTAATTGAAGAAGGTTTTGAACCCGTTCTATCCGGCGTGATGGATTTTGCGTTATATTGTGTAGAAAATTCAATTATTGATTATGAATATTATCATATGCACGAAAAAAATCACTATATATATAATATAGTAAAAGATGTAATTATGCGCATGCAGAAAACATTTAGAGATATGGTGAAAAAAGAGGGTACTTTTATTGCACCAGATGATTTTAGTGAAGTGATTGATAACGGAAAAGCCTTTATTGATCCAGGTGTAAAAATGGGTGAAGGTTGGCTTTTAACGGGTGAAGTTGTTTCACTTATTAAATCTGGTGTTACCAATGTGATTAGTGCACAGCCATTTGGTTGTCTGCCAAATCATATTGTTGCCAAAGGTATGGTTCGTAAGATCAAGGATGAGTATCCAAAAGCGAATATTGTTGCGATTGATTATGATCCAAGTGCATCTAAAGTAAATCAGGAAAATCGTATACGATTGATGTTGGCCAACGCTAAATTAAGTGAAGAAATGAAGGCGAGTGTATGATGGAATTTGTATATGCCTATGCCTACTTTATTTTGTATGCCTTTTTAGGATGGGTGTGTGAAGACTTATATTGTGGGATTCCCGCAAAGAAGTTTATTAACCGAGGCTTCTTTTATGGTCCATATTGTCCGATTTATGGAGTAGGTGCTTTACTGGTTTTATATCCTTTATTATTTGTGAAAGATTATCCAATACTTGTATTTATTTTGGGTGTCATTATCACAAGTACTTTGGAATATATTACGAGTTGGGTAATGGAAATTTTATTTAAAACAAGATGGTGGGATTACTCTAAAAGATTTATGAATATTAATGGACGCGTATGTTTGTTGAACTCCACTTTATTTGGCATTATGTCTATTGTGGTGGTTTATATCATTCATCCAGTGATTCAAGATATCGTGTTAGATATTCCACTTACGGCATTGATGAGTTTTTTGTCAGCCTTTACGATTGGTTTTGGTATTGACTGTGTATTTACTGTGCTTGCCTTACTTCGTCGCAAGAAAGTATTCCAAAAGGTGCAAACACAAATGGAAGCTTTCAAAAAGGATTTCGAAGCCGAAAGTCAATTGCGTGTTCAAGAAGCGCAAGAAGCTTTTCAAGAATGGATGTTGTCTCGTCCTGATTTATCCCAGCGTATTGAAGAATTCCAGAGCAGTTTAGATAACTTCTCTTTAGAAGCAAAAAAACATATTTCAAAAGCTTTCCCAGAACGTCGTATTTCTACAGAGATTCGTAATATTGTAGCAGATGGTAAATTAGCACTTGAAAGAAGACGATTGAATGCGAATAAGCAAGCTGAATATTGCGAATTAACAAATATGGTCATGGTTCAAGATGAAAAAGGAAATGTGTTAGTTCAAAATAGCAAAAATCCAAATGGATACACATTACCATCAGGTCATATTGAACTTGGTGAATCATTTGTGCAATCGGCAATTCGTGATGTAAAAGAGAAAACAGGTTTGGATGTTGATCAATTAGAGCTTTGTGGAACTAAACAGTTTATCACAAGTGATAATTGTAGACATATTGTATTCTTATATAAAACGAATGTGTTTAATGGAAAGATAAATGAAGAATCCTATTGGATTCCATTATCGAATATTCAGGATTATAAGTTGGTTTCAGGCTTAAGCGATGTGCTTGAAGTGTTTGCGGGAACTAAATTTAATGAGCTTTACTATAATGCGCAATATCAATTAAAAAAATATTAGACTTTGTGGTTTACAAGCAAAGTCTTTTTTTGTTATAATAACAAAGCAGGTTTATGCCTGTTCTCTGCTTCGAAAGAAGCCAAAAAAGACCAAAGGGAGGTGTACACATGAAAAAATATGAAATTATGTACATTGTGAATGCATCTTTAGATGATGCAGCGTTCAAAACAGTTTCAGATCGTTTACATGCAACAATCACTGAAAATGGTGGTTCAATTGACAAAGTAGATGACTGGGGTGTGAAAGAATTCGCTTACGAAATCGATCACATGAAGAAGGGACACTATGTAGTTATCAACGTAACTGCAAACAATGCGGGAGTTTTCGAATTCCAACGTTTGTCTCGTATCAGCAACAATGTTATTCGTATTATGGTTGTAAAAACTGAAAGCGAAAAATAATCGAGGTTAAATAAATATGATTAATCGAGTAGTATTAGTTGGGCGTTTAACACGTGATCCTGAATTACGTAAAACGCAAAGTGGAACAAGTGTTTGCTCATTCACAATGGCAGTTGGCCGTCGTGTTTCAACGCAAGGACAGCCAGATGCAGATTTTATTAACTGTGTAGCTTGGAATAAAACAGCTGATTTGATGACACAGTATTTACACAAAGGTTCATTGATTGGTTTAGAGGGACGTATCCAAACTCGTTCTTATGATAATCAACAAGGACAAAGGGTATATGTTACAGAGGTTGTGGCAGAAAGTGTTCAATTCTTAGAACCAAAAAATGCACAATCAAATTACTCAGCTGGAAGCCAAGATTATGGAATGAATCAAGGTTTTGCTCAAAATACATATACTGCTCCTGCACAGAATGGATATAATCAAAATTCATACTCAAATCCTGTGCAGAATACAAACAACGCATTTGATTCAACATTCAATGCGAATGATTCACTAGATATTGCTAGTGATGACTTACCATTCTAGAAAGGAAGGACTTACTTATGGCATTTAAAAAACAACGTATGGGTCGTAAAAAAGTTTGTTACTTCACTAAGAACAAAATTAAGGAAATCGACTACAAAGACGTAGAATTATTAAAACGTTTCATCAACGCTAATGGAAAAATCATTCCTAGACGTGTGACTGGAACTCGTGCAAAATACCAAAGAATGTTAGCAACAGCTATTAAACGTGCTCGTCAAATGGCTTTGTTACCTTACGTGGTTGACTAATTAGACTTCATATATTGAAGTCTTTTTTTTATTTTTATATAATAAGAATATGATTAAAACGAAACAAATCACAAAAGGCGCTATGGTTTGCGCTATTTATGGAGCTTTATTATTTTTAAATCAACAGAGTGCATTAATGATTGAATCCAGTGCTTCCTGGATTTTTGCTTTCCCTGTACTCATTTATACAGCTATGAGCGGAGTCAAAATGGGAATTTTGGTAACCATTTGTATGGGCTTGATGACCATGTTTTTTGGTGGCTTCACGACCTGGTTTTATAGTTGGACATCATTATTGATTGGTTTTTTATATGGTGTGGGGGTGTCTAAACATGTTAAGAATATGACAAATTTTATTTTCTGTTTTATTCTATCTGTTTTGGCTAATTTATGTATTATTCTATTGTGGAGTACATTATTCGGTATTGATTTCTATGAAGATTTCCGCTTAATTTCACAATACATTCCATTTATTAGCTTAAAAGTATTTACATACTTGATGATAGGAATGTTAGGACTTTTACAAGCTTTATGTATACATTTAGTCGCATTAATGGTATGCATGCGTATGCATATGGATATTGTTCCTCTACAACCATTATCAAAGGTACAAAGTCCAAGATGGGTTGGAGTATGCTCTATTGTGGTATGGATTGCGTTCTTTTTTATTCAAAATGTGTTAAAATGTCCAACGGGGATTCAAGATTTAGCACAAATTCTATTTTTTGTGGATTGTGCTTTACTTTTATATTTTGGTGTTGTTTATTTTATGAGTTTATGTGTAAAGTATCAAAAAAAGAAATGGTCATTTCTATCTATTTTTGGTGCCTTTATACCTGGACTTAATTTATTGTGGATGTTTATGGGAGAATTAGACTGTCTTTTACAGTTGAGAAAAGAATAGAGGTTTTCTATATGAAACAATTTGAAAAGTGGCGTAGCCTATGTGTTACAGGCCTTGTTTTAGGTGGCATACTATCGTTTCTGTTATTTTTGAAAAAAGAATATATATTCATGGTTGCAGCCTTAGTTATATGGATTATTTTAATGTGTGCTTTTTTTGGCTTTTGGAAGTCGTTAAAGAAGCATGGCATGAAAACAGAAGTCGATATATCAAGAGTGTTAGGTAAAGATGCCAAGGACGCACTAAATTTTGGAGACGTGGGTATTGTAACATACAATGAAGAATATATTGTAACGTGGGCTTCTCCTTTCTTTAAAGAAAAAGGAATCAATCTAACAAATAATAAATTAACGAGCTGGATCAGTAATATTCGTACTTTATTCGATGATGATGTAGATATGGTCATAGGAAAAAGTGAAGGTCGTATCTATGAAATCACGCGTAAAAGAGATGCACAAATTTTGTATGTAAAAGATATTACAGATTATTATAATATGCGCCAACAATATTTAGATAATGAAATTGTGATTGGTTTGTTGCAACTCGATAATTATATGGAATATCAATCTTATGAAAATGAAGAAATCATGGCGCAAATCAATACGCATTTAAGAGCGTCTTTAGTCACTTGGGCAAAAGAAAATAAAATGTTTGTCAGACGTTTGCGTTCAGATCGTTTCTTAGTTATTTTAAATAAAGAGATATTGGCTCAAGTACGCAAGCAGAATTTTACAATTCTACAGTTGATCAAAGATGAAGCGAATAAACTGGATGTTTCGATTACTTTAAGTATGGCTTTTGCGTATGGATCCAATGATTTCACGGTTTTAGATGATATGGTCAATGAATTGATTGAACTAGCTCAAAGTCGTGGTGGAGATCAAGCGGCCATTCGTGCTAGTGGGGGAACCGTGCAGTTTGTGGGTGGAAACTCAGAGACAAGTTCGACTCGTTCTAAAGTGCGTGTGCGTATTATGGCACAATCGATTCAAGAAGCTATTATGGAATCCAATCGTGTCTATATTTCTGGGCATGTGATGAGTGATTTTGATTGTATGGGAGCGTGTCTTGCCTTATCAAGCTGGGTGCATGCGTTAGGTAAAGAAGTATATATTGTTTTAAAAGATGTACCTAGAGATGAGCAACTTCAAGAAGTAATGAATTCATTTATTTCTGTTATTCAAGAAAGACATACTTTGATTACGCCGGATGAGGCAATGGCTTCTATGGATTTCAATTCAGATCTATTGATTATGGCAGATCATGGTATTCCAGCTATTTCAAGTGCTAAAGAATTTGTGAATCAGTGCAATCGTATTCTTGTGATTGATCATCATAGACGTAGTGATGCGTTTGTTAAGAATACTTTGTTGACATATGTTGAAAGCAGTGCAAGTTCAGCTTGTGAGTTGATTGTTGAATTGCTTCAAAATATTCCAAATCATATTCCTATTTATGAAATGGAAGCAACGATTATGTATTTGGGTATTTTAGTGGATACAAATCGTTTTAAAATGCATACGGATGCGCGTACATTTGAAGCTGCAGCTGCTTTACAAAATTGGGGTGCTAATACAAAGCGTGCCGAAAAAGCATTGTGTGAAGATTATTTGTATTTCTCAATGAAGAATGCATTGATTCAGCAAGCTAAGCCTTATTATGATCATTTTATGATTGCGGCTATTGAAGATGAAACATTAGAAAAAACGATGATGGCTCAAGTATCACAAGCGTTGCTTTTGATCAAAGGTTGTATCGCAAGTTTTACAATTGCGAAAGTTAAGAACAATTCAAATGCGGTTGCGGTAAGTGCTCGTAGTGATGGTTCATACAATGTTCAAAAGATTATGGAAAAATTAAATGGTGGTGGTCACTTTAGTGCGGCTGCTGTTGAAAGGGCAGATGTATCCGTACAACAGATGAAGGATATGATCTTAAAATGTATAGAGGAGGAACAAAATAATGAAAGTAATATTGCTTAAAGATATTCGTAAATTAGGAAAGAAAGACGATGTAGTAGAAGTAAGTGATGGGTACGCAAGAAATTTCTTGTTCAAAAATAAGTCTGCCATTGCCTACACAAAGGGTTCTGCCAAAGTTTTAGATAAACAAATGGAAGAAAGAGCGGAGCATGAAGCAGAATTGAAAAAAGAAGCTGAGGCTTTAAGCGAAACTTTAAAGGGTATTACTTTAGAGTTTAGATTGAGTACAGGAAAAAATGGAGCTACTTTTGGTTCCGTTTCAAGTAAACAAATTGTTGAGGCATTGGCTAAAAAAGGAATTCGTGTTGATAAAAGAAAACTTCAATTGGATCAATCAATTGCTTCTTTGGGTGTAACTCGTGTTCCAGTTGACTTATATCATGGGCAAGTGATTGGTGAAATTGTTGTTCATGTAAGTGAAAAGGCATAATATGTCTCGTGAAATGCCTAATGCGGTTTCCTTAGAACAATCTGTTCTTGGTTCTTTAATGGTTTATCCAAGAGTCATTCAAGATTGTCAGGAACTTGATTTACATGCAGAAGAATTTTATTTGCCTTCTCATCAGCAGATTTATCAGGCTATCTGTACAATTCATGAAAATGGTCAGCCTATTGACATGAATACAGTGGTTACGCGTTTACAGGAAACAGATCAGTTAGAATCTAGTCAAGGAACAGATTATATTATTCGTTTGGCCGATTCAGCTATTTCAAGTGCAACATCAAGATCGTATATTGAAACAATCAAGAATAAGGCGCAATTGAGAAGATTGATTTATGTTGCGGATAAAATCAGTGAAGAAGGATACTCATCTAGTGAAGATATTGATACAGTTTTAGATGATGCGGAACGTTTAGTTATGGATGTAACCAGGCATCGTAGGGGAAGTGAATTTGAATCGAGTGAAGAAATCGTTACTCGTGTTATCAATGAATTAAAAGAGCTTCGTACGATGAAAGGTGTAACTGGAATCGAAACGGGTTATGTCTTGTTGGATCGTATGACAAATGGCTTTCAACGAGGTGATTTAATTATTCTTGCAGCTCGTCCGGCCATGGGGAAAAGTGCTTTGGCTTTGAATTTTGCAGCCCAGGTTGCAAAACGTAATGAAGGAGCTGTCGCGATATTCTCACTGGAAATGCCGAGTGATTCGATGATGAAACGTTTAATGAGTTCTGAATCTCAGGTATATTCGGATAAGCTTCGTAGTGGTAAATTGACAAATGAAGAAATGTCTCGTTTATATGAGGCAGGTTCACATTTGAGTGAAAGAAAGATTTATATTGATGATACAAGTAGTATCAAGGTATCACAGATATTTTCAAAGTGTCGTAAATTGAAGAGTGAAAATGGCTCTATTTCTTTAGTTGTAATTGACTATTTGCAGCTGATTACCGGAACACGTGCTGATTCTCGTCAACAAGAGGTTAGTGATATTTCGCGTAATTTAAAGATTTTGGCAAAAGAAATGGAATGTCCCGTTATTGCGCTTTCTCAGCTTTCTCGTAAGGTTGAAGAAAGAACAGATCATGAACCGCAGTTGTCCGATTTACGTGAGTCTGGATCCATCGAGCAGGATGCCGATATTGTCATGTTTTTATATCGTAGTAATTATTATGATAAAGATAAGGAATCACAAGAAGAAACGGAAGTGGTAGATTTGTCTTTGGCAAAACATCGTAATGGTGGTATTGGAAAGATTCAATTGGCCTTTGAAAAAAACATATCTCGCTTTACAAATTTAGAAGCATCCGGAGATGATATTTATGCGCATTGATTTGTTGTGTAGTGGTTCAAAAGGCAATAGTTGTTTGATCCGACATAAAGATACGCAATTGTTGATTGATTGTGGTTCAACCAAAAAGTATTTAATGGAAAGCTTTCAAAAGGTTGGGGCTTGTGTGGATGATACAAATGGCGTTTTAATTAGTCATGCGCATTCAGATCATGTTTCGCAATTAAAACATTTTAAACATTTGGATGTATATTCCTATTGTGATTTAAAGGATGCTTTAGATAAGCATGATGTATTCCCAAATCAAAAAATGATTATTAACGATTTAAGTATTCAATTTATTGGTTTATCCCATGATTCACCACACACCATTGGTTTTGTGGTTGAATCAGAAACGGAAAAGCTAGTATATGTAACGGATACAGGGTATGTGCCTAATCAAATCAAGCCATATATTGCCAATGCCGATCATTATATTTTTGAAAGTAATCATGATGTCAATCGTTTGATGCAGACAAAGCGTCCTATGTTTTTGAAGCAGCGAATTTTAAGTGATAGTGGACATTTGAATAATGAAGATTCAAGTTTAAATCTAACTTCATTGATCAATATGAAGACAAAAAATATTGTCTTGGCACATTTGAGTGAAGAGGCAAATACGCAAGATTTGGCGTTAGATACTTTTTCAGATGTTTTACTTAGAAAGGACTTACATCCTTCTAAAGTGGATGTAAGGGCGGCAAAGCAGTTTGAAATTTTGACAATTGAGTAAAATTGTTTAATGATAAAAAATAGAATATTCATATAATATAACACTGGAAGTTTTTGGAGGAATCCATTTCTTTCAGTGTTTTCTATTATGGATAAGGATGTTATAATTATGAGTATAAAGGTAGGTAATTTAAATGTTAACAGTTATTGATCATCCTTTAATTAAGCATAAACTAACAGTTATGCGAAAAAAGGATACGGGGACGAAAGATTTTCGTCAAAACTTAGATGAAATTGGAGGATTAATGGTTTATGAAATCACGCGTGATCTACCATTAAATCCAGTTGAGATTGAAACTCCAATTTGTCCGTACACTGGCTATGAATTGGCTAAAAAAGTGGTTATTGTACCAATTTTACGTGCTGGACTTGGTATGGTAAATGGAATTCAAGATTTAATTCCAACTGCTAAAATTGCACATGTTGGTATGTATCGTGATGAAGAAACTTTAGAACCACACACTTATTTTGAAAAATATCCGAAAAATTTAGAAGAAGCAATTACAATTGTTGTGGATCCAATGTTGGCAACAGGTGGATCTAGTGTTGCGGCTATTGATATGGTTAAAAAACAAGGTGCTACAAATATTAAATTAGTTTGTTTGGTTGGAGCTCCTGAAGGTGTGAAAACGGTTGAAGAAGCACACCCAGATGTAGATATTTATTTGGCATCATTAGATGATCATTTAAATGAGCATGGATATATTGTTCCTGGTTTAGGAGATGCAGGCGATCGTATTTTCGGTACAAAATAGTTGATGAAACCTTATGCTTTTTCGGGAATGCTATGCACAAGTATGTTGATATTTGGCCTTATTGGTTACAATATTGATGGTTGGTTACATACAACTCCACTATTTGTGATTATTGGTTTATTATATAGCATAATTGGTAGCGTAATTTTATTGATTAAAAAATCGAGGTAGAACAATGCAGCAAATGAATAAACAAATAAAAAAGTATACTTTGGCTTTTAGCTTATTTTGTTCTATAGCTTGTGCAATGATTTTTCATTCTCAAATGATTCAAGTATTTATAGCGGTTTGGATTGGATGTCTGACAGGTTTAGTTGGATATCATAAGATTGTTCAAATGGCTTTAAATATCCCAACGGATGAAGCGGCTGGAAAAAAGATTGGTACACAAGAATATATGAAACGATATTTAATGTATGGTCTAGTTCTAGTTGTTTGTCAATTGATGGAATTGCCTATATTGGCTGTTCTTGTTGGGCTAATGTGTAATAAAGGAGCGATTCTTTTATATGCACTAAAAGAAAAGGAGGATTTCCATGAGTGATGTAAGTGCAATTATCATTCACATAGGAAAGTTCTCTTTACAGATTCAGCAATCGATTCTTGTTTGGCTTGGAATTTGTGTTTTCTTTGCGTTCTTCTTTTATTTTGCGGGGAAGAAAATTGAGGCACAGGATCCATCCAAATCAAGTAAGGGGATTGTGTATATTTGTGAGGAGATGTACAACTTAGTACTTTACGTAATTAAAGATAATTTAAGGGAAACAACAAAGAAGTATATTCCATTGTTTGGTACTTTGATTGTGATGATGATTGTAAGCAACTTAATTGGTTTGATTGGACTTCAAAATCCAACGAGCAATGTAAGTTTTAATGCGACATTGGCTGTCACAATGTGGTTGATGATCCAAGGTAATGGTATTAAAAAAGGTGGATTATTAGCGCGAATGAAAGAGTTGACGGAACCAATGTTTTTGTTGACACCATTGAATGTCATAGGAGAGTTGGCGTTGCCTATCTCATTAACAATGCGTTTATTTGGTAATATTTTGGCAGGATATATCATTTCTATGTTGGTCTATACATTAATTAAAATGCTGATGCCAGTAGGACTTTTAGGTTTATTAGTAACGCCTTTCTTACATATGTATTTTGATATATTCTCAGGTGTAATTCAGACATATATCTTCTTTACGCTTAGTTCGTTTTTCTTAGGACAACAAGTAGCGATTCAGGAAGATTAATAAATAGGAGGAAAATAAAATGTTTAATGAATTTTTCGTACGTGGTATGGCTTGCTTAGGTGCAGGTATTGCGATGATTGCTGGTTTAGGTCCTGGTATTGGTCAGGGTATTGCAGCTAGTAAAGGTGCAGAAAGTGTTGGTCGTAACCCAGATGCAGCAAGTAAAATTCAATCAATCATGGTACTTGGTATTGCCTTAGCCGAAACAACTGGTATCTATGCGTTGATCATTGCGATTTTATTAATTTTCATCAAAGGTTAATGATTGGGAGAATCGGTAATGATTGACTTTAATATTGACAATTATTTGCGTATTTCATTGACCGATGTTGTTTTAGTTTGTATTTCTACATTTTTGATTGTAATGTTCGCCAAAAAATTCTTTTGGGATAAATTACTAACTTTAATTCAAAAACGACAAGATTTAATTCAAGAAAATATCGATTCTTCAGTAGCTATTAAAAAGCAGGCTGAAGATGTTAAAGAGAAGTATGATGAAAAATTGCGTAATGTTTCGCAAGAAGCTCATACCATTCTTGTTTCAGCTAGAGCACATGCGGATCAAGAAAAACAGCAGATTATAAAAGAAGCAAATGATGAAGCTTTGCGTATTAAGAAAAACGCAAATGAAGATATTGAACGTCAAAAGCGTGACGCTCAAAAAGAAATGAAAAAAGCAATCAGTGATGTTGCTTTAAGTGCTGCAAGTCAGTTGATCAAAAAAGAAATGGATGAAAAAACACAGAAGCAGTTCGTGGAAGATTTTATTGAACAGGCAGGCGATAAACAATGGTAGATTACACGCCTTATGCCGAGGCTCTATTTGAATTAGCACAAGATTCAAAACAAGAAATTGCTTGGATGTCTGAGCTAAAACAAGTAGCGCAAGTGATTACTTCAGTGTCAGAATTGAGTCAAATTTTAGCACATCCAAGTATTCCTCGAGTAAAGAAAAAGGAAATCATCCAGACAGCTTTTGAATCCGAATTAGATACAACTGTATTTCGTTTTTTGCTTGTGTTAAATGAGCATAATGAACTTTCTCATCTTGATAAAATTAGTGATGCTTATGAAGCGTGTTATCGAAAGAGACATAGAATTGAAATTGTTAAGGTTACAAGTGCATCGAAGCTTGATGAAGATCAATTATCAAGATTGAAAGAGATGTTAGAGAAAAAATTAAATAAAACACTTGAACTTGAAGTGCAAGTGGATCCATCTTTGATTGCAGGTATTAAAGTACAGGCAAGTGACTTGGTGATGGATAATACCCTTGTTGCGAAAATTAACGCAATGAAGGAAGCAATTAATAGATAAGCAGGTGATATGATGAGTTTAAATCCAGCAGAGATTTCAAAATTAATCAAAGCTCAGATTCAAAGTATCGACCAGGATCTTGAAATGAATGAAAGTGGTACTATTCTTACAGTTGGTGATGGTATCGCAACGGTATATGGATTGAAAAATGCCATGATGAGTGAATTGTTGTTATTCCCTCATGATGTATATGGTATGGTCATGAACTTAGAAGATGAACAAGTAGGTGTTGTACTTTTAGGTGATAATTCAGATATCAAAGAAGGTGACGTTGTAAAACGTACAGGTCACATCATTGAAGTTCCAGTTGGTGATAGTTTGATGGGTCGTGTTGTCAATGCATTAGGGCAGCCGATTGATGGTTTAGGTGAAATCCAAACAGATAAAACACGTCCGGTTGAGCGTGTTGCCCCAGGTGTAATGACAAGAAAGAGTGTTTCTGTTCCATTACAAACGGGTTTAAAAATTATTGACTCTATGATTCCAATTGGACGTGGTCAGCGTGAGTTGATCATTGGGGATCGTCAAACAGGTAAAACAGCTATCGCAATTGATACGATTTTGAATCAAAAAGGTCAAAATGTAAAATGTATTTATGTAGCGATTGGACAAAAAGCGAGTACTGTAGCTCAAATTGTTGAAAAATTAAAACAACATGGAGCTATGGAGTATACAACAATTGTAGCGGCTACTGCATCTGAGGCAGCGCCATTACAATATATTGCACCATATGCAGGTTGTGCTATGGGTGAAGAATGGATGGAAAATGGAGAAGATGTACTAATTGTTTATGATGATTTATCAAAACATGCCGTAGCTTACCGTACACTGTCTTTACTTCTTCGTCGTCCTCCTGGACGTGAAGCCTATCCTGGAGATGTCTTCTATTTGCATTCTCGTTTATTAGAGCGTGCTGCTCGTTTAAATGAAAATTATGGTGGTGGATCTTTAACCGCTTTACCAATCATTGAAACGCAAGCCGGAGATATTTCTGCTTATATTCCTACAAATGTAATTTCAATTACAGATGGACAGATCTTCTTAAAGACAGATATGTTTAATGAAGGTATTCGTCCAAGTGTAGATAGCGGTTTAAGTGTTAGCCGTGTAGGTAGTGCTGCACAAACAAAGGCTATGAAGCAGGTATCTGGTTCATTAAAATTAGAGCTTGCTCAATATCGTGAAATGGAATCTTTTTCGAAATTTGGTTCTGATTTAGATGCAAGTACAAAAGATGTACTGGATCATGGTGCAAGATTGACTCAATTATTGATTCAAAAACAATATTCACCATTAACAGTGCCTGAACAAGTATTATCTTTATATGCTGCAAAAAATAGATATTTAAAACCTGTTGAAGTAGACCAAGTTGGTGAATTTGAACAAGGAATGTTGGAATATGTACATCGTGAATATCCTTATGTTCTAGATCAGATTGAAATGAAAAAGGCAATTGACGATGAATTAGAAGCTGATATTAAGAAGGCTTTAGATGCCTACGCAAATCAATATGCGCTAGAAAAGGGTGCGCAACATGGCACAAAGTAGACAGGCTATTCAGGCACGAATCAGTTCCGTTAGTTCAACAAAGAAAATCACAAAAGCAATGCAACTGATTGCTTCAAGTAAATTAACTAGACAAAGACAAATTATGGAAGAAAACCGTAGTTATGCACAAGGTCTTCAAGAACTTTTCACAATGGTACTTCGTAGTGCTGGAAATGATTCCATGTATTTAAATGAGAATCAAGGAAAGCCAAGCTTTATCTTTGTGATTACGAGCGATATGGGACTTTGTGGAGGCTACAATGCGAACGTGTATCGTATGATACAAGATGAGTTTTCAAATGAGGATCATATAGTTATGGTTGGAGTTCGTGGTGCTGCATGGATTTCAAAACGTGACTATAATGTTGAAACTGTATTAAGTGATCTTGACGAGGATGATGTATATAATGCTTTATCGAAATGTATGCAGGATGCATTAGACTTGTTTGAAAAGAAAGAAATTTCAAAAATTCAAATTTTATATACGCACTATAAAAATACATTGACATTTGTTCCTACTTTAGAAACGGTTTTACCTGTTTCTAAGCCTCAGGAAGAAAAGAAGTCAGGCATGCATGCGGATATGATTTTTGAACCAGATAAGGAAACAATGCTACAAAACATGATTCCTATGGTGACAAAATCAATTCTTTACTCTCGTTATTTAGAAAGTAAAACTAGCGAACAGGCTTCTCGAAGAATGGCAATGGAGAGTGCAACTGACAATGCAGAAGAGTTGCAGAATGATCTTGAACTTGCATATAACCGTGTACGTCAGGGTGCAATTACGCAAGAAATTACTGAAATTGTCGGTGGTGCAAATGCACTTTCATAAAGGAGGGTAAAGATGAGTCAAAATATTGGAAAAGTCGTTGAGATCATTGGTCCAGTTGTGGATATTCAGTTTTCACAAAACAATTTACCAGATTTATTAACGGCAATTGAAATTGAACGCCCAAATGAAGAAAATCTAATTGTAGAAGTCGAGCAAGATATTGGTTCAGATCGAGTACGTTGTATTGCGATGGGAAGTACAGATGGTTTAGTACGTGGTATGGATGCCATTGATACAGGAAAGCCAATTCAAGCTCCTGTTGGAGAAAATGTATTGGGTCGTATGTTTAACGTATTAGGTAAGCCAATTGATGGTTTAGGTGATGTAGATGCGAATACTATGCCAATTCATAGAAAAGCACCTGCATTTGATGAACAAAGTACGACGAGTGAACCATTAGAAACGGGTATTAAAGTAATCGATTTATTATGTCCTTACGCAAAGGGTGGTAAAATTGGATTGTTCGGTGGTGCCGGTGTTGGTAAAACCGTATTGATTCAGGAATTGATCCACAATATTGCCAAAGAGCATGGTGGTAAATCCGTTGTAGTAGGTGTAGGCGAAAGAACTCGTGAAGGAAATGATATGTATCACGAGATGAAAGATAGTGGTGTATTAGATAAGACTGTATTGGTTTATGGACAGATGAATGAAAGTCCAGGAGCCAGAATGCGTGTTGGATTAACAGGTCTTACAATGGCAGAATATTTCCGTGACGTAGAACATCAAGATGTATTGTTGTTTATTGATAATATCTTCCGTTTTACACAGGCAGGATCTGAAGTAAGTGCCTTATTAGGACGTGTTCCTAGTGCCGTAGGATATCAACCTACATTAGCTACAGAAATGGGACAGTTACAAGAAAGAATTACATCAACAAAAGATGGTTCTATTACTTCTGTACAGGCTATTTATGTACCTGCGGATGACTTAACGGACCCAGCTCCAGCAACAACATTCTCTCACTTGGATGCAAAAACCGTATTGGACCGTGATATTGCGGCATTAGGTATTTATCCTGCCGTAGATCCACTTGAATCGAGTTCACGTATCTTGGATCCACTTGTGGTTGGTGAAAAACACTATAAAGTAGCTCGTGGAGTTCAAAATATCCTACAGAGATATAAAGATCTTCAAGATATCATCGCCATTTTAGGTATGGATGAATTAAGTGAAGAAGATAAGAAAGTTGTAAACCGTGCACGTCGTGTTCGTAACTTCTTGTCACAACCATTTAATGTAGCCGAAGTATTCTCAGGTATTCCTGGAAAATATGTACCTTTGGAAGATACAATTCGTAGTTTCGAACGTTTATTAGCTGGTGAATTCGATGATCTTCCTGAACAAGCATTCATGTTTGTTGGAACAATTGAAGAAGCACAAAAAAAAGCTGAAAAAATGGCTGGTGAATAGTCATGATTGCTTTTAAAGTTGTAACACCTAAAGGCGAATATTTAAAACAAGACGTAAAGAGTATTCATGTGAAGACTGTCATCGGTGAAACTACAATTTTACCAAATCATATGCCAATCTTTGCATCTTTAGTTCCTTGTAAACTTGTTTTAAAGAATGAAAATGACGAAGAAGAAGTCTATGCGATTTCTGGAGGCTTTTTACAATTCAATAAAAATGAAGGCATGATTCTAGCTGATGCGATCGAGGGTAAAAAAGATATCGATATTGAGCGTGCTAAAAAATCAATGGAACGTGCTAAAGAGCGTTTAGAAAAGAAAGATTCAAACACGAATCTAAAAAGAGCTCAATTATCTTTAGAAAGAGCTATTAATAGAATTCATGTATATGGCGAGTAATCCTCGCCATTTTCTTTTGTCAAATTTTAGCAAACTTGTTGCATCAGTGCTAAAAATGAGTATAATAGTATTTAGCAGTTAGAATAGTTAAGTGCTAAAAGGAGGATGAATTATGTTACAACCTTTACATGATTATGTTTTATTAAAGAAAGAGAAAGAAGAAAAAACTACGGCAAGTGGAATCATTTTGACAAGTGGAAAAGAGAAATCAAAGCTTGCAGTTGTCGCAAGTATTGGAGCGGATGTGAAAGATGCTGGATATGCTTGTGGAGACAAAGTTTTATATAAAGAATATTCAGGAACTACAATGAAGATCGATGATGAAGAATTTATTGTCATCAAAGATGAAGATATTATTGCGGTAAGCAAATAGTAGGAGGTAATATATTATGGCTAAAGAAGTACGTTTTTCAAAAGATGCTCGCGAATCTATGTTAAGAGGTGTTAACACATTGGCAAATGCAGTTCGTGTTACTTTAGGTCCTAAGGGACGTAATGTTGTTCTTGAAAAAGATTATGGCTCACCATTGATCACAAATGATGGTGTAAGTATTGCCAAAGAAATTGAATTGGAAGATAAGTTTGAAAATATGGGAGCAAAATTGGTATATGAAGTTGCCAATAAGACAAACGATACGGCTGGTGATGGAACGACAACAGCTACAATTTTAGCTCAAAGTATGATTGAAAATGGTTTACGCCAAGTCGATCGTGGGGCAAATCCTGTATTGATGCGTGAAGGTATTGAAAAGGCAGCTAAGGCTGTAAGTGAATATATCTTATCTGTTTCTAAGAAAGTAGAAAGCAGTAAGGATATTGCTAATGTTGCGACAATTTCATCAGGTTCAGAAGAAATTGGTAAGATCATTGCGGATGCGATGGAAAAGGTTGGTCGTGATGGTGTCATTTCAACGGATGATTCAAAAGGCTTTGAAACAGAACTTGAAATTAGTGAAGGGATGCAATATGACAAGGGTTATGTTTCTCCATATATGGTTAGTGATCGTGAAAAGATGGAAGCTACAATGGAAAATGCTTATGTATTAGTAACGGATCAAAAAATCACAAATATTCAGGAGATCTTGCCATTACTTGAACAATTGGTTCAGGCAAATCGTGCATTATTAATTATTGCAGAAGATTTAGAAAATGAAGTTGTCTCTACTTTGGCATTGAATAAACTTCGTGGAACATTCAATGTAGTAGCTACAAAAGCTCCTGGTTTTGGTGATAATCAAAAAGAAATGTTGCAAGATATTGCGATCATGACAGGTGCTAAATTCTATTCTAAAGATTTGAATATGGAATTGAAAGATATGCAGTTATCGGATTTAGGTACAGTTAAAAAGATTGTTGTCACAAAAGATAATACAACAATGATCGGCGGAGCTGGAAGCAAAGAAGAAGTGGCTGCTCGTGTATCTGAAATTGAAGCACAAATGGAAAACACAACAAGTGATTATGATAAGAAACGTATGGCAGAGCGTTTAGGTAAATTATCAAATGGTGTTGCGATTATTAAAGTGGGTGCTGCAACTGAAAGTGAATTGAAAGAAAAGAAACTTCGTATTGAAGATGCATTGAACTCAACTCGTGCTGCCGTTAGTGAAGGTATTGTAGTTGGTGGTGGAGCTTGTTTAGTAAAGGCTTATGTGGCTTTAAAAGATGAAGTGAAATCAGATGTAGTCGATGTTCAAAAGGGTATTAAAGTTGTATTTGATGCATTATTAGCTCCAATTACTCAGATTGCTGATAATGCTGGATATAACAGTGAAGAAATTGTTGAAAGACAAAAGGAAGCTGAAGAAAATGTAGGATTCGATGCCAAAAATGGTAAATGGGTTAATATGATTGAGTCTGGAATTATTGATCCTACAAAGGTAACTCGTAATGCATTGATGAATGCTTCTAGTATTTCAGCCTTGTTCTTAACAACAGAGGCTGGAGTGGCAAAAATCGATAAAGAAGAAGCTGCACCTGCAATGCCTCAAGGAATGTATTAATAGGTGATTGAATAGCTAAGGTTTAATAAACCTTGGCTATTTTTTTTGTCCAAGAAAATGCCTGAAAACGATGTAAAATGTAAAATACAATGTAAAATCAAATGTAACAAAATGTAAAAAGCACTTGAAAACGTTTTCCACTTGCGTTATTATATCAGTACAACTCGAGGGAGGTATAGATTATGAAAGGTAAATTATTAAAAACGTTTGCTTCTAGTGCTGTCGCATTAAGCATGTTAGTCGGATGTAGTTCGGGAAGTGGAACTGCTAGTACAGAATTAAAAGAGGGAGATACAGTCAAAATTGGTTTGAACTATGAATTATCGGGTGCTGTAGCTTCTTATGGTCAAGCGGAGTATAAAGGGGCTTCTCTTGCGATTAAACAATATAACGCAAATAAGGATTCAAAGTATAAAATTAAAGCTGTTAAAATGGACAATAAAGGAGATGCGAGTGAATCGACTAGTGCGGCTACAAAATTGATGACTGAAGATGGTGTAGCATTAGTTGTAGGTCCTGCAACTTCTGGTGCTTCTATCGCAACATATCCAGTAGCGGATCAAAACCAGGTTCCAGTTATTTCACCATCAGCTACTCAGGTCGATGCAACAATGAATGGAGATTCTCCTTATGAATATGCGTTCCGTATTTGTTTTGAAGACTCATATCAAGGTAAGGCAATGGCTAAGTTTGGATATGAAAATTTAGGTAAGAGAAAAGCTGTAATTATCAATGAAGTAAGTGATTATGGAAAAGGTCTTACTAAGGTGTTTACACAAAAATTTGAAGATTTAGGTGGAGAAGTTGTAGCTACTGAAAGTTATAATGCGAAAGATACTGACTTTGCAGGTATCATTACGAAAGTAAAAGATAAAGGGGCCGATGTATTATTCATCGCTGGTTATTATTCAGAAGCTGGATTGATTATTAAACAAGCTCGTGAAGCTGGTATGGATTGTACAATTTTAGGTGCTGATGGATTTGAATCAGAAAAATTAGCTGAACTTGCTGGTAAAGAAAATTTAAATAACTGCTACTATTCAACTGCTTATACTACAGTTAACGCAAGTGATGATTTAACTGCATTTGTAGATGCATATACAAAAGAATATGGAGAAGCTCCAAATATGTTCTCTGCATTAACATATGATGCTACTAACTTAGGTTTACAAGCTTTAGAAAAAGCTGGTAAAACAGGTGCAGATCTACAAAAGGCTATCGCTGATACTAAATTTGAAGGTTTAACGGGTTCATTCACATTTGATAAGACACATTCACCTAAGAAATCTGTATTAGTTGTTAACTTAGTAGATGGTGTTCAAACTGAAGCCGTATCAGTAGATCCAAATAAATAAGTCTTTGTTCAGGGGGACAATTCCCCCTCTTTTTTAATAAGGAGGTTAATATGACTGCTTTTTTACAACAACTAGTCAATGGTCTATCCTTAGGAAGTATTTATGCCTTGATTGCCTTAGGATATACTATGGTTTATGGAATTATTAAATTGATCAACTTTGCACATGGAGATATCTATATGTTAGGAGCTTATTGTGCATTTCTAATAACAACATATTGTGGATTGGGATTTATTCCTGCCCTATTGATTTCAATGTTTTTTTGTGGAGTCGTTGGTGTTTTGATTGAACGCATTGCGTATAAGCCACTTCGTCATGCGACTCGAATTACCGCATTGATTACAGCTATTGGTGTAAGTTATGTGTTGGAATATGCAACACAATATATTATGGGAAGTGAAGTAAGAACCTATCCTAAATTATTAACGAGTGCCTCTTTTCATTTAGGCCCCGTTACGATTACGATGCAACAAGTCTATATTTTTGTCATTACCGTAATTTTAATGATTGTTTTGCAATTTATTGTTCAGAAGACAAAAATGGGCCGTGCCATGCGTGCTGTAAGTGTCGATGAAGATGCTGCACGTTTGATGGGAATCGATGTAGATAAAACAATTTCTTTTACATTCTTATTAGGATCTGCTTTAGCAGGTGTTGCCGGTGTTCTAGTTGGTATTTACTATAACTCAATCAATCCATTAATGGGTATGACACCAGGGTTAAAAGCATTTATTGCCGCTGTATTTGGTGGCATTGGAAGTATTCCAGGAGCCATGATTGGTGGATTATTTATTGGTATTGCCGAAACGATGGTTACCGCATATGGTAGTTCTTTGTATAAGGATGCGATTGTTTACATTATTTTGATTTTGATTTTGATCTTAAAACCAGCTGGTTTATTAGGTAAAAACGTGAGAGAGAAGGTGTAAGTCATGCGTAAAGAATTATTGAATAAGGCAAATTTTGCTTGGCTTTTACTTTCTGTCGTATCTTTTGTAGTTTTAACGATTTTAATGAAAGTTGGAATTATTGGATCTTATTATTCAATTACTTTATATAATATTTTTATTAATATTATTTTAGCTGTTTCGTTAAATTTAGTTATTGGTGTATGTGGCCAATTCTCTTTAGGGCATGCTGGATTTATGTGTATTGGAGCATATTGTGCTGGTATTATGGTTAAAATGATGCCAAATATGACAGGTTTGGTTATTGGAGTATTGATTGGTTTTGTTCTTTCAACCATTGTAGCTTTGATTGTTTCTATTCCAACATTACGTTTAAAAGGGGATTATTTGGCGATTGCAACATTGGGATTTGCAGAAATTGTTCGTATCCTAGTACAGAATATGGAAATCACAAATGGAGCAGCTGGACTAAATGGAATTCCCAAATTAACAACATTTCCATTGTTGTTTGTGTGTGCTGTTATTTCAATTTTAGTTGTTTGTAACTTTACGCATTCCGCTCCAGGACGAGCTTGTTTATCGATTCGTGAAGATGAGATTGCTAGTGAGGCAATGGGTATCAATACCACAAAATATAAAGTTATTGCCTTTGTGATTGGTGCGTTATTAGCTTCTTTAGCTGGAGCATTGTTTGCTTGTAACTTCTATGTTATTAAGCCAGATCAATTTACATTTAATAAATCAATCGATATCTTGGTTATGGTCGTATTTGGTGGTATGGGCTCTATGACATCGAGTGTTTTGGCAGCTGTTGCGATTGGTATTATCAATGTTGTTTTGGCAAACTTTTCAGAAATTCGAATGATTATTTATGGTTTGGCATTGGTTGGAATCATGATCTTTAAGCCAACGGGAATTTTAGGCACAAAAGAATTGTCATTTAAGAAATTATTGGATAAGCGAAAGGAGAAATCTGCATGAAAACAATTTTAAATGTAAAAAATTTGACAAAAAATTTCGGTGGTCTTTGTGCAGTTTCTAACGTGTCTATGACAATCAATGAGGGAGAGCTTATTGGTTTGATTGGTCCAAATGGTGCTGGTAAAACAACATTATTCAACTTGTTGACAGGGGTCTATGAACCAAGTAGTGGTTTGATTGAATTGATGGATCAAGATAAAAGTATTCAGATTGGTGGATTGAAGCCTTATAAAATCACAAACTTAGGTGTTGCCCGAACTTTTCAAAATATTCGTTTATTTAAATCGATGACAGTATTAGAAAATGTTAAGGTTGCGATGCATAAAAATATTCGTTATGGAACATTAGCTGCAATTTTGCGCTTGCCTACATATTATAAAGAAGAGAAGTGGGTCGAAGAAAAGGCAGAAGAATTATTAAAAGAAGTTGGATTGTATTCTTTAAGAAATGAATTGGCGACAAATCTTCCTTATGGTAAACAACGTCGATTGGAGATTGCTCGTGCTTTGGCAATTCAGCCCAAAATTTTATATTTGGATGAGCCAGCTGCAGGTATGAATCCGCAAGAAACAAAAGAGTTAACGGAATTGATTGATCATATTCGAGAAAAATATAAATTAACTGTAATCCTGATTGAGCATGATATGTCTTTGGTTATGAAGATTTGCGAGCGTATTTATGTTTTGAACTATGGTAAAATGATAGCGAATGGTACGCCTGAAGAAATTAAGCAAAATGAGTTTGTAGTTAAGGCATATTTAGGAGAGGAGATCTAGTATGGCAATGTTAGAAATCAAAGATCTTCATGTGCATTATGGTGTTATTGAAGCTTTAAAAGGCATCAGTTTAGAAGTAAATGAAGGTGAAATTGTCGCGTTGATTGGTGCCAATGGAGCTGGAAAAACGACGATGATGCAGTCCATTAGTGGCATTGTTAAAAAGTCGGCTGGAGAAATCAACTTTTTAAATGAATCAATTATGAAGGCCAATCCGAAACATATTGTTGAGATGGGTTTAACGCAAGTGCCAGAAGGTCGTCGTATCTTTACGGGTATGAGTGTATATGAAAACTTGATGATGGGTGCTTTTTTAAGAAAAGATAAAGATGGAATTAAGCATGATTATGAAAAGGTTTGTGAACAGTTTCCAATCTTAAAAGAACGTATGTATCAGGATGCTTCTACTTTATCTGGTGGTGAGCAACAAATGTTAGCGATGGGACGTGCTTTAATGGCTAAGCCTAAATTGTTACTTTTGGATGAGCCAAGCATGGGTCTTGCTCCAATATTAGTTAAGGAAATCTTTAATATTATTGAAGAAATCAATAAATCGGGAACAACGGTTTTATTGGTAGAACAAAACGCAAAGATGGCTTTGTCAATTGCGCATCGTGCCTATGTTTTAGAGACGGGTAAAGTTGTAATGTCAGGTACAGGGGAAGAACTTGCCAAGAGTCCGGATGTTCAAAAAGCATATCTAGGAGGATAATAAGATGTTTAAAGTAAAGGATTATATGACAAAAAATGTTATTTGTGCTGAACCAGATGCAACGATTTCACAAATCATTGATTTGATGAAGGAAAAGGGAATTCACCGTGTTCCAGTTGTTGAAAAAGGTCAACTTGTTGGATTGATTACTGAGGGTATGATTTCAAATTCGGGTACAACGAATGCGACAAGCTTAAGTATATATGAATTGAATTATTTGTTGTCAAAAACGACTGTAAGTACTGTGATGGTAAAAAAAGTCATTTCTGTGGATGAAAATGAATTGATGGAATATGCGACACAGAAAATGTTGAAAAACAATATTGGATGTTTGCCGGTCATCAATGCATTGGGTGAAGTTACGGGTATTGTAACGCAAAATGATGTATTTAAATGTTTCTTGAATGTTCTTGGATGGGATGAAGTGGGTTCAAGAATTACGGTTTCCGTAAAAGATGAAATTGGTGCCATTGGTAAGTTGTCGGAAATCTTTGTTGAAAACAAAGTGAATATCAATCATATTGGTGTGTATTCTTTTGAAGATGGAATTGCCAATCTAGTTATTCGTTGTGATACAACAGATCCGGATGATTTGCAGGCAGATCTAGAGCGCAAGGGCTATAAAGTGTTAGAGTGCTTTGTTCGTGATAAATAGAGAAAAGGTCTAATTCATATATGAATTAGACCTTTACGCTTTTTCAGGTACAACAACGGCTAAGCCGCCAAGTGCACTTTCTTTTAGTTCAATTGGAAGTTTCTTTCCTGTTAGATTCATGGTTTTAACAACCATATCAAAACTAACACGATTCTTTTTTACGTTGCGTAAATATTTGGCAAGTCTTGCGGCATCCACGCTTCTTTGTGCAGCTACTGCATTTCTTTCAATACAAGGAATCATTACGTATCCACCAACTGGATCGCAAGTAAGTCCTAGATGGTGTTCTAATCCAATTTCTGCAGCACATTCAATTTGTTCGTTGTTTTGAAGTTGACAATAAGCAACAAAAGCAGCACCCATAGAACAAGCGGCACCAACTTCTGCTTGACATCCAGCTTTAGCTCCTGAAATAGTAGCGTTTGTCTGGATTAGATTTCCAATTAATCCGGCAACCTTTAAACCTTGAATAAGTGTCTTTTTAGGATATTTTTGATCGTGATAGAAATGATATACAAGACTTGGTAAAACGCCGCAACTACCCATTGTTGGAGCAGTTACGACAATACCTCCACTGGCATTTTGTTCGTTGGCTGCATAGGCATAGCTGCTTAGTAATAAACTGTTTTTATCTTGAATATCACTACAACTTTGTGCGGATTGGTGTAATGCATGGGCTACACGATCAATTTTTAAGCTTCCAGGTAATACACCTGTCTTCTTTAATCCTGTATTTACTGTTTTTAGCATTTGTTTAAAGATTTGATTCATATAAGAATCAAAATCAGAATCTTCCACTTCATCGATATATTGGTCTAAACGTAAATGACGCTCGTTGCAATAGACTTGAATATCATCCATCTTTGTGTGTGGATAAATCTCTGGATCTACATTGCCTTTTTTACCATCGATTTCAATTTTACCGCCACCGATTGAAACAAATGTGTGTTGTGCAACCTTTGTATCCTTGTCAAATACTTCAATAATCATTGTGTTTGGATGTTCGACAGCCGTTTTCATATCAAAAATGATTTCGCATTTACTAGCACCCAATGTTTTTAAAATGATTTTATCTGTAAGGTGTCCTTTTCCTGTAAGTGCTAAGGAACCAAATAAAGTGATTTTGAAGTGTGTGGCATCTGGATAATGCTCATTGATATACTTAGAAGCCATCATTGGACCGAATGTATGTGAACTACTAGGTCCGGGTCCGATTTTATAAATTGTCTTAATACTTTGCATGTTATTATCCTTTCAGAATCTTAATATATTATATTGTATTTTTTTAAAAAGGGATATTAAAAATTTATATATTTATTAATAATTGTTAAGGTTTTTTTGTGTTAGAATATAAAGTGCTAATAATAGCGTTATAAGGGGATATGTGGATATGAAAGAAAAAGGAAATCGTATAAAGGGAATGGATGGATTGCGTGGTATTGCGATTATCGGAATTACGCTATTTCATATGTTTCCTAATGTGTTTAAAGGTGGTTATTTAGGGGTTGTTTTATTTTTTGTTTTAACTGGTTTTTTAATGGTTATCACAAATAAGAAAAAAATGGAGAACAGAGAGTTTTCTACTATCAAATTTTATATATCAAGAATAAAAAGATTGTATCCACCATTGTTGGTAATGGTTTTTACAACTTTAGGTGTTTATTTCTTTTTGGCTAATGATAGTTTGCGTGGAATGAAGATGCAAGTATTAAGTATATTTGCGGGTTTTAATAACTTTTGGCAGATTTCACAAAGTTTGGATTACTTTACTAGAATTGCGAATACTTCACCATTTTCTCATTTATGGTTCTTGTCTATTGAAATGCAGTTTTATTTGATTTTTCCGCTTTTATTATTTGGATTATATAAGTTGGAAGAAAAAAAAGGAAAGTCGAATACAATCAAGACAATGCTTGGAGTCACTGTTGTTTTTGCGTTAATAATGCCAATACTTTATTTATGTAAAGTGAATGTCACAAGATTGTATTATGGAACGGATACTCGAATTTATGCATTGTTCGCGGGTATGCTTTTGGGTTGGATATATACAAAGCAAGAAGAAACAAAAAAGAATTTTTACATTTCACTTTCATTAATAGCTATATTAGTAGCTTCTTACTTTATTTTTGATGGTAAAATGCCAATTGTATATTTATTGGTGTTAACACTAACGACAATTTTGTCTATGTTCTTAATTGAGAAAACGGCAAATAGCTCAGTTTCGTTGGATGTGCCTATATTAGATTGGATTGGTAAACATAGTTATGAAATTTATTTGTGGCAATATCCAGTCATTTATTTGTTTCAGTATAAGGATTGGAATAAACATTTCATCATATATTTATTTGAATTTGTAATTTTGATTGCACTTGTTGTATGGACAAATTATTTCTTAAAGGTGTTTAAATATAAGCAAATCAAACCAAAATTTCAAAAAGCCGTGTTGGCTTGTGGAATCGTTGGGTTTGTATTTCAGGCCACAGGTGTTATTGCTTTAGCAACTTCAAAAGAAGTGGATTCTAGTGCGTTGCAAAAACGTATTGCTGAAAATGAAGAAACTATCAAGAATAAGAAAAAGAATGCAAAATCAGATGGCAAAATGGAAAAGGCTAAAAGTGTAGATTATAGTCCTAGTGGAAATTCACAGAAAGTATCTGATAAAGGTTTATTCTGTTTGGGAGATTCCGTTATGTTGTCAGCATATACAAATATACAAGCTGTTTATCCAGATGCAACTGTCGATGCAGCTGTTTCAAGACAAATGTCACAAGCACCAGATGTTTTGCGTTGGTACGAGTCAAAAGGGGCTGTGCATAATACAGTTGTGATGTCACTAGGAACAAATGGGGTATTGGATGAGAGTACGGTTGAACAAACATTAGAAATGATTGGTTCAGATAAATCTATTTTCTGGGTCAATGTATATGCGCCTGGAGTTGAATGGGAAGCTAGCAACAATAAATATCTGAATGAATTGGCTAAAAAACATTCAAATGTCACAATTATAGATTGGAACTCTTATATTTCTAAGCATACAGATTTATTAGAAGAGGATGGAATACATCCGATGGAATCTGGTGCTGATGCATATGCTCATTTAATTCAAGAAAAAATTAATGAGGTTATGCAAAAACAAAAAGAGATTGAAGAAAAAGTGAATAAATAAAAAGACTGCAGAGGAATTAATCTTCTGCAGTTTCGTTTTTATAATTGTCTAAATCGTTTGGGAAGTTGATTTTGTTTAGTTTTTTGATACTTAGTTCAATTGAAACATCAATATCAGCACTCGCATCATCAACGGTTTGTGTTCCGGTAAAGCTTAAAATCATATGTGAGATTTTTTCGTTTTTGATGGTTGCAACAAGTGTAGCATGATCTAGTTTAACGGATCCCATGTTATCGAGTAGTGTTGCTAATTTGCTTGTATTGACTTTAAATGTGTAGGTGTCATTTTCTTTTTTAGAAGAATCAAACAATTCACATAATTGATCGTCGGTTAAATCTAGAAATGGGTTGTATGCATTTAATTTTGAATTCTTTTTTAACCCAATTTTATCGACTGTACTTTGTGTTTTTGTTCCCATGGAATTTAAATATGTTTTTCCATCTTTGATATAGAAGTTCAAAAAGTTATTTTGCACATTTTTTCCTGCGACAAGACCAATGGAACTAGAAACTTGTAATTCGTCTTTTTGAAGAATTTGTGCATCAATATTTAATTTTGAATCTTTCATTGCAAGTGTTCCATTGATTTGGGCACTTTTTAAATTTAGTGTATTATCTAATGCATTGAAGAATGCAAGGATATCGTCATTGTTTTTTGAGGCCGAGCATCCTGCAAGGTTAAGTGATAAAAAACAAGTTAAGATTATAGTTAATATTTTTTTCATTAAAGACTCCTTTTAACTTCTTTATTGTATGCATAAATATATGGGTTGTCAAAATGGACAAATAAAAAAGCACCTAATTTGTGAAGGTGCTAAAAAAGGATAGGCAATATTTATAACCCATTTTTATAGTTTTGTCAAGTTTTTCTTGACATTTGGTGGTTTTACTAGTAGTATAATAAATTGCATAATAGTGTAAGTTTTCGAATGAAAACTTCCTAATATAGTACAAATTCGAACGAAAGGATGGCATGCATGGACAACAACAAAGCATATCGTATTGTCTCGTGTGGAAAAAAATCTTCCCGCCGAGATTACTCAAAGGTTAGTGGTAAATTAGAGTTACCTAATCTTGTCGAAATCCAGACAGATTCATTTAAATGGTTTACGCAACAAGGTATCCAAGAAGTATTTGAAGAAATCTATCCAATTGAAAACTATGGAAAAAACATTCGCTTAAATTTCTTACGTTATCATTTTGAAGAACCAAAATATAACGCTGAGGAATCTATGTATAGAGAATGCAATTTTGCAGCACCTCTATATGCAGATATGGAATTAGAAGTTACGGACTCAGAAACTGGGGAAGTAGTAACTAAAAGTGAAGAAGTATATTTAGGGGATTTCCCTTTAATGACAGAAACTGGTACATTCATCATCAATGGTGCAGAACGTGTAATCGTTAGTCAGATCGTACGTTCTCCTGGCGCATATTTTGCGGATAGTTATGATGAAAAGACTGGTAAACAAAACTTTAGCTGTGAATTAATTCCAAGTCGTGGTACTTGGTTAGAGTTCATGACTGAGCAAAAGAAAACTACAAATGGACGTTTGATCAACGTTTCTATTGACCGTCGTCGTAAAGTATTATTCAGTATCTTATTCAAGGCTATAGGTATGTCTTTGAATATTGGGGTAAATGAAGATACTCATGATACATCAATGATGGAAACGTTCTTACGTGCAATGGGACGTAACTGGTCTGATGTAGCTACAGATGCAGAAGATCGCGAATACATGAATATGTATTTGTTGTTGTACACTGCCTTCTTTGGAAAATATGAAGAAATCGAAAATTCTTTATTGAACGATAAAGTTAAAACAACGCAGGAAGCTTTACTTTCTTTCTATGAAAACCAAAGAAGTGATGAAATTCCTACATTAGATGGATCAATCACTTTGATGCAGGCTAAATTCTTTGATCACCGTCGTTATGATTTGACAAAGGCTGGCCGTTATAAATTACGCAAGAAATTAAATGCGATCGATCGTATGTATGGTATGAGCCTTGCTCATGATATTGTTGATGTAAATGGCAATGTGTTCATGGAAAAAGGTACAATGGTTCACCGTGATGAAAGAAATGCATTGCGTGAAGAATTAGCGAAAGGTACTTATTGTGTCGCTTATCCATTCCGCTCAGAATTCCATGAAGAAGATATCGTTTCAATTCCAACAAGCTGGACTACAGGATTAATTGGTCGTGTATTGGCTAGTGATGTGGAAACGGAAGATGCATATTTAGATGCTGGTACAGTATTAACTGAACAAGATGTTTTAGCAATCCAAAAGGTTGTTGAAAATGTTGATATTTTTGCAGGATTGTTTGCACAACCAGTTAAATTAACAGCCGAAAATATGGATTCTGTATTTAACTATGGTCAACGTTTATATGCTCTTGGACGTTTAACAAATGCGCAAGGTGAAGATATTGTTGATGCAGATATGGAATTAGTTGCGAACCGTTATATGGTTGGTGTAAGTCCAGATGCCATCGATAGTGATGTTGAAACACAAGTTAAGCAACGTGCTTTAAGCGAAGATATTACGGCATGGTTGATTGGTGCATGTGTTCAAGAAGTATATATTATTGATAACAATGGGGATGAAGTACGTGTTGCTGGAAATGACCCATTCGCAAATAAACATACAATTACAGTTTCAGATATGTATGCATTCTTCTCATATAGCTTAAATGTTATGGAAGGTGTAGGAACAACAGATGATATCGATATGTTGGGTAACCGTCGTATTCGTTCTGTTGGTGAATTGATTCAAAACCAATTCCGTATTGGTTTATCTCGTATGGAACGTGTTGTTAAAGAACGTATGTCAATTCAGGAAATGGATAGCTTAACTCCAAGAAAATTGACTAACATTCGTCCTTTGACAGCTGCAATTAAAGAATTCTTCTCTAGTTCACAGTTATCACTGTTCATGGATCAACAAAACCCTCTTGCTGAGTTGACAAATAAACGTCGTATTTCAGCTTTAGGTCCAGGTGGTATTAGTCGTGATCGTGCAAGTTTTGAAGTTCGTGACGTTCACAACTCTCACTATGGTCGTATTTGTCCAATCGAAACACCTGAAGGACCAAACATCGGTTTGATCAACAACTTAACAACTTATGCTCGTATCAATGAATATGGATTTATCCAGACACCTTATCGTAAAGTAAATGCAGATGGTACTGTTAGTGAAGATACTGTTTACTTAAGTGCGGACGAAGAAGCAGATTATGTAATTGCTCAGGCCAATGAGGTTCGTGATGGTCATTTAGTAAATGAACGTGTCGTAGCTCGTAAGGCTGGTGAAACAATTATTGCCGATCGTGAAGAAGTAGAACTTGCCGACGTCAGTCCAAAACAGATTGTATCTGTAGCGACTGCTTGTGTTCCATTCTTGGAAAACGATGATGCCTCTCGTGCCTTAATGGGTGCCAACATGCAGCGTCAGGCCGTTCCATTATTAGTTCCTCATTCACCTTATGTTGGTACTGGTATTGAATATAAGATTGCCAAAGACTCAGGTGTTGGTATTGTCGCTAAACAAGATGGTGTTATTGAATATGTAGATGGCTTGCGTATTGTAGTTAAAGATAATGAAGGTGAAAACCACACTTATCAATTACGTAAGTTTGCTCGTTCAAACGCTAGTACTTGTATCAACCAACGTCCAATCGTAGAAGTTGGAGAAAAGGTTGAAAAAGGGGATATCTTAGCAGATGGTCCAAGTATGCAAAATGGTGAATTGGCATTGGGTCAAAACGTTGTTATCGCATATACAACATGGCATGGATATAACTACGAGGATGCCATTATCATGTCTGAACGTATGGTTAGTGATGATGTGTATACTTCAATCCACGTAGAAGAATATGATATTGACTGTCGTGAAACAAAGTTAGGTCCTGAAGAAATCACTCGTGATATTCCTAACGTTAGTGAAGCAGCGGTTCGTAAATTAGATTCAAACGGTATCATTATGGTTGGTGCCGAAGTAAAAGAAGGAGATATCTTAGTTGGTAAGGTTACTCCAAAAGGACAAAGTGAAGTTAGTCCAGAAGAAAAATTATTATTAGCAATCTTTGGTGAAAAATCACGTGAAGTTCGTGACAATTCATTGAAAGTACCTCATGGTGGTGCTGGTATTGTTCATTCTATTCGTGTATTTAAACGTGGAGATGGATCGGATCTTCCTCCTGGAGTAAATATGCGTGTTAAAGTATATATCGTTCAGAAACGTAAGATTTCTGAAGGGGATAAAATGTCTGGTCGTCACGGTAACAAGGGTGTCATCTCTAAGATTTTACCTATCGAAGATATGCCATTTATGGCGGATGGACATCCAGTGGATATCTTGTTGAATCCATTCGGTGTACCTTCTCGTATGAACATTGGACAGATCTTAGAAATCCACTTAGGTTATGCAGCTCGTAAATTAGGTGTTAAATTCTCTACTTCTGTATTCGATGGTTTATCAAATGAAGACTTACAAGATGTAATGCGCGAAGCAAGCATGACTGTCGATGGAAAACAGGTACTTTACGATGGACAAACTGGACAACCATTTGATGAACGTATTAGTGTCGGCGTAATGTACATGATTAAGTTGGCCCACATGGTTGACGACAAGCTACATGCTCGTGCTACAGGACCATATTCTTTAGTTACTCAACAACCTTTGGGTGGTAAAGCTCAAAATGGTGGTCAGAGATTTGGAGAGATGGAAGTTTGGGCATTGGAAGCATATGGTGCTGCTCACACATTACAAGAAATCTTAACAATCAAATCCGATGATATTCAAGGTCGTATCAAGACTTATGAAGCTATTATCAAAGGTAAAGATATTCCAGAACCAGGTGTTCCAGAATCATTCCGTGTATTGATGCACGAATTACAAGGTCTAGCAATCGATATTCGTTTGTTAGATGAAAACAATAACGAGGTTGACATCACATTAGATGATGATGACCAGGATGCTCATCCAGTTCAACCTTTACAAGAGGAAGTTCAAAAGGAAGAGTTAGTCGACGATATTGAAGAAGAAAATAAAGAAGAAGAGGAGGCGTAGTATAAAATATGAGTATTAACAATTTTGCCTCGATTCAGGTTCGCTTAGCGAGTCCAGAAACGATTTTGAAATGGAGTCATGGTGAAGTAACTAAGCCTGAGACAATTAACTATCGTTCACAAAAAGCTGAACGTGATGGTTTATTCTGCGAACGCATTTTCGGTCCAACTAAGGACTGGGAATGTGCTTGTGGTAAATATAAAAAAGTACGTTTTAAAGGTGTTGTATGTGACCGTTGTGGTGTAGAAATCACAAAGGCAAGCGTAAGACGTGAGCGTATGGGCCATATCCATTTGGCTGCCCCAGTAGCTCATATTTGGTATTTACGTGGTATTCCTAGCCGTATGGCATTGTTGTTGGATGTAACACCTAAACAATTAGAAGAAGTTGTATACTTTGTTAGTTATATTGTTACAGATCCAAAAGAATCTGGTTTAGCTTATAAACAAATTCTTTCTGAACGTGAATTCCGTGAAAACCAAGCTATCTATGGTTCAACAGGATTTACAGCTCAAACAGGTGCTGAAGCTGTACTTCGTCTATTACAAGATGTAGATTTAGAATCTGAATACCAAGAAGTACAAGATGCACTTGAGAAAGCACAAGGTGAAAAACGTAAGAAATTAATCAAGCGTTTAGATACAATCAATGCATTCCGTAATAGTGAAAACTTACCAGAATGGATGATTCTGACTAACATTCCGGTAATACCTCCTGATTTACGTCCAATGCTTCAATTGGATGGTGGTCGTTTTGCGACAAGTGACTTAAATGATTTATATCGTCGTGTAATCACTCGTAATAATCGTTTACGTAAATTGTTAGATTTGGGTACTCCAAATATCATCGTTCAAAACGAAAAGCGTATGCTACAGGAATCTGTAGATGCTTTAATTGACAATGGTCGTCGTTCAAAACCTATTACAGGTGCTGGTGGACGTGCATTAAAATCATTGTCTCACTCATTGAAAGGTAAACAAGGTCGTTTCCGTCAAAACTTATTAGGTAAGCGTGTTGACTTCTCTGGTCGTTCAGTAATTGCCGTAGGACCAGATTTGAAAATGTACCAATGTGGTATTCCACGTGAAATGGCAGTTAACTTGTTTAAACCATTTATCATTAATGAAATTGTAAATCAAGGATTGGCTCAAAATCCTAAAAATGCTGAAAAATTAATCGAACGTCGTGATCCTCGTATCTGGGATGTTGTTGAAAAAGTAATCGATGGCTATCCAGTATTGATGAACCGTGCGCCTACATTGCACCGTTTGGGTATTCAGGCTTTCTTGCCTAAATTAGTAGAAGGACGTGCAATGCGTCTTCACCCATTAGTATGTACTGCGTTCAACGCCGACTTCGATGGTGACCAGATGGCCATCCACGTTCCATTAGGAGAAGAAGCTCGTGCCGAAGCATTAGTTATGATGTTAGGTTCTCACAATATCTTAGGTCCTAAAGATGGTAAACCTATCGTTACGCCAGGACAGGATATGGTTATGGGTAACTTCTATTTAACAATGGAAGAAACGAAAGATGAATTCTTCGCAGAAGCTAAGCACTACGAAGAAGTTGGTTGCCCATTAGAAGCAACTCACTGGCACCGTTTTGGTGAAAATGAAGGTCATGTATATACAGATGAAGATGAAGTTATGATGGCTTATCAGTCAAAACAAGTTCACCTTCACACTCGTATCGCATTACCTGTATGTAACATGCATAAAACATCATTTGATGAAAAACATAAAAATGATTATTTAATTACAACAGTTGGTAAGATTGTATTCAACTCTATGTTCCCTGAAGATTTCCCTTATATCAATGAGGTTAGTAAGGAAAACTTTGTAAGTACTCCTGATAAATATTTTGTTTCTCCAGGACAAAACATAAAAGAATACATCGAAGCTATGCCTTTGGTGGATGCTGTTAAGAAAAAGGATTTAGGTAAAGTTATTGCCGAAGTCTTCAAACGTTATGATGCAGATCAAACTGCTGAAATTCTTGACCAAATCAAATCATTAGGATTTGAATATTCAACAGTAGCTGGTATTACAGTTGCCTTATCCGATATCGAAGTGGCTCCTCACAAAGATGAATATATCGATGAGGGTCGTGTTAAAGCCGATCAATTAAAACACTTACAACGTAAGGGTATGTTGACTATGGAAGAATGGGAACGTCATTTATCTAAGATGTGGGATGATCAAAAAGATAAGATTGTTACGTCATTGATGAAAAACTTACCTCGTAAAAACCCAATCAACATGATGGCGACTTCTGGTGCTCGTGGTAACGCATCAAACTTTACGCAGTTAGCCGGTATGCGTGGTTTAATGGCTAAACCGGGTCACGCTAAAGCGGGTGCTGGTGAATATGTTCCAACTATCATAGAAGTTCCTATTTACTCTTGTTTCCGTGAAGGATTGAACGTAAGTGAGTTCTTTATCTCTACTCACGGTGTGCGTAAAGGTCTAACGGATACTGCCTTGAAGACTGCCGAATCTGGTTACTTAACTCGTCGTTTGGTTGATGTTGCACAAGATGTAATCATCAAAGAAGATGATTGTGGTACAGATAAGGGTTACTGGATTGAAACTTTAATGGATCGTAAGACAAATTCTGTTATCGAGCCATTACAAGATCGTTTAGTTGGTCGTTATTCAAAACAAGATGTAACAGATCCAAAAACTGGTGAATTAATTATTGCGAGTGATGAATTTATAACAGATGAACTTGCTAAGAAAATTGTAGATGCTGGTGTTACAGGTATGTATATCCGTTCTGTATTTACTTGTAAGTCTCGTTTAGGTATTTGTCGTAAATGTTATGGACGTAACATGGCTACTGGTAAAGACGTAGAAGTTGGTGAAGCTATTGGTATTATGGCTGCCCAATCTATTGGTGAGCCAGGTACACAGTTAACAATGCGTACATTCCATACAGGTGGTGTTGCCGGTGCCGGTGCAGAAGATATCACTCAAGGTTTGCCTCGTGTTGAAGAATTGTTCGAAGCTCGTTGTCCAAAAGGTGTTGCGGTAATTGCTCAGATTTCTGGTGAAATCACTTCAATCGAACGTATTGAAGGAACAATGCGCCAAGAAGTTATTATCACAAATGAACACGAAAGTGTTTCTCATAAAATAAATGCGAACCAATCAATGCGCCCATGGGTTCAGATCGGTGCTAAGATCGAAGCCGGTGTTGCGTTGACTGAAGGTCCATTAGATCCAAAAGAATTATTACGTGTTGCTGGTGTACGTGAAGTTCAAGATTATATCTTGAAGGAAGTTAAGAAGGTATACCAAAGCCAAGGTATCGAAATTAGCGATAAACACTTGGAAGTAATGATCAAACAGATGATGAAGAAAGTAATCGTTGTAGACAGTGGAGACACAGACTTAAATGTGGGTGTTCAATTGTCACTTAACAATATCACAAAAATTAACCGTGAAGCATTATTAAGTGGAAAAACTCCAGCTACTTTCAAACCTGTATTACTAGGTATTTCTAAATCTTCTGTTGAAACAGATTCTTTCTTGTCTGCCGCTTCATTCCAGGAAACTACAAAAGTTCTTACAGATGCGACTATCAAGGGTAAAGTTGACCACTTAATTGGTTTGAAAGAAAATGTTATCATTGGTAAATTGATTCCTGCAGGTACAGGATGTCAAGGTGATCGTCCTCAAAACGATATTGTAGCTGCAAAGGCAAAAGAACTTCGAGACAAACGTATTGCACGTATGAATGAAGTTCATAATGAAGATTCTGAAAAATTTGATAAATTAGTATCAGGATCTGACGATAGAGATATGATGGATACTGTAGACTCTTCAGTAGAAGAATCAATTCTACAAGATGCAGAAACTACAGACAATGGGTCAATCGATATCCAATCTGAAGAATAAGATTTAAGGAGTAGGTGAATGCCTATTCCTTTTCTTTAGGAGATAGTATGGAAAAATATTTTGAATTGTCAAGGGCCTATTATACATATTTAAAAAACAGCACAAAGAAAAATCAGTGTACTGTAAGTGTAATATGTGATGATATCGATATCAAACATATCATCATGGATGGTTTATTATTTGATGGTGCATTCATATATGATGGATATTGTGAAAATATAGATGGAACAATTACAGTTTGTGATGGGAATATTTCACTATCTGGTTGTGAATTAGCTGATTTAGTATATGGAAATTATGCATCCAACTCCAATGGAACAATAATAAAAAAGTAGGACGTTTGTCCTACAAAATTTGAATATTATTTTTTAAGCATGTATCGATCATGTCTTCAGGCCATAAGCTAGCTTGAACTTCGCCGATATGTGCTTTTTTTAGCAGAAGCATACATAGTCTTGATTGACCAATACCTCCACCTAAAGTATATGGTAGTTCTTTATTAAGAATCGCTTTATGAAATGGCAGTTCGCATCTTTCTAAACAATTTTCTTTTTTTAATTGTTCAAGTAAAGTATCTTCATCCACACGAATTCCCATAGAAGAAATTTCAAGAGCACTTTGTAGCGGTTCATACCAGAAAAGAATATCTCCATTTAATGTCCAGTCATCATAGTCGGGTGCGCGACCATCATGTTTTTCATTATTTGATAATTTATCACCAATCTGCATCACAAATACGCAGCCATGTTCTTTTGTGATGGCATTCTCTCTTTCTTTGGCAGTTAGATTTGGGTACTTATCCAATAGTTCTTGTGTTGTGATAAAGAAAATATCATCTGGTAAATGATTAACAGCCTGCGGATATTTGTACCAAACTTCATGTTCCATATGTTTAATGACTTTAAAAATCGTGCGAACATGCTCTTCTAGTGTTTGTTGGGTACGTTCATTTTTAGAAATGATTTTTTCCCAGTCCCATTGATCGACATATGTAGAGTGAAAGTTATCTAATTCTTCATCTTTACGAATGGCATTCATATTTGTGTACAAGCCTTCATGAAGTTTAAAGCCATATTTCTTTAAGGCCATTCGTTTCCATTTTGCCAAAGAGTGCACAACTTCTAATTGTTCACCAGGTAATTCTTTCATAGTAAAAGATACTGGCTTTTCTGTACCATTTAAATTGTCATTTAAACCAGAGCTTTGTGTGACATATAATGGTGCTGAAATTCTTGATAAATTTAATTCTTTACCAAATTCGTATTGAAAAGTATCACGAATATATTTAATAGCTTCTTGCGTTTCTCTAACAGTTAATACTGGATCGTAGTTTTCAGGTATAATAAGTTTCATATCATCATCTCCTCAATGTAAGTATTGTATCACAAAATATGAAAAGATTTTCAATTTGTTTTGTGATAAAATCATTTTATGAACATTTTATTTTCAATTAACGCAAAATTCATAGGATTGACAAAGACATGTATACAATCCATCGTTCGTTTTGATAAGAATATAGACTTTTATATTTTGCATCATGATTTGAATCAGGAGCATAAGGATGATTTAATGCAATCTTTTCCAGATTGCACCTTTCACTTTATTAAAGTTAAGGAAGAATCTTTTAAGGATTTTCCTACTTCATCAAGATATCCATTAGAAATTTATTATCGATTATTCGCTTCGGATTTATTGCCAGATACGTTAGATCGAATTCTATATCTAGATGTGGATATTGTTGTGATTCAAAGTTTAAGGGAATTGTATAACATGGATTTTCAGGATAATCTTTATATCGCTTGCAGCCATGTAAGTGATAATATGACGCATTTAAATGCGAAAAGATTAGGGTTGAAAGAAGATGTACCGTATATCAATACAGGGGTCTTGTTGATGAATTTAATAGCGTTGCGTAAACAATTGAATAAACAAGATGTGCTTAATTATGTAAATGCATATAAGAAAAAACTTGTGTTATTTGATCAGGATGTATTGACGGCATTATATGGAGATAAGACAAGACTTGTGGATTATCGAAAGTATAATTTGAGTGAAAGAATGATGAATTTTTATAATTTACGAAATCCAAGAAATAAGATGGATTTAGATTGGGTAAAAGAAAATAGTGTGATTATTCATTATTGTGGAAGAATGAAGCCGTGGAGTGGCAAATATATAGGTTGTTTAGATTATTTTTATAGGGAGTTGGAAAAATGAGAGATCGGTTTTCAAATCGTTTAGGATTTATTTTAATTAGCGCGGGATGCGCAATAGGAATTGGCAATGTATGGCGCTTTCCATATATTGTTGGACAATATGGTGGAGCTGCCTTTGTCTTAATTTATTTGTTTTTTCTTGTCATATTGGGCTTGCCAGTTATGGTTATGGAGTATTCGGTAGGTCGTGCCAGTCAAAAAAGTGCAGCACTTTCTTTTGATGTATTAGAGCCAAAAGGTACAAAGTGGCATTTTATGAAATATGTGGCTATGGCAGGTAACTACATATTAATGATGTTTTATACATCGGTATGTGGGTGGTTATTCTATTATTTCTATAAGATGTTGATAGGGGATTTCAATGGCTTGAATGCAAGTCAAATTAATGGTGAGTTTGGGTTGATGTTGTCAAATCCTTTTGTTCAAGTAGGAATGATGTTTCTAGTTGTATGCATTGGCTTTTTCATTTGTTCAAAAGGCTTGCAGAATGGTGTAGAAAAAGTATCCAAGTATATGATGTTGTGTTTATTGGTGTTGATGCTTATATTAGCAATACGTTCACTGATTTTGCCAGGGGCAATGGCGGGTGTAAAATTTTACTTATTGCCTGATTTTTCAAAGATGCAAAATATATCAGAAGTCGTGTTTGCGGCTATGGGCCAGGCTTTCTTTACTTTAAGTTTAGGTATTGGTGCCATTGCGATATTTGGCAGCTATATTGACAAAAGTAAAAAATTAACTTCGGAAGCTATTACAGTTGTATGTTTAGATACATTTGTCGCATTGGTTGCAGGCTTTATTGTGATTCCGGCATGTTTTGCGTATAACGTAGATCCTGGGCAAGGTCCTGGATTGATTTTTCAGACATTACCTAATATTTTTGCGAATATGCAGCTTGGAAATGTATGGGGAGCTTTGTTCTTCTTGTTTTTGAGCTTTGCGGCATTAACTACAATTATTGCGGTATTTGAAAATATTATAACTATGACAATGGAATGGACTGGATGGTCCCATTCAAAAACCATAAAAGTAAGTTTTGTACTTGTCTTTGTGCTATCTTTACCTTGTGCATTGGGATTTAATGTGTTGTCTTTTGTTCAACCATTAGGTGCTGGTTCAACCATCCAAGATTTGGAAGATTTCATTGTATCCAATAATTTATTGCCATTAGGCTCATTATGTTATGTTTTATTTTGTACATCTAAATATGGATGGGGATTTAAAAACTTTTTAAAGGAAGCCAACTGTGGAGAAGGAATTTCTTTTCCTAAACAAGTCGGTTTCTATGTTTCATATATCATTCCTGTGATTATTTTGGTAATATTTATACAGGGATATATCTCTAAATTTTTGTAGGAGGAGCCATTATGATTAAGAAAAGAAAAGTAGTAATTGTTGGTGCGGGAAATGTGGGAGCAAGTACAGCTTTCTGCATGATCAACCAAGGGATTTGTGATGAAATTGTTTTAATTGATATGAATACAGAAAGAGCCAAAGGAGAAACTTTGGATATGATTCATAGTATTGCCTTTATGAATCGTAATATGCAAATTAAATTAGGGGATTATACAGATTGTAAAGATGCTGATGTTTTAGTGATTACAGCTAGCGCTCCAATGGGTAAGGAAAATGATCGTTTAGTGGCTTTAAAATCAAGTTCTAAGATTGTTACTAGCATTGTATCGAGTGCTATGGAAAATGGATTTAATGGATTTATTGTTGTTGTATCGAATCCGGTGGATATTATGACTTATGTAGCTTATAAAGTTTCTGGTTTGCCAGCAAATCAAATTATTGGATCGGGTACATTACTTGATTCAGCACGTTTACAATGTCATATTGCCGATTGCATTGATGTAGATACAAAGAGTATTCATGCGTATGTTTTAGGTGAACATGGAGATAGTGAAATGATTCCATGGAGTACTGTTCGTGTTGGTGGTAAAGGTATTTATCAAATCATTAAAGACAATCCAACTCGTATGAATGAGGGAATGTTTGATAGTATTCATGAAGCGGTAAAGAAAGATGGTTGGGAAATCTTTAATCGTAAAGGAAATACTTGTTATGGCATTGCAGCAAGTACAACACGTATTGTTCGGGCATTGATGTTTAATGAATCGGTAGTTCTTCCAGTTTCTACTTATTTAGATGGTCAATATGGACAAGATGGAGTATTCACTAGTGTTCCAGCTATTTTGGATGCGACAGGTGTCAAAGAGGTTGTTGAGATTGAAATGACAAAAGAAGAAAAAGAACAATTTGATTCTTCTTGTAGCCATCTACAAAGTTTTTACAAGGAAGTTTAAACTTCCTTTTCTTTTATAACATAGGAGGTGTTAGGGTTGGCACAAGGACAAAAATTAATGACATCGGGATCGATTCCTAAGCAGATGGTTTTCTTTGCGTTACCTATATTATTAGGAAACTTATTTCAACAGTTATACAATACGGTAGATTCATTGATTGTTGGAAACTTTTTGGGAAGTCAGGCACTTGCAGCTGTGAGTTCAAGTGGAAACATTATATTCTTGATGATTGGTTTCTTTAATGGAGTTGCGATTGGTGCAGGAGTAGTTATATCGCGCTATTTTGGCGCAAGAGAAATAGAACGTATGCAGAAGGCAATTCATACAACGGTTGCATTTGGGTTGATTGTAAGTTTTTTTATGACACTTATAGGCATTTTTTTTACGCCTACATTACTTCGCTGGATGTCAACGCCAGATAGTGTTATGGATGCTTCTGTAACGTATTTTAAAATATACTTTTTAGGTTCGTTTGGATCGATTATGTATAATTTTTTTGTAGGTATTTTACAGGCTGTAGGAGATAGCAAGCACTCCCTTTATTATTTGATTGTTTCTAGTGTTGTAAATATTGTATTGGATTTATTCTTTATTGCCATTCTTAAAATGGGAGTAGGATCTGCGGCTATGGCTACAATCATTTCGCAATATATTTCGGCAGGTCTATGTTTATATTTATTATTGACGACGAGTGGAACACATCGTATTGTTCTTTCAAAAATAAGGATTCATAAGGAGTTTTTGGGAGAAATCTTAAAGTATGGTTTGCCTAGTGGGTTTCAAAATTCCATTATTGGACTAGCTAATGTAGTTGTTCAATCGAATATCAACTCTTTTGGAGATATGGCTATGGCAGGATGTGGAGCTTATTCAAAGATTGAAGGTTTTGCGTTCTTACCAATTACTAGTTTTACAATGGCACTTACGACATTTGTTGGACAAAACTTAGGAGCAAGGCAATATGATCGTGTTTTAAAGGGTGCTAAGTTTGGTATGATTTGTTCGATGACTTTGGCAGAAATGATTGGTGTGATTATTTTTGTGTTCGGTTCACAATTTATTGCGGCCTTTGATGCGACACCAGAGGTTATTCGGTTTGGTACATTGCGTGGACAAACCAGTGCATTTTTCTTTTGTTTATTAGCTTATTCACATTGTGTGTCGGCTATTTTAAGAGGGGCAGGAAAGTCAATGGTTCCGATGATTGTTATGATGGTTTGTTGGTGCTTCGTGCGTGTTGCAGGCCTTACAGTTATGGGTATGTTAGTACATAATATATGGTGTGTATATTGGATCTATCCAATTACTTGGTCTTTATCAAGTATTACTTTCTTTATGTATTATCATAGAATAGATTGGCTTCACGCATAAATTTGACAACGGGATTTAATAAGTGATAGACTTATATCGAGGTAGATAACTATGAAATCAATGTTAGAAGAATTAAAAGATGTAAAAATTAAAAAGCATACAGTTACATCTATTGAATATGATTGCAAGTCTGAAGAAAAAGAGGACGAAGTATTTGACCAAGTTCATAATATTGTCACAAATCATTTAGATGACTTCGCAAAGATTACTTTTGATGTGGAAGCAGATCACAAAGTAAAAGTAGAAATTAGTGAAAACTAGTTGGACCATTTAAAAAATGGTCTTTTTTTTGTTTTTGTATAGTTTTGATAATTATATATTTGATACAATGAAACCAAGAAAGAAATGTAGGTACTATAATATGATAATTAAAAAAATTACATCAAAACAAGATGGATTAAAGTTAGAGATTGCGATTATGGAGTGCAAAAATCCCAAAGGAATCGTACAGTTTTCACATGGGATGGCCGAACATAAAGAGCGTTATTTTGATTTTATGCAGTATTTAAATGAAAGAGGCTATATTTGTGTGATTCATGATCATAGAGGACATGGTGGTAGTGTAAAATCAAAGAATGACTATGGATATTTCTATACGGAAAATGCAGATTATATTGTGGATGATTTATTTCAGGTGACTGAGTACATACGTGATATATATCCTGGATTAGAGGCAACGTTATTTAGTCATAGTATGGGGACTTTGGTAGCGCGTTGTTACTTAAAAAAATATGATGAATATATTCGTCGTTTGATTTTGTGTGGTCCTCCTACAGAAAATTCGGCTGCTAGTTTTGCGGTTGGATTGGCTAAAATAATAAAACCTTTCTTTAAAGAAAAGAAAGGTAATGGTCTGTTGAATAAGATGGCTTTTGCAGGATATGAATCAAATAATCGTTGGTTAAGTAAAAATTTAGAAAATGTGGATCAGTATGAAGCGGATGAATTGTGTGGCTTTTTATTTACAACAAATGGTTTTATAAACTTATTTCAATTGATGGTTAAAGCGTTTGATAAAAAGGATTGGAAGGTTACGAATGGTGAATTGCCAATCTTGATGATTGCAGGTCAAGAAGATCCGGTCATTCAGGGTAAAGATAAATTTGAACAGTTGAAACAATTTTTGATGGGGGTTGGATATAAAAATGTATCTAGTAAATTGTATCCGACTTTAAAACATGAAATCTTAAATGAAAAAGAAAATCAAAGGATTTATGAAGATGTATATGAATTTATAAATAGTGCCAAGGATTAGTACCTTGGCATTTTTGATAAAAAAAACTCGCAATTGCGAGTAGATATTTTACATGGAGCAGGTGATGAGAATCGAACTCACGTAGTCAGCTTGGAAGGCTGAAGTTCTACCATTGAACTACACCTGCATAATATAAGTGGTGACCCGTGGGCGATTCGAACGCCCGACCCTTTGATTAAAAGTCAAATGCTCTACCATCTGAGCTAACGGGTCACAAGTGGTGCCGACTATAGGAATTGAACCCACAACCTACTGATTACAAGTCAGTTGCTCTACCAATTGAGCTAAGTCGGCATTTTAAATGGTGGAGGTTAACGGGCTCGAACCGCTGACCCTCTGCTTGTAAGGCAGATGCTCTCCCAACTGAGCTAAACCTCCGTAAGTGCCTATTTATAATAGCACTGAGTTAAAATAAATGCAAGCACTTTTTGTAAAAATTATTTGAATTTGAAATTTCTTTAGAATCATAGCTAAAAGAATGGATAAAACGACGATGATCAACGTTTCTTTTGTGCCCTTATATAGGATTACAACTAGGAATACATAGAGTAAGAAATTCAATATAGTTGTACTTGATATTGTGTTTTCTGTATATGTGAAGCATGTGCTAAATAGGATGGCTAAAAGAATGGTTGAAAGAATCCAACCTTTTGTATCTTGTCGATTGGCTGACCATACTAAATAACTAAAGATTGTCCAAATCAGTGTGAATACGATCCATGTTAGGAACATTTCTTTTGGCATGGCATGGGTAAGAATTTTTGAGAATAGACAATAACTTACAAAACAAATAATGTTGAACAGGGTTGTATTTAATGTTGCTGTTTTTTCAGAATGTGAATATAGGGCTATGATACTATTTATAAAAATCCATAGTGGTAAGTTTGATAGTAATTTAGTTGGATCAAAATATACTACAAATGGTTTAATATAATCTATATTTATAGGTATAAAAGATAAGAATGCCAATACGATTGCCGTTAGGATGATAGAAATAGTGAAGATCCAATTGTTGTTATTTGTTCTTTTCATTTTGATTTACCCTTTTTGAATAGATGATCGCAATAAATAAAAACAAGATACCTATATATAGGAACGCATGTGTAAGATTATAGGCAAATATAAATAAGCAAATAGCTGCGATTAGATATAAGATCGATGATACGATATTTTTGTTCATAAATGGTTCTCCTTTTGAAATGAATTATATCACACAAAAAGAAAAACTCCCATTGGGAGCTTTTGAAACAGCAATAAGAGAAAAGTGAAATAAGAATATGGATTGTGTCTTGCTGGTTTGTGATTTAATAATAAATGATTTTTCTTAAATTTAACTTAATCGTCCATGCGAGATAATAAAATCATGAGTCCAGCTGAAACGGTGTTTAATGGATCGTCTGTGACAAAGATTGGACATCCTATAGTATTTTGTAGATAGGTTGGTAGTCCACTTAGTAACATGGATCCTCCACAACATACAATTCCTCTCGTTTTTACGTCTTGTTGCGTTGTGATTGGTAAGTTTGATAAAAATTGTAGAATCCAATTTGCCCATTGTTGTACGAGTGGGGTTAGAACGCCAACAATTTGATTTTCATTGATGATAATCGATTTTAATACGTGACTGTTTTTATCCATACCAACAATTTCAAGACTTTTTGGATTTTGTTGAATATTGACTTGGCCAAGTTTTCGTTTAATTTTTTCAATTTGTTTATTAGAAACATTGATATTGTATGAATTGGTTAGCCAGTTTTTCAAGGCTATATTGATTGTGATGCCTGATACGTTACAACGTGCTTTCTTTTCCATTTTGCCATTTAAGAATAGGGCAATATCACAATTGGATGATCCAATGTTCAATACGCAGCTTGCGACGGGTAAGAAAAGATCAAGTTTAGCTCCGATTGCCGCAATCCAGATTTCTTGCTCAAAATAAACACGGTATGCTCCTAGGTCTTCTAAATGTTCTTTTAGTATTTGACATGATTTTTCACTAAAACTTGTTGGGTAGCTTACCAATAGAATGGTTTTTTGGAACATTTTAAAAGCTTTGTGTTCATATAATAATTGTTCTAATAAAATGTCGAGAGCATCAAAGTTGATTGGATTCTCGCGTAAAGGGGATATGATTCTAACATTTGAATCTGCAGAACCAATCATATCTTTGGCGTCTTCGCCTATGCCTAACACATGGTTTTGATTATCAAGTGCAACCATGCATGGCTCATTATAAAGTAATCCATCTTCTTGGGTACATAAGCGTATATAGTTTGTACCTAAATCTATTCCCATTCGAATCATACGATTCCTCCTAATAATATATGCCTTTATTTTACACCAGGTTAAATTGTGATACAATATCCATGCATTCCTACGTATATAAATGAATAATATTGAAATTAATAATATAAAAGAAACAGCACTCTTAGTTATTTTGGATTCTGTTGAATTGGAAAAAACAATGTCGCATCATGACTTGTTTTTATTGTGGAGTAAGGCATTCGAGAATGTGGACATACCTATATATATTGTTTTTCCAGATGACGTTATGAAATTGAAAAAATTTTATCGGTTTTATAATACAGATATTCATTACATTTCAGATGTAGATCTAATTGAGAGATTAGATTGTGTTCAAGAAAAGGTAGTTTTTGGAAAAAAGTACAGAGTAATTTTACCGAAAATGTATGTGGTTCATGATAAAAAATTGGTAAATGAACAAAAAAGAATAAATAATAAAATGATAAAAAAGCTTTATATAAGGGCTTTAGAGCTAAAGTTTGAAAATTTTATAAAAAAAATTAAAAATTACGTTGACATCCCTAACAACCTTTGGTAATATAAATGAGCGCAAACGAGTTTGCGGCGAAAAAAATGGAGGTTTAGCTCAGTTGGGAGAGCATCTGCCTTACAAGCAGAGGGTCAGCGGTTCGAGCCCGTTAACCTCCACCATGTTGATGGAGAAGTAGCGAAGTGGCTAAACGCGGCTGACTGTAACTCAGTTCCTTTTGGTTCGGCAGTTCGAATCTGTCCTTCTCCACCACTTATTGGGGTATAGCCAAGCGGTAAGGCACAGGACTTTGACTCCTGCATTTCCCTGGTTCGAATCCAGGTACCCCAGCCATCATTTGCAGGTGTAGTTCAATGGTAGAACTTCAGCCTTCCAAGCTGACTACGTGAGTTC
>ERZ791881.200-NODE-200-length-65989-cov-11.625717_pt1 | contig 65989 bp, 56 predicted proteins | sample MGYA00510161_ERZ791881 | MGnify/ENA primary metagenome ERZ791881 (study PRJEB30046, sample SAMN00792073) | human gut metagenome | study: EMG produced TPA metagenomics assembly of the A metagenome-wide association study of gut microbiota in type 2...
TGCATCTCAGAAATAGCGCACAATTTGATGGCAATTAATTTTGAACACCTACTTAACAGCAATATCTTTTTCATATACTACTAATGTTTTCAATTGATGACATATAAACCATACTGCCGACAGGCACCCGCCCTAACCCAACCAGTAGCCGGCTATTGGGCAATGGTAATCGCGCATGTCGAAATGGTCGCCATTGTCGTTTTCGGGAATGCCCGACTCCCTGTCGTGCGACGGGTAGATGTAGAGCTTGCCATTGAACACATGGGCGGAAGGGTCGGCCATGTAGTCACCCGGGAAAATGTATCTTGATGCTTTCATATCTTTGTTTATTAATCGGTTTGTCATTAAGGATGTCCGCCGACGGGGAGCAAGCCATTGGGGGCAAAGACTGCCGCCGGCGCGCCAAGCCATCAGTCGCGGCCCTCCCAAAGCTCAATGATCTTACTTACCACTGGCTTCTCTGCGTAATTCCTGTCGAAGAACAGCGGGTAGTTTGTGCGCCCGTGCACGGGGAAGTCGTTGAGCCATGAATCGCGGTCGCTAATGCCCCACAGTGTGATGCGGCTCATCTGGTGGCGGTGGCGGCGGTATATGCTGAAGAGTTCGAGGTAGCGTTGCTCAAACTTACGGTATATGCTGTCGGGCAATGCCTCTGGATATGGATTGAGCCGCTTATGGTATTCAAAGTCCTGCTCTATGCGGGCCCCGCTGAACCCTTTGGGCGAAGGCAGCACATTGAGGTCGAGCTCTGTCACCATAACCTTTACGCCGCAGGCGGCGAAAGAGTCGATGCTGGCCTCATAGGCTGATAGGTCGGGGTAGTCGAGGCCGTTGTGGCTCTGCATGCCCACGGCATCAATGCGGACGCCCTTCGACTTGAGCCGCCTGACCAACCGGCATACGGCATCGCGCTTTGCGGGGTTGGACAGCGAATAGTCGTTGTAATACAACTCTGCGCCCGGGTCGGCCTCATGGGCTGCACGGAAGGCAATCTCGATGAAATCCTCGCCAATGATGCTATAGAACGGCGACTTGCGGAACGAACCGTCGTCCTCAATGGCCTCGTTAACCACATCCCAGCCGCGCACCTTGCCCTTGAAGTGGCCAACCACCTTCTTTATGTGTCGCCGCATGCGCCCTACGAGCACGTCGCGGGTTACTGTCCGCCCGGCCTTGTCTTTGAAAAACCACCTCGGAACTTGCGAATGCCACACAAGGCAGTGGCCTGTCAGCGTCTGGTTGTTGTCGCGGGCAAAAGCGACAAGGCTGTCGGCCGCGCCAAAATAAAACTTGCCCTCACGGGGTTGTAAGTTCTCTGACTTCATGCAGTTCTCGGCCACAACACTGTTAAAGTGCTTCCGCACAATGGCGGTAGCCTCAGGCACACCGCCCGACGACTGCCACTTGTTCAAGGCAACGCCTATCAGCATGTCTTTGCCAATGACATCTTTCAGGCCCTGGGCATGCAATGAAGCTGCCTGCAATAGCGCGGCAAGAGCCGCAATCATAAGTCTTTTCATCAACGGTTATGAGATATAATGATTAATAATTTAATGTTTCGCCACGGTTAATGAGCCAGACGACGCCACCGGCACTGGGAGCAGCTACTGCCTCTGCCGCCTTTCGGCAAGCTCTGACTGCATTTTCTCGTTAAACTGCTTTGTTATCGGATAGTAGCAAACTGCCACGACGCCTATGCAGAAAAGCAAGGCTGGTATGATGCTCGAAGCAATCTGTATGCCAGAAACGGCGTCGGCACTCTGAACGGTAGAACCGCCAGACCGGAAGCCGAACATCGAGAGGACAAGCCCGGCAAAGGCCCCTCCGAGTCCGAGGCCTGACTTTAGGGCAAACACCACGCCGGAGAAGCACAGTCCCGTGGCACGGCGGTGGTTGACATACTCTATATGGTCGGCCACGTCGCCAATCATTGCCCAAAGCAGCGGAACCGTAGGGGCGTAAGCCAGCGACTTGAGCACGCACAGCACAAACATGAAGCGGACATCTGAAGGTTGCGGCAAATAGAACATGGCCGTGAATACTGCCGTGAGCGAGAGGCAGACGATGAAGGTTTTCTTCTTGCCGTATCTGTTTGCCAGAAAGGCCGAAAGGGTTATCACACCTATGAATTGAACGATGGCCCCAACCATGTTGAACAGAGAGAAGCCTATGGCATAAGCGTCCGACTCGCTGTGGGCCACGAGGTTGAAGGCTTCGAGCAGCGAGCGCCACCCAACGCCACCGCCTGCGGAAGCCACCAGTCCGATATCGTCGATGAAGGCGTAGAGGGCGCCCTAGTCGACATACGACTGGAAATAAAAGCTCATGGCAGAGCCCCACATGGCAAGCGTGATGAAGACAAACAGGGTGAGCACGAACATTGAGCGCCACGACACGCTACCGACAAGCTAACGCACATCCTCGCGTATGTTGGTCTTCTGATGGGGCGGCGGCGCTATGCGCTCACGGGCAGACAAGAAAGTGACGATGAAGCACACCAGGCACACTGCGGCAAAAAGGCCGATGGTGCAGAGCCAGCCGTGGCGGTCGTCACCGCCGCCAAACCTTGACACGAGCGGAAGGGTGAGGCCCTGTACGACAAACTGGGCAATGGTGCTGCCCACAAACCGTATACTGGTGATGCTGGTGCGCTCGCGTATGTCGCCCGTCATCACTCCGTCCAACGATGAATAGGGCGTGTTGTTAAACGAATACATTGTCATGAGCAGCACATAGCTCACGGTGGCATAAACCGCCACCAACCACTTGTCTTCTATGCCGGGGATTCCAGAATGCCAGCACATAGAACACGCAGAAAGGCACCGACGTCCATAGCACCCACGGACGGTACTTGCCCCATCTGGTTTCGGTGCGGTCGGTGATGATTCCGACGGCTGGATCGACAAAGGCGTCGGCAATGCGAGCCACAAGCAACACACTGCCGGCAATGGCACCGTCAAGCCCGAAGATGTCGGTATAAAACTTCAGCTGGAATATCATCATCATCTGGAATACCAGATTGGCGGCCACGTCGCCCAATGAATAGCCAACCTTCTCACGCAGTGTGATTTTGGAGTCTGTCATTATTACACGTCAAAAGTTTAAATTATCTGCATGCAAAATTAACAAAAACCTTATTGTCTTATTTCTCCTCATGTTGCATAGACTTCGCTTGGCGTTTCATCATGGAATAATCATGCCGTAAATCGCTTCTGGCAATGCCTGTACACAAAAGAAAGGACACGCGCCAAGCACACCCCCACCCCACATCTTATGATATATAAGCCGCTGCCCCACGGCGGCATTGGCATAATGCGGTTGCTCGGCCTGCATGAGCCGACTGCATACGGCCTCTGCCACAACGCCACCGTCCGAATAGCCCCATGGGCAACAAAGGGAGTCCCTCTGCATATATATCACACCAGCTCCAATCCAAACAAACAGATGGCACAGGAATGCTAACGTGCAACGGACACACTGTCTAAAACAAAAGAATCATGCTATGTGAACGCCAGGCCGCGTGTGCCAAAATGGCAGTCGGCAGATAGCATGGCATACTATGCCCTACGTTTGGCACGTGCTTTGCTACACTTTAAGCGGATTGCAATGCAGTCCACAACATAAAATCACTTAACAAGAATAATAATAAAAAGAATAAAGATATGGGAAAGATTATTGGAATTGACTTGGGTACAACAAACTCATGTGTTGCCGTCTTCGAAGGCAACGAACCTGTAGTGATAGCTAACAGCGAAGGCAAGCGCACCACCCCGTCTGTAATCGGTTTCGTAGAAGGCGGCGAGCGCAAGGTGGGCGACCCCGCCAAGCGCCAGGCCATCACCAACCCGAAGAACACAGTATACAGCATCAAGCGCTTCATGGGTGAGACATGGGCACAATGCGAAAAGGAGGTGAGCCGCGTGCCGTTTACCGTTGTCAATGAAGGCGGATATCCCCGTGTAGACATCGACGGCCGTAAGTATACCCCACAGGAAATATCGGCCATGGTTCTGCAGAAGATGAAGAAAACCGCCGAGGACTACCTCGGACAGGAAGTGACCGACGCTGTAATCACCGTTCCGGCATACTTCTCTGACTCACAGCGCCAGGCCACAAAAGAGGCAGGCCAGATTGCCGGACTCAATGTGCGCCGTATTGTCAACGAGCCTACGGCTGCCGCATTGGCCTACGGCGTTGACAAGGCAAACAAGGACATGAAGATTGCTGTATTCGACCTCGGTGGCGGTACATTCGATATCTCTATACTGGAGTTTGGTGGCGGTGTGTTTGAGGTGCTCTCTACCAATGGTGACACTCACCTCGGTGGTGACGACTTCGACCAGGTAATCATCGACTGGCTGGTACAGGAGTTCAAGAACGACGAAGGTGCCGACCTCACAACCGACCCGATGGCAATGCAACGCCTGAAGGAAGCTGCAGAGAAGGCAAAGATAGAGTTGTCAAGCTCTACTTCTACGGAAATCAACCTGCCGTATATCATGCCGGTAGGCGGTGTTCCAAAGCACTTGGTAAAGACGCTTACACGCGCAAAGTTCGAGCAATTGGCCCACAGCCTCATCCAGGCTTGCCTCGTGCCATGCCAGAACGCCATACGCGACGCCAAGCTGACAACTGCCGACATTGACGAAGTAATACTCGTAGGTGGCTCAAGCCGTATACCAGCCGTGCAGACACTGGTTAAGAACTATTTCGGAAAAGAGCCGTCAAAGGGTGTAAACCCCGACGAGGTCGTGGCTGTTGGCGCTGCCATACAGGGTGCCATCCTCAACAAGGAAGGCGGTGTGGGCGACATTGTATTGCTCGACGTTACTCCGCTGACGCTCGGTATCGAGACAATGGGCGGCGTGATGACCAAGCTCATCGAAGCCAACACTACCATACCGTGCAAGAAGAGCGAGGTGTTCTCTACAGCCGCCGACAACCAGACAGAAGTGACAATCCACGTGTTGCAGGGTGAGCGCCCCATGGCTGCACAGAACAAGAGCATAGGCCAGTTTAACCTGACAGGCATCGCACCGGCTCGCCGTGGCGTTCCGCAGATCGAGGTAACATTCGATATCGATGCTAACGGCATTCTGAAGGTGTCGGCAAAGGATAAGGCAACTGGCAAGGAACAGGCTATCCGCATAGAAGCTTCGTCTGGCCTGAGCAAGGAGGAGATTGAGCGCATGAAGGCTGAAGCCGAGCAGAACGCAGAGAATGACAAGAAGGAGCGTGAGCGCGTCGACAAGATGAATCAGGCTGACTCTATGATTTTCACCACAGAGAACTTCCTGAAAGATAACGGCGACAAGATACCTGCCGACCAGAAAGCTCCCGTGGAGAGCGCACTGCAACAGTTGAAAGACGCCCACAAGAGCGGCGACATCACGGCAATCGACAACGCCATCAACAACTTGAACACCGTAATGCAAGCCGCAAGCGCTCAGATGTACCAAAACGCTGGCGCACAGCCTAATGCAGGAAACCAGCAAGCCGGCGGCCAACAGGCTCAAGACAGCAACTCAAAAACCGACGACAACATACAAGACGCCGATTTTGAGGAAGTCAAATGATTCCGATAAGTAAACAAATACTAAATCGCAAGCAAAAGCGTGCAGCTCAATGAGTTGCACGCTTTTTGCGTTTATGGGGTTCTTGGTTTCTATGCCTTTTTTACGCCCTTTTTTATCTCTTATTTGCGACATATTTGCATCACGTCTTATTTGGCGAAAAGGTACAACTTAAATACGCATAAACCATTTATAAAGAGAAAGATATGCCAAGAGGTAATTACAAAATCCAAAGAGTATGTGAAGAGTGCGGTAAAATCTTCACTCCTCCTACGTTGATGTCAAAGTATTGTTGTCCAGCCTGTTCTAAGAGAGCGTACAAGAAAAGGCAAATCGCAAAGGAAAAAGAGGCAATTCGTCAGGCTTTAATCAGGCAAATACCGTCGAGTAAAGGTTATCTGACCGTCAAGGAAGCCGTATTGATTTATGGCATCAGTAAAGATGTTCTTTATCGTATGATCAGGCAAGGACTTCTTCCGTCACACAATTTCGGCCAACGCCAAACACGTTTAAGTCGTCAGTATATGGATGAGCACTTCAAGAAGAAACTTAGGCAAAGGAATAAGAAAAAGGAAGCATTGTCTTTTGACCCCAAGGACTGTTATACAATCGGACAAATAGCCCAAAAGTTTCACATCAATGAGGGTACTGTACTTACGCATATTCGCCGTAATTCTATCCCAACACGTCAAATCGGTAACTATGTTTATGTGCCAAAAACAGAAATAGATAAATTATACAAGTCATTATGAAGAAAGCATTGCCTAACACAAAAGTGACCGTCAAGCTCAGAAGGTCGAGATACAAGGAAGAGTGGTATTTGATTATCGAATCATACCCGGTGTACAAACGTGGTTCAAACAGAGCAAGCCGAGTGGTAGAGTCAATCAACCGGACTATATCCACGCCTATTTGGGACAAGTCATCCATCGCACGAATTCTGCCGGATGGCAGTTTCAACTACAAGCCGAAGAGGGATTTGAACGGAATTATTCAATGCCGTTCCACAATCGACCAGGAGGCTTGTATCTATGCCGATAATGTCCGGAAGTTGCGTCAGCATGAGTACGATAGTGCCATTCTCTATACAGATAAGGAGAATGAACTTGCAGCGCAGAATGAACGTAGTGAACAGGACTTCATTAAATATTTCAACGGTATCATCAGCAAACGCCATCCCAACAGTTCAAATTCGATTATCGTCAATTGGATGCGTGTGGGCGAATTGCTGAAAATCTATTCGCAAGGGAATCCCATCCCGTTCAAATCCATCTCCGTAAAATTGCTTGAGGACATCAAGATGTTCCTGCTCCGTGCCCCAATGGGAGGCAACAAGAAAGGCACAATCTCACAGAATACGGCATCCACTTATTTCTCTATCGTCAAGGCAGGACTGAAACAAGCATTCATTGATGAATACCTAACCGTTGACATCAGCGCAAAGGTAAAAGGCATTAGTCTGATTGAAAAGCCTCGTGTTGCTCTTACCATGAATGAGGTACAGATGTTGGTTGACACGCCCTGCAAGGATGATGTGCTGAAACGTGCGTTTCTGTTCTCAATCCTGACCGGCTTACGCCACAGTGACATAAAGCCGTTGAAGTGGAAACAGATTCAGCAGACAAGCAAAGGAACGTGGCAGGCCGTGGTTGTACAGCAAAAGACAAAGAAGCTCGATTGTAAGCCCGTTACTGCACAGGCACTGCAACTGTGTGGTGAACGCCAGGATGATGATGAACGCCTGGTGTTCGAGGGTCTGACAGATATTTCTTGGATTTCCCATCCGCTGAAAGAATGGATAGAGGCATCAGGCATAAAGAAGCACGTAACTTTTCATTGCGGACGTCATAGTTTCGCCTCGTTGCTCCTTGAAAACGGCGTAGATATTTATACGATAAAGTCTTTAATGGGGCATACCAATGTCAAAACAACTCAAATTTATACTCATATTGTGGATGTGGCAAAGGAGAAAGCAGCCAATACATTACATATAGATAACCTGCCCGTATAAAGGTCGCGGTGCTAATTTCCACCGTTGAGCATCAGTGACTTATATAAACACTTCCTCTGTTTACCACCCGTTTGCCCCTCGTGAAGCACCATGCTTTTTGAGGGGTTTTCTTTTCCATTCACCATCATTGTATGGTTTTCTAACCATACATCCGTTTTTACTCCCTTTGTTGCCTAATCTGATAATCCTCGTCTTAATGAAAATTAAAACTGACGGTGGCAAATGAGGGGTGGATTGGTGGCAATCAAGCACCTATTTAGCCCCCGTAAGTATCCATATAGTTTTGCGGCATCAAACTTAAAAACGCGAGAATATGAGTTATACCGTAAATTCGTTGGAGGAAATGCCAAATGCATTGTCCTACTTAATTAAGACTGTTGAAGAATTACAGTCCACCGTAAAAGCCTTGCAGCATAAGCAGGCAAGTGATTCACCTAAATGGATGGATATAGATGAGCTTTGTGCTTATCTGCCATCACATCCGGCCAAGCAAACGGTTTATGGATGGGTGTCAGCCAAACAGATACCCGTACATAAGATAAATAAAGCATTGGCTTTTTTACAATCGGAAATAGATGATTGGTTGAAGAGCAAAGTCCACAAGACACAGGACGACCTTATGTTGGAAGCCGAACAATTTGTCAAATCCAAAAAGATTATCAGGTAATATGGAAGAGACGGATTATTGTTTTTCATTCTTTCGCAAGCCCATTCAGAACATTGAGCCGTTAAGGGCAATAGGCATTGTGGATGTGTACCGATATGTGGTTGGCCATTATGCCCAGGCACAAACAGAAACTCTGCGCTCAATGACATCTCCTGAGGATGTCAAAAAATATAAGGTATCTCACTTTGACTATTGCACTTTCTCCGGTCTTTTCCGCAAGCGGAATGAAAAGGAACTGATAATGCACTCAGGACTGATGTGTCTGGATTTTGACCATGTAGAGAATATGGAGGAAGTAAAGCGACAGATTCTCAATCATGAATATTTTGATACGGAACTGCTGTTCACCAGCCCTTCGGGAAATGGATTGAAGTGGATTATACCTGTGGATTTGAAAGGATGGGAACATTCACGCTTTTTCAAGGCTGTTGCCAACTGCATCCGTGCTACCGGGTTGCCAAAGGTGGATATGTCGGGGAGCGATGTGGCGCGCGCCTGTTTCCTGCCTTACGACCCACAAGCATATATAAACCCTAAATACAACGAGTATGTCAAAGAAAATATTTTCCGCCCAAGATTGGGAGAATGTCCCTTTTGAGAATAGTGTTCCAACATCTCCTAAATTACTTCCGGCTCCAAATTCCACCTTTAATAATAAAGAGGAAGAAATAGAACGTATCATTTGCGAAATAGAACAACGTGCCGTTGACATCGCACCTGAATACAAGGATTGGGTGGAATTGGGCTTTGCCTTAATTGACGGATTCGGTGAGAACGGAAGAGAATATTACCATCGTATCAGCTGCTTCCATCCAGACTATCAAAGGGAAGAAACAGACAAGCAATATACCCGTTGCCTGCAAGCCAAAGGACAAGGTATAACAATCCGTTCGTTTTTTCATTTGGCTGGTCAGGCAGGTATTCCGCTAAATTCAGTAGGAGAACAGGATTTATCCATTTTACCAAATAACCAAAATGGCAAAACGGGCAAATGGATAAAATCGGCAGATGAGCTTCCTGCATTTCCCGAATGTGTGTTCGAGCAACTGCCGCCTTTTTTATATGAAGTTGTCGGTAACTCCATTTCGGAGGACGACCGCGATACCATTCTGATAGGAGCGATAGTATGTCTGTCGGTTTGCTTTCATAATGTCTGTGGTGTATATGATGAGCGTATTGTTTACCCCAATCTTTACTTGTTTGTTGTGGCTGATGCCGGAATGGGCAAAGGAGCGTTGACTTTATGCCGTGAGTTAGTGGCTCCCATCAACCGTAATCTGCATGAACTTTCGCAACGGATGGAGCAGGAATATAAGGAAGCGATGAACGCCTATATCAAAAGCAAGAAGTCGGACGGTGCAACTATGCCGATTGAGCCGCCTATGCGTATGCTTATCATCCCGGCCAATAGCAGCGCAAGTTCCTTGTTGAAGATATTGGGCGATAATGACGGTGTCGGGCTGTTGTTCGAATCTGAAGGTGACACGTTAAGCCAGACATTGAAGTCGGACTACGGCAACTATTCCGATGTGCTGCGCAAGGCGTTCCATCATGAGCTGGTCAGTCTGAGCCGACGCAAGGACAGAGAGTATTGCGAAGTCAGCAATCCGAGGGTGTCTGTAGCGTTGGCCGGAACGCCCGAACAGGTAAGGCGGTTGATACCCGATGCGGAGAACGGACTGATGAGCCGGTTCTGTTTTTACATCATCCGTTTTAAGCGTGGCATCAGAAATGTGTTTGCCACAAGCGATATTTCTCAATCCAAGAGTGCCATGTTCCGTATATTGGGCGACCGTTTCTGTCATCTGCATGAAGAGTTCGTGAATCATGGCAGCTATGCATTTTCCCTTCCCTCTGCTTTACAGGAACAGTTCATAGAATACCTTAGCCGGGTGAATGAAGAATGTTGTGACGAAGTGGACAACCGGATGCAGGGCATAGTCAGACGGATGGGACTGATTGCTTACCGCATCATGATGGTACTGACAGCTGTTCGCCATTTGGAGAACGTGTACAATGTGCAAGCGGATTCTAATGGCATTATCCAATTGGTTTGCCAAGAGTCCGACTATTTCGTTGCCATGAACATTTGCGATACATTGCTCTATCATGCCGTCTTTATCTATAGGAATCTGTCAGGAAATCAGAGCAAACAGACTTCTTCCGCTTTACAGGAAACAGGTGTTGCCGCACGGAGGAACACCCTTTATAATATGTTGCCTGAAACCTTCACGAAGAAGGATTACGATGCAGCTGTTGTAGCTTTGGGTGAGAACGGCAGTACGGCTGCCAAGTGGATAGAAGCCTTCATCAGAAGCGGCAAATTGCGTCGGATTGAACAAGGTAAATATCGGAAGATTTTTTGAGTGGCCAGTTTGTGTTTTAGTGTCACTAAAACCTATGCGGCAAGCGGCACAACTGCCCACTCAAAATACTCAAAAAATCAATATCAACAAACAGTATGAATACAGAAAATAAAAAGCCCGGAGGTCGCCCGAAGCTGGCGAGTTACCAGAAGCGCACGAGATGTTTCCGCATCATGTTCAATGAGAGCGACTACATTTATATTCAGTCAAAGGCGGAACAAGCCGGACTGTCTGTCAATGAATTTTGCCATCAGGCGGCGATGGGTTGTGAGATAAGCCAATGTATCAGCCCGGAAATGGCTTCTGCCATCCGTGACTTGTCCGGCATAGCCAATAATGTCAATCAGATTGCACATCAGATGCACATTCATGGATTGGAAGTAGTCAAGCAACATTGTATTACCATCATCACAGAAATCAGCAGAATTATTGCACAGATAAAAAACGATAGTCATGATAGCGAACATTAAAACGAGAGTGGACTTCGGAGGCATTGTGAACTATGTCAATGACCAAAAGAACAAGAAGAAGAGTGCTACGCTGTTGGCACATGAGGGTGTTTGCACTGTCAGTAATAAGACAATTGCGGACTCTTTTCAGATACAGGCATCCATGCGCCCGAAAGTGAAAAGTCCCGTCAAGCACGTTTCTTTGGCCTTCTCACCGCAAGATGCGGCTCGTTTTCCCAACGATGAAAAAGGGGATGCACTCATGATGGAGATTGCCCGGAAATGGATGGAGCGGATGGGGATTCGCAACACACAATATATCATAGCCCGTCACCATGACACCAAGCATCCCCATTGCCATTTGGTGTTTAATCGGATAGACAATGAAGGCAACCTCATTTCCGACAGTAACGAAAGAATACGCAGCACGAAAGTATGCCGTGCGCTGACGGAAGAATATGGCCTTTACCTTGCACCGAAGAACAGTAAGGCGAGAAATAAAAACAGGTTGCGGCCTCACCAATTACGGAAACTCAATCTCCGTTCCGCAACTTTGGATGCATTGGCAAAATCCCATTCATGGAAAGACTTTTTGTCTGCATTGAAAGTTCGGAATATAGACATCCGTTTTAACCGAAATCAAGCGTCAGATAAAGTGCATGGTGTTTCTTTCAGTCAAGACGGTATCAGCTTGGCAGGCTCCACGCTTGACCGTGATTTGAGCTTTAACAGTCTTTGCACGACATTGGGTAGTTTAACGGAGGAACTGTTGCTTCAACCTCATCAGGCAATCACTTCCAGTGCTGCAGGAGGGACAAGCAACAGCCTTGGATGGCGTGATGAAAAAGACAAGAATAGCCCAAAAAAGAATGAACCTTTTTATAAACCCTTTAAACGTAGAAGATAATGAAAGAAGATGTGATAGCTGCAAATCTCGCAAATTTGCGTCAAAGTCTAAATGAATTGAAAGAAACCGTCAATAACCTGAATGAGGCTTCCCAAAATCATACGCAGACTGCCCAATCAGCCATTGACGAACAGACTATTTGCAATAGCGTTGAAAAAAGTTTCTATAACTGTTGGAACGATGTCTTGTCGATATTGAAAAAATCAGTGAGAAAAGAGCAACCGGACAGAATCCCTTTCTCTGTATGGATTCCCAAACTGATAGATTTGCTTAAACGGAAGTTCAGCCTGATAGATTATCTCTATGTTCATGTTTGCGATTATAACACGAATCGCTTGAAGATTGAAGCCAATACGGAGAGCATCCTCGAACGGCAGAATGAAATACTCGCAAGAGTTAATGAATTGAGGTGTCCGCTGACCATCATTCCGCCCAACGTCAACGGCCTGTTCTTGCGTGGTTATCACTTCAAACTTCGTTATGTGATAATTGTTGTCATTACCATTCTTGCATGGACTGTGGCAGCTTCACTTAGCAGCATGAAATATAAGGAGGAAGCATTTGCGTATTATTCGATGTATCGGGCGATAAAGGAGCAGCATCAGTATCTGATGGAAAGAACTAGCACAAAAGTGAAAAGAAGTACGGAATAATCTGAAAATCCTATGAATGTTTTGCTTTCCCGTACGAAAGTTTGGGTTCTGCAGCCATAAGATTATTGCCGCTTTCAGGTATTTCGTATGTTTTGACTTTACGGTCTTCAAGATAAATGTGATTCAAGGTATATGCCAATGATTCTAATGTCTGCATCCGGATTTTAGGTTTCAGTTGACATTCCCATACAGTGATGCAATGCCAACCCATAGCAGCGAGTTGGCATTGCTCCCTTTTATCACGTTCTTTATTCCGTTCAATTTTCTTTTGCCAAAAGTCGATGTTAGTCTTAGGCAGGCGAAAGTATTTGCAATTCTCATGACCATGCCAGAAACAGCCGTTCACAAAGATGACCGTGCGGTATTTACGCAGCACCAAATCAGGATGACCGGGCAGACGTGGGTGATTGAGCCGATAGCGGAAGCCTCGGCTGAAAAGGAATTTCCGCACCAGTATTTCGGGCTTGGTGTCCTTTCCACGTATAGCAGCCATGTTGCGATGGTGTTGTTCTTGGGTCAATTTATCCATATTCGTGTCCAATATTCATTCCGGAATTAATTATAATGCGTTTAAAATACGATTTATTTCATTATATAGCTCATCAGCCATCACATTACTTCTTGAACTTATTGTAAAGTTTGCTTCATTATCTTTGTATCTATTTGAAACATTTCGTGCCGTTGAAAAATTTGATCTTTCATATATTGAAAATTTTTCATGTAAAGGCTTATCTTTACACAATCTGTTAAGATTTTCTTCCAACGGCATAAGATTACCTATCATTGCATGCTCACGGTTCTGTGAATCAGGAAGTATATGCTCGATTGTAAATGATTGTACTTCTACACGTTTTGATTTAATTTGTTCCAATATATTCAAAGCCATCTCGGCTCGTTGCTTATTCTTACTATCATGATAGTATTCACAATGATTGGAGTATCCTATCAACTTAAAAGTGTTCTGAAATTCTTCTTTAGTAGGCATGCGATTTTTCAAATGTTGTAAGAATTGCTTTAGTACGTCATTACTATATTTATTTTCTATTAAAGAAGCATATTTTTGAATGCCTTCTGAAATTTTATTTGACGTTTCCTTACTGATAAGATTATAACACACAAAAAAGTATTGTATACATTTTAAAACATTGACAAGTTTTTCTTCCGAAATATTACCCATTTCTGTTTGATGTAACAAACTAAGATATACGGGCCTAAACAGCAAACTTCTATTGGATTGCATGAATTTAAAGATTCTGTCAGTTTCACTAATCTGATCATCGTGTATATTATTCTCACAGACTATCTGTTGATAATACTTTGCTTTAAGCTTCAAATCGCAAAATAGCAGATTTACTTCTTTAACACTTGTATTTTTCTTAATTGTATCATACACTGCTCTATTTTTCGTCACCCCAGCAATACCATATTTATGAGCAACATAATGTTTGAAAAAATTTGTAATATGTTTACCTAACCGATTTTCTATTTCATCTTTCCATTCTTGTCGAGCTATATCTATATTGTTAACAGGAATAGTATAACGTAATATGAAATTTTTAAGTAGCTCATGACTTTCAAGATCCAAACCTCTTGCATTTAGGATTTCGAATACAGTATATGCATCTTCCCCAGTTGTCTTAATATTGACATAATTCGTACTTACTAAAGCATTACGGAAAGAAGCAACTGCATTTGTATCTCGAGTCTTTAGTTCATTATAATAGTACTTTAAACACTTTTCGATTTCAAAATCTTGTTTTTTGTTTGTGATGCAATTTGTAATCAACATTTGCATCGTATTGTATGGCGTTGCTTTGTCTGCAACATGTAAAACGAGATTCATAATGCATGTATGTACATCTGTATGTAAAGTACTTGATGTTTGATTGTTTATATTTGTAGTTTGAATATAGGGCAATAAACCTTGGAATAGCGCATCTTCACCCCGTTCTTTAAATATTTGTGCTATTACAATAAGAATTAAAATAATGGTAGTAATACGTTGTTGTCCATCCACGATTTCAAAATATTCTACATCATCGTTGTTCTCATTAGATAGTGTATTCAAAACAATACTTCCGAGAAAATGAAATTTTCCTGTATCATGTAAGAAATCTAAATCTTCCAATAAATTTTTCCAATTATCGATGTTCCAAACATATTTTCGTTGATTCCTAGGAATACAATATATTTTCTTGCCTAACAAGAAACTTACCTGTTGTTGATGCGCCTCAAATGCCATATTTATAAATTTAATATTGTAATTAAAGTTCGTAATCAATTTAGTATTGATCGTTTTATTATTAAAATATTTATATTTTTAAGTATTTATTTTGTTTAAATAATTTTTCATATTTGACCTCAAATTTCCCATCTCAAACGTCAATGTTTTTTATTAAACTCTTTATCGGCAACAGATGCGGTGAATAGCTGTCACCACTTTTTGTGATAGGAGAGAAATCCAATTCACCAAGTGCCGGAATGACATTCAATTCTGCATTATAGACAAGATAGATGGATGCGCCTTTCTTGGTTGTTACCATATCTGTCATTTCATTTGCGGAAACAAGCCTTGGCCCTTTCCCGTCAACAAAGAATGCAGCGTATTTGTCACTCTTATTGTGGATGATGAGATATTTTGCAGCAGTGAAACCTTCAACCAACTGCAATGTCGCACCGTTCATATTCAGTGCAATACCTAACTTACCAGCTTGTTTCATCTTTTCCACGGCACTATCGAAATGTATACCTTCTTTGGTTACGCACAATGCCCAATCATTATCAGTAGGCTTCACCGCATCAAACACAGCAGCTGTAGGCAATACCTCTTCCGGATTCTGTCCTAAACGGCAAGGTTCTACATAGAAGAACTCTGACAACATTGTCTTGATAGCAGCGTTGTTACCTTCGGGGTCTTTGCAGTCTAATGCAAGCGAATAGGTATTCTCGTCTTTGAATGGAGTATAGATCTTGCCTACAACTTCCTTGAAGTTATGCTTTATGTATTCTTCTCCATTTACTCCCGGACGTGCGCGCATTGCGTAAAAGTTATAGTCTTGTTGCAGCCAATTCTGAATTTCTTGTCTGAACTTATTACGCACTTTTTCTTTCCATTCCGCTTTTTGGACTGCATTGTCACGGGCATATAGTGATAGGACAAATAGGAAGTTTACATCATAGTGGAATAGCAGCAGCGTGTCGCGGTCGAAGAGCCTGTTCTTAAACTGCATCTTCTTGTGCTTGTTATGCTTGCGGTCTGTTTTCTCTATACCATCGTCAGAGTAATTGAAGTGCTCATTGAGTTTTGCTGAGATAAAAAAGTTCGGAATGATATTGTAGCCTTCTGTCACGTCATCACGTAATTTTACACCAGATTCTGTTTGATGGCCATCGTTGAAAATATCCAAATTCCATTGTATCACATTCCGGGCATACGTGTATTGCTTATAAACAGATCCCGAGCCAAGCTCATGTCCCATCTTATAATACTTGCTGTCACCAATATAATAAGTTTGTTTGGCTTCACTGTCAATCAGACTTTGAGCCGTAAACAGATGATCTACAATTTTACCATCCTCTTGTTTCTTATCCATGCCATCGGGCAACGGGTTGTCACCGACCAATTCATCAATAATAGCCTCAAATACGACATAGAAACTCTTTACTAACAGATACTCTCTTTTCTCAGTTGTGATATACACTTGTCTGGCTTCATCGAAAAACGCAAAGCAAAGCTGCCACAATTGAAGAGCTTTATCTGAAAAGTATTTGTACTTGATTTGTCTAAGCCGTGTCTTCCCAAAGCCGTTGAGATATGTTTCAAACCGTTTTCCCGTAATGAGCTGGTATTGGCAACTTATCTGTTTTGGGAATCCGTAGGCATCTCCAATGTAATTCAAAATGGAGAAGAATATGATGAGCAGTTCCTCGTCAAAGTTTATTTGGCGTTTTTTGTTTACAGGGTTCAAATAAATGGGTTGCCCGTTTTGGATGATGGCATTGGTCGTTCCGATAGTACGCATCCAATTTATTTTGTTCAAACCGCTGTGCATATTCTTTACGATGGTAAAGAAAAAGTTTTGATTGTCCTTATTGAATTGTATCAATGAAAGAAGAATATCCAGATAGGTGTTGCTCAGCCTGCGCCTGCCGTTACCAACTTGCGCAATTTGTGAGTAGTAGACAATCTCCGTATCACTACGCTTGTCGTTTTTATAAACTACAATGGCGCGGTAAATCCATACAGCAAACTTATACAAGAAGTCACGTTCAACCGAATTTAGAGGATTATTCTCATCAAGATTTGCTATGTTTTCCGGTTTGTATTTGGCGAATACTAATTCTTTTCCGCCAACGTCTTTCAATAGGACTTTCGGAAGGATAAACACGCAATCCTTTAACAAGATATTGTAATAATATCCCACATAATGAATAGACACCTTGCCCTCCACGTTCTCCAATGCGTCTATGCCGTGAAGAATGTCCTTTACATCAGCTACGTTATATTGATATTCTTCTATAAGTATGCGCATGGCTTGTTAAATGGTAGTTTCTGTTATTGTAATGCCTAAATCTGCACCATTAACAGCTTCTATAAATTCACTGACGGTATCACGCAAATTCTTGTTTTCCGGATGGTGCATCCACCCATCTTTGTTCACCCACAACGAATTTCCGTCGGTGCACTTTATCTCATAAGAGTAGTTAGCATATCTTTGATCCATTTCATCATGCTCTTTCTTATTGCATACTATCCACGAACGCATTGAGCACTTCTTAAATGGCTTCCAGATGTCAATAACTTCTTGTGCCGACATTTCCGAATGCAACTTGACATATTCTTCAATAGCTGTATAAGGTATGGCATTTACCTTCGTAACATCTTTACCATTTACTTTGATAATGATTTTAGAATCAATGTCTTCATCCATATTCTCCTGCTGGACAGATGCTTCTAAACCTAGATTTTTCAAGAACAATTTCACCTTTTCTTCAACCACTTTTGAATTATTGCCCTCTGCTGTGTAGAATTTGTCAAATGTCAGTTTGTTCCCATTTGCGTCATTGAACACTTGATCGCAGAAGTCATAATCTTTAAACACATCGTTCCAAAGGTAGAATATCACCTTGCCCACAAATGTATCAGCGGAGATTTCTCCTTCCATGGCTTTACAGAAGAAATAACCGAGTTTCTTATCTTCTGAGTTCGTAGTCCGGCCAATCAAGTCATTTATTCTTTCAACAAACTGCCACCAATCGTAATGACTATCACCTATGTTAATAGTCCATCCCTTATTTGCATTGGAAATTGGAATGTACGTCCAATCCCAACGACGCTTAAATGCACTATCAATCGGAAATAGGCTCTGGTCGCTAGTGTTCATCGTTGCCCAAATAAAGAGATTGTTGGGTAACAACAGCAAGTCGCCATCCAACACTTCCTTTACCACGTCACGATCTTCATACATGGCATTGATGCTATCCTTTTGCGGAATATCCAACCCGTTGAAAACTTTTTGAAGTTGCTTCTTCATATCTGCGTCAGCCTTGATTGGATATTCTGAAAAGCCATGGTCGTTGCGGTCGAGCAATTGGAACAGGTCGCCGAATATCTGCGCGCAGTTGCCCCGGTTTATCTCCTCTATCACCAAGAACTGTTTCTTTGGCTCGTCCTGCCCTACCACGGTATATTTCTTCCATGCAGCGATGTAGGCTTGCAGAAAAGACTGCGCAACAAATTCATACACTATCTGCTCCTTATACAGTGCTTGGTTGGCTATCTTCATCGGCTCACCCAGTTCATTGCAGATAGGCAGCAAGCTCGTTGTGGGCTTGTATGCACCCACGAAACCCGAATAGTCGGTGTCGGGGTGGAACGTCGTGCGGATAACGTCCTCGCCCTTTGTCACCTCGTTTATAGTGTGGGATTTTCCGGTGCCGGGAGCACCATAGAAGATTTGCTGGAGAGAGACTATTGGTTTAATAACTTCCTCTATTTCTTCCAAGCCATTTTCTTTTCCATCATTAAGGTATGTAGTTGTATTTTCGACTCTTACATCAAAAATTCCATCTTCTGCTTTAGTAATGTGTAAGTCCGAATATCCACCCGCCAGATAATTCCTTATAGTGAATTTATCTTGTTGGATTACTCCTGCATGGTCTTTGTATGAAATATCTTTAAGTAAACCGTTGAAATAAAATCTTTTGTCTACTTCTCCGTTTTTCTTTGGAACATCCTTACGCGCATTCCAAATTTGCGTTATAGTATTTACCGATATGCCATTTTCAGAAAACAATGCATCAAGAATTGACAACTGGTCTAGAACGAATTCTTTAGAAAACGAAACAACTTTATGTATTGCAGACTGATCAAATTTTCTCGGAAGAATTGACGCAATGAAGAGCATTGCCTTTGTTAAATTTTCCTTGTCAAATCTCACAGTAATCTGCTCCCCAAAGCCTTCAAAGAACTGATATTGATCATTGTCGAGAAACAAGTCTGTATTTTTTGCATCACCTGCATTCAATTGCCTGTAACTGGCATTTGTGTCATTTATATGTTTGACTATTTCATCCATAACATTATAGAATTATAGGTTCTTGAATATTCATGAAACAATTAGCAGGCTTTACCGATAGGTTCATGTTCAGCAACAATGTTTTGCTTCTGCTTATATCCTGTTTGAACATACTTATGCTTTTGTTGAGTTTAGTCATATAAGCAGAGCAGTTGTTACAAATTTTGAGGATTCCGCCAGCTTCATTCATTGAGAATATCCGATAAACAGAATAGGACTCATTATATGGCATTTCATTCACAAAATTAACTTCTTGGCTGCTGAATACAATGTTCTGGTTGAAATCGAATCGTGTTGACTTTACATCTATATATTGCTTATTGGCGCGATGGTCATTCAATATAAAGTCATACGGCAGTCCTGATTCTTCACTCTTATTTAGCCATTCAAACGATGATATTCTTTGTGCACTCAGTTCTCGTTCAAGATGTGCATTAACAAGTTCTTCGCCCCTTTTCCCAATAAGAGCAAGATTTTTTTTTGCTTTTTCAATATCAAAAGCCTTGTATTTTTTAGAAATATCTCCTGCCTCTGCAACTATTTCAATATCTTTCTGTATGTCAAGGCTAGCCTGGTTTATTTTATTGACAATGATATTTCTAAGATTTTCATATTCTATGTCATTGCCAGTGATTGTTTTCACTTTGGAAGATATCAAATCTTTTATGAATCTGAAATCTTCAGATTTGCTATTTATAAGCCAGAACACAAGGTCTTTGTTATCTAGGCCAGACCATAATATATACCATTCTTCATTGGGCTTTTGAGCTGCAAACTCTCGTATTTTATGGACAATGGAATCCGAATCATTTCCTCCCAAACGGATTTTAGGACTCCTAAAAGTTCCATCGGGATTTTCTATCCTATCAAAATAGCAGCCCAACAGCTGACAGTAATTTCCATATATCAGCATCGCAGAAGTAACGACGTTGTTTCCCAAGAATGTCAACACGTCATTATACAATCCTATATGGGTTTGGTTGCTTCTCACGCTTTTCCCAAGATCTGCATCGCTCAGCTTTTTTAAACCAATGCGATTTTCTATATTAAAGAAAAAGAAGAACATATCATTCGTGTATTATATTGTTAGCTATGAGATAATACAGCACTGCATAAATTGTATTGATACTTACTGCATTTCCAGCCTGTTTATAGAGAGAACCATCGGCAACCCCGGCTGCTCTTCCCTTTGAGGCAAAACTCGCAGGAAAGCCCTGTAGCATAAAAGCCTCCTCTGGGGTGAGTTTCCTTATCGGCAGTTGTGCAAGCTCTTCTTTAGTCATCGTTTCAACGGGATTTATCGCACCATGTGATTCAATAAAATCTTGGCTGTAATAATTGTCCTGACAAGCACGGTGCATTTTATGCATCGTTGCAGTCAAAGGGCGGGCTATGGCCATATTTATATCTGATTTTGACTTGAATTTGGCAGAGCCATCAGCCAATAGCGTTGGCTTTATTTTATCTGACAGAAAATATTTCTGTGGAACATTCTCGCTGAGTATGTCGTTTACACTTGAATAATGAAGAACACTTAGGCCTTGATAAACACTGTCAAACAACTCGGAAATTGCATCACAGGTGAAATGCTTGCCAAAATCCTGTGGTACAAACTCCGTTGTTGCGAATATCAACAACCTGTTTCTTGTTTGTGGCAGATGGAATCTTGCGGTGTTGAAAATATCGGAAAATACATTATATCCAAGATTTTCCAATTCTGTCTTTATTTTGGCAAAAGTGCGCCCCTTATCATGCGTTTTTAAGTTTTTTACATTCTCCAACAACACATATCGCGGCATTTTCACAGCAAGAATGTCTATAATACGAAAGAACATTTGGCCCCGCCCCTCATTAAACCCAGCTTGCTTACCCATCATGCTAAATGTTTGACAAGGGAAGCCACCCGTCAACATATCGAAATCTGGAAGAGCCTCTATCGCGTTTCTGTTTGCCGTAAAAACAGCAATATCTCCCATCGCAATTTCATTCGTATCTATATGGAAATTCATACGATACGTTTGTATTGCCTTTGAGTCGATTTCTGAATACCCAACGCAATGAAAATTCATTATACGATCTTTGGCGAGCAAATCCATTGCCCGTCTGAATCCACCTATACCTGCAAATAATTCTAAATGTCTCATTTGATAAACTTCATTATGCCAAGACCTATAGCCTTTGCTAATTTTACAGGAACAGCATTGCCTATCTGAGCATACCACATATTTTGAGAACCCGTGAAAACATAATCATCCGGGAATGTTTGAATTCGTGCGGCTTCTCGCGGACTCAGCCCCCTTGCGTCCCATGGATGAATGTACATATTGCAATCAAACTTCATATGAGATGTAATCGTTTTACATATTTGCGTTTCATCCAATTTGAAATATTTGTCTTTAAATATTCCATTCCTGTTTTTATATGGCATTATATCAGCAATTGATTCATGCAATGAATTTGCACCTTGAGGCAACCTGCGATATATTTCCAAATCACGTTCATTATTATACCTGTTTTTGTGATTGTATAATTTATATATCTTCTTATTACCATTTATAAAATGATAAAAATCGTTATAGATATACTCATAATCACAAACAGTATAACCTGATTCTGCACATTCTATGTTTTTTGCTCCCTTTTCTCTTTTAGATATTAGATGTGGAAGCCCTATTATTGCATCATGGAGCGTAAATGGTTTACGCTTAAATTTGTATATTTCTTCGAATATATCTTCTAAAGGAATACCCATACGGTTTCCTATCATAATAAAGCGCTCCCTATTTTGTGGCACGCCAAAGTCTTGAGCTTTCAATATAGCAAAATCATATTGATAATCGTTTCCTAATGCGGTCTTGAAATTTTCCTTTATCTCTTTTATTTTATTCATCATGCCTTTAACATTTTCCATGATAAAAAAATGTGGCCTTACATGTTTTAGAAAGATAAGAAATTGCCTATAAAGATTATTCCTTGGATCATCTATTATACGTTGTCTATTGGCCATAGAAAAGCCCTGACAAGGTGGACCTCCGCAAACTAAAGTAATATCAGATAAAAAATTCGTATATTTATCTATGTTTTTGTTAAGATCTGTAATGTCACCGACAAAATAATGTTCGTCGCTTAATTTATGATTAGCTTTATATGTATTGCAGAATTGTTCTACAATTTCATTTATAAACCATGGAGTAAAGCCCGCTTGTTGTAGTCCTAAACTTAATCCGCCACAACCTGCAAACAAATCTACAAATTTATATATCTTTTGTGTCATACTAATTATTCAAACTTCATCAATAATATATGTGTTGTTTGTAAACATACAATCATTTTTGTTATTAGTTGATTTTAAATTTATCAAACCTAACTAAGTCTGTCAATTCAACCTCCAAGAGTTTCGCTATTTTCATTAAACTTTCAAGGTCTGGCTGGCTTGTATTTGTACACCACTTAGAAACAGTAGATGGGGTGACATTCAATTGCTCTGAAAGCCACTTGTTTGTCCGTTTCTTTTCAGCCAAGATAACTTTGATTCTATTTAAGTCGTCCATGTAATCTACATTTTAGAGTGTAAAAATAGTGATTTCAATTCACTTAATCGCGTGATGTAGATATTTGTTATGCTTATTTATTATCATTTAGATTTTCTAAGACGATAATTTTGAGGCATCCTTTTCTTTCTCTCTTCTCTCCTTAACCTTATCCAATCCCGGCATCTTCTTTGATACAGAAGCCTCACCAGCAGGAAAGTATACCTTAAAAACCTGACATAAGAAACTCACAATGTCACTGCGCTTCTTGCCAATGTTGGAGAAAGCGGAGTAAACGTAATACATGAGTTCTTGCTGACTGCACATTTCGTTTGGTTGGATTGTGATTGAGGGCGGAAGAATCAAATCATGTTCTGCAAATGCGTAGGAACTGGCAAGAATAGCTTTTTGTTCTTCTTCGCTGAACATCTTGATTTTTCCGGCAAACCATTCAAGTTCTCCTTTTTGGAGTGCCTGTTGCTGCTTGCTTTGACGTTCCATCAGAATGGATACTTTTTCTTGCTCTTTTTCAGTAAGGGCTTCTTCAAGCACGCGGTTCTTACGCTTTAGGACATTGTACTTTTCCATACAAGCAATGGCAATACAGAGATAACCTACGGTTACGGTAAGTACCAGTACCGCATGAAATCGGAACTTGGACGGAAAATCCGGCAAAGCGTCAATATAGTCACAGACGATAAAAGCAACTACGAGCATAAGCGCAGCTCCGACATACATCGTCCACACTTTGACTTTTTGGCTTGCAGGAGAAACGCCCATAAGCAAGGCTATTGCCAAAGCTGCAACCAATAAGATGGAAACCAAGATAAAGATTGTCATGTGTCACGCCCTCCCTGTCATGGTTTTACGATGATACGCCAATAGCCTGCCTTGTCAGAACCTTCATGGACGAGAATGCCTCTCTCACGCAACTCTTTGATGTTCTTTTCAACTGCCCGCTTGGACACGCCAATTTTTACAGACATTGTTTCTGCTGTTATAGAAGGGTCGGAAATAACTAAGTCTATTATTTTTTGCCCTGTCCTGCTAACTCTTTTAGATGCATCCTTTCCTTTTACACCGAACCTTTTCTCCGAACTTTTTTCGTTTACACCGAACCTTTCAGCATTTACACCGAACCTTTTCTCCGAACTTTTTTCGTTTACACCGAACTTTCTCTCCGAGGCTCCTTCGTTTACAGGGTACTTTTTGAGGGTACTATTTACCCTGTCGGCCACCTCTTCTACGGAGATTCTGCCATTCTCGCCCCAGTTCAGATTATAGAAAGTGGTGAAGAACGAAGAGGCTTCGGTTTTATAGCGAGGTTCCTTGCCGGGTAAGAAGTTGGGCAGTTTCTCGGTCAGTTCACGCATCTTGCGCAGACCGGAACCACGCTTCTCCATGTAGTCGAGTTGGGTAAACATATCGGCAATGACGGGGTTGCGGCGTAAAGATGGGACATTATAGATATCACGGTCTTGGATCTGTGTGCCGTCAAGCATCGCACCAGGCGATACTAATTCCACACGGTCATCGTAGATGTCGATATGCACCTCACCGCCCATCACTGTGTAATCTCTGTGAATCAGATGGTTTACCAATCCTTCAAAAATGGCTCGGTCGGAATAGTCTGGCAGATTGAGGCGATAGTCAGGCATTTTGACCCATCCGCTCATGGTGTAGTTCTTGATGAAATCCATGCCATATTTCAGAAGCAATACAAGATTTGCCCGATGTTCCACGGAACTGATAGCATCGTCTTTATAAAGTCCTGTCCAACGGGTGCAGAAAATACGTGATTGGAATACAGTGCAATTATCCACAAACAGCAATCCTGCATTGGTCAGTTTACCGTCAGATGTGACAAGTCCGAATGACTCCAAATACTTATCATTCCATTCCTGATGAGTTTGTTCACGAAAAGTGTTGGCAAGGATAACGAAAGAATGTTTGTTGGCATCTACTTGTGTAGGCAGCGAATCCCAGGTCATGTGCGTACCTTTTAATACCAATGAAAGAAGTTGTTGCGAATTGCACTCTACACTTTCATTACCGACTCGTGTATAAGCTGTACGTGTTCCGTCTTGATAATAATAATATGGTGTCAGCGTTCCCGCCTTTACTTTCACTTCAAGCAGGGTACGTCCTTCATGTTCGATCGGGATAAGTTGAACTTCCGGTACAGGGTCAAGTCTTGCCTTTATCATTTCACTGATAAAGTCGGCATCTGCTTGTGGATTCTCCAAACCTACAATCACTCCGTCATCGTTTACTCCATAGAACAAACTGCCACCGTCCGTATTGGCGAAAGCCGACACGGATTTGAGCCACGACTTCACTTTCTTGCGTTCCAGCATCTTCTTGAAATCGTAAGACGTACATTCTGCTATGAGCCTGTTATCGTGTATTTGCATAATTTTCTCGTTGTTATATGGGTACAATGCCCAATGTCGTTTACAAAAATACAGAAAAAAGTTCTTTTCCCGTTCAGAAGGGATGAATAAAAGCGGATTTGGAAGAAAATTCTCTGTAGAACACATTCCATACCTTTATCATCGAAGGTAAAAAAGGATGGTATACAAGTGCTGCATAAGGATAGAAAACTTCCACGATGCTGTTTTAGGCTATCATTTAACATTGATATTTTTATCGTTTTTCTTTCGTTATTTTCGGCGAAAAATCGTACTTTTGCGACATAGAGCTGTGGTTGCTTATGGATGCTTATTTTCGGGTTTGCATGATATTTGCAACACGTTTACGCAAGTCGCTGAGAGATATAACGTATTGATTTTGAGGAAGTGAAGTAGATTTAGATAATCAACAATAATTATCGGGAACCAAATCCGTGTAGCTCAACGAGTTACACGGATTTATCATTTTAAGGGGTTTGGAGTTTGTTATCAATTCCTATCGATTTCTATCCAAGACATGTTCCATATTTGTACCGCGACAAAAAAGTCGTAAACAAGCGACTAAGATATACTTATAAACAACAAACATTAAATTAGTTCAGAATTATGCCAGGTATTGCATTAGAAATCAGACGGAAATGCAAAGTGTGTGGGAAAGTCTTCATTGCTAAGACACTTGACTCACAATTTTGCTGCAAGCGTTGTGGTGACGTGTTCCGTAAACGGCAGCTCGACGCAAAGAAAAGAGAAGAAACTTTGTCTCGTATCATCCTTCAGATTCCAGATGCCAGAGAATATATCTCGGTCAAGGAAGCTGTTGCTATCTTTGGAGTTGAACGAGACACCATCTACAGGCTTATTAGGAAAGGAAGAATCCCAGCTATAAACCTTGGGACTCGTCTTACAAGAATCAAACGTGAGGATTTGGAGAAGCTTATTCCCACGCGCGATACTATTAAAGCAGAAAAAGCCAAACCTATACCCAAACTATACAATCTCGAACCTGAGAATTGCTATACAGTTGGAGAGATCTGCAAGAAGTATCACATCAACGATAGTTCCGTATGGGCGCATGTTCGCAAATACTCTATCCCATCAAGGCAGATAGGCAACTTTGTCTATATACCCAAAGAAGAAATTGATAACCTATATAAATCAGACATAAAATGAAGAAAGCAATGCTCCACACCAAGGTTTCCGTCAAGCTCCGCAAATCAGAGTTACGCGACGAATGGTATCTTTACCTAGAAGCCTATCCTGTGTTCAAACCAGGCCATGACAAGTCTTGTCGCGAACGCGAGTACCTAAACCGTATTATTACCACTCCTATGTGGGATAAGACTCGTCCTGCCCGTATAGATAAGGATGGTGTCCAGACCTACAAGCCCAAACGGGATATGAATGGCATCATCATCTGTCGTTCAAAGACTGACCGTGAGACATGTATATTTGCTGACAATGTACGTAATCTCCGTCAACATGAATACGATAGTGCAGAACTCTACACCGACACAGACCAAGAAATGGTTGAGAAGAAGGCCAAAGGACAGGTAAACTTCATCGATTATTTTGCAAAAGTCACTGAAACCAGACACAAGAAAAGTTCTAAGTCTATCATCGTCAATTGGAACAGAGTGCATGAACTCATGAAGATCTACACGGAAGGCAAACCGCTCCCATTCTCCAAGATTGACCTACGCCTAATTGATAGTTTCAAGACGTTCTTGCTGACAGCACCACAAGGAGGAGGTAAGTCTGGTATCATTTCTCAAAACACGGCATCCACCTATTTCTCTATATTCAAGGCAGCTGTACATCAAGCGTTTATTGACGGTTATCTTGATGTTGACCTTGCTGCAAAAGTGAAGGGTGTACCTGAAGAAGAAAGTCGTCGAGAATATTTGACTATCGATGAACTAAATCTTCTTGCTGCTACACCTTGTAATTATCCTATGCTTAAAAAAGCTGCCTTTTTCAGTGCGTTGACGGGACTTCGACATTGCGACATCCGCAAGATGACATGGCAGGAGTTATCGAAGGAAGGAGACCACTACCGCATCAACTTCACTCAAAAGAAGACAGGAGGTGTTGAGTATATGCCTATATCAGAGCAAGCCTATCTCATCTGTGGAGAACCTCAGGAACCTGACAGACTCGTATTCGAGGGATTACAAGACCCGTCTTACATCAATCGGCCTGTCAAGGTATGGGTTGAAGCTGCTGGCATCAAGAAACACATCACGTTCCATTGCTTCCGCCATTCGTTTGCCACCAATCAACTTACAGAAGGAACAGATCTCTACATAATCTCAAAGATGATGGGACATACAGATATCCGCACCACTCAAATCTATACCAAGGTTGTAGATCCGAAGAAAGAACAAGCCGCCGATGCCATCAAGCTCGACTTGAAAAGCGATGTGATATAAACCTTTCGTTATTTGTTAGCCAAGCTACCTATATTGCTACTTAGGTAGTTTGGCTTGTTTTTAACTTCCATTCATACGGAATAGCCTACGGAAGCTCTACGTGGGTCATTCCGTATCTCAATTATTTTCGATTTTTATTGTTAAATGATGATTCTGAAACCGCCTGATTTCAAGCAGTTTCGGCTTTTTATTGATACTTGTTAATACGGAACTGCATACGGGAAGATTTTGGCCCATTTCCTGCCCTTGTAAAGGGCTTTTTCTCACACTAACTTTGCAACCGAATTCAAACAAATGCTGACTGCGCAGTCGCAAAGTATTAACATCAAACTTCATTTAAAATGGAAGAAAGAAAACATACGTCGAATGGCGTTCCCACCTTTGACATGATTCCCATGCTGATGGCGAATCTTCTCGAAGACAACAAGATTCTGTCAGCAAAACTTGATGCCATCAACAGAAAGATTTCGGCATCTGTAGGTAATAGTAAGGATGATGACCAGCGCATGGATGTAACCGAGGCACAGAAATACATACCTGGTCATCCAGCTGTTCAAACCATCTATGGTTGGACCTCCAACAACATGATACCTTATCATAAAGTTGGAAAGCGCATCTATTTCGTCAAGTCAGAACTTGACGCTTGGCTCTCAAAGGAGCAGCATAAGTCTCAGGAAGACTTACGTAAAGAAGCAGAGGAATATGTGAACAATCGAAGAAAACAACCTACATTGTAATAAGCTATGAGAATCGCTTCTAACATCATTGATTCGATAAAGGCCAAAGCCGATATCGTTGAGGTCATCAGTGAATATGTTCACTTGACCCAAAAGGGACAGAACTATATAGGACTATGCCCATTTCATAGTGATAGTACCCCCTCATTAACTGTCAGCCCATCTAAGGGCATCTACAAGTGTTTCGCCTGTGATGCCTCTGGCGATGTAATCAACTTCTTGCAGGAACATCTTAAAATCTCTTTTGTTGAAGCCGTTAAAATGTTGGCGAATAAATATGGCATTGAGATTCCTAATGATTCTTGTTCTATGGCCGATGACGCAGACCAACGCAAGCGAGAATCGATGTTGATTATCAATGTCTATGCAGCTAAGTACTTTGCTGAGAACCTTTTTAACGAAACAGATGAGTCAAACAAAGCTTTGGCTTATGCTAGCAGTCGTTGGCCAAAGGAGTATATCCGTATGGTTGGTATCGGCTATGCCAGTAATAGTTGGAACGCTTTTTCTCTGTGGGCTAAGGAAAAAGGACTTGATCAAGACCTTCTTCTTGAATTAGGACTTGTCAAGACAAAAAGGATGAGCGATGATATATATGACACTTTTCGTGGTCGCATAATGATTCCTATTCGGGACAAGCAACGTCGGATCATTGCTTTTACAGCAAGGATTCTTCCTAATATTCTGGCCAATGACACTAATGCGCCCAAGTATATCAACTCTTCCACATCTCTTATATATGATAAGAGCAATAGCCTATTCGGTATTGATGTAGCCTGGAGTGCCGCATCAAAAAATGGAGTTATGAACTTGGTAGAAGGTGCGCCGGATGTGATGCGTTTGCAGGTTATTGGTGCTACTAATACTGTTGCACCTCTCGGTTCTTCATGGACTGAGGCTCAATTGTCTGTTTTGAAACGCATAACAAGTAACCTCAACATCATTCCTGATTGCGATGTCCCAAAAGAAGGAGAATACATCGGAGTTGGATTCGCAAGTGCAATGCGCACAGGAAAACTTGCCTTGTCTCTTGGCTTTGCCGTTTCCGTTAAGGAAATTCCAGCTTCTGACGTAAAGTGTGATCCTGATTCTTACTTGACGACAAAAGACAAACTGGACAACTTGCCTAAACAGGATTTTGTGATGTGGTATGCCTCGAAAGTTATAAATGCCGATGGAGAAAACATCCAACAACAGGCAAAGGGAATCCATGAGGTCATTGATCTTGTGAAGACAATCCCTGATAAAGTCCTTCAGGAGTCGTATGCCGATAACCTTGTTAATGTCTATGGTCGTGAAGAAATGTGGAAACGTGAAATAATGGGAATACAGTCCCTTCCAGTTCCAACAATAAACACCTCTATGGACGAAGAAGAATACGCCGGTCTTTTCAAAGGCTCGGAAATTAAGGTTGGCAACAACTGCTACTATGGTTATAGCAAGGAAGGCGAAAAGGAAATTTCTAACTTCATCATGATTCCACTCTACCTGATTCGAGATGGTGCATCAGCATCACGTGTATTCATTCTTCGAAATGTCATGGGATTTGAAGTACGTATTGAGTTCAGCATTGAAGAAATGACTGTCCTCCAAAAGTTCCGCAATCGTATTGAACGTGAAGTAAACTTCATGTGGTACGGTACATCGGCAAAGTTTAACAAGTTACGTGGCATCCTCTATAATAGTATGGAGGTAATAACAAAGATTTCAACACTTGGTTGGCAAAAGACGGGTTTCTTTGCCTTTGGTAATGGAATCGTGTTTAATGGTGAATGGCATCCCGTGAACGAAGAAGGTATAGTGAGATTGGGCAATCCACTGGGTTCATTCTATCTCCCTGCCTTCTCTAAGATGAACGAGGACAATAGTGAGAAGTTTCTGTTTGAACAGAAGTTCATTCATTTACCAGAAAGCAAAGTCCGGTTCTTTCAATTTGCCACACAAATGCGGTTGGTCTATGGCGATAATGCCATCATCGGTATTTGTTTCATTGTAGTATGTCTGTTTCGAGACATCATCATCAGACATCGACGTGAGTTCCCGACTCTATTCTTATTTGGCCCCAAGGGTACTGGTAAGACTGCCTTCGGAGAATTGTTGCAGAGCGTGTTTGTCCACAACGGTGACCATCCGAATCTTCGTACATCTACCATGCCGAGTCTTGCCACCGTATTGTCACAAGCCGAGGATGCCATCATGCACCTTGACGAGTACAAGAATGACATCGATGTAGAGAAGATTGAACTGCTGAAAGGACTCTGGGATTGCCAAGGACGTAGTAAGCTCGACGTTGAGACACGCAAGCGTGAACAATCCAAAGTGCTCAGTGGCGTGATTGTCAGTGGGCAGGAGAAACCGACAGTCGATATTGCCTTGTATTCTCGCCAATGTGTATTACCTTTCCACAAGGACACACATACAGCAGAGGAAAAAGAGAACTTCCGTGTCCTGAAAGATTGGGAGTACGAAGGAACTTCCTATGTCGTTCTGGAATTGCTGAAGTTACGGACATGGTTTGAACAGTCCTACAAAGATTGCTACGAGCAGGCTGTCAAGAATATCTGCACTTCTTTGACATTCAGTATTGATGAGCGAATACTTCATAATTGGTCTGTCGTGTTGGCCTCCTATATGGCCGTGCAGCATCACATCCAGTTTCCTTTTACCTATGAGGAAGTTTTCAAGACAGTGCTCAATGGTGTAGAATATCAGAATGAAGAGTGTCTGCATAGCAATGAACTGAGCATTTTCTGGAAGGCCATTGACTATCTGAAACATGACAATCAGATATACGGACTTTGTGATTACCGCATCCACGAATACGCCAACTTAAAAGTTGACATCAAGATGGATGGCAGACGGCAAACCGTCACCCGAGAATATGGCAATGCCAAGAAGATTCTCATGATCCCCACCAATAGCCGTATGTTTGCCCTTTATGCTCTGCATCTTCAAAAGACTCGCGAAAAGGTCATTCCCGAAAATACACTGAAGTACTATCTTGAAAACTCTCCAGAGTATATAGGTAAGGTGAATAGCGTAAGGTTTGCCTCTGTTGAGAATGTGAGGGACTGGCCACGGCAGTTCGAAGCCCATTGTTATCAATGTCAGCCGCGGCTGAGTGAAAAACCAGTACAGGCATTCTGCCTTGACTTTGATGCTGTGGAAGCTGCCTATGGAATCAGTCTTTATTCTGATTACATGGCATTCGACTTGGTTCACAATTCGTAAAGCCCTCATACATCTTCTACATTATCTACAATGGTAATAATCAATATGGTATCTCTATGAAAAGAGTTCTTACAAAGTGAAACAAACATCTACACCCTTTGGACTGACAAATGAGTAAGCCCATGAATGAGAAATAAACATGGAGGGTGTCCATGCCCATAACAATTAAAGTAAAGAATATGTATCAAGAAGATTTATCTTATGGTCTGTTTCTATCAGACCGACAGTTGGATTTCCTGTCCAACTATCCGCAGGGATTTGACCGCATGAAGTGTTTTGCCACATTCTTGCAAATGGCAGTGAAGGAAACGACGCACTATGAGAAGAAAGAGTATTCAGTTGACCTAACTCCAGGGCAGTTTGCTATTTCTGAAGTGGAACTTGCTAAGCTCTGGAAGTGTAACCGCAAGACTGCATCCAAGATGGTTGACATGTTCCATGAGGTGGGACTGGTATCATCTGTTCCGAATTGTCGCACCACTGTCTTTACTGTTCATTGTGTCGCCAGTTGGTACATCGGCGATGATGCTATCCGCAACACACATTACTCACGCCATCCTCAGGTCGAGCAGCGCATCAAGGCTAACCACAAAAGCACGGATGCTATTGTAGACAATGATACCAATGGTAATGGATCTCTATCCCTTTCTTTAAATGAGAATAACGAAAGGGAAAAGGAAGGGACGGATGCTACCACTTCCTCCTCAGTCGAGGAGAATACCGACGATAGCGTATAACTTTATTATGCTTTCGTAACAACCCGAGAGTAGCCCGAATTTTCGTACTCTCTAAACAAGAAGTGTCAATGTCCGACAATCCGCTTCGCTACTTGCCTGACTGTTTGACCTCTTGCAATACTCGCAGGCTCGCATCGGGTTGACCAAGCCCAGTTATAAATCTACAGATAATACCTTTTAAGAATGAAACAGAACACAGAACATAAAGGGCGTAATCCACGCATCACCGTGTGCTATGCGCCAGAAGAGTATAGAAAGATTATCGATAACGCTGCAGCCTGTGGACTGAAGAAAAGCCAGTATATCCACGACATCTCTCTGGGGCTGGAGCCAAAGGTGATGATGAGCGACAAGGAGGCAGATGCCCTGATGTCAGTAAAAGCTGCCCGAGGCGAATTGGTTCTGATTAAGAATGCTCTTCATGGCACGACCCAAGAACAGCGTAAGAAGTACTTCCGCAACGAGCAGTTCATGCGCCAATGGATTAAGGGTGTAAACAGCCTTATCCGCAGATTAGTAGAAATAGAAAGTATGTTCAAGAGATAATGGTATGATAGCAAAAGCAAGGTCTATATCGCATGGTTCAGCCATGACGAACTATGCCACAAAGCATAATCGCGCAGACATAGTGCTGACACGTAACCTTGGCGATGGGCTTACTCCTCTCGCCATGTGGGGAGCGATGGAAACTATCCATCAGAAGTATGAACCGAAATTCAGGCGCAAGCCTGTCACCAAGCCGACCCTTCGGATGGAGGTTTCCCCATCCCTTGAAGAAACAAAGGGATGGACACTCAAAGACTGGTACGACTATGCGATTCGGTTTCTTGATGAGTTCAAGAAAGAAGTCCAAGCCAAGGAGGTAAAGAAGAAAGGAAAGGGCAAGTTCAATCTGGACCGAGCACAGATATTTACCTGTCTTCACTTTGATGCGAAGTCCGGCATCCCTCACCTTCATATCCTCATCAACCGCATTGATCTTGACGGGAACCTGATGAACGACTCTTTTATTGGCGATAGTGCAGTCAAGGCTGCCCATACCATCAACGTCGAACATGGATGGGAGTTGCCCGAGGATATTCACGAGGCACACGAGAAGGAGATAACGGAAGCTTGTTACAACATACTCCGTGGAATGGCGAGTTATGACTGGGACACTTATAAGCACGGGCTTGAAAGTCGTGGTTACAAAGTCCATGAGCAACGTGACAAGCAAGGAGTATTACATGGATATACCATACTTCGTGGTAACTCCCGTTTCAAATCTTCCACGCTGGGCAAAGGTCGTAACTTGACCGTTCCTAAACTTGAAGCCACATGGAAGAAGCTTCACCCAGTTGCTCAAAGTGTAGTGAAACCCAATACTACCGTTGGCACCACTCAGACTACAGAACGAAAGTCGTTCACAGAACACAATTCTGCACGTCAGAGCGTCGCCCAATCCAAGCCAGATGCGCCATCTGTCTTCAGGAAGATATTGTCTGTTGATGGAAAGAATTATTCCATCGCAATGCCTATGGAAGCATACAAAGCTATGAAGGAGACCATCGAATCACCGGACGAATCTGTGCCTATTGATAACGTCTTGAAGGTGGCTATGCTACTGTTCATGAACTACGTTGATGCTGCCACAACCGTTTCTGAATCCTGTGGTGGCGGTGGCTCCACACCATCAAACTGGGGAAAAGACGATGATGAAGATGAGCGTGAGAGGGCTCGACGCTGCGCCCAACACGCGAACTGGCTATGCAAACCAATTAGAAAATATAAAGGTCCACACCGTTAAATACATTAGAGATATGTCCAAGTATAGTAATCTTATCGAAGAAATCAATAAGCAGGAAGAGGTCAAGGAACAAAAGGCTAACCTTGACAATGAACTTCAACTTCTTAAGCAAGCGATAAGCAACTTGCACGATAATGTCCTGAAAGTTGAGAAGGCATCCAAAAATGGAACGGACATGGTGAAAGCATTGAATGCAGCCAAAGACAGTATGAATACTGCTGTTTCCGCTTTCTGTCGTGCAGTTACCCGAGCCGAGTCAACTGTGCTAAAGGTTGAAATGACTGATGAATGCCAAAATGCCATCAAATCTGCAAGAGAGGAACTAATCAAGGCAGAGACCACACTTCTTGCTAACCATAGAAGGATGATGTTACAACAAATTCGTAATCAGAATGAAGAAATGCAATCCTTCATAAAGTCGGGCAAAGGGGTATACCTGCCCCCAAAAGTATTCTGTTGGTGGGCAGGCATCTCGTATCTCACCTCGCTATATTCACTTTGGTGTCTTTTGCAATTGATTCTTCAATGGTTGAAGTGCTAATCGAGTCTTGTCTAATATAGACAAACGTTGAAACCACTGTCGCATTTCGCGACGGTGGCTTTATTCTTTGTCAAGTACCTCCCAATGACCGCTATAGCCACTACCCACATAACGGATGTGTGGCATTTTGGCTAAGTGTCGCTTGATGGTCATTGAAGTAACCCCGAATTGTTTTGCCAAATCTTCTGTGGTAACCTTAAGATTTTCTTTAATTGCCTTCTCTATTTTTCCATCGAGAGAATCTTCTTGAGTAACATCTTGAGTAACATCTTGAGTAACATCTTGAGTAACACCCTTTGCAGGTCTCATAAATGTTACCACAACAAAGCCACCATTGATAGACCATGTAGGTGCAGCTACACCTCTCTTTTGGCAAACCTCCATGATGCGCTTCACACCTGAACCCCAGTTCTCAATATAGGTCGTACTATACAACACATTAGCTATTAGCGGATTGTATGGGTATGAGATATGTGGCTGAAGAATGTTCTCTGGGGTAATCTGTGGAGGCAGTATACCAGGATTCTCAATCTCTATGCGGTCATCGTAGATGGCGATACCTATGGTTAAGTTGTATCGCTCATACTGGCGGTGACAAAGAGCATTCAGAACGGCTTCACGTAAGGCTTCTGCAGGCACTTCCAGATATTCATCACGGACTAGTCCGACAATCTTTCCGTGCATATTCAAGTGCTTGCGGAAGAAGTTCATGGCCTCGTTGAGCAGCACAAAGATATTTCCCTCCACTCGCTGGTTGTCGATAAACTCATTCTTGTCCGTTCCTTGGAAACGGGCCAGACGCATTGTAAACTGCGTATACATGCCTGTATCTTTCGTGAAGAGTGCCGTAGCGGCATTCAGAGGTCTTTCACCTGTGGTCAGCTTCCATTTACCCAACACATCTCCGATGGGTTCAGTAAGAGCCAGTTCTGACAATCTACCTCTCTCAACACCAAGACGTACTACGCCACGTATCAGTTTCTCGTCCAAAGATGTAATATCCGCGAAATCTGAAGGTTGCCGTTCCCATGCAAACATGTCTGGCTTACTTCTACGCAATCGTTCTTCGTACATGTCGCGCGGCATCTCCTTCGTTGTACTCTCCACCTTGTAGTAAGGACAACCATGATAAGTATAAGGCACCATTCCCCACGCCCATCCATCAAAGTGCATGGCAATCACTTTGTGGTCTGGCCGATCAGGAATGTCGATATACTCGACCCGCACATCAACTTGCGGTTCCATGTAACTCAGAGCCTGGGCAATCTCCCGTTGGGTACTGTCAGTAACCTGTTGGCCCAGAATCTTCAGCGATGTTGGAGCTATGCCAAAGAAGAGCCAACCACCTTCGGTATTTAAGAAGGCACAGGCCGTATGCATACCATCCTTCAGTTCACCTGTGGTCTTCTTCAACTCCAGCTGACGATGCTCGTCACTCTGTATCAGTATTTTCAGTTCATCTATTGTAAGTGCCATATACTAATAACGCCTTTACTCGTCTTTATATTATTGCTTATATTATTTCGCATCTCACTTTCTCTATTACCTTCAAATCCGCAGACAACCAGTTGACGTTCTCCAGTTCATCCTTGTTGAGCCACTTCGCTGCCTCGTGTTCTTTCAGTTCCAGATGTCCGCTCTCCACATGACAGAGGTAGCAATGCATGGAAAGATGAAATTGAGGATAATCCCATTCCACCGTCTCCACTAGATTCTCTACCACAATCCGCGTTTCCAGCTCTTCCCATATCTCACGCCTCAATGCCTCTTCAGGTATCTCACCCGCTTCCATCTTCCCACCAGGAAACTCCCACCAATCCTTATAGTCGCCATATCCCCGCTGCGTAGCGAAGATGCGCCCTTCGGAATCGTGGATGATTGCTGCTACTACTTCTATCTGCTTCATATTTCCTTCAATCCGATTGCTTTCAGGTAATTATATATTCCATCATACCATTCGGGCTTGCGCGTCTCATCTGGAGGAACGCTATTGTCACCATTTGGTACGACAATCACCATTCCCTGTCGTGCTCTGGTCAGTAGCACGCGATAGGCATTTATCTGATATTCCTTGTTTATCTCTTTATTGATTTTCTGCCATTGGGTGCCACTACGGAGTTGGAAGTGCTGCCATGACATCCCATCTTTACTCAACCGTAAGTCTGCATCCCAGGTCACACAGGCCCAGTCTATTTCTAGCCCTTGTACCTTAAACTCTGTCAGTGTATCTTCCAGACAGTTGCTGCTCCTGATGTCAGAGTCATCCTCTAGGAACCAATGCACGAAGTCTGGCTGATACCTCACATTTATACCTATGGCTTTCAACCTTTCCGCTTTACTGCTGGCAAGTAGTCCAAAGCGCTCACTTCCTCGTGCATGACTACGCAACCATTGCTTTGCTGTATCTAAACTACGAGTCAACACAATAGGGTATTTCTCCAACTCGCACAATGTTGCGGTAGCCTCTTCCTTCTGTAAGTCCAGTAGTTGATTCACAAATAGACTCACTTTCTCTGAGCGGAACGAACGCATCGACATTGTTAGATGCAACTCTTCTTTTGCTATCAGTTGCCTATGTATCAGTGTCAGATCCTCCTTGCTTACGTCATTAGATGTCACCAGATAGTCCGACATGTACACATCCCAACTTGGATAACTGCGATGCACAGATTCTATCCACTCCTTTAGGCCAGCTTCGCCTTTGTTAATGGCCTGTCCGTTGCCAACCAGACAAACTACAAGTCCCCAGTCCGTCTGCCGGTCCATACATGAAATCAGGTATTCCGGTTCCGAATACGGGAAATCCTTTATACCTTTCTTCTCGCGCATAAAGCGCTTCAGTTCCGCCTGTGTCCAGGCTCGTTGTGCCTCATCGAAGATAGCCACGTGTTCAACAGGAATATATGCCTTGTCAGTATGACTTTGAAAATATCCTTCTATCGGCACAATCTTTCCATCTTTTACTTCTGTACCTTCCAAATATAAATCACGGTAGTGGTGAATCATCTGTATGAAAGCTTTCACCTTGCTTTTTGCCTCTGCTTTAGTGCAAGCCTTGCGCTTCTCAGCCTTAGCTCTAATCTTGTCTCGTCGCACATAGTCGCGTGTCAGAGCCTCTTGCAACACCTCCACCAAAGGAAAGTTGCCTGAAAGATAAACAGCCTTCTCTCCTCGGTTGAATTGGTCGATAGCTGTGTTGAGACCTATCAGTGTTTTTCCTGCACCTGGTACACCTGTGATGAAACAGATGGCCTTACGCTTTTTCTCCCTGCAATGGTCGATAATATGGCATAACTCCTCCGAAGCCTTGTCGATATCTCCACCATGCTTTGTGATCTCCTCCACTGTATTCTCTTCATACAGAGCGATTGCCGCCTCTATGATAGTAGGTGTGGGCGAGTATCCACTCTTAGCCCACTGGTCGTCGCTAAGTGTTGGTTTATCTTTGTATACTACTCCTTCAAGAACTGCCCCAAACATCTTTGGTAACTTTTTTCTGTTTACCATCAGTGGTTCATATACCATATCCTCGAAATGCTTCAGAGTAAGGTGGCAATGCGAGTCCTTTTCCTTCGGAGCCACTAAGATGGGGATCAGAATTCTGTCCAGACACCCTTCCTGAAAGTTCTTAAGATCAAGTGCATAGTCCCACACCTGCACCATCGCTTCGCGTGTGAATCGCTGCTCAGCTGTTTTGTATTCCACGACAAATACGATGCCGTCTATCAGCACTATTACATCCGCCCTGCGACCCATTCTTGGGATATTGTACTCAAAGTATAAACTCCCACGCCCAGAATATGCCTCCAGCGCTTCACGTAGCATATCGATTTCCTCCACCCATGACTGCGCTGTTTCGTCGTTAATGTCGTGTTGCGATGCCAAAGTCAAATCTCCTACTATCTCATTTGTACTACGAGACAGGAAGTCTGTGATTGAGTCAGAATAATAATATCTTTGTGTAGCCATAATACATAATATTTTTTTACGGCATAATACATCCCTTTTCTTCTGCTTTTTCTACGATTTTCAGGAGCCTACGGCATTGAGCAGGACTTGGCAGAGAACCTCTGCCGATATAAGATGCTATACTCCTAATAAAGTCACAATCGCCAAAGGAGAGGAGCTCTTCTTTGGCCAAAGCATTATAGACCCCCATCCAATACGGTGCACCAAGTTTGAAAATCTCAACAGAAGCATCAATCTTTGAGTTAAACTTGTGAGCACGTTTTGCCGCCTTTTCTGTTGCCTTTGTTTCTTCTTTCGAAATTAACGAGCTAATGAAGGCGTCCGACAAAGAAAACTCCACAGCTTTGAAGTCGTTCCATGTTCCGACAAGACGAGACAAACTACGCACAAGTCCTCCATCGGCTTTTTTCTCCAAATAGCGATGTGTAAAGTATGCTAGGCGAAGAAGCTCTGTTGCCAAAGCAGGATAAAGAGTTTGCTTATTCCAAATGCTCACCCAATCTAGGTCAGAACCTTTGGGCAGAAGCGTCATCAGTTTGGATATGGTATATGGCGTAATCTGAGCTTTGTTACCGCCTTTTGGATACCACTCTTCCTTGCTGATGAGTTTGTCAAGTTTGTCAAAGATGATAATCGAACAGACACATTTCTTGAAAAATTCGTCATTGATGCTGTCACGGTCATTCTCATATATGCCATCAATAAAAGGAGCAAATATTTTGAAGTTATCAGCAGAACTCTTGCAAACTTGGTCAGGGTGCATGAGAATCGCATTATAGCATTTTGCTAGTTTCTCTTTTGTAATCAGTTGGTCTTTGGGATTCTTCTGCTTGAACAGGTCTCTTTGATGTGCGTTCAACTTCATCTGCTCTTGCTCCCACTTACCACGAGAACGCTCATAGAACCATATGGTTTGGTAAGGATTGCCACCAACTGGTGGAGCCATAACTTTGCGAGATAACTGCTCCATCTTTACGTGGAACGGATGATTTGAGAAGAAGTCAGCTGGTTTAACCGCATTCTGACTGTTAGCACATTCTGAGATGGTCTTTGTCAGTTCATTGTAGTTTTGTACCTGTTCTTCCGACATGTCATCTTCAACATTCAGCACAGTTAACTTCATTGGTACAAACAGGTTATCCATACCTTTTGGAGCCTCATTCTTGATGATGGCACTCGCTAATGCAGCCGTGGTTTGTCCTCCATTGATTATTTGCAAATCCTTGAAATAAGTTATTTTAGAACCATCTGTAGAAAATTTTACGGAACGGGCAACAATAGCAATACCATTATTATATGTAAAGAAGTTCTCTGGTTGCTTCATAATGGTACTTCGTATGCCCTTATTTACATTACCTCTAAAACTCAAGAACGCACGTACATTTCCTTGAAGTAATCTACTTCCGTAGTCATAATATATTTTTGCAAGGAATTCTCCAGGAACAATTCCCAGATATGCATCATAATTACTCAAATTACCCAAATCAGCTTTCAGACATGGAATGCCCTCACAGTTATAATCCTTTGTCTCAATCTCTAGAATTTCACTGGAGTTAGAAACAAATGTCTGGAAGAATCGCTCTAATGTCCAAACGTTCAATTCTACAGGTCTTCCCAAAAAATCTGAACGTTTTAGGTTCTTAACCTGTTTACTCAGAGTGTAGTTTGATATGATAATAAACTTAAAACGCAAGATTTCTGTTGCCGTCATTCCCTTGCCTATCTTCTTCTTAAACTCGCTGGCAATGTTTACAGCAGGGTCAGAATCATCGCAGAAATTGCGAATGTTTCCATTGACAGCTTCTTCTATAAATCTTTGCATATACGATAGCAATTCCTCAATTCGTGTATTTGTCAAAGTTGGAGCACTATCGCGCTGATTGGTAAATTCACTTATAATAAGAACCAAAGCTCCGTCTGCTTCATCATATGAATATCCATCAAAGGCTAAAATTTGCCTTCTCGTATTCCTGATTTCAATCGACATGGGAATAGGATCGCTAAGTTCCCCAATATCTTCAAGATCTGTAAGGACACGCTCGATGAAGTAACTTTCCGGATCAGAGCCTTCCAAGCTAGCATCATTTCTTATCTCATCAATAAACTGTTTGCGATAATCTTCAATTTCCATATCAGTTGAGTTTAAATGGTTCTATTTCTGTTAAAAGCAAGTCATATTGAGCACGTGCAATTGCATTCGATAGCAAAGACCTATGCAATCGAGGGAAGTCTTGGGCGTCGACCTTGTATTTGTACATATTCTTCAGCGCAAACACTAGATTATCATTTTCGTTGGAGAATTCAAATCCAAACAATTGCAGCTTTGCCATAAAGGTCTCGCGTTGATGAGCATTCACTAACAAAGCTATAATACTGTTGACGAGTTGATTTATCCTAATACCGTCAAAAGATGGACTCATTTTTTCCAGTTCATAAACGACCAATGTTCCATCAATGTCGCTGTCAAGCTGCTCAATGGAAGAAATGCGGACACACTCTTTGCCAAAACTGATGGTTTTCACTTCAAACCAGTCTTGCTGATCAGAAAAATCTTTGTGTGTTTTCTCTGGCCCCATCCAACTATTAAGAGCTACGTCTATTCCTCTATCAGGTATCATGTAGTCTTTCAAAAAAAGGAGCTCGCCTATCAAGCCCATCATCTCGGTCTCCGTCATACGGGCATTGTCTGGTCGGAACAGTTGTCTCCATGAATAGTAACGTGACCGTAGAGTATGATATGCCGTTTCATCATCATTTGTCACGCGAACAGAATCCAAAAGGTCTTGGCAGAAGGTACAAAAATACTCCAGTAGGTTATTGTCTTCAAGTGAGAATCGCAGAGTCAGCATGTCGCCGTCTTTATACTGTTCAACAAAAATCACATCAGAACTGGAAATCCTGACAGGTTTGTATTTTCCTCTGAAATCAAAGGAATAGCGTGCATCATCATCACGCCCGATATAGAGGCTCAGGTAACGATTATCACCAAATCTTATAAAGTGACGGCTGTGAAAATCCTCCCTAAATGTTTTATAAATCTCGTTATTACTCATCGTCATCCTCCTCTTCGGGTTCTTCACCCTCTATGTTCAATTGTTGGAATATTTTGTTAACTTGATATTTTACAGCCTTGCCCTCATCTTTAACGCCGGGGCATCCCACAGCAAAAGCCACGATACAATCATCACCAAGTGCTTCTCTGTATTTATGTAGAATCTCTTCTTCCTCACCGTCTGCCTCTTTGGGCTTGATGAACATAATAACCAACATAGGCTTCCGCTTGGGAAGAAATCTGAAGTAGGCCTTGACGGGAATGTTCCTTCCCTGACTATTCTCTCCGTCTATTTCCCATTGCTTACGCTGAGCATCTTCTGCCTTCTCTATGTCATCCTTCGATAGTGCAAAACGACCTTCCATACTACCAGTCATAACACGGCGGCGAGTACTAATTTGAATGATGTTGCGAGTTGTGCTACAGATGGAACGCTCCATACATTTCACCTGACGAAGGCCTTCAACATCATAGTGAGCCGATGATTTACCGCTTTCAAATACGACATCCCATAAATCGACTCCTTCTGTCTCTTCGTCCTCTAAAAAACTGATGATATTTTTCGCATCGAAGCGTGGATTTGCCATTGAATACTTAATACCACGCAAGAACTCGACAACAACGTCTTTAGGCACATCGGCGAAATATCGGGAACTTCCATCGGAAGTGTCATTTGCATCCTTATTTGCTTTCCTATAATCTGTAAAACGTAGAGGATAACCTTGTGACAATAGATGTGAAGCGAAGTCTTGTACTTGTTGCGTATTAATCTTGTTGTGATCAATGTTCGATGTGATATAAGGTGTATCGTAAATGTTGCCATAGAATGAATACATCATATCTTTGCTGACGGCAGTTCTCATCTTGTTTGATGCTGTGATCTGCAAATCATCACAGTTGTCCCTGACCTTGATACCAAAGTCTTTTGGAGTTAATTGCTGGTCAAACATCTCGCGAATGTCGTTCTTCAGTTCTGCAGACGCTCTCGCGACTTCTGCATACCATAAAGCACTGGTATGGCTTGTCCATATCTGGAAAAGGTCTTCATATCCACGTCTATATCCAAACCATCTACCCATTTGCATCAGTACATCAAAGGTGGCTGTATTCCGATAGAAATAGCTAACCATCAGTCCTTCAAGCGTCAATCCACGAGACAGAGCAAGGCCACCAACAGCAATTACCCGCAGCGATGGATTCTCTTTGTAATTAAGCGAAGCACTTTGTTTGGAACCGTTGACCATTTTAACCTCTATCTTCTCCAATGCTGCCAAAAGAATGGCTTTCTGAGAAACACGAGCAAATGTTACATCATTGACTTGACTAAAATGCTTCTCCCATAGTGAGCGCAATTCGCCATAGAGCGGTAGATGATGGTTTTTGCTCGCATCTTCATTGAAGTTGACACGAATATCGTTGAATACTGCTTCGAACCATTCAGCGACATGTCCTGTTATCACTTTCTGAACATGAATAAAGCGGGACATGTTGACCAGCATGCTTCTTGGTTCTTTGCTCTGGCCACGCAAATCACGGACAACATTCGCCAAACAGAAGCAAAGAATGGACTCACGCAAGGAGTCGGGCAAAATGCCGTCCCATTCCTTTTTGTGTTTATAATAGAATGTTCCGGAGTTAAGAACTTCAAGATTGTTCTGAACAAGGTCTTTATACTCCTCTGAGGCATAATCCGGTTCTGTGATGTCGGTAATATAACGTAGATTGTGATAGAAAGTTCCTTCAGGATAGAATATTTTGTCTGCGCCCACATAGTTAGACGGTGCCTCCAATGCGTATATGAAATGTTCGGGGAAGAGATCTGCATGCTGCATAGCATCTACAGAGTCAGGATCAATAAACACGTTTGCAAATGGGGTGGCCGTAAATCCCACGTATGTGGAATTCATGAAGAGGTTACAGATTTGCCGTATGAGCTTATTGGTGCGAGTGGGATCTGTCTCGTCTTTGCGAGTATTCACGGACGCATTGTCTGCCTCATCGTCAATAAGTAGCATGGGTACATCCACATATCCTTTTACTGGGTCGATATTCTGTTCTCTCAACCAATTGAAAAGTCGCTGAAGTACCGAAACGTTCTTCTTTATGACAAACAACACCAGAGAGTTGTTTGCCAACGACATTGTTATCTTGTTACAGTTGCCAACAAAATCGTTAAGCGTTGACGTTACAGAGGTGGCCTTGATTTGCTTGTTGTCTAAGCCCACACCAACTCGCGGGTATTTTTCAATCTTGCCTTCTTTCTTCAGGGTAATTCCAACAATGCCCTCATCAATTCGTTCCTGTGTTTGTCTGCGTAGGTTTTCCGTGATGCCGGTAAGCAGAATGACAACCTTGTATCCAGCATCAGCTGCCTTGCATATCAACCCCGTATAGGTTGCTGTCTTGCCAGATTGTACGTCACCGATGATGAGACCTCGACGGAGTCTCGGTTTATCCAGAGCATCGTTGGGATTGCCAAGACAATTCATAATGTCTGGTAATGTTATATCGTCAAGCAAGTTAATGCTAATACGGCTGATAGAAGAATGGTTGATAAGATAATCCTTGTATCTTGACCAAAAGAAATTGTCCTGTATTTTCGAATTGGAGTACCATTCACGCTTTTCGCCATAATCGTTGAATATCGCTTGCCCTTTGTTGTGTACAATCTTATACTCATACTCCATATCGATGAAGAGGCGTGTTTTTGCGGCTTCGTCGCAGTCCAGTTTGGAGAGCATGACAGCCTGATTGATATAGTAATCTATATCTTCAAGTTTGAGTTCTTTTCCTTGTGATATGGATAAATCAATGAAAGTCCTCGTAAACTGTTTTAGGATAGTATATTGGCTTTCTGTCATGTTATTATATTATTTCTTTGAGTAGTTTCTCTTTTATAGCAGGATATTTACACCAAGGTTCTGAATTCATTAAATCATTGACAATAGCTTCCCATCCATCGGTACGAATATTCATCATGGTTGAAGCTAATGTGACCGCCATCTGATAGACATCGTCGAGTCGTTCATTGGTCTCTTCTGGTGCCGAGATGGACTCGTTACTCTTGTCAATATACAACTGCTGGATTGGTAAATTGTTCTCTATCTCGTTGAGAAGCATTTCCATATATCCATAATCTTCATCGCTCATTTTGTCACGAACGAACTGGAAAAGCTTGCTTTCACGATTTATCTGATAGAAGAATGTGTTGTTTCTACCTCTTTTCCTATCCCAGATGTAATCAAGATTTTCGTTAACCTTCTCCGTTCTTCCTCGGTATGTCTGTTGACGGACGGAGAATTCAAGCGCCTCCTCCACTGCTTTTTTCAGTCTATGAAGTATTTGCTTGGGGATAGAAGCCTGTTGCTTCTTAATGTCGATAGACCAAATATCATCAAGAGAATTGGGTATGTCAACACGAATACGGGCGTTCTTCGTCAATTCCGCACGTTGCTTCATGCCAAACCATGTACCCCAGATTATCAACCTCTTGTTGCGATAAATGTAGAATCCTTGTTTTGCTCGAAGGTTCTCAACACCACCGATGAGCTGCTTGTCCTTCTCTTTTAGCTCTGTTGCAAAAGGCAGAATAAAAGGGCGTATTTTTATCATTCTTTCAATTCCTGAACTGTCCATTATATCTAGTTCTATTTCTTTTTTGACAGTAGTCTTCGGATGCTGTTCAAGGAATGGGTCTAAGGGATTTATGTCGAGCTCATTGATGAAGATATGAAGACGTTGTGTTCCAATGCCGGAGAGATAACGATGGTAAATTAAAGCAAGAGTACTTTCCAAAGAGGAACGCAAATCGACCAATGTAGAATAGACTTGTCCGCCACTTGAATTGGACAATACATCGAAGTCCTGCCAGATAACGATAGTACCTTTGTTTTGCTCCTTTAATTTCGCAATATAGGGTAGTGCATCTATTTCTTTTGCCTCCAATTCTTTTATCATCCAGTCCTGAGTCTCAAGAATGTGATTGTAATCCCAGGTAAATCCATTTAAAGTCTTGCCTTCATAGCTTACTACGGTAAGGCAACGACATTGTGATAGAGATGCTGACTTCATTCCCATTCCAAAGCGGCCCAAGTCTTCTTCTGCGCGTTCTTCCTCTGCCGACAAACATCCATAACGCATGGCTTCAAATAGGACATCTGCAGCCATTCCGTCTCCATCATCAAGAATGCCAAGAGCCAACTCATCCATAGGATTAGACGGGAACAGTATACGGACATTCTGCGCGTGTGCACTGATACTGTTGTCAACGACATCTGCTACTGCAGACTCAAAAGAGTATCCCATAGAGCGCAGAGACCCCATTAGGGTAGAGGCTTTTGGAATATGTCTTCTATCTTTGCTCATGTTCTTTGGTTTGTTTGATAATTTGTTGAAAAACAGCTTTAGCCAACAGAGGTGGTACGGCATTGCCTATCTGCTGCTGGATGTGCATGAGCGGACCCTCAAAGATGAAGGTATCTGGAAAACTCTGAAGTCTTGCAGCCTCTCTTACAGAGATGCCCCTGTCTTCGTAAGGATGTATGAGCATACTCTTTCTGTAATTCGAGATTACGACCGAAGGCTGGTCGGCCCTCAGACGCTTGTATATTCCACTATGGCATCGACCTTTGTCCGCATAGTTCTGCATAAGGTGGTCTGGAATAGCTCGCCAGTTCTGTCCTTGCCCAATATACTTGTAACGTTCTATAACTAAATCATTATTTTTCGAAACATAGTTTTGACGTGCTTTATCTGAGCCTTTGCGCATCAACCGTTCATATTCGCTCGCCTCTTCTAGCGACAGAGTATATGCAGTTTCGTCAAGCATCTCTCCATTTTGCAAAGAAGGGAGGTCGCTTATGGCTTCATTTACAGTAACTTTTTCGGTATGTCTCTCTGGAAATTTGAAGTCAATGCCTAGCCTGTTGCCAACCATAAAAAATCGATTCCTATTTTGAGGCACGCCATAATCTGAAGCCCAAAGGACGGAAGAAGTGATATTGTCATAACCCTCAATAGATCGGAAACAATCCTCAATCATTGATTGGGTCTTACCCTCGTTGATATTAGTTATTCCCCATACATTCTCCAGAACAAACCACTCAGGCCTTATCTCCTGTACAAAGCGTACAAACTCCAAGAACAAAAAGTTCTTTTCGTTCTTCATATTCCTTGTTCTTGTATTTGACATTGAGAATCCTTGGCATGGAGGCCCACCCATTATTACAAAGACTGACTTCCCTTTTCCATGCAACGTCTTTGGATCTATCTTTTGAATATCTCCCTGTAGAACCTTTGCTCCTTTATGGTTACGCCGGAACGTTTTTGCCGCGTGCGGATTAATCTCAATGGCAGAGCTAATTCTTATCCCTGCCATCTCTGCCCCAAGGCTCAAGCCTCCAGCGCCAGAAAATATGTCTATTCCATATCTCATTTTCATTTCTTTTAGTGTGGAACACCAAATCTACATAAGAGTAATCAGTTCCTTTTTTATAGTAGTTACTGCTTATTGGGTTTCTCAATTACCATATACTTGGCGCCACTTTTTACAAGTGTGCCCCAACCATACGGGCAGTTATCATGTATGAAGACGAATTGCTCGGTAATGGTTTTGTCTTTCTTTTCATCGTATGAATCGATACTAACACAAACAATTGTGGCATACTTTTCACTTAGCTCTGAATCTTCTTCCACCCAGTAATTGTCGTCATCGCAGTCGAGCCATTTGTTTGTGACAATCTCCTTTTCAACTTGCAGTGCAAGCGTTAGTCTTTCTTCGGCATCAGGAAGCAACTCTATCAACTTGAGATTATATTCCTTGTACAGGGATTTCGCTTTTTTCTTATCCGTCAGCTGTTTCACTTCCGCATCGTATTGACGCATCAGACTTTTAGCCTCTTTGAGAATTTTGCGGGAGATTGGCTCAAAGTTACAGAACTCACCATCAACAGTAACCATAGGGAATCGACGCTGAGTATTGAGCCCCTTTTTGCCAAGCGAATACCATGTTACAATACAGAAATCTTTATTCCCAGCGTCCCCTTCCACCTCATTTACTTCCATAAAGACAAGAGGATGCGGAGCCTTTTCTACAAAGGCATTGCCTTTCTTGAAATGTGATATTGGTTGTAAAGCTATTTTATCCATAAAGATGACTGATTTATTGTTGAGTCTCTTGATACTCTCTTGTAATTTCCCCAGCCAGATACCTGCCACTACGGCAATGCAAATCAGCAATACCGTCCTCTATCATGCTTGCAGTCTCTGAACTATAGAAGATGTCAGTAGCCTTGTCGAGTGGCAGCACTCCTTTCTCCCTCATATACTCAGTTAGATCCTCCATCAGATACCGGGAACTGAATGTGTGCAGTACATCGTATGAGGGTACGATGTAGTCATACAATATGCCCGATGTCTTCAGCCGTTTGTATATTTCTTTCTGTGGCAGTTGAAGCAGTACGGAAAGTTTTCCGATACAATATGTCACAAATTCCAATGTCTTTTTATCCATATATCATTTATTTAACTTCCTGTGCCCTGAGAATAAATATGTTATAGCCATATTTAACTACAAATTTGAATTCATCAAAGTACGGACGTCCACATTCAGGACGTTAGCAATCTCATTCAACTGTGCCACCGAAGGCTGGGACTTGTTGTGACACCACCGAGAAATGGTATGCTCGGTCTTGCCAAGTTTCTCTGCCAGCCAACGATTGGTCTTTTCTTGTTCTGCAAGGACAACTCGAATACGATTTAATGTCCCTGTTTTTTCATTATTTGCCATAAATTGTTCAATTATTGATGGCAAATTTACAAGAAAAAACTGAGATAAAAGAAAGATTTAACCTTTTTCAACACTACTGTCCCGTAAAAGTGGATAAATAGTTCTTTGAAATTATTGAAATATAGTCACTTACATGGTTTTTTGAAATGAAACGGACTTGATTTTGCAACTTTGCAGTCTAATATAAATAGCTGCTATGTTCCAAGACAAATACGTATTCTCTCAACTAACCGCTTTTCTGAACAGAACTCAGTTCAACAATTATGTTCGCAAGTATGATGGCAACCGATATGTGAAACATTTCACTTGCTGGAATCAGATGCTTGCGATGATGTTTGGACAACTGAGTAACCGTGAGAGCCTGCGAGACTTAATCGTTGCTTTCGAGGCGCATAGGGCCAAGCAATATCATCTTGGAGTAGGTCGTGAACCAATAGCCAAGACAACTCTTGCGACAGCCAACCAGAACCGTGATTACAGAATTTTTGAAGAATTTGCATTCTATATGATGAAAGAAGCCTGCGAGAAGCGGACTACCAACATCCTTGACATTTCCGGGAAGAAATATGCGTTTGATTCAACAACCATTCCGTTGTGTCTAGCCACATTTCCATGGGCAAAGTTCCGAAGCAAGAAAGGAGGAGTGAAAGCTCATGTCTTATACGACATTGAAGCACAAGTTCCTGCTTTCTATACTGTAACCACTGCATCAAAGCACGATTCTACAGCAATGTCTTCAATCCATTATGAGCCAAATGCTTATTATATATTCGACAGGGCTTATGACTCCTTTAAAGAACTCTATAGGATACATCTTACAGACTCTTTCTTTGTTGTCAGAGCCAAGACGAACTTAAAGTATAAGACAGTCAGATGGAAGCGAAGAATGCCAAAGAACATAATGACAGATGCGGAAGTGAAACTGACCGGATATCTCTCCGAGAAAAAATATCCTGAGTCATTCAGACTCGTCCGATATTACGACGAAGAGGATGACCGTGAGTTCACTTTTTTGACGAATGCAAAACAACTTTCTGCACTGGATGTCGCCGATCTTTATAAGAAAAGATGGTTAATCGAGCTGTTCTTCAAATGGCTCAAGCAGCATCTCAAGATAAAGAAATTCTGGGGCACAACAGAGAACGCTGTTCGCATACAAATCAGTGTGGCTATTATCACGTACTGTCTTGTGGCTATTGTCCAACATGATATGAAGTTGAAACGTTCAACCTATGAAGTTTTACAAATTCTCAGCATATCATTGACTGACAAAACCCACTTGCGTGACCTGTTCGACAAGACTAATTTCAATGATGTCAAAGATCTAAATGATCCCCTGATTCCGGGGCTTTTTGATTAATTGTTTAACTCGTCCCATTTTAACGGGACACTAATGCTTTTTCAATATAAAACGGTTGATTTTACATTAAGATTGAACATATATAAGAGAAAAGCGCGAGATAAAACATCAACATTGGCAGATATTTGATGAGGGAGAGGGATTACTTGTCAATACAAGTAATATGTTGGGCAATAAGTCATGTTTTATAGACTTATAGCTCAGATTTCATCAATATGAGCAAGACACCCTTAAAAAGACAAATAATCCAAAAGGTGTCGTAAAAGATGTCGTAAAAGATGTCGTAATAGATGTCGTAAAAGGTTATACAAAAGATGACCTATAAGAAGAACTAAAGGAAGTGGCTGAACAACAGCAAATTATCTTGCTACTCACAAAGCCCAATGACCCAATAGATGGCATAAAAGGTGGCGTAAAAGGTGGCGTAAAAGGTGGCGTAAAAGGTGGCGTAAAAGAAATACCAGAGCGTCAGAGAATTATCCTAGAATTGATTATTGCTGATCTATTCTTATCCGCAAAGCCACTTCGGAAAAGACTTCGGAAAAGATTAAAATAACAAATAGAACAATAGAAAGTGATTGGGCTTAAATTAAGAAGATGAGTATTCTTTCTCGTGAAGGTGGTCGAATAAGAAGGTATATGGGTTATAAAGGATTAGGTGCATGGCAAAATTGAGCTATAACTCAATTATTTTTGGACCTATAGCACAATCTTACATATGTGATAGCAAGCCAAAATTTGCGCTAGTTTATTAAAAAATCGCCATAATTGGCAGATTTTTAATGTAAGCCTTGTGCAATAGGATTTAAATCATTACCTTTGCACTGTAAAAAGTTGCCAATACTGGCAAAAATATAATACAAATGATGGAGATAAAAAGAGACAGGTATCTAAAGCAGTTGATAGAAAGCCGACAAAACGGCTTTATCAAAGTCGTTACTGGAATCCGTAGATGCGGCAAGTCGTATCTGCTGAACGTATTGTTCTATCACTACTTATTAGATAATGGGGTGGCTGATGACCACATCATCCGCATAGACCTTGAAGATCGCATGAACAAGGAACTGAGAAATCCAGACACTATGCTCCATTATGTCCATGACAGGATTAAAGACAATGACCTTTATTATATTATCATTGATGAGGTGCAACTGATGGATGAGTTTGTAGATGTGTTGAACAGTTTCCGTCATATTGATAATGCCGACACATACGTGACAGGCAGCAACTCTCACTTCCTGTCTTCAGATATCCCAACGGAGTTTCGTGGTCGAGGAGAAACTATCCATGTGAACCCACTATCTTTTGCAGAGTTCTACTCTGCCGTTGGCGGTGACAAGCAGGATGCATGGCGCGAATATTACACCTATGGAGGGTTGCCGCTTGTTCAATCTTTTGAAACACAAGAGAAGAAAATAAACTATCTGAAGGGACTATTCGAAACAGTTTATTTGGCAGATATTATCGAAAGGCATAGAATCAAAAATGATAATGAACTGCGTGAGTTGGTGCTTATTTTAGCATCATCTATTGGCGCTCCTTGCAATCCTACTAAATTATCGAACACCTTCAAAAGTGTTAAGAATGTAAGCATCGGTAGTCAAACTATCTCTAATTACCTTACCTATCTGTCTGAGTCGTTCCTGTTAAATAAAGCAATACGTTACGATATAAAAGGTAAGAAATACATCAACACACTATCCAAATACTATTTCTCTGATATAGGTTTGAGAAATGCCATCTTAGATATGCGTCAACAAGAGGAAACGCACATCATGGAGAATATCATCTACAATGAATTACTTGTACGTGGTTACAGTGTTGATGTCGGAATGGTGGAGATAAAGAAGCAAGACAAGGATGGCAAGTGGGTTCGTATTCAACTTGAAGTGGACTTCATCGCCAGCCTCGGCAGCAAGAAATATTATGTGCAGTCGGCATTGGCTATACCAGACAGAGAAAAGGAGATACAGGAGTCTCGTTCTCTGACGAACATCAATGATTCTTTCAAAAAGGTTATCATTGTGAAGGACCACATCATGCCACGTCGCAATGAAGAAGGCATACTGACAATAGGTCTCTTCGACTTCTTACTCAAAGAGGACAGCTTGGATTTATAATCATTCTTGTATAGCGCATAAATTATGGTGAAGTTTTTCAAAATAATAGAGAAGATAGTTTGGATTATTGCAGCATTGACAATAGCTGCTGTCCTGGCAATGGTCTTCATTGGTGCTTTTGCTAATCTCGACAAAGCCCAGTTTGACTGGTCTTCTTATATTCCGTATTTCTATGGTGCAGCGGCTGTGGTTGTTCTCTATAAGATTGTTGTCTTGTACTACACATCCTTCTATCAGACAGAGATAGATGAGAAGACTGGGATATTAGTCTCTTTGGACGATGAGATGAAAAAGTTTCGTGCCAATTCGCAGGAGGGCTCCCTTCCTGATGCCAAATTTGACGCTATCATAGAAGCGGTGAAACAAATTCCACAAACTGATACAAATGCCATTTTGACAGTTCTTCAAGAGCGAATTCCCTCGGTTGTACAGACATTGGTTGACCAACAGGTTGCGGAGATTAAACGGAACCTAATGCTCGAAAACGAGAAACGGATGCGTGAAATCAATATTCTGTCTGCAAATGTATCGGACGTACTGGAAAGACGGGAGTATCTGCTCAACCTTAAAGCAGAAATCAAGCGATGTCAGGAAAATGAACGGAAGAAGCGACTGGCCAAAACAGAAGAATATACCATGCTGGTGTTCTCATTGGCTGGCACGTCTGTAGAAGATGTAGAGAAAGTATGTGACGTTGTCAAACTGTTTATTGAGACAGGACAGGTAGCAGCCTATAAGGATTTACACATCCCATTGAACAAGAAGCTACGCAATGCCGAGTTGAAGCAATTCGTCACTAACATTATACAGTATAACGGGAAAGACTATCTCGATGGAGACTCTTTCCTCCAAACTGCATTCTGCGAATGGTTCAGCGGCAAGAAAGAAAACATAGCCAAGAACTACTCCGTACTGCCAAAAGACTCGCTGGTGTCGAAGGAAGGAGTGGAAGCTGATTTGGAGCGGTTAAGAGTTTTATTGTAAGTATAAGTAAAAAAATGTAATAATATGGTTTTAGTCGATTGCATAAATATTATATCAGAAGGGGCCAAATCTCCCGAATATAATGACGCAATAAATCTTTTGCTGGAGTCAGAAAGCCTTTGGGGAGGAAAATTCTCACCGGATCAGATATGTAGAATCGTTTCTGCAATATCAAACAACATGGCTAAGCAGGGAAGAATTGATGGGATATCAACTCTTTTTGAAAAATATGATAATTGTTGTAAGAGTGCAAATGTGCATTGTTATTCTGAATTCTTACGCAATTGGACAGAATTCTTAATTGCTAAAGGAGAAAGAGAAACTGCATACAATAAATGCTGTGAATATATCTATAATACTTGCAAGGGTGACAAGATAAAAGATGATATTACCCTTTATAGTTTTAGAGGTACAAGTGATTATGTCATTAGTGATATAAAAGAGCAAACATTGAGTTTTCAGCTACCATCAAAATTCAACGATCCTTTAGACACACTCCTTTTTAAGTGGCTAGATTTTAAAATTAATGCTATTAGTGACAACGAAACCAAGAAAGAATTTTATTACCTTCTCAAAAGAGTTTCTGAACATATGAGGGTTCGATGTTTTGTTAAACCCAAAGATAGTAATATTCAGAATCAATTATTAGAAGTAGAAAGAATACACCCTCTTATGTGGGCTCATTATGCTGATAGTCACAAAGGGATATGTATTCAATATCGTTTTAAGAAAGAGTATTTTATTCAAGATAGTTTAAAACTGTCTTTTAGACGTGTAAAGGAGGAAACATACACAAACGATATACCAAATTTACACGAAGGTATAAACATATCAAATGCTCTCTTCACAAAATCCGAGGTATGGGAATATGAGGATGAGGTAAGAATACTCGATTTTGATATTGTTGAAAAAAAAGATGTTAAATTGCAAAAGAACAATGAAGATGTTGTCATAGAGGCCATTTATTTTGGGTACTATTGCAATGATATAACTATAGAAAAAGTATCAACTGCAGTTAGAAATACATCTATTAAGCTATATCAGATGGTCATAGAAAATGAAAATCTTCACCAACTTAAAGCTAAAAGATTATCTTAAATGTATATGAAACAGAAAGCATTTAGTTTAACAACAGATCAACTTTGCATAATTTCCTCCATAATAGAAAAAGAAACTTATGCATATAGTTTAGAATCGAAGAATGATTCTTTTTTAGTTTATGCTAACAAACTTGGCCGAAAAAAACTTGTTTATATAACAAGTAAAACTTCATTTTCATTTAACCAATATGTTAATGAGGTCGTACAAGATAGTCTCAAATTAATTCGAGACAAAGGGTATTCTGACCAAGTCGATGTATTTTGCACCAATGCTATAGAATCACCTATAATAAATCAGACCCAAAATAAAGTATTAACAGAAACTGGTATTCAACTTTATGTGTATGATTTGAATGCAATCAGAATGTCGAAAATTACCGAAGTTATTCGATATCTTAATTCTATTTGGAACCTTGAAGAAAACAAGAAATTGAATCTTAATGGTTCAAAAAAGGCTTTGTTTGACATTCTTGCATCAGGTAAGGAAACAACGGATATTAAGAATAATTTACTCCATTCTGTAATTGTGTTGAACATATTTAACGATGGTAATCATGCGTCAATTGAAGAACTAAAGAAAAAAGTAATATCTCATTTAGGGAAAAATATTGGTAATTTAGAAGTTGTTCTCCAGCAAATGGCTGCGTTACAGATTATTAAATATGATAAAATAAGCCATAAACATGTATCACTAAATGAAGAAACATTTAACAAAGTAGATAACATAGTCAATGAGGCAAAGAGAATTGAAAACGAATTTGTTACACAATTCAATAACATTCTCAACAATTATGGTATTTTCGATTGTACAGAGATATATGAAAAATTAATAGATCTGTATCAGTATCATTTTGCGTCTGATAGTACAGATGAATATGAAAAGCGTGCAGTTACAGTTTATAATGCACTCTATAATTTAATTAAGAGCAAGATTGAATCTGGTAAAGCTGTAGATGTCATTAACGATATAAAAAAATTGTGTACCGACAATTCTTTTCTTGATTGTATTAGTGCAACATCATCTTTCTTGGGCATGTATCGTTCTCATTCGCTCGATGATTACTTGAATACAAAGCAAAAATGCATTATACTTGATACACCGTTACTGTGCTATCTGCTTTGCTATCATGCATTTTGCTTGCCTGTAAATCTTGATTGGCAACAGGCGCAATATAGGTCAACAAGAGAATTATTTGAAGTTCATAAAATAAAATCTGATAGTGTCATTTTATATACAATGGATGATTATCTATCTGAAACTGTAGGCGAATATAAAAAAGCACTTCAAATTGGATGGCTTGAGTCATTTACAGATATTGATTTTTTGAAATCTGCAAATAATACTTTTTATAACTATTATCGATACTTGAAAGATAATCCTGATTTGTATGATGATAGTGAAAATATCAACTGCTTTGACGATTTCGCAAAAGAAATTCTTGGATTCCGAAATACATGCGTAGATTCTGTAAGTTTCACTTCGGACACAGAAAAGGATGTTAAAACTCAAATTGCAAAAAACTACGGTATTATTGTTGAAAGTTTTAGACCTACAACAGACACAGAGATTGATGATATTACGAAAAGGTATCAAGCTACATTGGAAAAATCAAAAAGTGATTTCGCCTGTAAGGCAGATGCAAAAATGTTAGTTTTCTTAAGCAGAATTAGAAAAATAAAATCTGCCAACTATTCAAAAGAAGTGGAATTGTTTATTTCCACTTGGGATACAACTTTTGACAAATTTCGACAATATTTATTCAGCAAAGATTGTCCTAATCGCTTTTTCATTACTACGCCAGCAAAACTTGTTAACAAGATTGCTCTCGCTAATTTTAATATAAATGAAACTTGTATAACAAATGATGTTTTTCTCTTTGCAGAGACGAACTTTGGTATTAAAGAAAAAGTCATTAGTTTTGTCAATAAGGTTGTTCCAATATATGGCTCGAAACATGAAACAAACAGATTCTATAATGCTGTTTTAGAATGGTATAAAGAACAGGTCGAGAATGATACTAGCAATGAGGGTATGAGGAATGAAGGTTATTCATTAAGAGAGTTGTTTGTATTATCTTTGTTTGATAAAATCAACACAGAATTAAATCCTGAAAAAATTGCTCAAATAACAAATGACACTATTATAGATAGAGGTGTACGCCAGATATTTGTCAAATACAGGAAAGACTATACGACAAAAAAAGATGTTGAAGATAGTGTTATGAAAATGATTGGTGAAATTTCATACTTCCTAGATAATGGGAAGGAACCTCCTGCAGAACCAATGCTAAATTGATTCTCTACTCAAAGTTCACATTTGTACAAAATAAATTTGTATGCGTGTAGAGTTCTAAGTGCCTTTGTATCATCAAAAGAAAGGAATATATAGAAAAGGACAAGAAAGAATAGGAAGAGCATTACACGGATGCTTCTCGATATTTGTTGATTGATAACATTAAGGATGCTTATGGCGTTTCTTATTTGTACCAAAGTCTCCGTAAGTTGCTGATAATCAGTAGCGGCTAATTTTGAGGAAGTGAAGTAAGTATCGGTAAACAACGACAACTAATAATAGAAACTTGGGCTTTATCCCCAAACAACAAAAAGAAAACGATGCAAATTCATAACAACACATTGATAGCGGAATGCTCATCTTACGATTTCAAGGAAATGCTGGAGCGTAAGAAAGTAAAGTCATGGCTTAAATCTGTGTCGGCTTTTAGGCACGAAGATAAGCCTGGGCATGGACATGTGATTGTAAAAACGCATTTTCATTCATTTCAATACCACTTTTTTTATTTATGATGGAAAATCGAGTATGTTTTTATTCTCCGAATGATTTAAGCATCGGTTATAATCTTGAACTTGCAGAAAAAGCAATTGCAAAGTATAAATCTGAGCCAGCTTCTACGTTAACAGACGTGATAGAGTTATTCCACATCAAGAACCTCATAGATAATGATTGTCGATTGAAATGCTGGTCAGACGTCATTTTTAATCTAATCAAAGAAGATATAAAAGATTATAATGATATTATTGCAAAACACTTTGCCAAGCTAAATAGAAACTCTTTCGAGAACTGCTATGATGCATTAGCTTGGGATTACAGACAAGCATTTTGGGATATTATTGACCAATTCAAATTATTTAATGTTATAGATAATAATTTTGTAAAAAATACAGCAAAAGGCAAACAAAATGACTTGACAGAAATACTTCATTGCAGGAATGTCGTGGAAAAATTCAAAATAGAACTAAGGCAGATAATGATTGAAGACAGTAATACGGCTCAGATTCTCATAAATCATTATATCGCCAAACATGACAATAAAACTGATAGAAAAATTCACCTTCCTTCAAATCTATCAATGGACGACAAGGTTAAAATAATAAACTCATATTTAGATAGCAAGGATCCTAATTTAAATTATGTCCGTCTAATTTGTCAGAATAAGGATGACAAAAATGGACTAGTATTAGATCCCCAAACGAAAGTAAAAGCAGAACGTCTAGCTCAAAAGTTAAACGATGAGTTTATGTCCGACAGTCGTACTGTTAAAATTTCGCATAAATTAGCTGTCGCATTTTCTAATGAAAACAATATAACACCAACAGACTATAGAGTCGAAGGAGGTTATCCTACTTATTTATACAGCATAAAGTATATTCGTTCCTGCAATTCTATAGATCTGGTGGAGAATTGCAAAACCTTATTCTATTGGATAAATCGTCACGGACTATTGGAACTCATCAATAAAAGTAGCGAAATAGATGGACTAGAGATTGCTTTTATGGATAAAAGTAAAAATGCCTATCCAGATTACAGCTATTTCCATCAAAAGAACGACTTGGCATTATATCAAATATGTGGGTACAACAAAGTATTAGCTCAATTAAACATGTCTCTTGAGCAAACGCTAAAAGAATTTTACGAAGTACATCTTTTCAACAAATATGGCTATCCTGCATTAAAATTGAACTACCCTAATATTGAAGATAGTTGGTTAAATAAATGCCGAATATTATTCCCTGAACTAGATTCTGTTGTCAAACAATATAATACCTATGTTCAGTATGATGAGATAGACAAAGATATCATTAGGTTAAGCAAGCCTTTGAAAATGACAGAAGGCAAAAGTCTTTTACTTAACAAGTATTATGAAATTAATGAAGACTCTTCAGAAATTCGTGTAATACTAAACTGCATTTTTGGTTCTAACACTCTACTTGGTTATGTTAAGCCCTTTAAGGAAAAGCATTACCATAATCTTTTTGATTTATTAAATAACGAAGAAGTATATTATGAATTCTATGAAGAGTATCAAAAAACTAACATAGATTTCCTTTTATCGCATGATGTCATAAAAAAAAGTAAAGACGGACAGCTATCTATGCCAAATAATGATTTTAAAATTATACTAAAATCACTATGGGAATATCGAGCTTGTTCTTATTAGCATTATTCTGAAAAAGGAATGAGGTACCTTGATGAGATGTTAAATAAAGGTTGGCTTATAAAAAATGACAATTTATTGACGAAAGAAGAGAAACGATACTTTAGCTACTACATGGATAATGAAGAGTTCACCAATGGATTTGCATATCGAAACCTCTATGCTCATGGTTGCATTATTTCCGAAGAAGATACTGAGAAACATCATATCGCATATTTGGTTTTCTTACGACTTTTAACTATACTAGTTTTGAAAATTGAAAATGATTTATGGTGCGCAACAAAAGCCTTTATTACAGGGATATTATCAACCACAAAATGAGATATTTTAGAGATATAGAAATCTGTTGGAGTGAGTCTTGCACATAAACCCATAGATATTAAGAGTAAGTAACTAAGTAACTAATCAAAGTTAAGCAGCATAATGTTTAAGTTTAATTCCCAATGTATCCCCAACAGCCGCCAATACCCTATTGACGGTGTAAAAGAGGTTGTCGTTACTTGCATAGTCCTGCGGTCTGATCTATTTGGTCTTCATTATCCTCCACAAGGCTTCCGCAAGGTTCAGGTGCGGGGAATACGGCGGAAGGTAAAAGAGGAAAAGCCCACGTTTCTCCCACAGTGCTCTCAGTTCCCGCACTTTCTTGTTCCGATGTACGCTAGCATTGTCAAGCACGATGAATGTATCTCTTTTTGTGCGCAAGGAAAAGTCATCGAGGTACTCAACGACCTTATCCGCGTCAATGCTTTCAGTCGTGGTGAATCCATGATAGCGGTTGTTTCGGTCTATCATGCCGAAGATGTTGATTCTTTGTGCCTTTTGGGAAGGGACATACACATCTTCGTCACGGAATTGCCAACCGTAAGGCACATAGCCTTCTGTGCATACATGACTTTCATCGGCATAATAGAGGTCTATTTTGCCGTCTCTGTTCAGATGTTCAAGTTCTTGCAACTTCTCGCTCTTGTACGCATAGAGTTGCGGCGAGGGTACTCCCCTTGGGCGTATTCTTATTCGCTTATATCTTGCGCCAATGCTGATAAAAACGCTTGAACGTAAGGTCGCTCGCTTCCTTGCCCGTGGCTTTCTGCCAGGCTTCCCTGGCTTTGCTCACGCTCTGCCTGTCCTGTTCGATGGCTTTGCGGACAACTTCCTCGTCCGTACAGTCCATGATAGGTTTGCGCCCACGGCCGGGGCGGGTCTGCAAGCCGTTGATGCTTTCCGCCAAGAAACGTTTTACCCAAAAGTTGACGGACACATGCGACATTTCTGTCTGCAAACCTATGGCCTTGCTTGAAAAAACTGCTGATTTGAGCAATACGGCACGACAACGCATCCGGAAGCAATGGCTCGAACCATTTCAGAAGCCTGCCTCCAAAGATAAGAGTTCGGAATCCGTTAATGTGATTGATTTGACTTTGCCCATAGAGATAGCTTTGAGGATTATCAGGCAAAGGTATCAAATATTTATGATATAAACTAATTATGAACATCTACTTCTCTGTGAAGAATTAAACTGCCACACAAGTCAACCATGTAGCATGTCCAGACATACCTCCACCCGGAAGCCACCGCAACTATTGTTTGAAATTCATTGCAATTGGGCGCAACAATCACACAACCGCCTTCACGGATATCAACCCCTTTCGCCTTGCAGAAGCAAGGCGAAACCACGCCAGGCCACACATAAGGCCAGGAGTGAGACATTGAATGATTGAAATAAATGGAAGCCCGGTTGTGGCATGGCCAAGACATGTCGACGCAATAAGCCAAGTGCCGCAATTGAGCCCGACATACAGCTCAATCACGGCACTCGTTTTTCCGGGCCCATCCGGCCTAAACACAACTCATCTTGCCACAATGAAAGCACTCTGGTATGGCTCAAGATGCAGTTGCACAGTCTTTCCCGCAGTCATGCTTGCCTTTTTGCGCTCCACCGTATAAGGGTTCCATATCTCAGCCGTGCCAAATTTTGTACGCAGGGTCACGGGAGCATCATAGTCGTTGCTGCTATGGTTGTAAACGAAATATATGTCGGCCCCATCGGCCTGGCGATGGTAGAAGCAAACCTTGTCAGAAGGTTTGTCGGCACTACGCAGCGCAAGGTCAGGCCCGATGCCATGCCGGCGCAGCCCTTCGGCCACGGTCTCCCCACGGTTGCACCATATCACAGGCACACCGCCACGCTCCAGCTGCTCTATCTTGCGCTGCGCCTCGGCAGATACGAACGTGCGGTCCTGTATTACAAGTGCCTTGTAACGCATTCCGCCACTTACGGCCAGCCTGCCCTGTGCCGTGTCCTGCGATGCAACCGAGAAGCGGTGCATCAGAGCGTCATACGTGCAGACATCAAAGTTGTAGCCCTCTGGCACGACAGGCAGTTTATACGCCATTGTCTTTAGCGGCAAGTCCTCGCCCAGGTATATGCACAGGTCTACCACCGGCCTGCCCTCACGCAACAGCTGTGAGCAGCGTGCCTGGTAGTTCCAGAACTTGCCTGACGTGGCCCAATTGGGGTTTAGGCGGTGGAAGATGTACGGATGCTTGCTGTTGTCGTCGTCATATTTACGGTCGAGCCATGGCTGATATGAAGATGCGCAAACCACAAACTCGTTTGTCCCCTTGCAGTAGGCAAGGTTGGCTATGCGCAGCAACTCGTCCCAGGTAGAACGGTAAGGTGAGTCTGTGAAAGCCTCGGCCGACGCAATGGCGTGGCCATAAAGGTGGGCGGCCGACGCCGCATCAAGGCAATCGTAGTTGCCGTTTGCCTGGTAAGCCCAAAACTCTCCCTGAGGCTTGTCCACACGGCCGCGGCACGATATGTTGTCGGCGTCGATGTTGAGCATGGCCTGCGACGTGAAGTTCACGCCATCTTCATGGCACAGGCGGGCAAAGGTGGAATAAAACTCACTGCTGATTGTCGACGCTATGGCCTTGCGGAAGTCGAGCAACATACGCTCCGTCTTGCCCCTGTCGCCCACGATGTACCCGGCAAGGGCGGGCAGCCACGTGGTTATGTCATACCCGTTGATACGGCTGAACCGTTTCTCGAAGCCCTCCGCCCAGTTCTGTATGCCGGCCTCATGGCTGTCCATGGCCATGCCGTCGGGCTTGCAGCCAATTGCCGACAGGGTATCGCAGATGGCACCGAAGTAATGGTCATAATGAACCCCTGCAGCCTCGGCCGACATCACGCTGGCCTCCAGGCCAAGCAGGTTTTTGCGCCCGTGCTTGGTGCGCCCGTCCGTAGGCACATGGCCAAAGCGCATTATGTGCCACGTGCCAGGCTCAAGTGTCAGCGTGACGGTGCCGTCGGGCTCCACCAGCCCCGACACGTCGCTCACCGTTGCGGGGTCTACGGCCCCAGTGTTTCCCCCCTCTTCGTGCGGGTAATACACCTCTGTTCGCAAACCGGCCTTCACCTGCCAGTTGTCTATGCGGTCGCGCGCAGACAGGCGCACGTTCTCTATCTGCAGCTTGTTCAGCTTGCCTTCGCTGTCCATCCAGTCGTGCAGCCTCACCCTGAAGTAGCGTCCGCTTACAGACGGGAAGCTCACGGTGCGCTCCTTGCTCTTGTGCCCTATCACATTTTCTACGGCAGGCAGCTGCGCGGCCCGCTCCCATGTCTTGCCGTCGGCACTGTATTCGAGGTCGCCTATAGGCGGCAGGTCAACAAACCCTGCCCCGAAATAACGCTCCCGGGGTCTGCCCGGAATGTTCATCGAGCCCGTAGAGCCCTTGCCGCGAGGGTTGGTGGCATAGCTTATCGCGGCTATGCTCAAAGTGCGCCCGGCATCGTAGCTTATTGTCAGCTGGCGGTTGTCCTCGGCAGTGAGCCTGCGCGGCTCTATGCAGATGTCTTTCAATGACTCCCGGTCGGGAAACATCACAGTGGCAATGTCCGAGAAGCCCTTACCCGGATATGCCAGGCGCAACGTCACACTCTGCCGCTCGGCCACCGTGACCACCGTGTCGACCATGGCGGTCTTACGCATGCCAAGCTCCGGCGTTATCCACGGGCCGCCCGACACGTAGCCGTTGCTTGCGGCCACTTCAAACGTAAGGCCCAACTGACGGGCCTTGCGGGCAGCATATTTCAGCATGCGCCACCACTCAGGAGACATGGACGGGAACGCCCCGGCCGCATCGCCGTGAACCTGGTCATAGAAAACCACGCCACCGACACCCTTCTCCTTGAATGCCTCAAGGTCGGCGTCGATGCCCTCTTCCGTTGTCTCTGTCTCGCCATGAAACCACCAAACCTTGGTGCGGGCCTCGTCGGAAGGACTGACAAACCGTTGCCACAAGGCGTCGTCGGCCGCCACCGATGCCATGGTTGCCATGGCCATTAACGTAGTCAATAGTCTTTTTTTCATTATGTATAAGATGTTTTGCAATTACTCTATATTCGGGCAAGCAACTTGCCGGGCACATTGAGCTGTGGTAGACCGACAAGAGCCTGCGCCGGCCACACCGGGCCACGTCACCTAAGGCCATGGCCGCTGCTGCCATGCCCACAAGCCCATGACAGCAGCAAGGGAGCCTGCCCCCGGTTGACAACCGTAACTACTTGAAAAAACGAATTCATCCATGTTTTATTATGCAATTCAAAAAAAGTAAAAACGCAAGCAGCAGAATATCTCACGCCACCGACAAGCATCACCCTTGGCAGTGCCTGCCATTGACTCCGGCCCGAAACAGCCGTTAACATTTTTATGTTAATGGCCCTAACAGCGCCATGCGCTCGCAACCGACTGACAGGCAGCACATTGCAAAGCCAGCCATGCGAGCCTGCAACCAACACCGTTTCTGTCGCCGAAACAGCCTGTTCTGCAGTGCCGAAAGAGCCGTTTTGGAAGGCCAAACGGCAGGAGCGCCAAACAAATGACGCCCTTGCCTGCGCCGGTTGCATATTTGCAAGCAGGCCTGGATGCCGGCATCCGCCAACCGTCGGGCACCCGCCATAAGCCACCGGCAGTTTAACCACCACAAGCAACCGCCCCGTCATTCTGTAACCAACGTTGCACTTGCCGACTTCAAACCGTCGCACCTTGCAGTGACCATAACCTTTCCGGGCTTACGCGCAGAGCGCACAATGGCCATGGCGAACCCCTCGTAAAGCGCTTTGCTGTTGCCACAGAACAGCTCACCCGACGAATGGTCGCCGTTGTCAACGGCAATCAGGCGCGCAGCCCCCTCAACTTCAAAACTAACCCTACCTACAGCCGTAGGCACTACCCTGCCTTTACGGTCGACGGCATACACCCTGACATACTGCAAGTCCATGCCGTCACCCTTCCATCCAGTGTTTTCAGCGACCATCTTCAAGCTTACCGGCTCACCCGCCGTCTCAACACGGTGGCGCGCTACCGGCTTTCCGTCTTTCCTTGCCACAGCCTCAATGGCACCGGGAACATATTCAACACCTTTCCAAGTTATTATGTTCGGCTTGCGCTTGTTGTCGTTACGCTTTGTTCCGAGGCTGTTGCCGTTGACAAACAACTCCACTTCGTCTCCGTTTGTATAAACGTTCACCGTATATTTCTTGCCCGGCTCTCTGTTCCAGTGGCTCGTTACGCGGGTCTGCCCCACTGTTATGTCGTTCCACAATAGCGTGTCAACCTTTCCTGCTATGCCTATATGCACCAACGGCTCCTCGGGCTCAAAGATGCTTTTCATAAGGTATGCCTGCGAGTTTGGCTCCAACGAATGGCGGAAAAACGAATAGTCCCAACCCTTCTTGGGCCAGATGTTAGACTCTCCCCAATACTCTATCGCCCCCCAGTAGGCCAGCCCCACCATCTTGTCGCGATCCATTCCGAAGTAAGGTGCCGACAGTTCGTTGGTCGTGGCTTCACTCTGATAAACAATCATGCCGGGAGCTTTCTCCAGATATTTGCCATAGTCTTCCCAGCAATAGTTGAAGCTGGCAACCTCGGTCTTGGTGGCCAGTTCGGGCGGGACGATGTTCTGCTCCATCCGAAACTCCTTGCTATGTTTCACAATGCCGTTGGCCCTGGCCGGATACATGGCCACGGTGGTCTTGCGCGTAGGGTCAAAACGCTTTACGAGGGTGTTCATTATGTTGTAAGCCGTAACGCCCCAGTCGCGCGTGGGAAATCCGCACCGCTCTTCCTGAAACTGAAGTTCGTTGCCAAGGCTCCACATGATGACACACGGATGGTTGCGGTCGCGCTTCACCCACTCTATCACATTCTCCCACCAGATGGATGTCCACGGCCGCCGGCCGGCCCAGGCAATGGTGTTACTCCACTTGTCGTACAGCTCGTCGACCACCAAAATGCCTTTCTCGTCGGCCAGACGCAAAAACGATTCGCTGTAGGGATTGTGGCTGGTGCGTATGTGGTTGAAGCCAAACTCCTTCAACCTGTCCATCATCCGCGCTATGCTTGTCTCATAGGCAGCCACTCCCACTGCACCGTAATCTTGGTGGCAGGCCACCCCCTTCAGGAATATCTTCTTGCCGTTGAGCTTTAGGCCGAAGTCATTTGAGAACTCAATGGTGCGTATCCCGAACCGTTGGCTAACCTTGTCTACGGTCTTCCCGTCGAGCACCAACGCCACTTCGGCCGTATAAAGGTCGGGCTTTTCAGTCCACCACAGGCGCGGATTGGCTATTGACAACTGCGGCAGGCCAACCTCTACCGTAGGCTGTTTGCTGTCTTTGGGCGCGGCCACCTCTGACCGGCCCACCACCTGACCGTCTGGCGAGAGTATTGTCGCCTTGACGACAAGGTCGCATTTCTTGTTTCTTATGCCCTCCACCTCAACCTGCACATCTACCGTTGCCCTCTGCTCAGACACTTCAGGCGTTGTGACATAAATGCCATGGCGGGCCACCGATACGGGGTTCTTGACCACAAGGTGCACATCGCGATAAAGCCCCCCTCCCGTATACCATCGCGAATCGGAGGCCTCGCCTGTGGAACAGTGCACTGCCAGCACATTGAGCGTGTCGTACTTAATCAGCCCGCTGACGTCGGCCTCAAAGCCAAGATAACCATAGTCCGTACCGCCCACCTTAGTTCCATTGAGGTAAGCGTCGCCGTGCAGCATGATACCTTCGAAGTCAAGGACGACACGCTTGCCCTTCCAATCGCCACTGGCGGCAAAAGTCTTGCGATACCAAGCCGTGGCCATATCCTTGAACCCGCGCGAACGGCTCGCCTTCTCGTTCCACGGCATCTCTATCTGGAAGTCGTGTGGCAAGTCAAGGCTGCGCCATGAAGAATCGTCGTAGGCAGCGGCCTGTGCACCGTCGGTCTCGCCGAGCTTGAATTTCCAGTCGAAGTTCATCAGCATCGACATCCTTTCGCCCTCGGCCATAACCGACGCCGAAAGCATAAGCCCGGCCAAAACCATTAAGCATTTGTTTCTATTCATAGTCGTTAAGTTGTTTTATCATTATAAATAATAGCATTTTACGTCATCTGCCACCGCCAGCTTGACGTGCAACACAGCCGGCATGATGCAGCCCGATGATATAAGTAGCTGTTCAAAATTAACCGATACAATAGACCTTGCAGGTGTCCTCTA
>ERZ791881.201-NODE-201-length-65899-cov-7.394569_pt1 | contig 65899 bp, 97 predicted proteins | sample MGYA00510161_ERZ791881 | MGnify/ENA primary metagenome ERZ791881 (study PRJEB30046, sample SAMN00792073) | human gut metagenome | study: EMG produced TPA metagenomics assembly of the A metagenome-wide association study of gut microbiota in type 2...
CGAAAAGGCGAGGCAGAGGGCCAGCGCTGCGCTCAGAAACTTTTTCATACTTTCTTCCTCCAATGTTTCAAACTTTCCATACACAAAGCTTCCAACAAAGCCTTTGATAGGAATTGAATCTATTTTAACGCGGAAGATGCACAAAATTCAATACACTATTTTTACATACTTTTCTTTGCTAAAGCGTTCAATTGTGTGATATTGCATAAAAAAACAGAAAAAAGCTCCGTCGCTCCCGTACATCCGGGCAAAGTTGTCCGCCGTAGACGTATATTCACTCTCTTTTTTGCACAAGAATGCACACGGCAAACGGAACCGAGAAGGCCAATTTCACCGTCACACCTTTCCGGTCTCGGTTTCCGGCGCAAAACGCGGGGCCGGTTTACGGCCCCGCACATCGTTCTCGCGCATCGTTCATTTGCTCTCTGGAATGCTTTAAAATTTTCTTACAGCCCCCATTTCCATAGTATTTTTCGCCCTTTCGTACATGCAATACGCAAAATCTTATCGTATGGCTTTAAATTCTCCCCGCACACAGGACAGATCGATACATTATTCCTAACCATATCACACCTCACAGTGCCGGAGTTGATAATTCCTATACTACAATATATTCTCACAAATGTTAATTCAAATAACGGAAAGGAGAAAACAGTGCTCATAAAATGCCTGAGTGCGAATAACAAGTAAGCGATAAGGCTTTGTCGTACCCACACCACGGATACCCTCTATAAACTAAGCCTCAACCTCGAAAGCCAAAAAGAGGTCCTCAAAGAAAATGCCCCGATGCAGACGTATGTATTAAAAGCCGGCGCTATAACAGTTCGAGGCAATCTTATATACACCCCTGCGCACAAACCGCACGATGGTGGAAAGCACTTTGCAGCAATGGCGGAGAACCACAAAGTCGATGGGTGCGCCATCAAGTACATGGGTGGTTACGAAATAAACGATCTCGCTAAAAGCGTATACACTGAACGTGAAATTTCTTGGCTAAAAAAGGAACAGAGATTTTGGGCTATCTGCACACGCTTTTCAAACGGTTTGGAATTTTTTAAGAGAAAAACAAAATATTCCCAAAAATTAAATCATAGTACAATACTTCGAATTGAAACAATTGTATAATACAGGCATGAAACACATAACAAGCCCAATATGTTATGTAAAACAAAACAATTATGGGAGGAACTGTCCATGGAAACGATGACACCCAAAGAAAGAATTGACGCAGTTATTAAGCACCAAGCTGTAGACCGCACTCCTTTTACCGTAGTCGATGGCGGAGCATGGATTGCTAAAACAGAGGGCGTGACATATCGGGAGCTATATAGCAGGCCGGACAGCGGGGCTTCATCTGTTGTAGATTATCTCAACAAAATTGACAGTGATATGATCAGCGCAGTTTCTGGAGTTTTCACTGCATGTCTCAACGCATTTGGCTGCCCAATCAGTATTGATAAAATTGGAGGTGCAATCGATACCGGCTCTGTTTTTAAAGATCCAATAAACGAGATTCCGCAACTCAATAGAGAAACAATTCGTGATACCCTTCTTGCTAATGATTTTGTTCAAAAAATGATAAATCAGACACGGCATGTCAAGGCCCTGGTGGGAAATCAAAAATATATATTCGGGGATGTAGCAGGGCCATTCACTATGGCAGCCGTCATGGTCGGAACAAGTGACTTTATCATGCTCATGCTGGAGGAGCCGGAAATTGTGCATGAACTGCTGGATTTTACGGTATGCGTCAGTGCTGAAATGTTCACATTATTGCACGAGAACGGGTGTGATATAGCTTTCCCCGCAGAACCGGTTGGAAGCGGCAGTTTGATCAGCCAAGAAATGTTCGAAGAATGGGTTGTTCCATCATTAAAAAAGCTAAAAGAAAAACTCCCCTTTTATAAGTATTTTTACGCCCATGTTTGCGGCGCATCCGGAAACCGCGTTGCAGCATTACGCGAATGCGGAGTGAACGTATTTTCGGTAGATTATCTTGTGGACTTCGACAAGGCTGTAGAGGCGGCAGGCGAAAAAATGGTTATGATGGGAAATATCAATCCAGCCGGCACGCTCCTTACCGGTACGCCCAGCGAAGTTTACAAAGAGGCATGCGAACGGATAAAAATTGCAAACGGGCATTCTCACATTCTTGCCCCCGGGTGTGATTTGGGTGCAGATACTCCGTTGGAAAATGTCAAAATGCTTTCCAAGGCTTGCAAAGATATGGCCTGAGAATCAAACGTCCATTTGTCAGTAAAAAATATACATCATATAAAATAGAGCGTAAGAATGCGGTGCAAAAATAGTGTAGGGATAGTGTATGCAACTCATACACTATCCCTACACTATTTTACTTCCGTGAAAAAACTCAACCCTTGATTTTACTGGCTTTTTCTGCACGATTCAGAATTTTCTCGTAACCGCCGCTTCCATATTGGATACGGAAAGTCTAGCTATATAGCGAAATTTTGCGCAAAAGTATAGAAATAGTGTACGAGTGTTCCGCACTTTTGTCACTCCAGTAAAAATTTATCAAGTTTTATAGCTTACTTTTTATAATGTAATAATATTACATTATATTGGCTTACCCAAATTCGTCTTGTTCTGTTTCGCTAAGTTTAAAAATAGACCGCTTGTGGTTTTTCTCAGGCGGTTTATTTTTTGCTCATAGCCAAGCTGGCCTTATTATACTGTGCCGAACTGATTCCAAGTAGGACCCCCAAGAAAGTATCAACGGCAGTAATTGTACCTACGACCTGCTCTCCGTAGGGCAGTCCCCAAATGCCAGCCAGTGCGAAGTACAATGTGCCAATAGCCGGAAGAAAATATTGTGCAATCCACTTAAGTACATCATACACTTTATTTGTCATTTTCACAACTATACCTCCTGTCTATTTTCCAAAATTGTAATACGGGTTTCATGATCTCCGATACGTTCGTCTTGCTCATCATTATGCTCCCATAATCGGCGATGGCTTTCCTTTGCAGCTATTTTTTGTTCAGACAGCTCTTTCTTAATCTGATCTAAAATTATGTTCGAGCGAGTGATATTAGAATTGAGCTTTATGACTGGAGCTCCTACGGTTGCAAATAGCCCTACGAGAGCCACAATTACACCTACTACTGTCCATTCCACTGTCTTCACACCTCCGCGACGTATGCTTTAACGTCAGCGAGGCGTTTTTCGACAGCATTTTTTTCGGCAGTCATATCGGCCAGTTTTTTCTCAAGCTCAGACGTGTCGGAATGAGAGGCTTGAGCCATACACCAGGTAATCGCATCGCCCGAAGAAAGAGATACAATCTTACTTCGATCTTCCAGAACAACAGCATATCGCTTCTTATCTCCAGCCTGGATGCGCACCCAATGATACACTCCATCCGTGCCAACATCGCTCTGAATCGGGTAGAACGCCCCTTTCACGAGCCTTCCGTTATTAAAAGTACGGTCGATGGAATTTACGTTTGCCTCGGTGAAGACTTCACAACGTTCGCTTGTGACTTCCAGAAATTCCATATCATTCTCCTCCTTTTTTACATCTCGTTTCCAAGAGTAGCCGCCATCTTTCAGGATCTGGACATCTCCGCCAACCCACAGGGCGTCCCAAATATTCACCTGATTTGGAGTACAGTAGGTACCAGCTCCATTTTGAACCTGATAAGCGATATTCCGCCCCCGACTCGCTTCAATGTGAAGATGTGCGCCAAAACGGTTCGGACGACCGCCACCAAATCCACCTTCATCACCGATTTTCTCGCCCTGATGTACGATTTGCCCAGTTCTTACATCCAGAACATCATCATGCATGAACGTGAGTGTCATATAGTCGACCACACCATTGGCGAATTCGACCGGTTCCAAGGATTCTAAGTACGACTCGTGAGAAGAATCCTTACGGACTCGCACAAACTTGCCCGTAAAAGGAGCGTAAATCGGGTCTTTTCCGGTATCCTTTCCACCGAAGTCCATCGCCTTACTGCCTGCGTGGCTTCCTACATTGGGGCCCTGCGTTACACGAAGAAACTCCATAGGAAATCTAGCGCGTTCCATAGCTTGTCCTCCTTTACAGCCCCAGCTTGTGGAGTTGCTCTTCAATGTAGGTGCGCTTTCCGACTTTAAAAACGATCTGTTCCTCGTACACAGCCGGTGTATCAGGCGTTTCAGGCTGACCCATGACGCTTGTGATCCCGCAGGACAGCTTCAGGACATAACCGTCGAAGTAGTTGACGATCGGATCGAAATGATCGAACTCCTGCTCACCTGTAGGAATCATTTTGCCTTTCTCATCTTCGGCAAGAACGTCTTTGTAGACCGCCATGCCTTCTGTGTTGGTCATGACGATCTCGGCAAGATTGTCTTCGGTCAGAAGCGCATTCAGCTCATCCAGACCGATTGCGTCACTCAGACAATTGACCGTGAGCGTACGGCGGCTTGAGCCATTGTAATATTCTTCGGTTTCCAAAGAAGTGAGATACTCAAACTCTTTTTCGCCGATTTTCACTTTTAGCATGTGAGAACCTCCTTAGAATTATTAGGATGTGCAGGTGATTCTGCGGATGGTAAAACCGCTTGAACATACGGCATCATAGGCATCCAAAACAACCACGACATAAAAATTACCAGAAATGCCCGATGTATCGATTGTCCTCGTGATAGGACCCCACGTAAACGATCCGGGCCCACCAACGTTCGGAGCACGATTCCACCAAGAAGAATAGCTCGTGTAATTGAAATTCGTGGCCAATGAGTCATTTGTTGGAACTATCGAAGACAATGCAATTCCAAAATGTTCGATTCCCCACCATGAGACATTCGTATCCGCGCATGTGACTGTATGCGACCCCTCATAATACATGTTTATGGTTTTCAGATCAGTCACATTAACAGCTTTATTTGTGTGGATATAAATCCGACGAGTACTAGTTCCAGTTGACCCAAGCCAAGGGTCCAAAAAATCAGCACCAACCATAGTATTGGTTCCTGAGTTTCCGCTCAAGACATATTTCTTAGTTGACCAACCGCCAGTGATTTCACGGTTATCGCCCCAATTGAACAAATAGTCCGGCGCATCCTTATAGACCAGACGGCTCGCAGTTCCGTCGTTGTCATAGACCTCTTTGATCTGGGAGCTTGTCGTGCCATTGTTGTCGTACAGTTTCCCGATTTCGCGACTGGTAGACCCATCAAAATCATAGATTGGCATACGATCACTTCCTCACCATGATAATGAAATTGGTATACTGCAACTGGCTCGCGCTATTTTGAACGCTGATGTTACGAATATAGGCACCAGCAATATTCTCCGTTTTAGCCGCGACGGTTCCGGTAAATGTTCCGCCAGCTTTCGGCATGGCAGCGTTCGCCGTGCTTTGAGCCGCATTTGCTTTTGCATGGACCTGGTTCACAGCCGATGGGGTTGCAGCGATACCTTGATCCGCATTTGAGCCGCTCGCGATTGCATCACTCAGCTTCAAATGTCCGTATTTAGTCGCATTACCAGCGCCGTATGTGGTTTCCGTAGAGGCGTGATTTTTCGGAGCTTTTCCATCGACAACTGTTTCGAGCTCGTCAATAGAATGCTGCAAATTTCTTATTCCAACTTTCAACTCTCCACCAGATACAATCGTGACCGGCCCGGCAGCGTTGTCGAAGTCAACAGGGTCCGTGGCGTAGGTTTCTGGCGTAGCGAGCTGGTAGGCAATCTGTACAGGCGTTCCGGCTTCTTTTTGGGCGGCGAGGTAGTTTTTCCACGATTCAAGCGTTTCGTAACTCGTTAAAAAACGAATCTGATTGCTTACGATATAGAATTTGCCTTGTTCTGTCGTGGCTTGTGCGGAAAAATTAAAATTGGAGCATATTGCCGCTGCGGCTGAAATGTTATCGCGTGTGATAAAAAACATTCTACTTGTTTGACTTGACGCTTGCCACGCCTCCGTCTCATCCACCTCGAAATAGCCCGTCTGGTACTCCGTCAAGCACACGTCCAGACCGTTCGTACCGTTGTAGGCGGTGCTTTGATAGTAGACGGTGAGGGGGTGTGCCGAAAGGTAAGTTCTTGCCGTCTCCACCGATGTAACATCTGGATATTCAGATGTTTTGAAGGACAGCCTAATTCTTCTGTTTGAATCTACTGAAATACCTGAATATTTTTTTGAATAGACCTCTTCGATAGCGTAAGCCTTTAAGTAGCTAGATTTAATACTCCCTACAATGCTCGTAGATTCAGGAATAACCGCATCAGATTCGGTAGCAATTTGAATCCATCCATCAATGATATTTGTTTGGATAAACACTTCATCTGAGCTTCCATCCAACACAACCCGCTTATCATAGACGCTCTTAACCCGCGTCCGGCACACGTCCCTCACATCGCCAACCTCATGCAGCGGGAGCGGAATAGGAAGCTGTGTCACGCTGCCTTGATAGGGTTCGTAGGGCATGGCCGTGTTGCCGAGGTTGAGCATTGGGTAGATGGTGGTGTTTACCGTAGTTCCAGTTGGAACATAGATAGTGGCATAGAGAGTATTATCATCGGCTTGCTTAGAAAGCACACCTACAGCAGTAGGAGTTTTTGCGTTGATAATCACATTTCGTTTAAATGTTCCACTGGCTGTTTTTTCGTTGATAATCACTTGTGTTTGCATCGAACCGCCGGAAACGCACACGGTCCGGCCAAGCAGTACACGATCAAGGCCATCCGCAAAGTTATAAGACGAATTGTCCGTAGCTGTACCAGACACAGAAATGCTACCATTAGGATTAGGCGTAAAGGTCACGCCGTAGACTGTTTTTGTTTCCATCGCTTTCGGCAGCAGGTTATTACCACACACCTGCACCGAGTCCACCCCCGTGAGCATCACAGGAGCCTCCGTTGTCCCGCCTTGTGCGTTCTCACCATAGGCAGTGATTGCGGCGATACGGTTCGCGCCCATATATTCGGCAGAGACAGATGAGCCTTTGAGAACAAAATCACCACCGAGAGCAGCATTGTTGAGATTGTCCACCTGAAGCTGAAGATTACCAGCGGCGTCCTCTGAGAGCTGATCTTTCATATGCTCGAACCAGGTTTCAAACTCGGACGTATTCCCATTGATGAGATCAGACCACTCGTTCTTGTTTTTCGCCATGAACGACTTCCACTCATTTGTGTTATCGCTCATGAAAGCTTCCCAGGCATCCGTATTGCTGCTGAGCCACTCAGCCCACTGAGCACCCCACTGAGCAACCAGCTTATCGATATCCATACCCTTAAGAACGCCCGTTACATAAGGACAAGCAGACGTACCGACCGCATTCTCGATATTGGACTGACTAATAGACGGAACGCCCTTACCGATCGTAATATAAGCAAGCGGATGCTGATTGACCAGCTCGCTTTCTATCAGACTCGGTTTGACCGGTTTTGAAGCCGGAGAACCTTTGACGATTTTGATCGTGTTCTTACGAACATCTGAGTCATTGTTGACTTCTAGAACAACCGCATCGATTCGATTCAGAAGCACATCAGAACTTTCAATAGTAAGCGGCATGACCGAGTCGTTCAGAGTCCATGTATGGTTGAACCACGCTCGACCTGTACCGACAGTGATGCCCATGCCGCCGGACGATTTCACATTCAACGCATCTCCAATGGACATGTAGACGCCATCTACAATGATGCCATCAAATATACTGGACATCTCAAGAGCGTTGTACTTTCGATCGCCGTTTATTGAGTTGTAAAAACCATATGTTACACTCATGATGGTTTAACCTCCTATCGGTTATGTTGTAAACACTCCCGTTCCTTTGTTGGCGTAGAATGTTTCAGTTACCAAATCATATAGCCCAATTTCATCCTGCGCATTCTTGCACGGCACAAAGTTACGAACGAGAAAATCATTGTCGTAAATTTTGCAGGAATATATACGCGCTGAACCATGAGACTCAAACGCTCCACCGTTGTTCAGAGCAAATAAGGCAATGCTGTGATTCGACTGGAATGTTATCGCTGAAAAAGTATGCACATGGCCATTGATCGTTATAACATTTTTGTTATAGTCGATGTGGAGCCGATCGGACGGATTCAGAGCAGTGAAACGATAACGAGTGTCTCCATAGGGGTAGACATAATCACAGGAAACTTTGCTTAGATTGTCTCTAGGATCGTAGAAAACACCCTTACACTTTGTAGCATCCGATTCACGTCCATCAAACAACCATTGCGGAGTTGCTAGTGAGAGGTTCGTGAATTGCGCATCCATCACAACACGAGTGTTCTGGTTGTGCTTGAATCCCGTGTCGATGTACTGCGTTCCGCTCGATTGGATAAACTCCAGTCTGAGATACCCTTCAGGGAGAGATGCCGGTTCGATCGTTACGAATGTTGGATACTGGTAGAATCCTGTTTCGCTTTCCGATGTAACAATTTCTGTGATTCGAGCCTTTACCTCATGGCCGTATTCGTCTTCGAGTTGAACGACGTCACCATTAAAGAAGTCAACGCCATATCGGAACATCTGCGTCATTTCGGCTTCTCCCTCAAATGACATCACGTTGACGTTTTCGGAGAGTTTCTCTTTTCCTCTTTGCCGAAGAAGAGAAATATACGCATCCGAAGATATGGTCTCTCCATCTTCTGTTGTTGACGAAATGTCCCTGGCATCGGTGAATATCTCTCTCCGTTTCAAACCAGAAACATTCCCAACAGCAGTATAACGTCGCTCAGTCCCTTCGCCCTCTCCACCAACAAGCGTTACGTTTTTCCATGCCGCTTTCGATTCGATATAGTTTCCAGAAAGAAGATTATCGAATTTCGGAGAAAATATAACGTATGGGTTTTCAGACTGACTGTAGGATCGATCCTTTCCGGAGTACAGCTTGAACACGAATTGTTTGGAATCGTTCAGCGTGATCTTGAAGCCTAGATTCTGCTCTTCGCATATCGTATGGATCACGTCATACAAATTGTCTCCGGTATACTGCGCTTTAATGGAAAGTTCAGTAATGATCGGGTCGGAAGACTCTTCGAACACGAAATTGCTTATTTTTCGATCCGGATTGGAAGGAGCGATAACATTTTCGTTCATAAGAGCCTTGATCCCATTTTGAAGATTTCCGTCCAGAATCTTTAAACCCCAAACGATTCGACGCCCTAGGATTGACTCTAATGACTTTCCGGTGACAACAAGATACGTTCCATCTTCCGCATCAGATTCAATCTCTAGAGTGTCGATGATCATCAGGTGATCAGAATCTCGGTTCTGCAAATAACGATCTATCCGCAATGCTTTCACCGAGCGATCGTCAATTGAAATGCGCAACTCGAAATCGCCATATTCGTTGTATCGATCTGTCCAAATGAAGGAGTTAAAGGTTTCCACGATATCTATTACTTCTAGATTTTCATCCAGAACCCAAATATCCACGCTTATACCCCCTCATAAATAACATTATTTTCGACTGAAAAATGCAGCTTTTCCGCACCAGAATCCGCTGTGTACGCAAGAATGTTGTCGCCCTTCACGAGTTGAATCCAGGACGAGTCTTTTGTCATGCAATTGAGAATGTTGGTGGTCACGCCATCACGAAGCAATCTGATCGACTTTTTACCTTTTACAGTGCAAATTGTAATCTCGTCACCAGCAATAATTACGGACCCTGTGATCTGCTGCAGCTTATCGGTATCCAGTTTGATAAACTCTCTCGTTCTTGTGTTGAAGATCGTCAGGTTCTCAACTGTACCAATTGCTCGGATACGAATCGTCATACCGATCTCGCTTTCGCCAGAGTAGTATACGGTTTGCTCGGTTTCAAACTGAAGATCCGACATGATGAGGAATCGCTCAGTCTCTTCGTTGTTTTGTACCTCGTTCGAAAACGGGAACTCAAACATAGAAACAACACCGCTGAAGACCGTGGAATCCGCTCTAAGAGAGTAGAAATACGGGTCAGGACAGACGATCGATATTTGAGTGTACTCGTTTTCTTCGAAGATAACCGGTTCGTTCGACTCTACGTAGCCCGTAATATAGCAAGACCGATTGTCCGTTTCGAAGGTAAGGGTCAACTCTTTCTTGATTGGGAAAAAACGATAGGTTTTCTGACGGACGGTTTCAATGTCCGGAGCAAACATAAAGCGAAGCGTCATGACAATATTCCGGGTCCCAAGACGGGAGGAATTATGCAATGAGCCATCGCTCGACGTAAGCTCCGTGACATTGATATCCGCTTTTCCCGGACCAATTCCGGTAATGTCGGTAATGGCAATACCGGAATCGTACGGGTTCGTGAGTTCCATCTTCAGACTTTCACCGAGATAGTTTGTAACAGTGACCGACTTGATCATCGTTTACTCACCGTTCCTTTCATCGCCGAGAATTGATTCTTTGTCTGCCGATAGATTTCAACCCTCGACAGGGCTTTCGGCGAATAGTTGTTTTGCGTGAAGTAGTTGTATGTGGCCGCGGAACCATCTTGGAACCCACCATTTTGATTTCCGCTGGTGTGGGCCCTGCTCATGTTGGCGTTGATCGACATTGCCTGCGTGCGGCTAAACATTGCATTTATCTGTCTGGTTCCGGACTGAACATTTGACAAGTCCAGTACAGGACGAATCGTTGGCTGTGCGTCTATGTCACTGTTGATATAGTCCGAAATCTTCGACACCGCCTCCGTGAGTCCAATTCGAGCTTTCGAGCCCATCTCGGCACCAGCACGATATGACTTGTCGGCATAATCACCGATCGCTCCAACGAAGGCAACACCGAAGAAATCGCCGATTTCATACCCCACTTTCGATGGAGAATGCTCGTCGAGTTCCCGTCTTGCAGCGCGAGCAGCCGCAGCGGCCATTTCGGCAGCTTTTGCTTCCGCCAGGAATGTGTTGGCACTGATGCCATTGGCGAATCCAGCTACCATGTCGCGGGCGGCGTCATAGAATTCGGTATTTCGTACAATAATGGATGACAGCACGTCCGTAATAATCTCGCCAAATGCAACAATTGGAAGCCCAGCCTGAGAACGAATCCCCATGACCATATACTTTACCGTCAGTTGACCGAAAGTTTGGAAATTGGGGAGTTTTCCATTCAGAGTTGTAAGGACATTCCCTACCATTACAACAAATACCGAAATTACTCCGCTCTTTCGCGTGTTCACAATAGAGATAATAGAAGAAAGCATTCCAGAAACTGCCTGAGTCAGCGTTCCGATTCCATTTTGAAATTCGAGCGCGAGCCCGGATACACTAACCATCCCGAGATTTCTCAAGCTATTTGCAAAACTGGTAAGTTCCTGCGACACACCTTCTAAAGTGACACCATTCCACTTTCTCATTACATCGGCCAAATCTCCAAGCGGACCAACCAGCGTGTCAAGTGACCACCCGCTCATAAACGAGAAGCTAAATGCATTCACACCATCGGCCAGCTGCTTGAGCGAGCTGTCAATACCTTCGGGTACTTTGACATAGTTCCATTTCCTCACTGGGTCAACCAAATCGCCAAGCGGACCGACAAGTGTCCCAATCGACCATCCTCCTGCAAAAGCGAAACTGAACGCTTTCACGCCGCTTGCCAGACTTGTGAGTCCTGTTTCAAGGTCTTCGGGAATGGCAACGCCCTCCCATTTCCTCACAGCGTCAGACAACTGAGCAATACCGGGAGCCGCTTCCGCAATAGCGCCTGCACCAAATCCGCCGAAAGTAAACGCCTTCACACCGCTCGCCAATGATCCAATCTTATCCCCCAAGTCTTCGGGAACATCAATATTGGACCATTTTGAAATTGAATCAGCCATTGTACCAAGAGGAGCAGCAACCTCAGCAATTGTAGATGCACCCCACCCACCAAAGGTGAATTGCAAGATTCCGCCGGCAAGTTCTCCAAGTTGAGCGCCTAATCCTTCTGGGACTGTCACTCCGGCCCATTTCTTTACAGAATCAGCCAAGACTCCGAGTGGCTCTGCTATTTTAGAAATAGATGCGGCACCAAAACCAGAAAGAGTGTTAAGTAAGCCGCCTAGAGCAACTTCGCCCATGGCTGCCCCCATTGCTGCAAGTCCTCTGCCGATTTCATCCCATTGCATAGAGCCGAATTTCGCAAGCGCATTGGCTAAGTCATCAAGGCCCTGAACCGCAAGCAACAATGTTCCAGCGCCGACGAGCCCAGCTAAACCGGTAAGAGCACCAAGCGCTCCGGTCACGGCACCAACTTCAAGAAGCGCTCCGCCCATTGCAACAAGGCCACGCCCGATTTCCGGCCATTCCATGGCTCCAAATTTTGCGAGGGCGTTGGCCAAAGTATCAAGCGACTGAACACCAATAAGGATAGTTGCAGCGCCTAAAAGGCCAGAAAATCCTGCCAACTTACCTAGCAAACCGAAAACAGTGCTAAGTTCCAAAAGCGACAACAGCATGCCAGACAGACCATTACTGATTTGTTCCCAGGTCATGCCTCCAATTTGCTCTAGAGCATTGGCAATATCACCGAGCGACTGGACGCCGATGAGAATTGTCACCGCACCGGCAATCCCAGAGAATCCAGCCAACTTTCCAAGGAGACCAAAGACGATCGCCAATTCAGAGAGGGCGAGCGCAATTCCGGATAGTCCGAGACTGATTTGATCCCAGGTCATAGAACCGATTTTATGTAAATTCTCAGAAATCTCATCAAGAGCTTGGACGCCAATCAGAACTGCGGTTGCAGCTAACAGACTTTTTGCCCCCGCGAGTTTTCCCAACAAACCAAGCGTCACGCCAAAAGCAGTAAGTGCAGTTCCCATTCCCACAAGGCCACGTCCGATTTGCTCCCAGGAAAGATTTCCGATTTTCTCAAGGTTTTCAGAAATCTCATCGAGAGCGAATGACGCGACCAGAATCCCAGCTGCTCCAAAAAGAGCTTTGCCTCCTCCGACTTTCCCTAAAATTCCAAGTACAGCAGCAAACTCAGCCAAAGCGCCGCCCATTCCAGCCAATCCTCGGTATATGTTTTCCCATTCCATTGCGCCAAACTCTTGAAGTGCATCCGCAAGAATTGTACATGCCGCACTAAGCGTGATAATGGCGATACTGCTTCGAAGGGTTACCGCATTCCCTTTTCCGATAATTCTCATTGCAGCAGACAGCTCAAGGAGGGCACCGCCAACCGCAGCCAATCCTCTTGTCACTTCATCCCAAGAAAGTTTAGCCACTTTCTCCATAGCTGACGCCAAAATATTAACCGCTTCGGCAATCGCAATCATAGCGAGACTCGACTTTATGGTTCCTTTGGCATTAAACACAGACAAGGTCTTTGTCAGCGATTTAAAACCTGCATTCAATGCGGATATCATAAGACGAATCCCGACGAGGGAGTATGCGACCTTTCCCGGCTCAATTTCGGAAACAGTTCTGAGCGCTGAACTAAGCGCCATGACCGCAACTCCAATACCGACAAGAGACACGACATTTATTCCTTGCTGGAAAGAATCAAGAGAATCGTGTACAGACGACAATACATCAGAGAATTGCGCCGCGCCGCTGTCTTTCTTTCCGAAGCTCGACAGAACATCTTTTATCTTGTCAACCAAGCCGCCCAGCTTTTTGACAAACATAAAAATCCCGCCGCCTGCAAGGCCCGCAAACACATCTCCGGCTGATATGTTTTCTGAAATCCATGTCAAAGCGCCGACAACTGCATCTTTTATGTGTCCTGCAACGGTTGAAATTACGCTTCCGACTTTCGAAAACACACTTCCAAGATTGCCAAAAGAATCTCGCACAAATGAGCATGCATCCGATATGCCGTTCAGTGCTTTTGTGATTGTCTCGCTGACAACCGCAAAGCCGTTTCCGTTCTCAATCCCCTCATTCAGCTTGATAAAGAATGCGCCAAGCGATGAGGTGACATCAAGAACCGAGTTCCCAAAGGACGAAACCGCGCCGCCAGTAAGAAAACTCATAACCGGTTTTACAATTGCCGAAATCGCTTTTCCACCAATATCGAAAAGTGAAAATACGCCTTTAAAGGTTGTTTTTAATTTTGTAGCCGCACCTTCGCTGAGCTTCAAATTTTCCGTAAAGTCTCGTAAATCTTTGGTGAATTTCGTAAGTTGCCATCCTTTTAGAGAAGGAAACACCTCTCGAAATGCCTCATTTACGGGTTTAATTACGCTTAAAATGCCATTAAAGGAATTTTCAAGACTCTCTATCAGAGCCAGCCTACCGCCAGATCGATTCCAAGCAGCAAGAACAGTATTTCGAGCGGCCGACTGCCGTTCAATAAATCCTCCTACGACTTCGCTTACACCGGTCCAGAGTTCTTTGGCTTCTTCGAGATTACCGAACACAAGCTCCCAAGTTGTAGCCCAACCAGAGCCAACCGCTTCTTTGAGCGTGTCCATCAATTGGCTGAATGTCTTTACATCCTGCGCCGCCGAAAAGGCCTTCTTGCCGATTTCTGTTGTTTCATCAGCATAATCTTTCAGCGTATCAACCAGCACTTCCGTGGTCATCCACTGATAATTCAAGCTGTCATTGAAGTTTTTAGTCGCATCAATAGTCATGTCCATCGTCGAGCCCTGATTGTTTTTGGTCAGGACACGATACATGCCATCAGCCTGCTTTTCGACTGTCCCGGCTGCCTCCGCCGCTTTAAGCAATTCGTTCTTAAATTCGACAGTTGCCATGTTGGCGTTTTCGATAGACTTCCAGTCAATTAGCTTTACGTGCCCTGCCGACAAAGCCTGCGCAAAGTTATACATAGCCCGGGATGCTTCATTTGTATTCGCACCAGATATTGCAGCCTCATTGCTGATACCTTTGATTGCCAGAACGGCATCTTCAAGTTTGACGCCAGCATTGGTGAATTTTCCAATGTTTTGCGTCATGTCGGCAAACGAGTAAATAGTCTTGTCCGAATACTCGTTTAAGTCCGCTAAGTAGCCATTGACTTCTTCTAAGGAGGCACCGGTGCTTGCCATAATTGTCTGAATCGAACCCATTTTGAGTTCGTATTCATTAAATCCCTGTGATACAGGCTCTATCGTCAGCGAGTGGAGCATTTGCTTACCCGCATTGATTGCAGAGTTTGTAATATTGGCAAGGGCCGTTACTGCCATGACCTCAAAGGCTGAAAATTTTGCTTGGACTGTTTCGACAGCACTGCTCAAACCCGAAAAATTCAGTTTTTTGCTTGCTGCGTCCACATTTTCGAGACCTTTTGTCGCCCCTTCCATATTTAAGCTTTTCTTCAACCTGTCGAGTGTCGATAAACTGGTTTGAACATTGTTTTCGAACTGCTTATTATCAAACCGCATCTCAACGACTTTCTGGTCGATAACGTTGCTCATTGGGCAGTAACCTCCCTCCACGCTTCATTTGCAATTTTGTCAAAAACAGGCTGGATAGCAGGATTGATGTAATCTCTCCCAGCTACCCAGCCGCCAGTTCCCGTTCCGTGTCCGTATTGTAAAATGACAGCAATCGGAACTCCATTTTGAACATTTGAGTTGTAAAAAGAAATCGCAACCGAGCCTTTTCGGTTCTCGATTTTGTAGTGCCACGACCGTGCCGTCAGGCCTGAATCAACAGGTGTTGCAGACGCAAGGGCGGCCACTCCCTCTCGACCATATTTATCGAGATCACCAAGTCGAACAGCCTCTTTAGCCTTTTCTAAAAATCTCGTTAGTTTGGAAAAGTCGCCCTTTTGTCTGAAACTTATCATCTACAAAATCTCCTCACGCAGTTTTTGTAGTGCCTCCGTTCTTAAACCATCCCGGAAAACAGCACGAGCAGAATTCACGCTCGGCAGCTTCTCTTTCAGCTCTCACACGGATATCAAACGGATGTCCGTCCTCATCCAAGCGCATCACCGCGTATGTGTGAACCGGATTGGCCGTCAAACTACGACACAGAATGAATTGTCTAGTGGACGCTAATATCTCATAAGCGTCTCCAACCGTACCGATACTTTTCTCCATGTTTTTCTCCCTTCGCTGAATTATCAGCCTCTTGATCCCAACCGCTTTCTCCGCTCAGCATTAAGAGCTGCATTTCTACGCATGATTTCCCTTCTGCTGTGCTTTTTAGGCGGTTGATTTTTGATGTTGCATACCTTAATAAGTGTCAAAAGTCGATTAAGATGCCATTTCTGATACTCAGGAGGTATGTTTAAAGCAATCATCCAATAATAGATGATTTCGGAAGTCACTTGCTCATTGTTAGGGCCAGTTGCTTTTTCGTTAGAAAAATATGTGGCCGTCATTGGAGCGTTGATGTATGCGTTTACCGCATCAACGTTTTCTTGCGTAAGATTCAGATAAACTTCCGGATTTACATTCTGCGTAATGGTCATACATTTTATATAGTCCAGGGTCTCTTCAAGGGTCTTGTCCTTTTTCGAAAGAAATGGAACACACCATTTTGATTCCCATTTGGCAAGTGAAACAAGAGAGTGCTCCAACTGAAGGGTTTGGCCTTTTCTGTATACGAACTCTTCTTTTTTCTCGTCCCATAGTTCGTCAGAATCTGGTATAATTAGCTGAAGCATAGATACTCTCCCTCTCACTGTTATTTTCTTTATCCATTTGCCTTCGGAGCAATCGCCAGCGGAGGTTCAACTTTGCGATTTGGAAGGACGCCGTTCACAAATGCAGCTGCCTCTTTAGCATTTGTAGCGAGTTCCATATACAGCTTCGAGAAAGCCTCGGTTTCGGTAAATTCGGCAAGAATCTCAGGCGACTTCATAAATCTGCGACCATCGGGACTTTTTACACCATAAGCGTTGCTGATAAAATCCCTGAACACCTTGATGAGTGCAGCCAGATCTTTTGCATTTACCATCCTCCGAATCATTTCGGTATAGCCTCCGCTGGTACCGATTTCCAAATCTATACACTCTGCTTCCGTGAGGTTAAAATAAAAATCCTCACTTCTCTCGGTTCCGTTATAGTCGACGTACTCAATTGTTTTCTTAATCATTTCTGTTTTCCCCTTTCAAAAAAAAAGAAGGGAGCCGCGAGTAAAAACACTCAAACGGCTCCCCCATTCAACTAACTAGATTTATAACTACTTATGCCCCTACGCCAACCAGAGCAACGACCTCATCAGGAAGCGGCAGTCGCGGTTCCGCCTCGTCGCCACCGTACAGGATAGCTTCCAATGCAGTCAACTTTTCAGGAGCAACCTTTGTCGAATCGATGGTCAAGGATGCAGTGGGTTCGAAGCCCTCTACGTTGACCGGGGTTGTACTGACTTCCCACGAGAAGGTGATAGCATCGGGACTGTCATTGATTGAGGTGTACCCTTTCTCGGAGGGAGCTGCCAGACAGCCGTAAATCAAATGCAACTTGTAGCCATGGTCTGCACCTTCGGTGTCATTACCGATCTTGGTGCGATAACACATGCCGAATGTCTCCCGTTTCTGCTGACCAATCATCACGCCGGGAGCAACTTCCGCAGAGCCGTCACAAACAGCGAATTCGTCAGGATATGTATAAGCCTCGATGGTTGCACCGAACTCTTCTACACTCATCAGATTCAGGTATTTAATATTGTCCGCCCAAAGTGGGGATGGCTCCGCGCCAGACGGACTCTCCGTTACAGTAATCAGGCCATTCCACGGTACACCGCCGGAATACGGAACAACGGATTTTCCTACTCCACCAGTTCCGTTGTATCGATACAGAACGCCATGGTCAACACCGGTCTCATAAAGGCGTTTCCCGACTTCGTCCCAAACAAGTTTTGCCATGTAGTTATTCCTCCTTAAAAATAGATAGTAAACGGGCTATGATAAAGGTTGTTTGAGATATAAGGAGACCCCTCTCGGCAGTAGACGAAATGCGTATACACATCTGTCGCCAGCTTCCGATCGGGGTCCATCTCAACAACCACTACATCATAACCCGCCGTATAGGAATATTTTTTGTTGTCAGCGAACCTCGTATCGCCTGCGGACCGCTTATAAATGATGCAGGGATACGAGAGTTTCACCGATTCGGGAGGTTGAAAATATACGTTCTTGCATAAAGCTTGAAACTCTCGCTGCAAGTCAAGGCTGCTGGCCATTGTATACGCCTCCCACGCTTAAAATAAGTCTAGGTCTTTGAACTTCGACGGCTGTTACGTTCCAGAGAACTCCCATGTACTCAACATACCGGATGAAAGCGAAATGATCATAAGCGAACGGATCGGCCACAATGCTGATTTCGTTGTTCACGTTTACATCGTCATTGACATTACCGCTCGTTTGCCACTTGCGGCTATTTCGAACGAGATCGCCGCAATACGTACGCTCCGTTACGGACTGAGTAAAGACGCCGGGCCGTGTTTCAACCGTCTCAACATAACCGACTTTTCCGTAAAACTTAGCCATTTTGATTTCTCCCTGTTGTAACTGATTAACCGCCGACGCCCGTATCAGTTACATCCTCTTCCAGAGCAATGGCCGACATCACGCGAGTGTTTGCACCGGAGCAGCGAGTCTCCAGCAAGCTCTTCTGCTGGTTGAAGTCGATATCGAAATCAGTGAAATGGGTGATTTCGCCGCCCTTGGTCGAACCGAGAGAATAGTCAGCCATGTTGTACATCAGGCCAAGCAGTTTCTTCTTTTTCTGATCTTTGGTAGTACGCACTTTGCCTTCAAACTGCTCGGCGGTGATGATCTCACCGACGTTCAGAGCCGCACGCAGTTCATTGACATTGTCATAGATGCGCCGGCCGTTCAAATCACGTGCCAGGAGCATGACATTCAGAAGATGCGGGGTGCAGTAGAAGTCGGGAGTACCGGAGCCTTTATACTTTTCACGAGCATACAGCAGCGACTGGATAACCGCTTCGGCATACACATAGTTATCGCCGAAATTGGCACCAGTGTTGGTTCCCTGAAGAGATGTTTTCATTCCAGCGATATCAACATCTGCGTGAATTGTGTAGAGTTCGTCATCAAGCCAAATGGGACGAATCTTGTCCTGGGCGATTTTCCCCTCGTCGCCGTCTTCGCGACCGTCGCCAAGCACAATAGCTGTAGCCAGCTCTTCGTTCAGATTCATACGGTCAATGCCGTACAGATACTGAACAACATCAAAGTCCTGAATATCGATGATGTCATCACGATCGATTTTGGACTTCACATAAACCGTCTGAGGGTCGGTCGTTCTGTGAATCAGGCTGAAATTACCGACGTATTTCTTCTCGGAACCTTTCTTATAGCCCTGAGCGCGAAGAGCCTCAATATTACGAATATCGGCCTGACGAGTACGGATACGGGAAATCGGGCTCTTGTGCACTTTGGCCAAGACTTTGCCGATCCACCCCTGATCAGCGGTCAGCAGCTCCGGAGCGCCCGGTCGCACATCCTTATACTCCGGGAACAGAGTCTCGATGCTTTCGATACCATGGGCCAGTGTATCCTTATTGTTTTCGAGATAAATGCCGATAGCATCTTTGAGCGTACCAACGCTACTGGATTTTGCAAGGGCAATGATGCTTGCCTGATCGGAGTGGCTCAGAACATTGGTATCTTCATTGACCTCGGGCTCAAATACATTGTGTTTCATAGTGTCGTTTCCTCCTTCAGAATCGTCTTTCGAATCTTCTTCGTTGTCTGCGTCTTCAACGGCCTTCGCAATCATCGCGTAAACAACGGTTTTCTGTTTTTCAGAAAACGTGTCGAATACGTCTGCGATGGTTTCCTCTTTTTCCTCGCTCTTGTCGGACTCTTCCTTCTTATCAGAAGTGTCCGCAGCATCTTCCGAATGATAGAGCATAATGTTCTCGTCGTATCCAAGAATGATGCCGGTTTCAACGCCATCGCCATGAGCCATGACGGAATCGATAAATGCGCCGGGATTTGCCCCAGCCAGAACCAGACTCACTTCACGAATAGCGCCGTGAATCACATCGCTGCCGGCCTGCTTCAGCTGATTGGCAAAAATAGAAAGAGACCGAACGTCGCCATGACGAACGGCCTCTTTGATATTTTTTGCGTTTTCAGTGTTGTTGAAAGAACAGTAGGCGTAAACGCCTTCGTTTCGGTTCTCCAGCAGCGCATGTCCAAGAACATTATCCGGATCGGAATGGTTGTGGTTCCAAACCAACGGAACAGTTTTACCATCGCAGTGCTTGAATGCATCTTTTCGAATGGTCCGTCCATCCGAACAGAGCAAATCGTTTCTAGTGGCCCAGCCACTAAAATCATATTTCTCCATTTTGATTTTCCTCCTGGCTTTTTATTTGCTCAGTCTTCTCGCCGCCAGGTTCGCTGAGATTCTTATTTCTAAGTTCGTCAGCTCTCGGATCGTCAGACGGTTTCATACCAATGATTTGTCTGAACTCATTCGATGTCATGATTTCGTTCCGAGTGAATTTGTCTGCAATTTCTGCAATATTGTCAACTGGCACCAGACGGAACGGATCTGTAAAGAACATGATCGACTGAGATTGAGACCGAGCTGTCTTTGTAAGAAACTTTCGTTTCATTTCATCAACAATCGCTGAAACGATAGGCTCTATCGTTCTGTTGTTATAGTTCAGCATTGTTTTCTCGTCAGCAGTCCCATCCATAATGCTTTGAGTGATTCCCAACTGGCTGTATAGCATGCTCGTTAGAAATTCAATCTGCTTCATCAGGTTGTTTTCCACTGAACGATTCAACTGTGTAATGCGCTCCGTACCATCGGTATAAGCGATTCCATACTTTGAACCCGACAACTGATTTTCGATATCTTTACGCCTGTTTTCAGCTTGTTGACGCCTTGCTTCAGTCTTGATGACGTATGGCAGTTGAATGATAAGGTCTAACTTACCAGAGCTGCTCTGTTCATCAACGACATCCAACAAATTAAGTTTCCGAATAAGCCGCTGCATTGTAGAATTGGGCTCATTGATAACGGCGTACAAAGGGTTTTCTACAATTGCAACCGTGCTTTTCGGAACCGTAATGTCTTGCTTCTCCCCTGTCCATTCGTTGTACACACGAACTTTGACATGCTGTGGATACCATTCAAGAATTTTACCGACACGCATAGACAGGATGTCATAGCCTCCGGTTTCTTCCGGATTATCGGTCGTTTCTACCGGAACAATAGCGATACAGCCCTCGTCGAGCATCGACATGATTACGTCTTGTCGAAAAGCTCGTGCCGTTTGGTCGAGGTTTGCTTCCAGTGTCAAGCAGTTGTTCAGCTTGGATGAAACGTTTGAAACATATCGCTCGTTTTCATCCAGTCGAACATGTTGAATAGAAATAGCAGCACCGTCTAGGCTAATTCGATTGTAAACAGAAGTAACAATTGAACGCTCATTACCCCGGCTGAAACGAGTACGGTCCGGACGGTAGAAGTATCCGGGTCCGGTATCGTTGTAAGAGTGCGTAGGGTCTCTGTTAAAAAAAGTGTTCCAGGCTCGTTTAAACCTGGAACCCATAGACATGTCCATTTTGAATGTTCACCGCCTTTTAAACAGTTAGTTTAAACTAACCAACGAATGCGATTATTCAAAAGCATCTTTGTTGGCTTTATAGGCAATATAGGCATCCATCATAGCTGCAACAGCGTCGATTTTCTGCTCATATCGCTTCTTTAAAAGTTTCCTGTTTCCATTTGTGTCTTCCAACGTAATGCAGTTCCCCATTGCAAAAGTCATCAAATCCTCGTCAAACAAAAGCATCCGCTCCTCAGAAAGCTTTTTCAGCTCTCCCAAAGGAACGGATTCCGTTTTTGCACCTTGGATTACTTTTTCAATTCCAAAGGGGCCGTTCTCTGATGCCCACCTGTCAACAAACTCCCTTGCATTGTAAGGATCATATCCAAAGCAACGCACGTCGTATCCACAATCTGTGATGTAGTTGTCCAGATCATCGTAGACCTGCATCATGTCCAAGACTGTTCCCTCAAGAACAATCAAGCTGCCTTCTTGCATGAACTGATCATACTTGATTCGCATTGCCGCCGGGAGTTTCATTAGAGTAGACGAGGTGATATAGTTCCTTGTCTTTATTCCAAAAGCACCATTGGATAAAGGGAAAAGGAAGGTAAAGGCACAGAAGTCATCGCCCTGAGAAAGGTCTGCTCCAAGAGAACATGCCATCTGCCAATACGAACGCTTGCGGTGTGGAAGTGTCTCCTCATAGGTAAAGTAATAAGTATAACCTTCCATTGGCAGGCCGAACCTTTTTGCAAGAATATCATTTCGTGCAGCCGGTGCCTTCTCAGCACGCTCCACATCCAATTGATACGTCTCATAGCTAACAGTCTTACCAATGTTAGGCTGTGCTTTTACCCACATCGCCGGATCTGAAACTTCGTCAATTGAATCGAGCTTATACCACCAAATCGATACGTGCGGGTTGATGTAATCTCCTTTGAGAATGTCCATCAACTCCATTTTGATTGTATCGCCGGCACCATTACGAACTGTCCCTTCAGAACTGATCGCAACGATGAGATAGTCGTCGACCTTCGAAGCGCCCTGTTCTATTGCACCAATTACATCCTCTCGAATATCCCCCGAAAGCCATTCGTCGACCGTCGCAACTTTGATTTGCAATCCCTGAAGCTTATCGATTCGCATTGGCCTTATCTCCAACAGCGAACCCGTTAAAAAATTCTCGATACCCTTTTTGGTTGGAGAAAGTTTTACGCGGTTTGCTTTAGAACCAGTCGTATTCTGCAAAGATCCCTCTGTCAAGAATTTGAAGTATGGGCCTCTTGCACGAGTGATTGAGGTACGAATCGGAGACAAAACCTCTTCGGCCTGTTTCATTGTCGGAGCTGTAGTAATCTGGTGCGTTGTGGTTGCGTCCACATTGAGAAAAAAGTTTTGAAGGCAAGAACCGTACATCGATTTCGCTGCGCCACGGGCGACAATTAGGTATTGTTTATTGATCAAACGTTTCTTGACTCTTTTGGTTATGTAGTGACCTCCATAACCATCCCCATAGGGCTCATAAATGCTGCGCTCAACAAAGTAATACCATCCAAAGATCTGCTCGGCCCACAATTTAAATGTGTCGAGAAGATTTAAGTCTGCTCCATCGGTAAGTGTGAGTTCGCTTTCGCAATAATCGATGAAGCCCTCTACTGCCCTGTCGTCATAGTAAACTCCGGGATTTGCAATCAAATCATCAATTCGATTCATCTCCATCGAAATTTCTTTGTTTACCGGAATCTCGCCACGGATTACGGCATCTCGAAACATGCCGTAGTATTTCGGGACGGCCGTGTTTGATAATGCCATATTGTAACCACCTTATGTTGTTCCTCGCATTGAAAAATAGCCCAAAATATGGTATAATGCGTTAAATACAAAAAGACCAACTTTTAAAAGACTGAAGGTGACACATTGATAAACTATCATAAGCTATATGTGCCAAAGAAAAATGTACAGCTCGTCCCCAGCTATTTGCTTTGGTACAAAGAAAACGCTCAGAGCAAAAAGGTTCGCACACCTTATAACTCTTATTACAAGCGCTCTGATTTGAAGAGGCCGACATGAAAGTCGGCTTCTTTTTTGTGTCACGTTTCAGCCTTTTAAAAGTTGGCCTTTTTGTGTTGCCAACGGAGGAAAATTTTTCTTTAATTAAGACTTTAACACTGCAATAGAGGCAACGCTTAAAGCACCTATTCCAGCAAGGAGGGCTGTTGCGTATTTCCGCCCGTCTGCAATAGACTTTTTAGTTACAAGCTCGTTGACTTTTATCTTTTCGTAATACTTTTCCTCGTCCTTTAGATCTTTAATAGTGTTTTTCAGTTTTTCAATTTTCTGGTCATCGTCAGAAGTGTCCGCCCATGGTTGCATCATTGTTTTTAATTTTTTATCAGCACGAGCCTTTGCAAGCTCAGCATTTTGGTACTGAAGGGCGGCCTTGGTCGTCGCTAAGTCCTCTTTGTTCGCCTCTCGCTGTGCCTTACGAGCGGACTTTAATGTCTCATCTGAAACGCCGTCTTCCGAGTAGAATCTTTTAATTTTTTTGATAATGCCTCCACTTTTTGCCTTTCCGGAAGAATTGGAATTGTTTGTCTTGCGTCGAACGCCCCACTTCATGCCGAGGACACCGTAATGAGCCAGATAGTCGGTTTGATTATAAGTCTGCATAGAATTAAGTCCTCCATCGAATTTTTTCTTCACTTATTCTTCGGTTTTGGTGTCATGTAACCAGCCAATTCTTTAATATCGAACTGATTTGTCAATGCTGCTTTTGTTCCGTACAAGACGGCCCCGGTAACCAGCGCTGTCGCAACTTTTTTCCCGCTGGAAGAAAGAACCTCCGAAACAAATTTTTTGCCAGGGGAAATCTCCTCCGCAGTTAAGTCTTTTAGCTGCTTCTCCATCTTAATCCGCTCAATCCGCTTTTTCAGGTCAGCGTCGCTGAGCGTTCTTCTGGATTTGACCGCCTTTTTCATATCAGATTTCTTTGCATTGTCTTCGGATTTTTGCTTAATCTTACCGTTCGACTTTGCAAGCTGTGCTGGCGTTCTCCGCACCCCCCACTTCATACCTAAGACACCGTAATGATAAAGTTCATTCTCCATTTTGAATTTTCACCACCTATTTCGCGTATTAAAAAAGAGGCCGTGTTTCCACAGCCCCTGGTATAAAAATGAATATTGTGTTTTTCCGACGACTGTCGTAGAATGGTAAGCGAAAGGAGAACAACTTATAACCAGATAGGGGGTGAACATAGTGCTCGACATCTCGGAATTGTCGTGTACCGGTAAAGACGGGAGACCTATTTACGGTACGGCGGCCATTCTCCATCGTATCTTCCAAAAAGAAGATGAGAGTAGCCGAATGTAAAAGGCTAGCAAAAGAGCTCGGTTATCTTCGAGAATAACCGCCAACAAAAAGAGGAAGTTGTTTACCCGACAGCTTCCTCTTTCCCTATCTGGTTATAAGTTGTTCTCCGATTGAATCTTTAAAATTCTTTTTTGTGTAAGCCCATATATTTAGCGTCGACATCTATATCAAGCCCGCATGCTTTTAAATCATAGTCGGCAACCATCAGCTCGCTTTTTAATGTGTCAAGAACTTCCCAGTAAGCTAACCGCTTACCCTGATAAAATTCATCGTCCTTGTTTTGATCAAATTCTTTCAACGCATCATCGGCATTGCTTAGCAACCGCTCTACAATATGATTAAAAATATCGTTATTCATTATAATCTTCACCTCTGTTCCTAAGTTCCTCTAATCGGTTATAAATGGATTGTTGAAAATCTTTATTTTCTTTTTTCCAATGATTAACCATACCAATGCGTTCATTCTTCGAATAAGTAGCCCATTCATCACAATACTTTTCTGGCGCATTTATTTTTGCCTCATGTTCTGCTATCCGTTTCTCTAAACTTCGAATTCCTTTTCTCAATGCAGATGAGGGCTGATTTTTAAGCCCTTTCTCCCCACCGTTTGATTCCGCTTTAAGTATAACACGTTTACCGGCCTTTGCAACCTTCGGAGAATGACCGAGTTGCTCCGGCGTTCGTCGGACACCCCATTTCATTCCCTTCACGCCATAGTGAAAAAGTTCATCCGTGCGAGCACGAGCATATTTCCACATCCAAATCCCTCCTAAGCTGTCCCTGAATCAACCGCTACATTCAATCGCCATTCCAGTTCATTGATTTGGCGGTTCATCGCATCAAGAACAGAAGAGCTAAGTGGTGGATCAAACACAAGCTTCACTTTGAGATATATGTATGTTTTTACAAATTCCAATCGTTTGTCATCTTGAATGAAATCCGTCCATAAATCCGTCTCGTCTTTTATAAAGAAACCGTCCTGCGGGCCTACTCCGAGTTGCGTTAGACTAGAAAAGGCAGAATTGATATGCACAATAATGTCAGTATCGAAATGGTCATAGACCTCTGTCGGACCAAGAAGCTTTTTTATTGTATTGAGTATGCTTATCATCTTTGTCACCCTTTCGGCCTAACTGCAACATATCGTTTACTGCAAAATCCTTCTACGCCTGCTTCAGTACATACTTTGTAAAAATCCTCGTTTGACGCACCCTCGTCGATCATCAGTTCTGAAAGGGCATCAACCGTACCGATAACCTTGCCATCTGAATCCGGCTCTTCTCGAATGCTCAGGGAAAGGCAGTCAGTAACAATTCCAATGGTAACTGTGTTCACCTAAAATTCCTCCTCTTAGTGCCTCCATGGGCATGTGTCGTTTGGTCTACGCTCAATTGGATTCTTTATTAAAAGATTCTCGTCCCCATAGTGAATCGCTTTATGAGTATTGTCAGTCGTGCAAATCAAATATTCTGGGTCAAGAAGCATTTTGCTTCTGTACAAAATGTCTTCCTTGGTAATAGGGTTCATATGGTGAACCAAGATGCGGCCACCTATTTGCCTATCGTCTACACCGAGGTCACAACCATTGTCTCGAATGATTACAACATCTCTAATTGTCCGCCACTCATCCGTTTTGTAGAACTCCTGATTTAGATATCGGTCAAAGCCAAAAGTATCCTCTCCAACCTTTCCACACAAACGTAAATATTGATAGCGCTCTTCGAAAGAAAGAAGCTGTGACAATTCCGAATATGTTTTAAACTTCATCGCTTTCGCCACTCCCGCTGTACCTTCGGAAAGCGCTCATCGCTTCTTTGTAAAGCTCTTCGATTCGCTCTGTAGATTGCAAGGATTTGGTTTTTGCCTCAATCAAATCTTTTTGCTTTTCGAGAATCTGTTCCTCTAAGTGAGCTTTCGTGGATGCCAGTTTTAAAAAATGTGTAGTTTCTTGAGAAGAAGCAGTTCCTTCTATCAAGCGCTTCTCGACCAAATCAATGGCCAAAGATATCAGCTGGTTTTGTCTGGCCTCCGGCGTCAAAGCTGGGCGAATACGTTTTGTTGTTGACGAATTACTTTCCGCATGTATTTTTTTCACCTGTTACTGCCCCCTCTCTGATAGATTTTGTAATGATTTACTGTACTTTTGTTATGCTTTTATACAGCATTTAAGCGAACTCATAAGGCCGCCGGAATCTCTGTTTCACTGAAAGGAGAAAATCTGGAGGTAAAAAAAAGAAAGCGTGAAAGTGTCCGTCGAAGCGAATAAGCCTTATGAGCTCGATTAAATGCTGTGAAAAATGGAGAGGCTTTGTTATAGCCTCCCCAATATTTTACACGTGATAATAGAACCAAACCCAAGGCCTGTTAATATACCGATAAAGTATAGCGCTCGGACCTCTCTAAGTTGCATTCTGTCTCACCTCTATAACAGAGTGTGGGATACACGCGTAAAAGCTTTTTCGAAAAAGTTCCTCCGGGGAATTTTTGAGGAGGGCCGCGATGACGGAGGGGGGGTGCGTTTTTAGCGTCCCCCCCCTATACCTCTAAGGCTCATCACCGCGACCACAAATAAACTACTGTTTCACTTTTTTATAAATGTTTTGAAAATCATACTTAATGATTTCGTCAATCGCACGCTCAATCTCTTGTGCATTTTCCTCATCTGAAAGCTGTTCAGATGTCTTTGCGATTCTTCCTAAGTAAGCACACGAATGATAACCTTTTTCCTCATCGAACATGAACCACGAAGTGAACTCATCAAAAGGATTGTACGGATTGTCAAACGTTGTAAGCATACATTTACTTGCCATAATACTTGGTTCACTCCTTTCAGTTCAAGTATTTTGACACTGTGGATGCTGATACGCCAAGAGCTTCTGCGATCTCAGCAGTCGTGTAACCAGATGCATTCATAGATGAAATTTTATTGACCTTTGCAGAGCTAAGCGTTGTTGTTGCTCTAGGTGTTGCACGTTGTCTGAGCTTATCGGTATCTACATTGTTGATGATTTGTGTAAGCCGGTTCTCGCTGATAGCGCCGGCCTGTATGGCCTCCCATTCACGATCTGTTATCAGGATGGGTTCACGTTTAGCGCCCACCGAATTTCGTGCGGCCGTGAGGGCCTGCTGGTTCGCTTTTTTAATCTCCCCCTTGGTCATGTCCGGATTCTCCTGCTTTTTAGCTTTTACAGCAGCATTAGCAAGAATCTGAGCCTGACGTTCACGAGGTGCATTCTTTAAAGCAACATTCAGCTTGGCCTCCAGGGAGTCTACCTCTGCCTGATACGTTCTCTTAGCCGAAGCAGAGTACGCAATCTTGCCGGTATTCATCATCTCTCTGCGTGCACGGTTGGCTAGAGATTTCATGTTGTTGGCATAATCAGCATATGCTTCTTCCTGTGGAGTACCGGAGGAAAGCGTTCTGGCATCTTTGGTTTCAGCCATCTTTGTGCTGGCCTGAGTACGAACCTTAACTTTGCCATTCTTATCAGTGTATTCTTCATAAACTTCTTTGTAGCGCTGCTCACCTGTCTCTTTATTGATAATCGGACTTCCTTTTCGCTTAAGAACAGAGGTTTCAGATTTAGCACGAGAGATCAATGTCGCAGCACCTTCATGGTAACGACCATTCTCATCAACTGTTCCCTGATACTTTTTCTTAAGAGCAGAAATCCCGTTATCCTGTTCGCTTTGTTTGTAATCGAGCTTGTGTTTTTCAGCATCGATAACTACCATACTGTGGCGGACAGCACGAGCAAGCTCATCCTGAGTAGCACCTTTCAAAGTCATGTCGGTAATGAGGTTTGAAATCTTTCCCATTTCAGTTTGCGTGTTTTTCATGGGCTTAAAGGTTCCCTCTTTTTTACCGCCATATTCAAGCTTTGGGTCAAAGCCTTCCAACCCCTTTAGTGGCGGTGTTGATGTAACCTTAACCTTTCCACCGGTGGGTATGACCATAACGGTGTCGCCGTCGAAATCAGCTCCTGATAGACGCTCTGCAACTTTACTGTTAATACCAATCGCATCAAGAGCATTGTCCAACATTCTTTTAGCTGTTGGCTGCTTATTGTTTACTGTTAAAATCGGTATTTCGAAAGTTCCGCCATGTGGATAGCGGATAAGAGCGACTTTTTCACCGTTTTTGTAATTTGGTGCGTACACCTCATCGTCCTTCATATCTGTAACAGGCAAGATAACCTGATACTTTTGACGCGGTAATGCTGCTGCCTGTAAATGGACGGCTGCGGAGTCACAATCATCAGCGAAAGACTTGAGAAGGGCCTTTTTTACAGTCGGGTTTGTTAAAGAACATATTTCATCAAACTCCGCAAACTTGTCTTTGGTCGCTAAGTCGAGCTGCTTATTGATGAGTGTCATACTTTGCTTGGAGAGAAATTGTGACGGAAGATGGTCGCTCCATTCACCCCAGTCCCCCTCTTCAGCGCGCTTATTGATTAAAGAAAGCGACTGTTTCTTTCCTGTTACCGGATCGGTGTACTTACCATTCGGATCGTCGTAATAGCTTTGACCTCCATGCTCTTTAATGAGTGAGCCAAACGGATTTTCGGGATCATTGGTAATTTTCTTCAGAACGTCTCCTGTCGGAGTTCCTTGTTTTTTGTTCGTATTGAACACGACATCCACACCATCAGGCAAATCGTCAGAATATACGGCCATCCCTTTAAGATACCGATTTCCGTCAACGAGAATTCGAACTTGTGCATAATGAGATTCTCCAAGAGAAAGATCCTCAACGCCTCTGCGAATTTCGATAACGCCGTCTTTCTCGATTCCCCCGTCTTCCGCATAACGGATTTTCAGCCGACTGGAATCCATGCTTTCAGGATATACGAAACTTTTTCTGAAAGATTCGCCATCATCATAAGAAATATAATCTTTCACAGAATGAATATTGTCGTAGTCGTATATTTCCTTATGCTCCGTACCCGGAGGACAAACCACCTGAAGAGTTGTATGTTTTCCAGGATTCGTGGCCTGCTGGATTCTCCCGCCGTATACTGGATATCCTTCTGCTTCGAGGATCGCCAAAGCTTCTTTTAGCTTCTCTTTTGAAATTCCAAGTTCACGTTCAACACCCGTGCCAACATCGATCATCCCTTTTTCCGCTATCTGCTCTTTCAGAAATTCCGCAGTCTTCTTCGCTTGATTCATCCGAGCTTCAGAACGTTCGTTCAGCAATGAGCGAACAGAAGAATCATTGGCAAAACCCATCTCCCTCGCAATTTCATTCAGGCTTAGACCGTCTTCCCGAAGAGACTTTGCCCGGGCAACATCTAATGCACGTCGTTCGTCCTTTGCCAAGGATTTCTGCGCACGATATTGAGTCGTAGACATTCCCATTGCTTTGGCAATTTCGGTTTCGGTAAGTCCTTGGTTTTTCAGCTCTTCAATACGGCTTAAAAAATCTCCGCTGCGCTGATAGGGATTATCGCCAGAACCCCAAGGATAGCGACCCGAATGTCTTGGTGTGCCGTAATGCATCAAATTATCTTCAGCAATAGAATTCATGGCTTAGCTCTCCCGTTCTTTAATTTTCTTGATGATTTTGTCAGAAACGATAATCTTATTCATAATTGCCGAAATATCATCCGCAGTCGGATTGTGACACAGAATATCATCACTTTGATAGATGCGAAGCTCTGTTTCAATATCAGTCGGCTTCACACGATATTCCAAACAAAAAAGAGCAGCGTATATTTCAAGCTGCTCAATATGGGCCGGAATCGCACCCGACTTATAGTCATGAATTCTAAGCATGTCTTTTCGAAACGAAATGGCATCCGCAGTCCCAAAACAATTTTCCGAATAGAATAGTGGTTGCTCGGGAGTCATCCGAAAGCCAATTGCATCGTTTACATACATGTTGAGTGTTTTTTGTGATTTGGGTAATTTCTGTCCCAGTCGAATGCATTGCGCAGCGAACGCATGCAGCTCTGTTCCTCTCTGTGCCGCCAGAAAATTCAAATATGAGTCAGCCATTTTTTCTTCACTGTAATTGAGCCAATGATATTTACTCGGCCCAAGAAAAGCATGCAGCCCTTCAAGTTCGAAATGCCGATTGAAGTTCACTTAACACTTCCTCCTTATTCTCAGGATAAACAAATCTTGAGAATGACATGTTGTCCATCAGATCTACGTAATATTCCTGATTGGGTTGTTTTGCAGCATTCGCAGATTTTTTGCATTCTAAGGACGCCCACTTATCTTGATACAAGACCAACAGATCAGGAAGCCCTTGTATTTGATCCATTTTAAAGACCATGCAGCCAGGGAACATATTTTTTAAACGCTGAATCAGACCATCTTGAAATCCACTTTCGAGCCTAGAACTCCTAGCCATCTTGGGCCTCCTTTCACTTCATTAAAATGCAAAAGAGAGTGTCCATTCAAAAATGGCCATTTTATCCTCTCTCTTCATAACAGTCAATGTTTTTTTCGCGAAGCTGTAAAACAGAAAAAGAAAAGACAGAGAAGCTCGAAAGCAACTCTGTCTTTGTGTAATTTAAAATTATCTCGCCTCTAAAGATATTGGTTCCAGTTCGAAAATCCCCGTGTCATCGTCAAACTCTAGAACTTTTGCGACGACATGCACATTACTTCCAATGTCTACGAAATCAGGCAAGAATAAATCGCTGATTCCCAAGTCACGAGTTCCAACATCTTCAAACTTAAAGTTTGGCCCTGGGTTTTGGGTATTTTCATCTACGTAGTCGCCAGCAGACAAAAGCAAATCATACCGGGTATCATAATCATCGTGATTTGTTATATAGGTTATACAACCATCAAATTCAATCGTACTATACGAATATTTTTTCGCAAATTTTTCAATTGACTCATCATACATACTAGATGCCGCTAAAATTGCAGCGAACTCTTCATTCGTGTCAGCCGTTATATTTGTATTTTTAGGCTCCGAAATACTTTCGCTCGAAGCTGACACGCTCGCAACTGAACTGCTACTCGCCACTTCAGCGCTAGACGAATCTGGAATTGTCTCGCTCTCCGAAGCCGATGCGCTCTGAGAGCTTGAAATCTCTGAACTAACTACCGATGTGCTAGAGCCACTTGCTCCATCCCCGCAAGACGCAAGACCTAACACTAAGGCCAGAGAAATAAGTGTTGAAAATACGATACGTTTCATTCTTTATCCTCCTAAATATAATAAATTTCACGCGGTCTTTAAATAAATATTTCCGTCCTCTGCCATATAGTATTCTGCCTTCCTCGTCTGAGCACTTAACGCCGCATGCAAAGTCTGCCGCATTGGAATTTCTTCCCCGTTGTTCAGACGATCAAGCAATCCACCGACCTCCTTCTCTATTTCTGATGTGTCAATCTTCTTAAGGAGATTGCCTTTGTAATCTCGGACAAATGCGTCAAGAACACTGAAGCTGCTTAGCATACGTTTCTCACATTTATCGATATACGAGGATACGTCAGCTTCGACATATTTTATGTAACTTGAATCGGCATTCTGAGAGTAATACAATTCCAATAAATTGCTGAATACATACAGCTGCATCGAAAGCTCTAGACTTTCTTTAATTTGAAACGCCTTATTAACAGTAGATATTAACTCTGAATTATCCTTGGTTTTTGCCGCCGAATCAAGATCGTTCATATAGAATTCGATATCTTTCATAGCGACTTTCTTGGCCTTTTGAATACTGGCTATTGTCGCCGTCCTTTGCGCTTCATGTGACATGATCGAATTATAGTTTTGATAAGCGTATTTAACAAAGCTTATTTCGGCCATCAACTCTGCTTTTTTGTCTCCGTACAGAAACTCCAAAATTTTGTCCAAATTCATTCTCATCATCTTAAGCTCGCTATGAATCTGGGTAAGAAAATATTGTCCGGAAGCAATCGACATTGCAGTAAAGCAGCTGAGAAGCAAAGCTTGGTCGGAAACACCATGCAAAGAAGCATGTGCAACGATTTTTCCGTTCTCGCCCATAATAGGAGTACCGAGGCCACCGCTACGATAGGACATTAAACTGTTCATTCCTGATAAGCCCTCTGGAAGTTTTAATACATAGGCGTGAGCCATAGTTTCGCTTGCAAGCATTGCCGGCATTTGAGAAAACAATGCGCTAACCTTCCCTTTTTGGGCTGGCGTAAGCTCCAGTTTTGTAAGACCGGATTTTGCGTCCAAGTCAAAATTTCTATCACACGGTGCCAGTTCAAAATTCAAGTCTTTCTCTAACGTCCGAAAAAGTTCCATCTGCTCCGACATAGCCTTTCTACCTCCAGACAAAATAAAAAGTGCGCCCCAATAAGAGACGCACTGAAAAAGCGCATTCTCCCATTGTTGCCACACAATCTTATCCTTCACTACGGGTATAAGTAAAGAGAGAAAACACTTTTTGCCAAGTATTTTCCCGCAGTAAAGAATTCTATAAAATTGTGTGGCATCTATAATATACCATACCTTTTGCAAAAATGGAAGATTTTGCTGTTGTTCGTTTACGCCCTTTATAACACTGTTCACGATACAAACCTGGCTCTACGGTTCGTATAGTCATACAGCATTTTTGTCGCATCCCTAAAATGAACGGCTATAACCAGGTGCCCATGAGGTTCATAACGAATAACGTCCTTAGAAAGCTTAGGATATGTTTTCTTAAAATCGGTGTATATGTCGGTCCACTTTATTTCTCGTCTCAATCGTCTCAATTCCTCCTCAAAAAATCATTCTGCCCACTTGCCCACTTTTTTTCGCTTATTTATATATAATATTGAATTTTTCTATCATGTAATAAGGGTAAAAAAAGTGGGCAAAGTGGGCAATAAACGTAGTTAGACCTTCTATCGACTTTCTATAAGCGTAGTTAGACGTAGTGTGTGGTCAAGTTTGGGTTTTGAAAGTGGGCAAAAGCCCACTTTTTTTGGGCAAAAGCGCAAGTAAAAGCCTTTACACCCCTTATTTTTTCCTGTCAAAAATGTAAAAAGCCCAGAAAAAGTGGGCAGAAGCCCGGATTTGAAACATGAAAGTGGGCAGAAAAATGATGAATTTTTAGGCAAAAATAAAGAGCCGAACAGCATGTCCAGCTCCTGAAATCATCAAAATCCACTTACTTTTTCTTCGTATGACGCACCCAAGCCTTACACCAGGTCTCTTTACAATTCGGATAATCTGTCCAACCACAAGCGTTACAGATCAAATCCTCTCGCCCGAGGTCCGGAATATCCTCTTCATAGTCTTTCAGAACCACTTTCCAAGTTCCGTCTTTCTGCTTAACCGGGCAGGCCATATGACTTTTGACATGTATCACCTTATCCGAACTGGCACCATGCAACGATTTCATCTTATCGCCTCCTCTGCAAAATATAGTACCATGAAAAACGAAAAAGTAAAAGGCCTTGTTCGGACCTTTTACTTTGCTGGAACTGAGTGTCCGTTTAGGAAATCAAAATATTGTACCGCTCGATCAGATCCCTAAGTAACGCCTCGTCCGTATTCGCTTTGATATGAAATTCAATCTTGCCTTTACTGTTTCTAACAGTTTCGACAATAGCTCGAATTCCTTCCGCGTATAACAGTCTCAGGCATAAACCTAGTTGCTTATCGGATACGGCCAGAAAATATTCCATAAACCAAACACCTCCTTCCATAATAGGGGATGCGTTTTACGCGCCTACGTTGTCGTCCGTATCAACCCCATACCCATTCAGTTGCGGCATCTCTTTGCATGTCCAGATCGCGCACAGGATGTTCCAGACAAAGGCTCGATCGTGGCGCTCGTCATCGTCCCCTCGTTTATATTTAAGGTAATGACGGATGGCGCTGTCGATGTAGCAGTGAACAGGAATCCCTTTCTGCCAATTATTCTCACCATATTTCTGAGCTCCCTGCTCAAAGTGAATGGAAACCTCAAGCAGCATGGTGTAGACGCTGTTGTCGAATTCCGTCGAAAATTGCAGGACGGCTTCCAGCAAATACTTCGGGTCACCAGAATCCTCAAATTGATTAACACAAAATAATATGTCGTCACGCAGCATATTATAAATAGGAAGCAGAGGAAGCAAATCGCATCGTCCTTTCCCTTCCTGAATATCACGTACTGCGCCTGTCTGAAACGTTCTACGATTTCCCGAATCCAAAATCGCACTCATAATTTACACCTCTCTAACCTCATCCGCATAATCAAATGCGCTTCCGAAATATCGCACTTGAGAGATCGGAACGAATGATTTTCGGCCGTTCTTCTCGAACCAGAAAACGTTGATGTTCTCCCGGTAGTGTCCGTAGCCCTTTACGCCCGAAATGATTTTTTCACGTCCATCCGCAAAAATAATCAGTAATAATATCGTACTATCCATCTTTACACCCCTTCTGCAAACTGCGCATAATCTGAATCGGAATTACAAATATTTTGTAGACGGGTTGTCTTTTGTTCCCGAAGATAATATTTACATAGAGGATATTGCATCACGATCCAATCGACTTTTGAAATTATTGCCACAACATTATCTTCATCTTCCGGACAGTATGTACATGAATCAATCTCCTTTATGATGCCCAGATACTCTCTCATCCTCGAACAGACCACTCGATGAATGCAGCTTGTACAAGCCGTCTCTTTCACTCCTTCAGCCATATAAATCTCTTTTCTCCTTTTCCCAATATGCGCCGCCGAGATTCTTTTCGAAATTCACGGCATGACAAATATCCCTCGTGTGTTTACACAAAGGGTAGGAGCAGTGCTCACAAGCTCTCCGGTCACAAAAATAAAGAACCGCATCGGGTTCGATCGGTTCCACGGTTGGTTCTTCTGGAATATCGTTTTTACGGAAAGGGACCATATATTTCATTCCTCAGCTTCCCCCTCTTCTTCCAAAGACCAAGGATATACATTTACAGTCAGCATACCTTCGGGCATTAAGGTGATGCTTACCCATCGGTCATGTTTTTCCATAGCCTCGTCAACGATCTCGTGAATTTTATCCCAAGTGGTAATGAGTCTACGCATCTGATCCATAAATATCACTCCTCCATAGTCACTTGATCGAACATCTCTTCATGCCGCCAACCGTTATTAAACGGCCGGACCGTATTCGTCAGGATATCTTTGCAGAGAGCCATAAAGTTTTTTACCTGTGCCTCCGTGAGTTTCCTATCATGACCGCACTGGATCGCCTGTAACGTATCACAGCCAGAACAAGATCCATAATCAACATACGTCATGAGATGATCATGCTCGCTTGGCTGATACGTATCGAATGGGATTACATAGAGAAGCGTACCCTGGTAATCGCCGTTATCGATCTCTGTGATTCGTTTCAGATTCAGCAGATAATCATGATTGATGCCTGTATTGAAGATTTTTTCAAAAGAAAGTTTCACCAAATCCACATAGTCGCATTCGTTGAACGTTTCGCCCTCCTCCAAGGCTGCACGAAGGAGATCTCGATTTTTGTCCCATTGCTCTTTGATGATTTTTAACATGATTTATTACTCCTTATTTCTCGACTCTTTTTTTCGCCTCTTCCACAAGCTCATCACAGATCGGAATTCTAGAAAGATCCGGACCCGTAATAAGCTCTGAATATGGCAGCGTCTCGATCCAGTCACAGAAACCCCACTTTCCAGAAGCAAAATCCTTATTGCAGAATTCGTGCTCTTTCGGAGTTATATGCAAGCACCACTCATCCAAGCGATGGTTCTGTCGAGACTTATAAATATTCGCCAAAACCTCGTAATTGAGCATAACCGTCCGTTTCTGGTTGTAAGAGCTCGGGAGAAGCTGGATTATCTGCCACCAGTATTTTTTGTCTTTGCTATCGAGGTATTGAGCACGATACTCATTCAGCATATCAATGGTGCTGTTTAGAATATAATTTCCACCATCCATCAGATGCTCATGGCTGAAATCATCTCGCTCAAATCTCTTCGCCGCGATCTTATGCATTGTCGAGCAAGAGTTTGCAACTGTGCCCACTTTGTATGTATCGAATTCCTTCCACCAATAGAGTGGAGCCGTAATATCCACATACACGGTAATCATCCGCATGAATTTTCGATGGTCTGTCCCGGCGTTCCGCAGTTGCTTCATAAGATCGAGGTCGTTTGGACCGATTTCCGGATCGCCCTCTCCAAATCTGTAACTATCCCATGCCGCAGTAGAATTGAAGCTATCACTCTTCTCCCAAGAATTCATCGGATTTCGCATCCCACGGATCGCATGCTCCCAGCCCACGACCTCGGTGTGTTCGAATTTAATCATAGTTCGAATCCTCCTCATACAAAATGCAGATAGAGTGATCGCCATATCTAGCCTGTTGATATCTAAACTCTAAAATATCAATATCCTGATGAGCTTTAATCCACTCATTAAAATATACATCGGCAGATTTAGAGCCGTTAGATCCCGACGTACCGAAAAAATTTTTGCATTTAATCATGATTTTCTCCTTTCAAATATCCACAAGCTAGGGCTGAACTCAATTGCTTACCCAAGCTCTTATACAAATCAGAAGACAGAGACATACCGTCTATCCTAATCTCTGCTGCTTTACTCGGCTCCGGCGACGGTAAACATCCAAGAGCCTCCATTCGCTTATGATCGCATGAATCTACGTTCGGACACTTCTTGCAAGCCTCAGAAAGTTTAGAGAGACCCATTATTTTTCTCCTCTCAGTGCTTGTTCCGGACCGTCTCCAGGACATCCTTTCTTCGCCCATTCCAAGATTTTTATAATATTATTGATGTCATCTTCTTCGTAAATAAGGAACATTTTATATTCTGATGCATCAGTGCTGTCGCCATCGTAATAGAAAAATTCAGATTCGCATTCTCCAAAATCGAACCCATCACATTCGACTGGCCGAGGCATAACAACGCACGTTCCGTCAAACATCCAACGAGCATTTCCACTATCGTCCGTATATTCCCAACCATGGTCAACCTTTATCTCGGGCTCTTCCAATGTGGTGCAAGGTGTCCACGGAGCAAATATAGTCCCACTGGGCATACGAATGAATGTTTCATAATCAACAATTCGCATTTTCTTCTCCTTTCTGTCTCTTCAAATACTCACTCAATCTTCTGCAACGGTTTCGATATTTGCATCGAATGACCGTATCGCTGCATGTGAGGAGTTCGATCTTTTTCCCATCAGGATCGGTGCCAAAAAAAAAGATTGCATTCTGGCCTCTCCACGTCTGCTTCAAAGTCCTGACATTCTTGACAGTAAGGCTCAACTTCCAGTCGTATCATTGTTCTTTCTCCTTTAGAATTTCAAACAGTTCATTAATCTGCCAAAGAAGCATTGATTCATCGTAGACAATACCTACGATCGAGGCTCCCTTTTTGGATATCCGAATATAAAGTTCGTCCGAACCGTCGTATTGACCGAATAGAACTGTATATCCTTCCTCGGTGATATTCTCCAGTAATTCACATAGTTCTCGCATTTTTCTCTCATTTCTCAAATACATTTGCCAAAGCTTGTATCAGACGTAACGATTCATATCGCCCAACATGCGGAGGATAACACACATAAATCTTGTTTTCGTCCGCTATCTTCTTGATGAGTTCTTTTTGAAAAGGTAAGAGTTCGATACCAATTCTTTTTAGAAATTCATCGAGTTTCTCGTCTTTTGTCATTACTTTTCTCCTTTCCTATATCCAGCGTTATAAATCGCCTTAGCCATTTTATTGAAGTCGACAATAACCCTATGGGTACTACTAAAGAGTAAATATGAATTCACTCCTGGGAACGGGGTTTCCGGAGATACGCTTTCGCATCTGACCGCATCAGAATCGATCAAAAGATCCCGAATTTTTTTCATCTCTTCAGAGTCAAATATTAGACGTTCCATAATTCTCTCCTTTCATGGCGCATCAGCCGTCATTCTGTCAATTTCTTGAGCCATACCTTTCAAAATTTGAACCATACAGAATTCGAAAAGGGGCATGTTGGATGTCTTTAAGTCTTCGAATCCGATTCTCCGTTCAAGTTTGTACCATTGATGATCGAACCGTTTTTCCAAGCGAACCATAATTGAGTTTGTCATGTTTTCATATCTCCAAATGACTTCAAAATGTCTATTGGCAAGATCCTTCAATGTCCGTTCGAACATTTCTTTTTCTCCTTTCTCATATCCTCGATTTTCAGCAAACGATGCAGATACACATTCTCTTCATCGCAGAATTTGAGATCTTTAGGATCTACATATCCAATCCCTTCTGGAAACTCAACGATCGCACGAACGAAACTGATCACTCCTCCAGGAGCACCACCGATCATCGGACTCGGCTCTACTGGCCTGGAATAATGCTCCCAGCAGTGAAAATATCCCATTTTTCCATTGACCACACAGAGCCGACGCTCTTGTTTAACCGTAATATCAGAAAATGCCATCGTTTCTTTCTCCTTTCAATTGCTCCAAGCATACGACACGATGATCAGACAAGTCACCAAAATGATAACTACAATTACCATCATTTTCCACCGTTCCCCTCAACAAACCAATTCCGAAATTCCTCCATACATTCCGGACAAAGATCTTTTGGATTATGACTGTAATATTTCATCCGGCTATCAATGTTCAAAAACATGAATCCATTCGGTTTTTCCTCACTGGAACATACATTGTACAACTCGTACGTAACGCCGCAGCGATCGCATTTTTTGATCATTGACATAGTTCTTCTCCTTTCATCTTTTGAGTCGCCAAATATGTTTCGTAAAGCATTTTTATGATTGCCTGCATCTCGTTGAATTCCATACTTGGATCTTTCTTAGTTATGAAATTCTTAATGAGCGCAGAATCCTGTTCCAATATCATTTCTTTTTCTCCTTTCAAAAAGCAAAAAGCTCCGAACTGCTTTTACACAATTCGGAGCCTTATTTTTGATTTAGTCTTCTACAATTTCAAACTTTTCGGGTGGATATAAATAATCATCTCCGCTATCGTCAACCAAACGGTACCATCCTCTTTCCACGCTAAGAACCGTGTAAACCTTATCATGTGTAAGAACCAAAAAATCTGTTTTTCCTTTCCAACGCACCTTCATATATTAGTCCTCCCATTTTTTGATTTTGAATTTATGTTTACCAACTGATTGCTCTTGAAACCAGTGCACTTCAGCATCTCTCTGTTCCCCATAATAATCAAGAGTTCCAATCCCTTTACAATGTTGCCAATTACTTGATTTACCACCTATTTGCTCTGCAAGCCCGTCAGCAACTTCAGGGGCTAACGGTTTACTTCCACCCCTACCAGCAAAAACTTGTGCGTTTCTAATTCTGGTTCCTTCTTCAAAATGAAAATATTCTCCAGAAGCAGGGTCCAAGACATCATAATTCAGGCTTTTAGCTCCGAGACTTTTACCTATTTGAATATCTTCAATTTTACCACTTCCAGAAGATTTATCAAGCGGATATGGCGGTCCATTCCTAATGCCCCACTTTTGACCTTTAATACCATGATGAGCAAGCGTGTTATATCCAAGTCTTCCGCGAATCTCCCAGAGAATATCTTCGACCGTTTTTCTGGTATACGGAGCAAGTTGCATGTGTGCTGAATGCGCTTCGTACCAGGAAAATATCTCGCTCAAATCTCCCTTTTGCCAGCTGAACGACCACCAATCACAGATCATTTCGATAATATAATTGTATGGCATTTCTACGAGGACTTTTTCTTCGTCCTCTTCATCGTTGATTAGCACCCAATGTTGCCAATGGTGTGGATTTCGATGAATATGAAGCAACCAGGCTCGGTTAAACGCTTCCATAACAGCATGCGAACGATTGTTTCCATAAAAATAAGCATCGTAGGCATCATACTCATCCGGATTTGTTTTTGAATGGTCGTGCTCAAAATTGATCTGCCAACTACTATCTGGTTTGTCTTCGAACAATTGTGGAAGATTGGTAGAGAGCCACTCATATCCTTTTCTTACATTCTCTTTGTGCCGCTGTAAATATAAATCATATTGCGCGCTCATTTAAATTTTCACCTCATTCGACTTTATAACCCGTACTTGCCCTCGCCAAAATGATTCCCGATACAGTTTTTTCTTCGAGTCCTTTGGAGATATCATCATCAAAGTTACCCATTGATTGGATACAAACTCCACGATGCCCTGTGTCGGAAAGCATGCGCGTCCCCAATTTGTACACGCCTCGTTGCGAGCGAAATATGTACGGGTCACTTCCACTCTATCGCCTACCTTCATCGTCGTTCCTCCACATGATTACAAAGGCCACCACGATAATTGCAGATATCGCAAAAGCCGAACACAAGATGATCGCCTTGAATCCGGCAGCAATTATTTCGAGCATTTTCTACACTCCTTAATGATTTGTTCTTGCTGATAAATCATGGCTTTTAACGCAATAACCAGTGCCTCGTTACTGATTTCCGGATGAAGACTGTGGTGATAGCAGAAATCCTCAAACTCCTGAATCGCCTCTTCCAACGTCATTTCTCTTTTGCCTCCCAATTGACAGGTTTGTGAGAATGCAAATTTTCCGGCTCATTCAAGCATTCAAAACAAGGCTCTTCGTTTTCTGCATTCTTTTCATGCTTGCATTTCTTGCAATACTCATGAAAATAAACCTCTTTGTAAGCGTCGTCCATTAGAACTCATTCCTTTCAAAGAATAAATATGGTATAATAAAAGAAATTTCAAATATTTTCAGGCGGTGATAATGTGGATTTAACCCAAGAGCAGTATGATATCCTTATAAGCTGGATGGAAAGATATCTTGTACCAACTCATAACATCACCTCTAAAGTGGACACATCTGATATTAGAAAAGCGTTTATGGATTCTTATATACACGGCTTTTACTTAGATAATGACACTATCAATAAGGCAATGCTTGAGTTAGGATATCATGCTTCAAACTTCAAAAACGACCCATATCTTCATTTTAACGTTTCTTACCAATCCCCAGCTCTTCGAGAATATCGTAGATTGGTTTCAAATCAGTCAACCTTTGGGATGTATGAATAACCATTCCCAGCCCATTTTCGTCAACAATAAAGGGATATCCGAGCGCCCTTAAAATATGAAAAACCGTAGATTTACCTGAGCATTCGGGGCCAACCATCATAATCCATTTGTCTGTTCGAATTGCGTACATAAGTTTTCTAACTTCTTCTTTGCCCAAAAGCTGTGTAAGAAATTCTTTCACTTTTTTGGGCATTTTTTTATATGTGCATTCCCAGTTAACTTTCTGTCTGCTCATGATTTTCTCCTTTCAAAATATCCATTATGCTGCCTTTTTCTTATTCGGTGAGGACCATTTGGTAAATCGCATTTCGTTGAAATTCTTCTTGGCCTTCAGGGCCCTGGCGATTCCCAAGTCGATTCCGGATCTGCTCTTCAGATGATAGTAGTACAAATCAGTAAAAGGCGTATTTAGTCTGTCAATTCTCCCCGCTGCCTGTTGCATAACCTTGTAAGAATAGTTCTCAGAATAAAACGCAATCGTATCGGTCTGGATGCAGTTCCACCCCTCGCATCCGGCATTGTACTGAACAAGATACACCCAACTGTCGCCTGTCGGAACCGGTTGATGCTTGTGTCCGTTCCATTCAGCTACTTCGACACCTTCTGTCCGTCCAAACATCGTTTTCAAAATATCCAGTTCATAGTCAAAGTTATAGAATACGATCATTTTGGGGTGGTCTTCAAAGAGTTCCAAAAGCGCAATTTGCCTTGATATATCAGAATTAACAATTCTCCGCCAGACATAACAAAGGCCGCTCGCATTGGTTATAGGCTCGTTCTTAAACGGGTCCCAACGCAGGCGGCCGACATCTTTATACGCTTCAGTATCGTATTTTACGTAAATATCCTCGTGATGAGATATTGTTTTTCGTTTGAAATCCATATCCACAAGGATACTTTCTCGTAAGCGGATCAGCCTTCCAACGTTTAAGTACCGGTCCACCTTTGGATATTTACCGTTCACCCATGTATAGATGATATGCTTCTCTTTAAACTCTGTTCGATTGCGATAGAAGCCGTTTGCAACAAATACCGGAATATAGTCCTCCCAAGTGTCTCCCGGGGTGGCGGAGAGCAGTATCCACTCGTTCTTCTTTGCGATTTTCAGGAATGATTTAACCCAAGCACCGCTCCCTACGACACGCTGTTCGTCAAATATAAAGAATGCATCTGTAATGTCCTTATACTTCGAAATATTGTTCCAAGAGTCAATCACGACTTTGTTCGGATACAAATTGACATCAGGATTGGTGGAGAGAAGGAAGGGAGAAAGCTCTCCCTCCCATTCCAACGTATCCCGCTTCTTCGCAGTGGTTATAATATAGAGATCCTTTGGAGGATCACCCATTGGAAAATAAGTGCCACCTAAGAGGCTCTCTTCTTCTCCATCCTGCCGAAGATAATAGTAGGACAGTGCTGTCAGAGATTTACCGCTGCCAACTCCACCACGGAGTATGCAGCCGTTTTTCATCCGTCTTACCGCATCCAACTGGTAGTCGTACAAATGTATACCAGCCATGATTACATACTTTTTCCCCTTTCAAAAACTCATGTCAGTTTTTCTAATCCGTGAAAAATTCGGCGCATGGTCCAAATTTGAGAGAAATACATTGGTGTATACCAATAGTTCTCGTCCGTATCGTTCTCTGTCATCGGTTCTGTCAAAGAATTCCCAACTTTGATACAAGCGGCTACACCAAGAAGCGAAAGCTGAATATAGCACATCATTGCCGCAGTGTAATCGATATCCTGCGCATAGACAAGCACATAATTCTGAAAATTCAAATTCTCCTTTACGAGCTGCTTCCTTGCTTCATTCACACCAGCAATCAATGTCGCTCCCGCTCCGCAGCATGGGTCATTTATTGTAATATAACCTTTCTCCTGAACTTTTGCCGCTACGTCATTCATAGAAATCCCAGCCATACATTGGCAAACGCTATACGGCGTGAATTCTTGACATTTATGCTTGTTTCCAAGGCCAAGCCCCATGAATATATGCCCAAGAAAATCCTGTTCGGGATTACGCTCCAATGCCATAACCGTATGAGCAGCCAGCTCCGGAAAAAGCTTTTGCTCTCTTCCATTGTATTTTTTGATGGTCCGAAGGTACAATTTTTCTCGCTCATCATAATGAGCCTTGTCAACCGGATTGGATAATGCGCAGGCAAACATCGAAACAAAATCCTGCCAAACCTCGTATGGAGATACTCTATATGTAAGCTGGTTAAACGCCTTTAGGAATTCTTTTTCGATGTCATCGCTTCTAATGAACTCCGGAGTTTTTTCTTTCTTCTTCATATGAGATGCAGGCACTGGAGCTTTTGCCTTCTCCGGATGTGGTGATTGCTTTACTTCCGGCTTTTTAGGCTGTACCGGCGATTTTGTTGGTTTTTTCTTTTTGCTCTGTTTTGTTTTCTTTTTCCAAAATAGCACGATTTTCTCCTTTCAAAAGAAAAAAGGGCGTCAGTTAAACCTAACCAACGCCCTTGGAAATATCAAAATTCATCGTCCGCATACTTTTCAGCGAACTCGTCTTCCTCGATGGTGACATACATTGTTTTTAGATATGCTTTAATACCTGTTTTACCGTTCACTTCCCAGTGACTCGGACTGATGATGAGATCCACATTTTTGATGTCTGCGTAATCCAGCGAATCAATCGCCTCCTCGTCAAGCTGCGTCTTTGCACGTCGGGTAATCATAAAAACCTTTGGCGGAATGTTGTCGAACCGAACCGCGACCTGAATATAGTAACGAGGTTCGTCATCCTCGTCACGTGGTTTTGAAATTTTCACATTCCAGCCATCTTCAGCAAGTTGTTGTGCTTTTTCTGGATCGTCAATCAAAACGCAGAAATTGCGATTACCCGCTCGGTTATAGGTAGTCTCACGTCCTGCAAAGTTCCGAAACCGGATTCGTGCGTTTTCAATTATCAAATTGTCTACTTTCTGATATGCCATTTTTTATAACCTCTTTTCAAAATTATCGTACATCGTACGGTGTTCTATCGTTCCATGGTTCGCTCGGTTCCTGCCAGGGAGGGTTATCCGATACATATGGATCGTCTGATACAAACCACTCGAAATCGCCATACTGGCTGATTGTCTTGACTGCTTCAGTGACCATATTATCGTAATAGGATAAATCAATGCTTTCCTCTTTGCCAAGTTCTCGAACCATCTCGGACTCCAGCCAGCGATAGCCCTTTGAACCGGTGGCAGCCGCATACCCTTTTTCTCCGGTCTTTTTGTTCTCGGTCTCACGCATAAGAAGACCACCACCGCAGCCCGGTTTGATTGGGCAGAATTGGCCGACCTTGCCTATGAAAATATAATTGTGTCCTTTGGCTATTTCGGAACCGAGCTTCTCGACAATATCATCATAATCGAGCGGATACTCTCCGTTATCATCGGGCCACTTCTTACGAACTTTCTCAAGCTCGGCTTCATCCTCAGACACATCCGGCAAATTCTCATTCATATCCAAATATAAGGCTGAAGTGACCGATTTGGTTTCGCACATATCCTTGAACTCGATGGGTTCTTTGCTGAAGAGTTTCTTAAATACATATGGAACCTGGAACTGCGTACCCGTCGCTGTCCATTCTCCAGCATGCTTTCCATCTTTGAACTTTGCCACATATACGGCATCATTCACGAGACAGAACTTTTCAAAGTTCGCTTCAGTCTCAAACAGATATCCGTATTCTTTGCCGAAGCGAATAACAAAGTCCATAATCTCTGGCGTGGCGTCCGGAATTTTAATCGAGTCTGTCTTGATATGCGCAACGCAAAAGCCCCGTTTCTCAACTTCACTCTTAAGCAAAGTCATAAACAGGGCTCCACGTTTTGCTACAATATTATCTTTGTTTCTGGGATCTCGGAACGGATTCTCAAAATTCGCCGCCGTAAGGCCGTAAACCGAATTGATAACGATTTTCAGAGCCTGCGCCAGATCCTCCGCTGTGAACCATGCCGTGCCGTTTTCCAGTTGGTCTATGTACTCCACCAAAGCTCCATCCAGCATGGTACGGGCCTTGGCATAGTCATGGTGCTTGATTGCGACACGGGCCTCCTTAATTTCTTCAAATCGCTTGGTATAAAGGACGCCAAATAGCACCTCGGCAATAGCGCTGCTTGGGTGCTGTGACGCGATGTCCCCATCCCAAGCATTTCCGTACATTCCGGGACGAGAAAATACACGCCCACCCTCTCCGATTTCGTCTCCCATAAATGTGGACTTTCCATTCTCATACTTATAACCGGGAAAGAATGGAAGAATGGAGTAACCTTTCGGAAGAAGCGCCCCCTCCTTATAGGTTTCGTAAGTAGGCAGGCCATGCTCGTCGAAAATTCGGAAAATATAATCCTCACCGAATTTCTTACGGTATGCACGATACTCCGTCTCCGGAACCGGCTGAGACAAGTCGCGATAATTGAATTGATCCTGTGGTTTTCGGTTATTCCCAAATATAATCTTGGCAGAAAGCGAGTTGGTCGTGTCGTTGACGCATCCGTTTGCTAATTTTGCCAGGATCTGTCGTGCGGCGAAGTCCCCTCTCCTTTCATTGAAAACAGCCTCGGTTGCAATGACATCGTTGTCGCAGTATTCGGCTACTTTTGGCCAAAGGTCTTCGGGAACCGGTTGATCCCATGGAAGGCCAAGTTCTTGATGATGAAGTCCCAACTCGATCTCCCATTTTTTCAAAGATTGCTTTTTCGAACAGAAATCATAGACGTCCGTATAAGAGACGTTATACGCTTCGCCAAAGAAGCAATTTGCGCTTCCACCAATAATTTTCTGAGACAAATTGAATAGCTGCTCGTTATCATATCCGATAAGCCGTGCGTAAAGAATATGATTATCATATCGGCGACAGTTGAAACCGACAAGCCGAAAGTGCATCAGCTGCTCAATATCTGCTGGGCTTGGGTTAATCATGCGAACAACGGATTTTTCCACTCCCTCCACTTTCCAGTTGACAAGGAAAAGGTTGGGAAACACCTCAACGTCATAGAACACCAGTTTTTCGCTATCGTTCTGAACATTTTCAGACGGCTCTTCTGATTTGAAATGCATCTTATTGACGAGCTTGATGCAATAATCCGCCTGATGAGTGGAACTCGCTGCAAAGGCCAATATCGAATTTCGCATATCGGTGACATCATAGTGCAGCCCACTCGCATATGCATCTTCCAGAATTTTGTAAATAAAATCCACACTTGGTTTTGTAGCGTCATGTATTTCCTTGTTCAGGTTTCGCTTTATCTGAGTTCTTAGACTTTTTTCGCTTTTCACCCCTTCAAAATTTACCATCTTATTTTCTCCTTTCAGTGGTAAACCAGAACTGATTTGTGCAATTGATAGATTGTTGCATTTGGACAGCTTTCTTCTCAAAGAGCTTTTTCCAGTAAAGACTTTTACTTCAATATGGTCGTCATAGACTCTACTGAGCTTTGAAGTGTCGCCAGTATAAATATAATGCAGATGAATCCCAGCTCCGCTCTTACTGAGCTCTGCATATGTCGGCGGCCACTTACTTGCTTCCTCAAGATTTTTCTCAAACGACTTTTCTCCATTTTTTCCGGGAATATCAAAATCGATAACAATATGATTTTCCGGAATTTTTACATAATGGATTTTGGACGTGTCCAACTCAGAAAGTTTTGTCGTTACCTCATCCCATTTTTTCGATGGAGTTTCTTTTGACGTTGCATACTGAGCAGGACAGTCAGCACAAACCTGGTCGAAGAGAGATTCTGTGCTGTCAAACCGAATTTTAGGGTTGGTGTCTTCCTCCTTTGCGCTCACGGTTTTATCTTCAAATTTTTCCGTACGAAATCCGCTGTAATAGCTTCTGAGCCGGGTCCCATCATCAAGATTAAACCGTTCTTTGTACTCCTTGAAATAGTTTTTAAGCTCCTCTTTAAATACTCTTTGAGAAAATGGATACGCAACCTTTGCATCATCGCAGTAGGTTTTGTACATCTCCCATGCAGACTTTAAAGTCGTTCCATCCTCTTTTTTAAAAATATGATAAGAGTCCACTACAAAGTTATAGAAATCGTTGGACGCCCCGAGCATGGTAATGGGAATGTAATCGTCGTATCTGCCGGGTTCACTTAAATATACTTCCTGACAATGGTGTGCGATTGGTCCGAGCTCAAATCCAACTTGCTTTACCGCATGTCTGTACTCTTTTGGACTGAGTTTTTCCCCTGAAGGAGAAACATCGATCAAACGCCGAATCAAGCCCGATTTCGCATCTGTGATTTTTACAGGCTTATTCGTTCCCATGAACAGGAAACATTTGAAGCTGTTTGAATATGTGGATTTAAACTTCTCATTCACTGTCATTCGCTCATGAGAGACCAGACTGTTCAGACGGGTGTTGTCCTCAATCTTGGACAAATCCCCATCGTGTTGGATTGCTACAAGCGGATTGTCCTTGAAAGCCTCCAGCGCAAATGCGTTGCTAGATGACCCTAATGCTTTTGCATCAAACACCGAATAATAACCTTCGAACAACTGCTGTATGATATTTAAAACCGTAGATTTACCCGTTCCAGCCGCTCCGTAAAGCACCATGAACTTCTGAAGCTTTTTTGATTCTCCAGATATAATCGAGCCGATTGCCCATTCGATTTTTCGGCGTTCCTCTTCCTCATAGAGTGTACTCATCAACTTGTCATATGCAGGCGTTTCCCCAGCCTCCAGAGGATACCCCAAACGTTTGCTGGCATAATCCTTTTTATTGGTAGGGGTATTCGAAAATATCAATTTTTCGTCAAGCATGTGGAAAGAGTCCCGCATCTGCTTCTGGCAATACTTGTGCCAAGAATCAATCATGCCGGACTCTGAATCCCACATATGAAGCACTTTGACGTTCGAATCAAAACGGTTTCTGTTCTCTTCCGCATATCGGTCAAGCTCCCGATCGATCAGCTGCAAAGCATCCTGTTCGTCCGTAGACCACAAACCACGTTCCTCTATCCAGATAGCATAAAAATCGCCCCCGCGAATCATAAGGTCGGAGCTCTTTTTGATGATAAACTTGGGATAAATCTCTATCAGGCCGTTTTTCTTACTGCGGGTCGAGATCATCAGAAAGTCGATCATTGCATTGAGATTCCCCTTCCTCTTGTTTCAGTTTCTTTATTTCCTCATCGAGTTCCTTGATTTTCTTTTCCATGAGACTACGATTGATTTCTGAAATAACCAGATACCCAACTGTCAGCCAGGCAAAACGCTTAAAATTCCGATTACGCCTTGCCTGGTTTTTGAGCACTCTTTTAACACCTCTCAATGTCAGTTCGGAAGAGCGCATGCTTCTGAAAATATAGGAAACCATCTCATCCATTTCACTTCTCTCCTTTCTTGCCATTCAGAAAACTGTCAATTGTCTCGAACTTCCAGTCTTTTCCGTTATTAAACGAAAATATAAATTCATCGCCGTTTGCTTCTCGAACTCGAATCGAGTTCCGTCCGTTTGGAAACCATGCCGCAATATTTTCTCCGACATAAGTCGGAAAGTATTGACGGAAAGCTTTATAGACTTCTGCGTGACTCATCTTGCCCTCCTAAAGTTTTCTTGCAGATGCCAGCACATCTGATACCAGATTTCGACGCTTCTCATATCGAGGCCTCGACGATTTATAGTGAACAGGCCTCCTTCACCGTTTCGTTTATAATCTCGGTTGAGAAACCGTTGAAGCACCTCGTCAACATAACGGCTGTCAAATTTGGAGTCGCTCATGTTCCCCAGCCCGAGATTGTCGATCATATCCCAAAACCATTGCCCCGTACGATTCCCAATATCGGGATCATCCATTATCTGCTCTTCACAACGCATCGAAAGGGCAATCATCATCTCAAGGACACTGCACGGACGATCATCCAAACCAGATGCAATCATCGGCTCAGAATAGTCATTTTCGTATCCAAACCGATATCTAAGGTCTATCCCATCCTCTGCCCGATTTCCGTCCATCGGCAAAGTATAAGTAAACTCCACCTCATGTAAATGAGTTAACAGTTTACGATAGGAAAGACGCTTAGAATATCGTTCGTTAGACACGAGCTGACGCATCCATGCAAAATAGGATTGATTTAGCTCATGAAATGTCATTGTTCCTCCGTATCCAAAGATCGGACGTGTGATGCAACGTCCTTATAATTTCTGTGGTCGAGAAGAATTTCATAGTCGCACTTCATCACGTCATTTCTAACGAAGACCGAGTCATCTTCGTACTCTCCAAAATGAGTCAGGGAGTCAAGGCCTACGATTTCATCAGCATTTTCCATTACCTCGTCATCGTCATCTGCAAGGATTCCATCGGCATAGTAACTCAAACTGATTTTTTCATATTCCTCGACTCCGCCAAATTCATCCGGAGAAATAACATAAGGCGCAGGCTTGTCTTCTTCTTTCCCGACATCTGAATAATCCACACGATTGTACCGCCGAAGCATAGACGAATACTCAGCCAAATCCGGCTTTGTTTTTATTCCTACTTCGGCGATTTTAATTTCCTGCTTTTCGGAAAAGTCCTCTTTAGGCGTAAGAACAACTTTGTCGTCCTGTAAAATATCCTCATATTTTTTCTTAGTAAAATACCACGCCAAAGAAGCCCCAAGAGCCGCTCCCAGCACAAACATAGAGTAATCTATGGTTTTAGTCGTCATCTTCCATCACCTCATATTCATCGTTGCTTTTTATGGTCATCACCGTGAGTGCCAGCCCTCCGAAAAGCAATGACGCGCTCACTAAAATTCCACCGATGATGTGCCTTTTTCGCTTTGTGTCGAGGATATAATCCAAAACTGAAATGAAGTTCTCCATCCCATCCATCTTCAGATTTTCCCTCCAGACAGCACGGCAAGACCGCTGACAAAGCAAATTCCGGCCATGGCAGCAAGTGTGTACGACATGAAAGTCAATTTACCGTTCATTATCAATTCACTCCTTCAGTCATCCAGTGTATCGAGAATTGGACCATCCACATTGAAGTCAAGCAGGATAGAACGCTCATATCCATTCACAAAATCCCTGGCCGTCTCGCGATTGGCGTTGTAGATACCAAATGAAACATACCCATCACAATCGCTTTTTTCCGGCTCATGTCGCCACCCAACTACCTGGCCGGCGCGAGTCGGTTCGAATCCGAGCATCTTATATACATCATTCAGGAACAGATAGCCGCGTTTCACCAGAAGATCGTTCGCATAATTTTGCTGAGCCCGCAGGAACATCAGATTGTACTCGGAGTCTTTCTCCCAGTTCGGGTTATACTCATCGAAAAATTTTGCGTAGTCGCTGATTCCGTCGATTCCTACGACGTCCACTTTGTTTTTTACAGTTTTTTCTTTTCCTGTTTTTTCGTCAACAACTGTCTCTTCGAACTTCTTTGCCTTGATGGCATATCTGAGTTCACGGTCAACCTGCTCGCCAAAACGCTCAACGACATTTCCGCGATACTCTTTGAAGCACTTATCGAGCGTCGCATACGCTGCGGTCAGAGCTACGTTACGCTTACGCAGAATATTGTTTGACGCCAAAATACTTGTAATAGATGCAACGCCGAGCAGAACCGATGGGGCATAAAGCTTCGCAAGCTCGAAGCTCGTTTTGGCGTAGATGATAACCAAATCCTTCTTTCCGTCTTCCTTGGAGTAGTCTTCTTCCGACTGAGTTTCGAGACATTTGTGAACAGCGTCCACGTCAATCTTTGTATCGGTCATGATTTCACTTACTTTTGTCGTAGCGCGGCAGGCCAGCACAGCGCTCACAACAGTGCCAACAACCCCGGCCACCACTAGGATTTCCGGACTGTGCTTTTTCAGGGTGAATCCAACTTTATAAAATGCTTTTGTTGCTTTGTTCATGATTTCTGTTTTGTTCATAAGTACATCAATCTCCTTTTTAATTCAACGGCAAAGCCTTTGGCAGCTTCAGCAAATATCCATCGCGCACACGTATTGCGGAAGCGCTTCGGATATCTGTCCAGCCGTATTTATTATCTGTGTAGTTTCCAGTGACTCCAACAAGTTCGTACAAATCAGCTACGGACGCCATCCCATAAGTGGAAATCAATTCGTCCATTCGGGACAGAACGTCTTCTGCCTCGTCCCTTTTGTCTAAAACGATATCGTCGTAATCGTATCCAACTCGTGTTCTCGTACGGCCATAATCGTTACGCTCGTTTCCACGGTCATAATAACTTCGATACGAAACTTTAGATGCAGGTGCTCCTTTATTAGATTTTCCACTGACGCCGAGAAGAGCTCTTACCGCATCCAAAATAATATCCTTAACCGCCGGAACAACAATATCTTCAAAAATATAAGATTTTACATCTTCCACATCCTCAGGAACGAAAATGCTCGTAATTTTCTGGATACTGTTTTTCTTTTTAGACTTTACCGGTCCGGATACAATTTTCTCGACTTTTTTCTCTGGTGGGAGGGCCCTTTGCTGTTCTTTAGCCTTATTGGAATTGCCTTTGTATTCCTCCACTACATAGCCTCCTTTTTACTGGACAATCACTTTGCCCGGTAATGTAATTTTCAAATTGGTTGGTTTGTTATTTGCTTTTTTGAATCGATATGCAAGATTGCTTTTTGCCTTCTTTTCTGACACCGCATAGGTCGAAGCCTTCCAACGGCGTGTTACACAGGTGTCAAATTCCATGACCGGACCATCGTATACGTATCTGTTCATAAGCTTCTCCCTTCCAGCAGAAAATGAAAAAGGGAAAGCACCCTGTTAAAGGCACTTTCCCTCATCGGAACACTCTTTTTTCTTATTCGGAAATATCCTCGGAATCCTCATCTTTGACATCGGATTCGTTGAATTCCACGTCGGCGATCTCCTGCTTCTCTTCTTTTTTGGCTTTGAGTTTTGCCAGCAACGGTTTTCCGATGTACTTATAGGCCACTACGCCTGCCAGTACAGCCAAACCAATGCCAGCGGCTACCTTAAAGCCTTTCCCAGAACTCGCATTTACGATCTCCTCAGTAGTTTCCATAACCTCTTCGTTCGTCAAGATTTCGTTGTTTTCCATTGTAAATTTCTCCTTTCAAATTATGAAAATATAGAGTTGCTCTCCATTAAATACCATGCTTTTTTCGCGCACTATTTTGCATATGTATAGTCGTACTTCGGCGCAATCTGGTAGTCAATTACCAAACACGGTGTACCGTCTTCTGCCAGTTGAGAACTAAATCGTAAATCTACAAGTCCATTGTCGACATGCCAACCCAACTCGTCTCCCAGCTTTGTTTCGGGGAGTGCGATTTCGTAATAGAAATCGTTCAAAGAAACATACCCTTCATCCAGCATTCGACGGCTAAGGTCGTTCGCTGCTCTCTTCAGCTTTTCAATATCGGATTTGAAATATCGACCAGATATCACATCATAGCAAAGAGTGTTTCCCTTTTCTGTAATAATGACTTCCTGGTTTGTAACCGGTGATTTATTGATTCGTTCTTTGGCAACCGCGTCTTGTACTGCCTGTTCTTTTTTCTCGCCGATGGTCTCGATTACTTTCTCTCGGTATCCCTTTAGCGCAGACTCAGAAAGCTTGTAAGCAGTTGCTAGAGCTGCATTTCGTCTAACGTTGACTGAACTGGCACCGATCAGGCACGTCATCGACAGTGCCCCTGTTACTGCCGCTGGAACATAGCAACGCCAAGTGGCTTTGATTGTTTCGACAGGAGTGAGTGCCTCGTCTGAACTTTCTGTCTGACTCTTTACCTCCTCAGCCTCTTGAATAAGCAGAAGCGCTTTGGGCGTTGCTCTGACAGCCAGAATAGTCGTAGCAACCATCCCGGCAATTCCAATACCAGTCATTATTTCCGGACTGTGCTTTTGTAGTGCCATTCCCATACTTCGAGCTATGGCTTTTAAATTCGGTTTCATCAAAAAACTCCTTTCGGTCGATTATGAAATCATTGATAAAATATCCGCTGCTGTATCCGCAGCATTGGTAAACATCTCACGAGCAGACGTTTCAGGGGATATATGTGCAAAATATGTCATTTCCGCCATGAATACTTCCACCGTACTAACAATTGGAACTTCCGGATTACTGCGTACTCTATCCAGAATCTCGCTTACCGCCCAACGAGAATAACTTCGCTCCGCAAATTGTTCAGGAGGCCAGTTTATACTTGGCTCAAATAAACATTCCTCCAGATAATCGCAGATAGATTGGACTTCTACATCATTCATCACATCACTCCACAAAAACAAAAGAGCCCTTGTTAGGACTCTTCTTCGTCGGTTTTGGCCAGCGCCTCATTCACTTTTTCCTCGATTTTCTCTTCCATCTTTTGCTCGTTCACCCAATCGGTTACAAGTGACATACCTGCACCGATAACGGTAGCGGCAAGACCCAGAACTTTAATCAATGTATTTTTTGTCATAGCGCATCCGCCTCCTTTCATAACACAGAATGTAAAATATGCGAATTGAGCATTATGTCAGATAATCCGCTGTTGGAGCAAATATCGCAGATACAATATAGCACTCCAGCCCATCATCATATTTGACATACCGATTGTCGAAATCAATCCAGAAAATTCCGTCTTCCAGCAAATCTTGCCCCCAGCCAATGCCTTCGCCACAAACCACCTTCTCGATTCCTAAGAATTCATAGAATTCATTTAGAGACACATAACCTCGCAACGTAAAATTCCGATTCAGATGATATTGCGCATTCAAGACAGACGCCATCGTGGACTGAAAATACCGGTCTGATATCTCATCATAGAAAAGGCATTCTTCGCAGCCGTCATCGTGACTCGCATCATAAATGGCGCACCCATCTGCTGAAATATATGTCTCTTTAGCGACCTCTGCTTTGATTTTCGAATCTGCGTCATCCCCAAACACAGTGTTTGCGGCGCCTCGATATCGGGAATATGATTCATTCAGCATCGCATAAGCTGCTGTCAACGAGGCTTGACTTCGTTGATTGAGCACGTTGGCACCGAATAAACAGATTAAAGATGATATACCAATTGCTGCAACAGGAATATAGGCTGGCGCAGCTGCACGAATGGTCTCCAGCTTGTCAAGTTCTTCCCCCTTTTTCTTCTCCGCTTCTTCAAGCAGCTTCATGGCCTTAGGTGTTGCTTTGGCCGACATCACCACCGTCACAACAACTCCGGCAGCCCCAACAAAAGTTAAAATCGTCGGTGAATGCCGTTTCAAGTATGCTGCCGATCTGTAAAAGACCCTTTGAATCACGTTTGCTTTCTCCATGCTTTCTCCTTTCTTTTTTAGACCGATAAAAATAAAAGAAACAGTGCGGGATTCGAACCCACAGTTCCGCACAATTGTGCAGCGCTTTACCTTTTAGCTAACTGTCTTCTTCATAATATGGTTTGTAAATTTCGCGAAGCAAAAGGAAAGAGACTTTGCATTCAGTCTCAATCCTTCTCATCTAACCATAAATATAATTCTCTTTAGCCACGAGTAATGGTATTGCCAGAAATGAAGTAAATACAAAGAATGTCCAATCATTCGAAATGATCGCTGCAAACATTCCAAGACTAAGCAATGCAATAGCGCACAGCTTGTTCTTAAATGTTTTTCGATTGCTTCGAATCAGTTTTCTTATGTACTTCCTTATTCTTTTACACATAATCTCTTCTCCTTTGAAAATATATAGGTGTCCATAAAAGAGCCTGCTAAAAATGCGTAAAAAAAAAGAAAGAGCCCTTGTTCAGGACTCAATCTCTCGTTTCTTGATTTTTACTATAATCTCGTTTCCTTCAATAAACGCCTCCAGTTTAAATTTTTCCGGTTCATCAATTACCTCCTTTATAAGCGACGGTTTCTCTTTCTCCTTTTCAGGGCTCCTTCTGAACCTCAAATTCGAAATATCAATCTTGCTTAAAATTTTGCTGATAATCATACCTCTTCTCCTTTCGAGAGTCGTTTATTTCTCTCGTAATAGAAGATGCAATTTTGGCGAAGTGAAAAAGGAAGAGCCCTTGTCGGGCCCAATCCTTTTCATTTCTTGAATGCTATAATTAGTTCTCCAATTTGCTCACGTGCATGTTCTGGAAGATTATCGAATACTCGCACAATATCGTTCATATAGTAACCTTGCGATACTCCAAATACCTTCATAAACTCCTCATCGTTTTTTTCCGATTCAAGTTCAATGGTATCTGCTACCTTGTTGAGTTCTGCTGCAATTTTCGTATACATACGAGCTACTCGATAAATCTCCTCCAATGCATGTGTTTGTTTTTCATTAAGCTTCATAATCAAAACACTCCTTTCATAACACTAGATGTAAAACACGCGTATTCAAATATCTTTCCTGTCGAAACAGGTCTCCCATCGAGCTTTGGGCAGCGGCTTCATTTTCAGCGCCCACATGAGCTGCCGCACGGTCACAGTCGGATAAAGGCCATCCGTACAAGCTCCAGCCCGCTTATCAAAATACTCCTTAAAGTTTGGATGCAAATATAAGTCATCCGTAAGCCACGAATCAACCTCACTCCACCATGTGGTTTTCGTTCTAACGTCAAAACGCTGCTGAATAACGGCAAGCCCCTTATCTCCAATTAGAAATAACGTGCAGCTGTTGTATACGGGATGCTCGCAGACATATCGAACGCCATACATTGACAAATATATCTGCGGTTTCTCATAATGATAGCGCATCATATCCTCCAGAAACAAAAAAAAAGAAGAGCCCTCGTCAGGACCCTTCCTTTTGATAATTTATTGATCGGACTTCTCTAATCGTCGCTCAGCTCGTCGAATTCTTCGTCGTAGATTTCATCGGACTCATCTTCGTCCTCATTGTAGCCCAACACTTCTTCCTCCGTTGGGTATAGGGCTTCATATTCTTCATCACTTTCACATCCGTAGCGGTCAGAATCTATCGAATGACCGCATTCTGGACAAATGAGCACATCTTCCCATTTGTCTTCAAACTTCATAACTGCCCCGCATTCGCTACAAATATACCTATCCGTCTCAAATGCTTCAACTTGCTTGTCGTTAAAAAATCCCATGTTCAATTATCTCCTTTCAGATTAGAAAGTACGATACACATAGTGTATGCCTACTTCCTGCATTTCGTCAAGAGATAAAAGAGCTCTTTGTATCTCCACAATAGAAGATGTAAATTTCACGTACATAAAAACGAAGAGACATTGCAAATTCAACGTCTCCTCGTCTTTGAACCCATCGATTTATTTCTTTGTCGGTTTAAAACGGCTGATCAAATTTCTCAGCATGTTTGAGGTAAATGTCCCCTCTTTCTCGAAATCCAGCCCGCTATAAAACATAGAAGCGTAAAATATCAACGGAATCAGCAATTCTGCCGCTGCCATACCGAACCTGAATTTTCGCTCTTTGACCTGATCCACAATCTGCTCTTTTTTGAATTGCTCCTCCCGTTCCCGGGCATTCACTCCTTCAATAAAGTCTCGATCATTCTTGGTCTCCTCGATTCTCAGACGGTACAACTTCACCAAATCATCAACTGCCGTTTTTCTCTTATCGCTCCCTGCATCCATATCGGACAGAACCGAAAGCTGGTCCATAATTTCCTCGTCTAACTTTGCTTTGATTTCATCATACATTTTTGTTTCTCCTTTCGTTAAACGGATTAGGTTCCATAACAGAACGTGTTAATCGTGCGGAATATAGCTTTCGGTGTTGACTCGGAGCAGGACGTACTTTTTCCGGGAAATATCGCCCATACCCTTCTCAATTTCCAGAAACAAGTATGGTACATCTGTCGGATCTGATTGGTCCACACGCAAAGTCCCTACGAAATTTCTTCGGAATGCGTACGCAGTCACCACAGCGCCAATCACTATCCCGATGAATACGATAAGCCAATCCATACACATCCTCCTTGTAAATGATTTTTCAAAAAATCCACCCCGGGCTTTTTTCAAATACAAAAATATCACATATTTTCGTCACCTACGTACCGAAAAAATAAAAGCCCGCCCAAGAGCGGCTAAACTCCTGAGCGGGCCTTACTAACTGTTTATTCAACACGGAACCGGCGGGTGATAACCATTTCCTGCGTGGTGAGTTCACCCTGAATCGTATCCACTTGATCCTGCAATCTGTCAATTTTGGTTTCCATCCGGTCCATCTTTTCAGCAAGCATCTTGTGACCGTCCGCAATCTGACGAATCTCTTTCTTTACGTCATTCTCGATGTATGCCATAATGCTCGTCTTTGTGCGCTCTTCCGACTCGGAAATTCTAGCTGTCATGCGTTCTTCGCTGGCACGCACTTCTGAACGGACCAACTCTCCAATCGCCTGTAAATCTTCTTTTGTGAGCATTTAAGTCGACCTCCAGTTCGTTGTGTAGATAGTATATCACGCTGCCCAAGGCGATTCAAGAGAAAAATCACTTACGCTCCCTGTCGAGAAGCCAGAAAAAGCGTCTGTACAAGTCGTAATAAGTCTCCTTGCAGCAGGGTATGTCTAATCTAGATTTAAGGAAATCATAGGATACGCCAGAGGTCACTCCCGTTACAAGGTATTTCGCAATCTCTGGCGCAGCGTTTTCAGCCGTTCGCTCAAGCAGATCGATTCTATCCAGATAAAAAGATCTCGCCTCAGCGCAATCCACTGTCGGATCACTGATACGCCCGGATTTTATATATTCTTCCAAGAGCGACGGACTTTTACTCAAGGCATCGAGCATCTGAGCAGCTTTTTTCCATATCGGATACTGAAGACAAAAGTGTTTCAGCTCATAGTATCGGTGCCGGTCAATCCAATACTTACTGCTCTTAGATAACTCCGGACGTATGACCGTGCTCATACTACCGCTCTCCTTTCCAAACATACCCGGTGTCCTCCCACAATTTTCTCGGAGAAATATAATAGGCGATTCTGCCTTTCCTAGAGTCCATCTCCTCGATATAAGGTGGTACCGGTTTGTTGTCCCTTGTGGCAATCCCAATTGGGAGCCATTTGCACAGAATCCCCGCCCGCACCCAGCATGAGTCTCTGCCATAAACCTTGGCAGCGATGTGTACGGGTACGGAGCCTGGAGGGAATTCAATACTCTCGACAGGACCTTCGCATAGTTCAAATTTTTGTACATCCATAATAGCTTTTCTCCTTTCTGACACCATTCTAGAATACGTTCTGCGTTTTCTCAAAACAATGTGAGTGGAAAATGCAGAAAAAAATAAAAGGTCTTGAATCTTACGACTAAGACCTCTTTTTGCCCGTGCACGAGCTATTTCCTCCTTTCACAATAGCGGCTGTAAATTTTGCGCAAAAAAAAGAAAGAGCCCTTGTTCAGAGCTCAATCTTTCTTGAAAAATCACATTTTATAAAGGAACACCTTGTCGCCACGCCTGCATACCTTAACTGAATATCCAGACCGTCTTATGGCGTTATGAAAGCACCCAGCACAGCTCTTACTGGAACTATAATCGTGTTCGTTAAAGTCTACATTCACAACTTTAGCTTCACCATTTATAAATTCTTCAATGAGCTTCTGCAAATCATGCTTCGCACACCTTCCCGGTATGTGTTCTGTCGGTACGAGTTTCATTCTACAATTCCTCCTTGATACTTATGGATTTCTCCATAAAAGGAGACGCAATTTGTGCGAAGCCAACCATCGACGCATTGTCATCTCAGAGGGGTAATCTTCATAGCCGAGGGTTTCACAGGTTATAAGCCCCTCCAGGACGCCCTGTATGACGTCTTTCTCATATTGCTTATATGGACATATGTATTGCGGAATCTCTCTGTGTAGGCCTCCACATTCGGTGCAGCGGAGGCGTCTTATAGAAACACGTTTTGTTTTGCGGCCTTTCGTACGTACAACACGCAGAACCTTATCATATGGTTTTAATTTTCCCCCGCACGTAGGACAGGTTGATGCATTATTTCTAACCATATTGCGCCTCACAGTGTAGGAGTTGACAATTCCTACACTATAATATATGATTACAAATAATAAATCAAACAGCTGAAAGGAGAAAGTAATGCTCATAAAATGCCCTGAGTGTGAACTGCAAGTAAGTGATAAGGCTTTGTCATGCCCACACTGCGGATACCCGTTGCAAGATGGTGCGCCGGCTCGGAAGCCAAGGAGCAAAAACAACAAGAGAAAACGGCTGCCAAACGGATTCGGCCAAATCAGTAAAATAAAAAACCGTAACCTGAAAAACCCTTTTCGGGTTATGGTTACGGTTGGCAAAGATGAAAAAGGTAAACCCATATCTAAGCTATTAAAGCCTGATGCATTTTTTCCTACATATAACGATGCGTACAACGCGCTTGTAGAATATCATAAAAACCCATACGACTTGGACTTAGCTCTTACCATGAGCGAGCTGTTTGCTAAGTGGGGCGAAGATCATAAAAAGAAACTTAAAAATCCTGAAAGCTTTCGAAATATGGAAATGTGTTGGAGATATTGCTCCTCCATATATAGCATGCGTGCTATGGACGTTCGACCTCGTCATATCAAAGGCTGTATGGAAGATGGAACATGCATAGTGAAAGGTATAGAGCGCCACACAACGCCAAGTCTCAAACTAAAAATCAAGTCGATGTTCAACGTCATGTTTGACTATGCGCTGGAATATGAAATCGTAGATAAAAACTATGCCAGGACGTTCAACGTGTCTGACGAGGTCATAAAAGAAAATGAAGACTCACAGAAAGACGCCCATATCCCCTATACCGAAGAAGAAATGGAAACCCTGTGGAACAACATAGACCGTTTTCCGACAATTGAGACAATCCTTATACAGTGCTATTCTGGATGGCGGCCTCAAGAGCTTGGATTGATAAGGCTCGAAAATGTCGACTTAGAAAATGGAACATTTTCTGGCGGAATGAAAACGGATGCCGGTATAGACCGAATCGTTCCAATCCACTCCAAAATTTTAGACCTTGTAAAAAAGAAATACGATGAAGCGGTCGAGCTGCATAGTGAATATCTCTTAAATGCCACGGGAAAATTCACTAAAAGCAACGACCTAATGCTGACGTATGACAAATTTAAAAGCCGATACTATACAGTTCGAGACAACCTTCATCTGAATCCCGCACACAAGCCTCACGATGGTAGAAAGCACTTTATAACAATGGCGAAGAAATATAAAGTCGATGAGTACGCCATCAAGTACATGGTCGGTCATGAGATAAGTGATCTCACCGAAAGAATATACACCAAACGTGAAATTTCTTGGCTAAAAGAAGAGATAGAAAAAATAAAATAAAGTGTAGGAATATAGTGTAGAAGTAGTGTAGGAGTAATGTAGGAGTTGCACAAAATCTCCTACATTTTCCTACACTACCCTACTTCTGCTCAAAAACTCAACCCTTGATTTTACTGGCTTTTTCTGCACGATTCAGAATTTTCTCGTAACCGCCGCTTCCATATTGGATACAACGATTAATCCGGCTGATGGTCGCTGTGCTGATCTCGACATTTTTGACGATCTGCTCGTATGTATTGCCGCTCAGCAGCATCTTGGCCGCCTCCACGCGCTGCACCATATCCGCCAGTTCTTTCATCGTACAGAGGTCCTCGAAGAAATCGTAGCATTCATCCAGCGTTTCCAAAGAAAGGATCGCTTTGAACAGCACATCCATGTCTTTGTCTCTGCGGGTATTTTTTTCTGCCATGATGCACCTCGTCCTTTTTGATGGTTCCGTTTTTATATCATTCCCGATATTGCTTTAATACTTTAACATATTAAATGCAAAAAAGCAATGACGAATCTGTTAAATATTGGGCGCGCAGGCCTGGCGTCAAAAAACCGCCCACACTTCCGTGCGGGCGGCCTGTATCCGAACGATACGCTTATTTCATCATGCTGGCAACTTCGGCCGCAAAATCGTCGGCGCGCTTCTCCAGGCCTTCGCCCTTCTCAAAACGCACGAACTTGACAATCTCGATGTCCGCGCCCAGCTCTTTAGCGGTGTTCTCAACATACTTGGAGACAGAAATATCCGGCTCCTTGACATATGCCTGATCCACCAAGCAGTTCTCTTTGTAGAACTTGCCGATTTTGCCTTCGACCATCTTCACCTTCACAGGCTCGGGCTTGCCGGCCAGCTTCGGGTCGTTGCTGATCTGCGCCAGCAGGATCTCCTTCTCTTTCTCGATCACAGACGCGGGCACCTCGGCCTCGCACAGATAACCGGGATTGGCCGCGGCGATCTGCATGGCAATGTCTTTGCCGAACGCCGTGAACTCAGCTTTCACAGCTGTCGCATCGTCGGTGTCGAACTGGACCAGCACGCCGTGCGTACCGCCGCCGTGCACATAAGCGGAACAAACGCCCTCGAAGCGCGCGAAGCGACGGATCTTAATGTTCTCGCCGATGACAAGAATCTTTTCCTGCAGCGCGGCTTCTACCGTCTGCTCGCCCAGCTTGCAGGCCATCAGAGCCTCCACGTCGGCGGGATTCTGCGCCATGACAACGTCTGCAACTTCTTTTACAAAGGTCTGGAAACTGTCGTTTTTCGCAACAAAGTCGGTCTCGGCGTTCACTTCGATGACAACGCCCACCTTGTTTGCCACGTCGGCCGCAGCGTAGACCATGCCCTCGGCGGCAATGCGGCCTGCCTTTTTCGCGGCGGCGGCAAGACCCTTTTCGCGCAGATACTCGACAGCCTTGTCAAAATCGCCGTCAGACTCGGTGAGCGCCTTTTTGCAGTCCATCATGCCGCAGCCGGTCTGTTCGCGCAGCTTCTTAACATCTAAAGCGGTAAATGCCATTTTTCTTTTCCCCCTGTTCGATTATTCAGCAGCCGCGACTTCTTCTTCAGCCTCGGCCTCATCCATCTGCTCGCCCTGACGGCCCTCCAGCACAGCGTCCGCCATTGCGCCCGCAATCAGCTTTACAGCGCGGATGGCGTCGTCGTTGCCCGGAATGACGTAGTCGATCTCGTCCGGATCGCAGTTGGTGTCGACAATGGCCACGATGGGGATGTTCAGCTTGCGGGCCTCGGCAACAGCGATACGCTCCTTGCGCGGGTCCACAATGAACATGGCGGCGGGCAGCTTATCCATCGTCTTCACGCCGCCCAGGAATTTTTCAAGCTTCTCCAGCTCCAGCTCCAGCTTCGCAACTTCCTTCTTGGGGAGCATGTCGAAAGTGCCGTCCTCGCGCATTTTATTGATCTGCTCCATGCGGTCGATACGGCGGCGGATGGTGCGGAAGTTCGTCAGCATGCCGCCCAGCCAACGCGCGTTGACATAGTGCATGCCGCAGCGGGTGGCTTCCTCACGCACGGAATCCTGCGCCTGCTTTTTGGTGCCCACGAACAGAATGCTGCCGCCGGCGGTGGCCGTGTCGCGCACGAAGCTGTAAGCCTCATCCAGCTTTTTCACAGTCTTCTGCAGGTCGATGATATAAATGCCGTTGCGCTCGGTGAAGATATACTTCGCCATTTTGGGGTTCCAGCGGCGGGTCTGATGACCGAAATGCACGCCGGCTTCAAGAAGCTGTTTCATAGATACTACTGCCATAATTGTGTCCTCCTAAAATTTGTTTTTTCCTCCGCATGTCCTGCATGGCGCGCCACCCGAAGGCACCGGACGCCAAAGACATGCGTGCGTATTGCCGAATCAGTATACCATACCCGCGCTCGGATTACAAGTGTTTTTCGCTGTACAGCGCGTTTTTTTGCCGTTCATTCCTGCGGCGTGTAATCTTCCAGGTACGGCTTGCCGAACATCAGGTCATACTGCAGCAGCCAGTGGCCGTCATAGCACTGCCGCTGCACCTCGGTCATTTCCTCGCTGAAGGAGCCGTCCGTCTCCACGGTAACACCGCGGGTGCGCGCACGCATCACCGAAAGGCTGTCTGTCAGATACTCGAACAGCAGCGGCTTTTCCAGGCCGTACAGGTCCATCATTACAGGCGAGATATCATAGGCCGCGATGGTGCCCAGGTCGATGGAGGCGCCGCCGTAGTTGCTCCAGATCATCAGGTCCGTGCGGTGCAGGTCCGGGCTGCCGGTATCTCCCTTTTCGATATAGCCCGTCTTTTCAAACAGCTCGTAGCCCTTGCCCACGGGGTTGAAATGGTCGCCCCAAAACACGATGATGGTGGGCTCGTCCACATTGCGGAAATAATCCACCAGAGCGCCCAGAGCCGCGTCCGCCTCATACACGCCCGTTGCAAAATCCTGCAATTGGGAAAGCGTCTGCGTGGAAAGACCGGGATGCTCCGTGATCTTCACCAGTTCGTCCGCCGCGTAACGGCTTGCGTCGTAGGTCGTGTGGTTTTGCATCGTCACCGCATGGATGAAAAGCGGTGCGCCGCCGTCCCGCGCTTCGTATTCCTCAATAATGCGCTGCGTCATGGCTGCGTCCGAGATAAAGCCGCGGCGGGTGTGCGGGTTCACAAAATCCTCGGCGGCGATGAACTCGTTAAAGCCGAGGTAGGGGTACGCAGTGTTGCGGCTCCAGAACTTGCGGTAGTATCCGTGCACGGCCAGCGTATCGTAGCCCTGCGCCCGCAGATACTGCGGCAGAGAAAACATATCATGGGTGACATGCTGCTGATAGGGCTTGCTGCCCGCAGGCAGATGCTCCACTGAAAAACCCGTCAGCGCCTCAAATTCCACATCACAGGTTCCGCCGCCGAAAGACGGTGTATAGCAGTAGCCGTAGGCCGCCTCGTTTTTCAGCGCCGTCAAATTGGGCGTCAGCTCCCGGTCATAGGATATGCCCTCCAGGCGGGAGGCATCCCAAAACGATTCGTTCATCACAAAGATGATATTGGGCCGCTGCTCGGGCGCGTCCGCCGTGGCCGCGTAGGATTCCTTATACAGCGGCTTCGCCGTTTCGGCCGTCTCTTCCACGCGGGCGGCCAGCTCCAGAACCGATTTTTCAGAGTAGTTCTCCGGCGCTTCGATGTCCAGCACCTGCAGATTCGTCATGAACCCCGTGATGACGCCGTAGTTTTTGTAATAACGGTCCTGCATCCACATATCGGAATAAATGCCGAAAAATTCACACATGGAGGCGTTCAGGTATACGCCGAACACCAGCAGGCACCACAAAAAGCCCGAAACCGCCGCGCTGCCGATGCGCCAGCGCCAGCGCGTCTCTTTTCTATAGGGCATACGCAAAAAGCAGCTCGCTGCCAAAAGCACAAGGAAAATTGCAAGCGTCCACAGCATCGTGGGCTGTATGTCCAGCTCCACCTTGCCGGCCACGCCGGCAAAGTCCCCTACCTGGGTGATATCCCAAGGCAGAAACGGCTCGCCGCGCATCTCCAGCTTAAAATAGGTGACGGTCCCCGGCACGTTGCTGATGATGCCCGTAAGCAGCGTGGCCAGCCAGTGCAGGCCCGAAAGCTGGCTGATGAACACATACAGCAGCACCAGAAACAGCCACTCAAAAATAAAGCCCCAGGGATGCGGCTGCACGCGGGCACTCCAGAAATCGCCGCCCAGCGTACCGCGGTGGATCCACTCCATCGTAACAAAAAAAACAGTTGGCACCAGCACCGACCATACGGCGCTCAGCCAGAAAGAGGCGCGCAGCTTCGCAAAACGCGTGGGCTGCGCACCGGGTCCGATCTGTTGCACGTCAAACGTCCTCCCGATTTTCAAATGCCAATCTTCCGCTTTTCAAAAACTTTACGTTTTCCACTTCATTATTATAAAACACCTTGTCAACCCATTTTATTTCACTCCAAACAATTTTTTTCTGCTCCTGGGCGGCGCGGATACCGCCGTGCGCACCAAAAGAACATCCGTCCCGATTTTTTCGATGTCTCCCCACGGGATGGCCGTGTCCTCCTCCCGGCCCAGCAGGCCGAACAGCTTTAGCCGCCCGTACAGGATAACGCCCGTGATGCTGGCCGTCTCCGGCTCGAAGGAAATATCATCCACTTTACCAAGGTTCTGGCCTGTGGTAACATTTACAACGTCCCGTTCGCACAGCTCATATACTGTCATAACGACAACCTCCCTTCTCCGGCTACACGCCGGCATTCCATACCTATTCCGAACGAAGCCCTTTCTATACCGCAAAAAATGTTGTATAATAGTGAAAAAGCTGCCGAAAGCCGCTTTTTGGGTCCCGCCCGTCCACGCGCGCGGCGGCGGGCGCCCCGGACAAGGCGCGCAGAATCCAGGGGAACGCGTTC
>ERZ791881.205-NODE-205-length-64532-cov-6.801418_pt1 | contig 64532 bp, 54 predicted proteins | sample MGYA00510161_ERZ791881 | MGnify/ENA primary metagenome ERZ791881 (study PRJEB30046, sample SAMN00792073) | human gut metagenome | study: EMG produced TPA metagenomics assembly of the A metagenome-wide association study of gut microbiota in type 2...
TACGCATCGGGCGCCGGCTGTATATGGATAATCAGGCCGAACCGCTCACACCCGGAACGCCGGGTGCGGTGCAGGAGGCATGCAGCTGGCGCGCCTCGGTAACGAACCTGCGCGTTGTGGAGGCCGGAGATACTGTGGGATATGACGCAGCCTGGACAGCGCCGCGCCGCACCCGCGTCGCCACCGTATGCGTGGGCTACGGCGACGGCCTCTACTATCCTCTGGCGGAAGCAGGCGGCCCGCTGCTGGTGGGGGAACAGAAAGCCCGGCTTCTGGCTACCTGCATGGACCAATGCTTCGTGGATGTGACTGATATTCCCTGCCGCGCAGGAGACGAGGTCACCTTTTTCGGGCAAAGCAGCGGGGGTGCAACCATGCCCATCCAGGAACTCGGCAAGTTCATGCATGTGGAAGGCGTATATTTTTACAGCTTCCTCTCTCCGCGCGTGGCGCGCGTATACGAGGGACTGGAACCGTGAACGGAACATCTGCGCGGATGCGCCGCACATAAAACACAATATACAGGAGGAAATACGATATGCCGAATACCTATGAAACCAAATTGTGGGGAGGGCGCTTCCGCGGCGATGAGGACGCGCTGATGCAGCATTTCAACAGCGAGTGCTGGCGCACCAGCTGGCTGGTGGAGCCGGATATCCAGGGCAGCCTTGCCCATGTGGCCATGCAGGTAAAATGCGGCCTGCTCAGCTCCGCCGAGGGAGAGGCACTCACCCGGGGCCTGGAAACCATCCTGGCCGATTTCAAGGCCGGGCAGCTTGTTTACACCGAAGAATACGAGGATGTGCATACCTTTGTGGAGCTGCACCTGATACGCCGCGTAGGGGACGTGGGCAAAAAGCTGCACACCGCCCGCAGCCGCAACGACCAGTGCAATGTGGATATGAAGCTGTACGTCAAGCAGCAGGCACATCATGTGGCCGCTCTTATCGACACCTTCTGCGCCACGCTGCAGCGTGTTGCAGAGGAAAACCCGTGGATGATGCCGGGCTACACTCATCTGCAGCGCGCGCAGGTGGTAACGTTCAAATACCATCTAATGGCCTACTGTGAAATGATGCTGCGGGACAAAAAACGCCTGCTGAATGCCGTGGATGTGATGGACGACTCCCCCTTGGGCTGCGGCGCGCTGGCAGGAACCACCCATATCATCGACCGCTCCTATACCGCTCAGCTCCTGGGCTTTTCCCACGGCGCATGCAAAAACTTTCTGGATGGCGTGTCCGACCGGGATTTTGTGCTTGAGGTACTCTCGGATTTCAGCATCCTGATGATGCACCTCTCCCGTCTGGCCGAGGAGCTCATCCTCTGGAGCAGCGCTGAATTTGGTTTCGTGGTGCTGGACGACAAATATACCACGGGCTCCAGCATCATGCCGCAGAAGAAAAATCCGGACGGCGCGGAGTTGGTACGCGGGCGCACGGGCCGCGTCTACGGCAATCTGATGGCCTTGTTGTGTGCGATGAAGGGTCTGCCTCTGGCCTACAACAAGGACATGCAGCAGGACAAGGACTCCTTTGCAGATGCGCTGGACGTGGTAACAGCTTCATTGATGATGATGGAGCGCATGATCGGTACGCTGCAGGCAAAGCCAGAGGCCATGGAGGCCGCGGTAAAAAAGGGCTTTCTGAATGCCACGGAAGTGGCGGACTATCTGGTGCAGCACGGCGTTCCCTTCCGCGACGCTCACGGCATCGTGGGACAGATCGTTATTTATTGTGAGGACGCGCAGAAAGGCATCGAGGAACTTTCCCTGGACGAACTGCTTCAGTTTTCACCCGCCTTCGGGCCGGATATCTTCAGCTACATCGACTACGCCGCCATTCTGCAAAAAGGCATCAAAAAAGAAATGCTGTAATACAAATAAAAAACGCCCCCGCCTGCGGCATAAGGCCGCTGCGGAGGCACTTTTTATTTTCGGAACTGATGCGGAGAAGTTTCGCTTATACTTCGAAGTTCACGGCGGTGTCGCCCTTCAGGTCCGTGCCGAACTCATAATCGTTGCCCGGCAGAATGGCATTGAGCAGAATACCCACAATGGCCGCGATGGCAAGGCCGGACAACGTAAAGCTGTAAGATGCGCCAAGCGGCACCGTGATGCCGCCCACGCTGTTGAAGCCCAGCGCGGAGACCAGAATGACGGCCGCGATGATCAGATTGCGGGATTTTGTGAAGTCCACCTGGTTCTCCACGACGTTGCGCACACCCACGGAAGAGATCATGCCGTACAGCACAAAGGAGATGCCGCCGATGATGGCGGAAGGCACCGTCTGGATGGCTGCGCCGATCTTCGGGAAGAAGCTGAGCAGGATGGCAAAGCACGCAGCGATACGCATAACACGGGGATCGTACACCTTCGTCAAAGCCAGCACGCCAGTATTCTCGCCGTATGTAGTATTGGCCGGTGCGCCGAAGAAACCCGCCAGGCTGGTGGCAAGGCCGTCGCCCAGCAAGGTGCGGTGCAGGCCGGGGTCGGACAGGTACGGACGCTCACAGGTGGCACTGATGGCTGCAATGTCGCCGATATGCTCCATCATGGTGGCCAGTGCGATGGGCGCAATGGTGATGCAGGCGCTGACGCTGAACTTGGCCATGCTGCCCGTATGGATGGCCAGGCCGAACCAGTCGGCCTGCTGGATGGCGGTAAAATCCACCTCGCCCATGAAGAGTGCAGCGATATAAGAGACCACGATACCGATGAGGATGGGCAGGATCTTCACCATACCCTTGCCCCAAATGTTGCATACCACGATGACGGCCAGCGCGATAAATGCCAAAAGCCAGTTGGACTGACAGTTCGTGATGGCACTGGGCGCAAGGATCAGGCCGATGGAAATAATGATGGGCCCGGTGACGACCGGCGGAAAGAACCGCATGATCTTGCGCACGCCGAACACTTTGATGAGAGCGCTGAGGATCACGTAGATCAGCCCGGATACTACGATGCCGCCCGCCGCATACGGCAGCATCTCGCTGGGGGTGCCATCTGCACCCAGCGGGGCCACAGCAGCATAGCCGCCCAGGAACGCAAAGCTGGAACCGAGGAACGCCGGCACCTTGCCCTTTGTCAGCAGATGGAACAGCAGCGTTCCGATGCCCGCGAACAGCAGCGCCGTGGAAACGCTGATACCCGTCAGAATGGGCACGAGCACCGTCGCGCCAAACATGGCGAATGTGTGCTGCACGCCCAGCACCAGCATCTTGGGTACGCCCAGCTTACGGGCGTCGTACAGCCCTTCCCTGCCGAGCTCGATCTTTTTGGTCTCTTCGCTCATTGATACTTCCTCCTCAAATCAAATGCCTTCTATTCCAAACACCATGTACGGTGTAAAGGCCGCGCAGCCAAAAAAAGAGGCATTTCCCTTATCGCCGCCGATAACGGAAAATGCCTTTTCTGTTATGAAGGAAAGAATAGAATATACGGCCCCGCCGTGCAGCCGAACGCCGCGCGGGGAAGGATAAGCGCCGTATGAAGCTGTGCGCAAAGCTGCCGCATGTTCCAAACCTCTCTTTACATTTTATTTATAATACCAGACATGCGCGCGCGTTGCAATACTTTTTTCTCCCTTCTTTTTCAAAATTTGCAGCGGCGGCATTTCAACCCTTTCCCGCACTCGCTCCTTTTCGCATCATTGCGCGCAGCTCTTCCAGCGCTTTTTTCTCGATGCGGGATACATAGCTGCGGCTGATGTGCAGGATATCCGCCACCTGCTGCTGTGTCAGCGGCTGCGTGCCCGAAAGGCCGTAGCGCATGATGACGATCTGCCGTTCCCGGCCGGAGAGGCGGTTCACCACACGGTAGAGCGCCTCGGTCTCCTCCTTACGCTCGTAGTCCTCGTGCACGTCGAAGGTATCGGCCACTACGTCGTTCAGTGTCAGGCTGTTCCCGTCCTTATCGCTGTCGATGGGCTCCTGGATAGACACGTCGTTCTGGCTTTTTTTACCCGCTCGGAACTGCATGAGCACCTCATTTTCAATGCAGCGCGCTGCATATGTGGCAAATCGTGCGCCTTTGGTATTGTCAAAGCTGTTCACCGCCTTGATAAGGCCGATGGTTCCGATGCTGATCAGGTCCTCCTGGTCTGTGGAAGAAGCGTAGTATTTTTTTACGATGTGCGCCACGAGGCGCAGATTGTGCCGGATGAGCTTATCCCGCGCCGCCATGTCGCCGTTCTTCATCGCCTCGAATGCTGCGATCTCGTCCCGCGCGGAAAGAGGCTTCGGGAAACTGCTGCTTTCCAGGTGCAGTGCGAAATATAAGATCTGGCTTGCGACAAAGCTGAATATGATACCAAACATCTGTATGCCCTCCTTGTATGCGATACTACATTGTATGGCAGGGGACACGGCGGCATGCCGCAGGACAGGCGCGTTCGCTATGTTTTGCCCATTGGAAAGCGGCCCGCATATTGCGGGCCGCTTGTGCTGCATTCAGATGTCTGTACGGTAGATCGTCTTTCCGTCCTTGACCGTCTCCAGAATACGGATATCACGAAGATGCATGGGAAGCGCCTTCAATGGGTCCTCCTCCAGGATCACCAAATCCGCCCGTTTTCCCGGACGCAGGCTTCCTTTGCTTCCTTCCTCAAAATACTGGTATGCCGCATTGATGGTCACGGCGCGCAGAGCATCCAGGACCGGAACGCGCTCCTGCGGCCCCAGCACCGTCCCCTGCTTTGTAACGCGGTTCACTGCGCACCATACAGTCTCCAGCATGTCCGGCTGGATAACGGGCGCATCCTGATGGAACGTATAACGGAGGCCCTGTACGCCCGCAGAGGCCGCGGGGCTGATGCGCGCCGCGCGTTCCGGTCCGAGATTCTCGAGATGCACGTCGCCCCAATGGTATACATGAGCCACAAAAAAAGACGGTATCATCCCGTTCTGTGCCGCCCGGGACAGTTGGTCCGGCGCAAGCATCTGCGCATGGATGATAACGGGACGTATTGCCCGGCAAGGCTTACCGGACGCAGCGCGAGCCCTGAGGCGTTCCCCATACACGCGCAGATACTGTTCGCAGGCGGCGTCTCCGTTGCAATGCACCAGCAACTGCATATTTTCGTCCAGCGCTCGGTCCACATACCCGGCCAGTTCTTCGTTGCTCATACGCGGATAACCGCGATAATTTTCCTCTGCACCGCAGTACGGCTCCCGCAGCCACGCGGTGCGTGCCTGAGGTGAGCCGTCCAAAAAAGTTTTGTAGCCTCCCACCTTAAAACGGCCGCTGTACTGTCCGATGTGTTCGGACAGCGCCGTTCGCATGCCGTCCGCCTGTGTGATATCCAGATATCCCACCACGTCCAGCTTCAGCAGGCCCGCCGCGCACAGCTGCCTGTACAGCGGTTCCATCGCCGGTATCATCATCCCTTCCTGCACCGTGGTGACGCCACGCCGCGCATAGCCGTCCTGCGCGCGCAGATATGCGCCCATCAGGTCCTCCGGCGCCGGCATTGGAACGCGGCTCTGGCAATTCAGAAAAGCGGTCTCTTCCATGTAGCCCGTCACCTTTCCGTCCGCGACCTCCATCATGCCGCCCTCCGGCACAGGTGTATCCGGCGTGATTCCCAGCCGTTCCAGCGCAAGCGTGTTCAAAACACCCGTATGGCCGGACTGGTGAGCCATAATCACCGGATTGTCGGGAGCGGCACGGTCCAGCACTTCTCTGCGCGGCGGACGTTTTTCCCGAAGAACGTTATGGTCGAAACCCTGAGCGGCGACCCATTGCCCCTTTGAAATATGGTTATCGCGGATAAACGCCGCGATACGTTCTTCTATCTCGTCAAAGCTGACGGCCTCGCCCAGGGGCACCTGCAAAAGTGCGTTGGCACAGCCGGAAAAATGGCTGTGCGCGTCAATGAACGCCGGCATCAGCGTATGGCCTTTCAAATCGACCATCTCACAATCCCGTCCCGCCGCCGCGCGCACCTCTGCCTCGCTTCCCACGGCGCGGATCACGCCGTCCTCCACCAAAAGCGCCTGCGCATACAAAATGTCCTCCATTGTAAGCACAGTCCCGCCGTAATACATCCGCTTTGCCAAAGCGAGCACATCCTTTCCTTTTCGCACCCTACCGGCGCTTTATGATTTACTATACATCGAATAGTTTTCCAATTTTACTGTAAATCATGAATAATGCGTAAACAAGGCACAGCCTTTTGTACAAAGACAAAACAAAACACACCGGAAGCATTTTCAGCTTCCGGTGCGTTTTTCTGGCGGAGAGTTAGGGATTTGAACCCTAGGTACCTTTAAAGGGTACACACGATTTCCAGTCGTGCGCCTTAGACCACTCAGCCAACTCTCCAAGCAAATGGTGCTTTACTATATTACCCAAATATCGGAAAATTGTCAAGTGTTTTTTTGCCGTTCTGGATTTTTCTGCATTTTTGCGGGAGAAACGCTTACCGCATTCTGCTCCGGCGCTCCTGCCAGGCGATCTCACCTATGCGATCTGCGGCATATTCAAAAAAGCGCCGAAACGATTCGCAATAATAATTTTCCGTATCGTCCGCCCCGCCTGTCCAGTCGCGCCTGCATCCCCCATTGCACAGCGGCACCCATCTGCAGCTTGCACACCGGGACGGGCGAAGCCGCCCCTGCCGTAAAAATTCGGAAGCCGTCTCATCGTTCGCCAGTTGTTTCAGACTGTCTGTATGTACGTCGCCCATCCGCCATCGGTCCAGCACATAAAAATCGCAGGGATAAACACCTCCGTCCGCTTCCACGACAAAATAGCTGCCACAGCCGCCCGAAGCCGCACAGGTGCTTGCCGGCTCCCCCATTGCAAGATGAACATAGTCATCGAACAAGCGCACGCTGGTATAGTGTCCTTCCGCCCAGTCGCGGTACCATTGGTCAAACAACCCGCACAAAAAATCTCCATACAGTTTTGGCGTCAATGAATATACTGCGCGGCCCCGCTGTTCCTCCAAGGGGTCAAGACATGGAATAAACTGCAGATAGCGCACTCCCAGCTTTTTCATTGAGGCATATGTTTTCTGCGGATGCTTCGCGCATTGCCCCGTCACGACGCATAACAGGTTTGTCTCCACTTCAAATTTTTGCAGCAATGCCAGCGCCTTAGCCACACGCCCGTATGTGCCTTCCCCTTTTGTGTCCACGCGGTAATGGTCGTGCAACTCCCGATACCCGTCCACAGAGAGGCCCACCAGAAACTGGTTTTCCTTTAAAAAGTGCGTCCATTCCTCATTCAGCGCCATGCCGTTTGTCTGAAGCGCATAACTCACCTGCCGGTCCAGCGGCCGAAACGCGCTTACCATCGCTACGAAATCCCGAAAAAAGTCCAGCCCGGCCACCGTAGGCTCGCCGCCCTGAAACGCAAAACTCACCGTTCCGTGCTCATCCGCTGCTGCAAAAGCTGCTTCAATTAAAGCCCCGGCGGTTTCACGGGACATCACGCCCATGCTCTTCACTTCCCTGTTGTCCGAAACATCCGCATAAAAACAGTAACGGCATCTCAGATTACACAGGCTGGAGGCGGGTTTGATCAAAAGATTGACGTTCTTCACCGCGCATTCTCGCTCCTCTCTTATCGTGCGAACTCAAAACACCCCGGAAACCAGTATAGCAAATCGCTGTTTCATACACAACAAGAACGGCCTCATCATACATTTTCCGAGTTATCCGCCTGAGAAAATCAATTTTGCATTTTGACTTGCTGCTCCTGAATCAGAGGATAGCGCACCAACCCCGTACTGGCCAGGGCTTCATGGTGCATATCCACAGCAGTGATCTGACGGTTTTCATAAGTCGTATAATAATAAATGCCTTTGCTTGCATTGCAGCAAGAAGTATAAAGCGTTATTTCATATTTTCCATCTCCCACATCGCAGCAGCCGCGCTGCTGCTCGACCGAGCCGAGAATGTGGAAAAACTGGCTGACGCTCTCCTTTTCCGTACAGCCGGAAACGGAATTCATCCTAGTGAAAGCGGCCCGGACAAAACGGGACTGAGAGGATAAATCGCCCGGCAGCCCGAGCCCGCCCATCCCGCGGCTGTATGCGGATAACGGCAATTCGGAAGAAAATAAATTTTCCGGTGTTTTCGGAGACAGACGCATATAATTGTTGAGCCCAAACATTTGTTGTTCAAAAGGAGGGTTGTTGGTGAGGACGCCAACCGGATTTTCATAAATCCTGAGCCCCTCCCGAACCGATTCGACCGTAATGGCCCCTTCCCGGTCGGCGATCAGCCAATGAAGCTGTGCTGCCGGCATCTGCTCATTGAACGGAAGTCCCACAAGATTGGCTTTTGCAAGGAGCGCGCCGGCCTCCTTCACAGTGGCGCACTGCCCCAGGACCCAAGGAATAAACTCGAATACAGCGATATTATCCTTTCCCTTCGCCGGAGACGCCGCATAACAAGCATTCCCCACGAAGTTCAGCCCTGCCATACCCAGCCCTTTTTCGTTGACCGCGTCGTAATACAGCGGATACTCCTGTGCAACACAAGCCATACCGATAACAGCAAAATGGCGCGGCATCCCCGCCATATACCGAAAAGGAAACGGCTCGTTGCGCGGCGTTATTACGACTTCTTCCCCATACGAAAATTCGTAGTCTAATGTGCGTCCAAAATAAAAATCCTTCGTTTTATAGGTCGCTGCCGTACACATGTGTTATCCTCCTGCTGCAAAAGTTGGGTTTTTCCGCGATAACTGCCATGCCTCAAACCTGTTCGCGCTTCAGGGCCCATTTTTGGGGTATTTTCAAAAACTTTCCATTTCCAGCGCCGCATTTCTACCGAAAACTCTGCTGCTTTTGAGGCACCAAATTCTTTACCTTTATATTTTACAATATCTGTCCTGTTTTTGCACGCGGACGATAAATATTTTTTCATATGCTATTTTTTTATTCATCTGCTTTCCCTCGCTCAGATTATGCGGAACCCCATCGCCTGCGACAGTAATTCTTTGTCTTTTGCCTCATTTCTATTTTTTTTAGGCAAAAAAATGAAACTTCTGGCGGCCATGGCCGCCAGAAGTTTCGCATTTAAGGCGCGCTCCAGTGTTCGGCGTATACAAGTTTTTTCATATACACTGCCGTTCTCTCGCCGTAAAGATCGGTTTTGGAACAACTTTTCCCCTGATTTTCGCAAGCACAGTCCGAAAAACCGGAAAGAGCGCACCTGTGTCAATAGCTCCATCAATCATATGCAGCTTTGACACTGATATTCCAGTAAAATCTTTTCCAGTTTACATGCCTTTCCTTCTGTATAAGAAGGACGTTCCTCCAAATAAACGTCTGCGTCTTCCTGAAGCGGTTTAATTTGAAGCAGCCATTCTCCGGCCCACTTTTCCTCAAAATTTTTTAGCCCAACACGCCACATTTCTCCTGTGTAAAACCAATCCGCCACACGTTTCCCATTGTGATAAAGATTTGCAACATCTCCCACAAATTCTATACAAAGAAAAGCGTCCTGCTTTCTGCGTATATTTTGCGGCAGTGCGAAGCGGTAAAAACGTCCGGTCCCGTTGCAGGGCGGTTGCAGCAGCTCTTCAAAAAATATATTTTCTTCCCAGACCTCCTCCGAACCGTTTGCGCACAATATTCTCCGTTCAAAATCAGATTCATCTGCATCTGCTGAATAAATGGACAATTCCGTTGTATTGGAAAACCCATAAAATTCTATCGTTCCATTCCGCTCCAGCACGCCGGCATCCGTCAGCAGCAAGCGTTCTCCGCCGCACTTCACCTTCCATGCCCGTTCTGCCTGTCTGCGGCCTAAGAGTATCACGCGCGTCTTGCCGCCAGGCAGCATGTACGGCGTGTCCTGTACTGCGTGGATGACTTTTCCGTTGACTTTCAGCTCCATGCATGTCTCATAGTTCCAAAAGAACAGCGTGGTCTTTTGAGCAGACGTAACCCGGCACATCGGTTGTGCCGTCGCATATTCAATCCATTCTCCGTCTACACACCAGGAAAAAGGGAACAATATCATTTCCCCTTCCGGAAGAGACAGTGGCGGAAACTCAATATCTCCCACTGTGATGCGCAGGTCTTCTTTTGACGACATGGGGCAATGACGTTGATGATTCCCCAAACAGAGTAGGCCCATAGATTCGCTCTTTAACACAGAAATCCGCAGTCCATCCGGATCTTGTGGGTCTGCACTGTTTTCCGGCGGAACAGTACACACTGCATCGGCAAGCTGTTCTCCAAAATCCTGTAGCAGCATATGCAGTATTTTCAGGTAAGCATAGGACGAACGCCTCTCTCCATATTCTGTCAGCGGTGCCTGAAAGTCATAAGAAAGAATCGGCAGGTCGCTGAGGCCTCCGCTGGCTATGGATTCTTCTAAAGTGGAATATTTTCCCACAGGGTTTGTTCCTCCATGAAAAACATAATATCCAATCAGTTTGGCTCCAGAAGCCACTCTGGCATAAGCAAGTGCCTGTGTGTCTCGCGCCGTTATGCGCGGACGCCGATGCCTTGTTACCTGTACCCCGCCTCCAAGCTCCGCAGTTGCATAAGGATACTTTTCGGTGTTATAGGTATATTCTCCGAATGACATTCCATTTTTCTTCATATCACTGCCGATTTTTTCATCGTCAAATATCGGAGAAAACAAAAACGCTTCATTCGCCGGCAGTTCTTTTGTTGTTGGTTCCCACGGTGCGTCTGCATAGGCGCCCAGTACGGGGAGCGTCTCCCCTTCCGCTACCACCGCGCCGCCCCACCCCGTTGCGGTGTAATACGGCACTGTCAGCCCCTTTTTCAGCGCAATTTTTTTCAAAGTCCGCATGTGCTCACGGCCCTGCTCTAATCCAGAAGGCCCACCATGGTATTCATTTTCAAGCTGTATCCCTATGATACATCCACCATTTCGGTAAAGATTTTCACTCACCTGCATGGCAATTTGTTTAAACAGGCGTTCCACATGGAGAAGATACGCCGGAGAATTTGTACGAAGAGAGATTCCCATATTACAGAGCCAATCAGGGAATCCCCCGTTCCGGCATTCTCCATGGCACCACGGCCCTATCCGCAGGAATAGTCGCAAACAATGTTTTTGGCACAGCTCTGCAAATTTTCTCAGATTTTTATTTCCCGTCCAATCGAAAACACCTTTTTCTTCCTCGTGATGATTCCAAAAAATATATGTAGCTACGATTTCCACACCGCACGCCTTTATCTTTAAAAGTTCTTCTTCCCATAGTCTGTGAGAATAGCGCGAAAACTGAAATTCTCCCATGACCGGAAACCATGGTTTCCCATTTTTCAAAAAGCATCGAGTCGTTACTCCAAGTGTTTCACCGGTAACCGGGTTCTTTCCGCCGAATGGAAGCACCTCGTTTTTTCTGCGTTCTTGAGAAAGCCTGATCTGGTATCCCATTTTGTCATTCCTCCTGCCGTAAAATCACGACTCTACACACCGCCATTCTGTTCACGAAAAGCCTTAAGCATAGCAAGGATATTTTCCGGCGGGACATCGCCGGGGACCGCATGCGTCGGGCCGGCAATATATCCGCCGTTCCCGCCCATTACTTGAAGGATATGTTTGGTTTCGCGATGTACTTCTTCAGGCGCCGCAGAAGGCAACAATGTCTGTGTACTGATTCCTCCCCAAAATGTAAGACGGTCACCGTGCGTGCGTTTTTCATATTCAAGGTCATAGATTTCCGGCTGAAATGTTTGATACACGTCCAGGCCGATTTCAATCAAATCGTCCAGTATCTCCCGTAAGTCTCCGCATGAATGCTGTGAAACCCATAGTCCCCGCTCCTTTACCCGCATATACATCTGCCGCATCCGCGGTTTGAGAAATTTTCTCCAATAAACAGGCCCCATGAGCAGTCCCCGCTGCTGGCCCCAGTCATCGCCGAAATGGAAACCGTCAAATGGATATTCAAGCATAATATCCATAACCTGTTGATTGAATTGTACGATCTTATCCAGAAGCGCGCACACCAGCTCCGGCTCTTCTACCATGGCGACCAGAAGATTTTCCATTCCCATCAGCGTCCACGCCCGCTCAAAGAGCGAAAACCCGATCGCACCAAAGCAAAATACATCTTTTTTTTGATATTTTTTAAAAAACAGTTCGATTTGTCCGCGTAATTCCTCTTCATCCACTTTTGGAAATTTATATCGTTCAAAGCTTTCCCAATCCGTGATCTGTATGTTTTCTATAACGCCGATATCTTTATCCGCTCCGGTCCGATTCCAAACAACGCCGAAATTATCCCGCACATATCCCGGGTGCTCCGCCGGACGCATCCCGGGAGAATAAACGCAGGATTCCAGATAGTTCCCAACGCTCTCCATGTAATCGATATTGCCTGTATAATGAACCATTTTTTCCAGCTCTGCCTCTACAAAGCTCACGGCATACGGTATTTCCGGCACATCTTCATGACATATCGCCCGCCTTACAATCTCCTTTTTCGTCATATTCGTTCCCCCGTTATCAAACTGAAATATGCCCTCCGGCATGAAACCTTACAATTTCCCCGTTGAGCTTTACTTCTACCGGTATCCCCGGCGGCGTCTCCGCTTCCAGACGCATGGCTCCATTGCTTCTTTTTTCCCAGCGTACTTTCACAAGCCCCTTGTGGGTCGCGACGCTTCCTTCCGCACAATCCCGCCCCGCTGCCGATGGCGCAATCCGAATTCGTTCGTAACCCGGTTCTGACGGGCGCACCCCCAGAATCACGCCCCCAAATTCATGAAGCGGCAGGCAGCTCCACGCGTGACAGTCGCTGCGCTGTGTGACCGGGTCTTCACACCAGGTAGAAAGATTGTCGCAAAGCATTGTGTGCCATGGTTTCATACATTCTTCGGAATACGCGTCATAAAGCCCCGTTTGCTCCAGTGCGCGCAGCAAGAAGAACGTCATCGAGTAAGAGCATCGCGGCATCTCGTGGTCATTCATTACACGCTCCATCAGGGTTCGCGCCGCCTCACCGTCCACAATTCCAGCCAGCACCGCCCATATTTGTGCATGCGCGCTTGCATCGAGACGCCCTACTGTGTCCATAAAAACACCACGTGCCGTGTCATAGCATTCAGCCCTCACGCTTCGGGCCACCTGTTCTGCCACAGCCCGATACTCCCCTGCCAGCCCGCCGCGCCCAAGCCAATCGCAGAGTCTCGCAGCCTTGCGCAGAAAATAGACGAACATCTCATGATAGATCGTATTTACCGTTTCGTCCGGCCCAATCGGCACTCCGTCCCATTCATCCCATTTTTGTACCCAGTCTACAAATTCCCAATACTGTGACCGCGGAAAAAAGCCGGTATTGGGGTCGAGCCTCGCAATGAAATATTGCAGAACAGAATCGACAGCTGAAAAATAGCGGCAAACGAGTGCCTTATCGCCATAATAAAGGTAATGATCGTACAGCAGCTGGATGTAATATAATCCGAAGCCCGGAATCACCTGTCCATATTTGCAGGGAAAGCAGCAATTGAGCATACCGTCCGGCATACGCCCTGCTGAGAACATATCAATCGCAGCACGGGCAAGCCTGTCGTCCGCCGAAATGTAATAAGTATATCGTGCAGACAGTACGGTATCCATTATATATTGAAGTTGTTCATAGTAAGGACAGTCCTCATAGGTATCGTGCATACAGAGCAAGAGTGTCCGTGCGCTGATGCTCCACAATTTTTTGTCCGAAAGCGGTCTGGCGCAACACCCCTGGATCTCCAGCGGATAATGTGTTTCCCACAATTTGAAATCATCCAGCAAAATCGAACCGGCATTTTGCTGGATTTCTAAGCGCAGATAACGGAACGTCCGAAAAAAAGGCGTTTCATAAAAGCCGTCTGCTCTGTTCACAAGCAGTGTGTCGCATTCCCCCAGCAGAACTGCATTTTCACAGCTCGCACGGTCACCCTTATACCGTTTTCCGTTTTCGTCAAACCGATAATAGCTTTCGGCATATCGCAGCGCCATCTCGGCCGGCATATCTTCTCCGTATGAAATGTGAAAACACACATATGCGGTCGTCAAAAAGCCCATATCGATCTCGGCAAACCAGGGACCGCCCGGCGGGATCTCCAGCTTGCCTGTTGCAAGCAGCGTTTCCGCTGCGGGAATGTTGCTCCGCACAATTCTCTGCGGCAAAATATGCTTCTGTACCGGCGCCGGAAGCGGCGCCGCCGCCAGCGGCATGGGATTCAAGCGGCCATATCTCCTGGGCCCGGTGTCGCATACCACAACAGCTTCCCGGAATGCGGCGCCGTCAAAATCCTTCTGAAAGAACCGGGAAGGAATTTGAGAAAGCGCTGTTTTGCTCATATCCGGAGCAGGCCCCGCCGGAGAGGTCGGTTCAAAATTCAGCGCATCCCCCGCACCCCAAACACGCCAATGCGCACCGGTAGACAGCCTTTCGTCGTCACTGTTCAGCCAAAAACCCGCAAGCGATGCGGTAATGAGAGAGGACGGGCCTGATTTCCATTCTGCCGCTGCGACCGGGTCGCTTGGAAAATGGAAAACCTTTGCCGCAATTATATTTTCTCCCGTCTCCAAATAAGGCGCAAGGTCGACATTATCGTAATAATGCCGGAACGCATCTCCCTTGCGTGGCCCTCGCGCCGCAATTTTCCCATTGACATATAGTGTATACACACTGTCGGCGCTCACCTGCACAGGGCATTCAGAAGGCGTTTTTTCCAAGGTGAAACAATTGCGGAAAAAACAGGCTTCTTTGCCCTGCGGGCGCTCCGCACACCATATCCAAAAAGCGCTCATTTTTCTATCCTTTCCGTCTCAAAATGCTTGTGCCAAAAGGCGGACATGCCCTTCTCCAAGGGGGCATGTCCGCCAAACTCAATCATGGATGCTCTCAGGGTGCATACGAAAGTCAAGCGTTTGGGGCACGGGATAACGCTCCAGCGCCTTTTGACGTTTGATTTTCGGGTCGGTTTCCCCGGTTTCCCGTTCTACGCGGTGCATATGCAGCATGATCCACAGCTCCGACAAAGTCAATTCGCCCTCCCGCATATCCGCAATCACCAGATTGTCCATAAGCGCTTTCTCAGCATCCTCCAGTCTGCCTGCCTGGATCAGCGCTTCAACTCTTAAGGCACGCACACGGCCATGCGCTTTCACGTCGGGAGCAAGCGTATCATACAGCGCGAGATACTCCGTGTAGGCTTCTTCATCCAGCAGCATACGCCCGAACTCGATCACCAACGCATCAATCGGCTTTAGCTCAACGGCGCGCCGCATCTTTATCATCGCCTCACCGGCGTCGCCCCCCATCAGCTGCAAAAGTGCCAAGCAACGGATTGCCCATGCATTTTCCGTTCGTTCCATTGATTTTTCGAATGCCCGTTCCGCCTGCGATTCTCTTCCGTTGGCATAATACATCACGCCCAGCTGAAACCATGTATGCCAGTGATCCGAGGTTGTCTCCGCCGCCTTTTCCAGTAACGGAATCCATTCCGGCTGTGTAAGGAATGCCGCGGGAGCACAGTCCGGTTCTATGTTTGGAAATACACCTTCATGTAAAAGCAAAAGCCATGGTTCCTGTTCTTTACCCAGCGATTCTCTGCGTATTACCGCATTTGAACCGGAAAATGTATTCTCCGCGCCCCTGCGCTCCAGCTCCAGGGCCGCCCAACCGCTCCCATCTGAAACAACGGGAAATTCCTGCTCAAGCACTTCGTGGAACTCGGCCAGCAGGGCGTCCATTCTTGCCCTGGGCAATTTTTCTTCCAGCAAATCTTCCACGCAGGAAACCGCTTCCGTCCATGCCCCATGCACTGTCTCCGGCTCAGCCTGCATCGCTCCATATGCCTCAAGCCATTCCCATGTGTCTTCTGCCGGCATTGGGAGACATTCCATCTGCGTGTTGGCCAGGCCCGCCTGAATTTCCAGGTAACGTTCTCCGGGTCTGGCCAAATATTCCTGCCAGTGCTTTCCGCCGCTGCCCTGTCCCCAAACAAAAAGCTTTCGGCCCTGAAGCAGATCTGTGGATGTCTGCACCAAGCCCATCCCTTCCTTATCAAGCGCGCATTCCCATTTGCGCCGTCCGGCCGGGACGTCGAAGAAAAAGTCCATGGAATGCCCTATCTTTGCAGCGTAGCTGCAATCTACGCCCTCATACATTGGTACTGACCGCTTTGACAAAATTTGATTGTAATCATTTACGAATGCTTGTTCCACCGGGGCGAGCACGCGGGTCGCATCCGTTTCATCTACCGCTGTATTGGACCACCAATAGATCGGCGTTTCGTGGGACTGTGTGTTTTTCAGAATTACACGTACAAACAGGAACGAAGAATCTTCCGGCAGGATAAAATCCAGTTGATAGAGCACACGGCGAATCCGTTCCCATTCGTACAGGCGCAGTACCGGCGTCCCATTCGGCAGCTGCCCGCGTGCAGTATGCAGCGGGGACAGCGTAAAAGGCGTATGTCCTGTCATTCCGATATTCCATTCAATGCCACCGCTGACCCATGCGTTGCGCAGGGCAAGATTGCAGGGCTGAAACACCGGATTTTCCTGTACAAGGCGCTTGTCGTGGTCCTTGTCATACAAGGACCACAACCTCCCGCCGAACTGCGGAAAAAAAACAGCTTTCAGGTGTGTGTTTTCCAGAACAGCGCAGGGATAGCGCCGCAGTATTTTCACCCTGTCGTAACCATCCTGCAGGCGGTACGGCAGAATATGTTTGATCCGTCCATAACCCACATATCGGCGTTCTTCTTCGGAAAGAGACGCATCGGCTCCGGCTTCCTGAGCAATATGTGCCAAGCGGCCAAAGTCCGGTAATGGATTCTCCCCACCCAGTTCTGCGCCGGGCATTTCAATATCTGTGAAATAGAGCTGTGTCACCAAACCATTCCTTTCTACGCGCGCCTACTCTGCATGCAGTGCCCCCCAGGCAATTTTTTCCGCCATAAAGTCAAGCGCTCTCAATGCGGTTTCAGGCACAATATCCGCCTTTGGCCGTACATGCTGTAACGGACTGTGATAATCATGCCCCACCTCGCTCATCTCAAACACCTTTTCCAGTCCGTCCGGACTGGTAATCTGCACATCTTCTCCATATGCTTTCACTGCTTCCGCCGCCTTTTGCAGCACTTTTTCGGACAAATCAATTCTGCCTTGATAGCGCAGCGCTCCGCTCAATTCACCCGCTTCGATTGCAGACCAATCAAACTCCATCCCTCCGTCTCGCCAGATATCAATAATTTCAGGCCAGTTGTCATAAATAAACGTTGGATACATTGTCACCACAGGCTTTTGTGTCTTCTTAAAAATACGCCGCGCTACAGAAAACACCATTTCTCTGCCGCCGCCATGGCAGTTGACGAGTACCAAGCGGTCGAAACCTTTCTTCAAGACCTCCACGCCAACGCCTTCCATATAGTCGGCCGTGACAAACGGGCGCATATCTATCGTGCCCGCAAAGGGCCTCAATCCTCCGATCCAGGAAAAAGGCAGCATGGGCAGCAGCACGCCCTCTGTTTTTTCGGCCACCATGCCGGCGATGGCATTTGCAATGTACCCATCACACCCAAGCAAAAGGTGCACCCCATGCTGCTCCACAGACCCCACCGGAAGCACAGCGATCCGCGGCGTGTCTTGTCCCTCGCGTGTTATGTACGCATCCAATTCATTGGGAAACATCTCATACAATTTTTTCATTTCCTGCCTCCACTCAAACCGGTCTAGTCAAGCTATGGGCATCAAGGAAAGATTGATATGTGTTCAGCGCTTCGATAGAGCCGCTCAATCCGTCCATCCATGCAGTAAGCTCGCTGTACGCTTGTTCCACCAAAGTTCTTTCGCTCATTCCCAACACTGCTTCCTCGCCCAGGTTCGATCCCAGATGCACCGGATAGATCATCCATTCTCCTGGCTTTAGCCGATGCGCGGTATTTCCCAGAAGACTCAGATTTTCACGTCCCGCATTGCATATGGGCGGTTCCTTTCCCGCAAGCTCCCCGCTTCTTTTCAGTATCCGCGCGAGCAGTTCTGTTTCTCCCGCCGCCCGCAAGCACGCCGCCAAACGCCACAACTCACGGCCATGCGCGTCCAGGTTTTTCCGTGATCCATCAAACTCAAAAAAGAATTTATCAGGATGAATCCAGGCTACCGCCATATTATGCATTTGAAAATATTCATGACATAAGTAATACAGTTCCTCTTGAAACCCCACGAAAACAATTCGGCGTATCCGGTTGGCGCGGAGTTCGTCGCAGATATCCCTGCAATATCGGTCTACCACTTCTGGTGAAATATCGATGCTCCCTGTCAGCGCATAAGTGTCATACAACGTACCATACGGCAACAGCGGCAGACACAGCCCTCCATTTTTCTCCGCCAAATACATGGCAATAGCATCCGCCACCATACCGCGTGCGCCCAGCGGGAGATGCGGCCCCAGGCGCTCGATCCCCCCAATGGGTACAAACGCCAGATTTCCACCTTCGTTAATATATTCCATGCATTCCGGGGAAGTAAGTTCATTTATTCTTGGCATACGCCCATCTCCTTAAAAATGATCTCGAGCAAAAAGCTCAAAGCCACGACGGTAACAGCCAGTTCCAAACCGTTCCGCGTCCTGTACCAGCACGAAGCCCAAATTATAGCGCATACATCCGCCTTCCCGCATAAATGACAGTATTGCCCGCTGCAGGCTTGTCTGTTGAAGTGCCGCGCCGGCACTTGAAGGCTCGACCTCCTGTGTTCCAAACACACGCTGCAGTGTCGGGCCCGCATCTGACAAAACGGGAATAAGGTAATATTCCCGCAAGCACTGCACCAGCGCCGTATTTCCCGGCAAAAGCCGTTCCAATTGGGCATCCAGCAACCAGCTTCCCAGGCAGAAGGAAACAAAAGGGCCTTCTATGCCGCACAATACATGGATAGCATGTTTGTGCTTCGCGATGAATCGGCGCATCCCCACAAAGGCGGCACGGCACTGCTCCACGGAATAGCCAGGGCCTTCGGGAACGTGGATTTCCAAAACCGAGGTTCCCTGTGTCACACATTCCTCCCATATCTCTTTTTTCAAACGCACTACTTCCGGCAGGGCATGCCCCAGTGGGGAAAGCACAGTACCCTCCACGTACTCTTTTCCGCCTTGAACAACATTGCGTGAAAAGCCCAAAAAGCCGTCCGCTTCCGCGCTGATTCCATTTGTCCCGCTCACTTGTCCATCGCCTCGGTACTGCGTTTTTTCGGCGGGCAACGCGATCACTGCGCCTGTCTCTTTCGAGCGGAACACACGTATGTTCCACTGCTGCTTTAGACGTGCCGGACAGCACTGCAGCCTCCCAATGCGGAACAATCTGCCTCCAAGATGATTCTGCAGCCAGCCATAAGCTTCTTCGTCAATTCCCCATCGCCCAGTGCGCCGTTTATATGCGTCCGCCCAGATACCGATATCCGACAGTGTATTGGCCACGACGTCTTTTTCAATTCCCAGTGCAGCAAGACGTTGCTCTGTGCTCTGCGCGGCCCGAAGCACATTGCAGAGCCGTTCCATGGCCTCGTCGCCATGAAGAGATTTTTCATAAAAGGCTGCCGCCTGTACAGCTTCCGGCGCAAGACCGGAAAACTGCAATATCTCCGCCCTCATTCAGAACGCCTCAATTCCATAGAGCTGCGCCCTGGCATCCTTCCGTTCGGGATTTGGATGGTACACGATCGATGTGATCGGCGAGCCTTTTGTTTCTACAATAAACTCATATGCCGTCACCGTGCGTCCTGCACTTTCTATCCTCCGCGGCATCGTGGTCAGAGATACTTCGGGAAGTTTATGATCCGTACAATCCCATTCAACTTCATCACTTGAAATGTTTAAGCCGTATTCTATTGGCACCGCCAGTTCGCTGCCGTCGGCAAATGTGATTTTGTAGCTTCCCATGTCATAATCTTCATGAACAATGAAGAATCCATCGTAAAACATCTTGTAAGGACAGACATACTCTGTGCTATGTAAAATGCGCAGTCCATGCTTCACATTACGGTAATTATATTGATAAAGCATCTCCATTGCCCGCTTTGCAAAGCCATGTGCCATCGATTCCGAATAATCGTCTTCCCACAACAGCAAATTACAAAAAGCCAGGCCGAAATAAATTTCGTTGCGCTGCAAATTCTGTTTGTGTACAGAACTCCAATTGGATATCACGACGCCCCGGATTCCACGGTCAACACGCCTGCGCCAGTGCTTAAACTGGATTGGTGAAAAATTTCCGTAAATCATGGGCATACTGTGCTCATGAAATACATCATCGTATTTTTCATCGAGGCCCCAATACCAATGGAACATACTGATATCGTTCGGCAGCATATCAGCCGACTTGAAAATAGGAGGTATCTCCTCAATAAATTCCTTATCATCATAGTCTTTCAGAATATGGGCACCGCCGCAGGGCTTTCCTTCCACACGCGCGTCCAAAAGCTTATCCGCCCACATGATTGTTCCCACGCCGCGCTGGGCCAGATATGCCCGAATACGCAAAACATCGTCCACAAAAACTTGCACGGGATCTTTTTCCGCACATTTTCTGCACTTGCAGAAAGTATAAGCTTCGTCGTGCCCGATATTGATTTGGGCCGGTTCAAAAACCTCGATCACCTCATCCAGAACGTCGAATAAAAGGTCATAAGACGCCTCGTTCGACGGACAATAGGTGTCAGGGTATTCGTCGTTCTGTCTTTCGCGCAGTTCCGGATGCGGCAGCAGCAGATAGTCGCTGTGAGACAGGCTGGGTACTTCCGGAATAATGTCAACACATGATCTGCGGCAATATTCAACGATATCACGCACTTCCTCCTGCGTCAGATAGCCTCCGTCCCCATTCTCCACATGGATAGAATTCTTTTTCCAGTCATACGTCCATGTCTGGATACTGTCCGCCTTTCCTGAATATTCGCCGATCTCCCTGCAATATTTTACCCACGCCTGATTGATCTCCGGATGCCGTTTGTACTCCATTGCACCGCCGACTTCTATCATCAGCGTATTCACACGAAACGCAGCAAGAAAATCAATGAACTCCTTGAAAAACTCCAAATGTTCGCGTCCAGGCAGATATACTTTTACACCGCGCATCTCCACAACAGGCGCTTCATACAGGATTCCATGGTGAACATAACCTTCTTCCGACAGGCCCAGCAGCGCCAGCGCTCCATAAAGCAGGCCGCGCTCGGAATGTGAGTAAACTTTAACCGCATCTTCGATCACGACGGCATATGCTTCTTTCTTATCCGAAAACACAACGTCAAATTCATCTTTGATGCGGCGCTTTACGCTGCTTGGCACATCCTGCACAAAACTGACGGATGTAAAGCTGGTATAAGCGGGAAACGGCTCCCTCAGTCGTTCCTGCATTTTCTCCGCAATCAGCGGTATACTCGTTCGCAATTGTGTTTGGTTTCCCAGGAATCTTCCAGAAGCCTCAAATTTGGAATATTTCGGTTTGACAAAAGACATAAACAGCCCTTCCCTTATCCTTTTAATCCGCCTACCGTGGCGCCTGCAATTACATGCTTTTGGAAAATAATATATACAGCGACCGGCGGAATCATCGCCAGCACCACACCGGCGCACAGAGTCACCCAGTCCGCTTTATATTGCATCAGCTGATTTGCCGCATACATGTTAACGCCGATCGTATATTTGCTTTGATCCTGCAGTACGATGTAAGGCAGCATAAAGTCGTTATAATACCACAGCACTTTAAATGTCGCAAGCGTAATAACGCCCGGCATCGACATGGGAATAATCACTTTCCAGAAGGTTTGGAACAGGGATGCACCATCCAGAGCAGCACTCTCTTCATATTCTTTTGGAATGGTCTGCATAAAACTGCTGAGAACCATCAGTGCAAACGCATCCCCGCACAAAGAATTGAAGAGCACCAGACCGGACAATTTATTCAGCAAACCCAAACTGCGCATCAGCACATAAGTGGGTACCAATGCGTTGACGCCCGGAAGAAACAGTGAAAACATGACATAGGAGCGCAAAAATTTTCTGCCTCGGAACTTCACTCGTGTGAGCACGTACGCTGCCGCGGTCGTCAGGGACAAACTCAGCAGCAGGCTTAAGACCACAAGCACCAGGGTATTCATCAAAGAATCGCCGATATGCAGGCTGTTCCAAGCCTCGGCATAGTTCTCCCACTGCGCCACTTCCGGCCATCCCCAAGCGCCGGCAAAAAACTCCCGATTGGTCTGCAACGATTTAATAACGATCCATCCAAGCGGAAACAGGACCGTCAAGGAAAACAACAGCATAATGAAACGGCTGATAAAATTGCCTATTTTTTCTTTCATTGTTCTTCTTCCCTCTGAATATTCGGAAAACAAGCCCGTACATTGCTTTCCAAAATGATTCAATATTCGATATTATCGTTCGCCCCGGATTTTTCCACAATGATGTTGACGACTACAAGAATCACACAGATAAACATTCCGATCGCGGACGAATAGCCGAACATCGAATTTGTTGCTCTGCCCGACGTCGGCGAGCCGAATGCTGTAGTATACATATATAGACCGATCACATCGGTGGCGCCCTCGGGCCCGCCGTTGGTAAGTACGAATATCAGCTCGAATGTTTTGATTGCATTTAGGATCAAGAAGATCAGCGAAACACGCATCACGCTTGCGATCAGAGGCAATGTAATTGCCGTCAATCGCTTCGCGTGAGAAGCACCGTCCAAAATTGCAGCTTCGTACATCGAAGGAGGAATGGAAGTCATCGCGTTCATTAAAATAATGACGTAAAAGCCGACCCCTGTCCAGATCATCGGCGCCATAACAGCCCCCAACGCCGTTTGTGTTTCGCCGAGCCAATAAAACCCTTTTACATCCAGGCCAACCGAGGAAAGGATGCCGTTCAGGATCCCATAGTCACCGTCATATATAAAGCTCCAAATCAAGCCGATTACAACGGTGGAAATTACGTTTGGCAAAAAATAAATCACTTTATGGATATTTCTTTCTCTGAACTTCAGATAAACGATCATATACGCTAAAATTGCAGAAAGAAACAGCGTCGCCAGTGGAACGATCAGCACAAGCCATAAGTTGTGTCCCAATGCACGCCACACATAAGGATCTCGAAACATTTCTACATAATTTCTAAGGCCGACAAATTTCATCTCTGAAATGCCGTTCCATTCAAAAAAAGAATAATACGCCGACAGCGCGTTTGGATACAGCGTGAACAGCGTATATCCACCAAGATACGGGAGAAGAATGGCAAGAATGAAAATCCATTTCTGCCGTTTCACTGTATTTTTCATAATCGTCTCCGTCCCAAGTGATAAAAGGGGCCGCCATTGTTCCAGTGCACCATGCCCATCAATGGCGGCCCCCTATCGGTCTCAAACTACTTTGTTTTTTATTCCGCGGGTAGAAGTATGCTATTTGGCTTCTTCAGCCAGTCCTTCCGTATACAGTGCGTCCACCCGTGCAAGAACTTCTTTGTAATCCAGCGAACCCGTCGCCATGCCGGCATAAGATTCATCCAACGTCTTCTGTGCCTGAGCCGCCTTCGCACTGGTCAGCATAAAACGATGCTCCAGAGACTCAAACTTTACATTATTATTGTTGATGTAATCCATATAGGCGCGCGGTGCTTCCTGCACCTTTTCCATCCGAGCTTCGTCTTCCGCATAATCGCTGCGGATCGTGGGGATCATGCCGCCATTTTCGGCCATATCTTCCTGCAAGTCCATATTGACCATCCAAAGGCAAAGTTCTTTCGCCCACTTTTTGTTCAGCTCCGGTTTTTCAGCCCAAATGCGGTAGCCCCAGCCTTTGGAAGAATACAACCAAATAGGATCGTCCGGGTCGTCGCCAAACGGTACTCCCATAAATCCCCATTCAAAGTCCTCCGGCGTGGCATCCGCCATTTCGTTGCCTACCCATGTACCAGTGCTGCACATCGCCGCTTCCCCCTGCAGCAATTTCATCTGCGCCTGCGTATGGTTCAGTGCTGCAATTCCATCTGCAAAATACCCCTTTTGGCCCAAGCTGGAAATTCGTTCGTAAGTCTCCATGTACTCCGGGGTTGTATACAACGGCATCTGCCATGTGCGGTAATTCTCAGTGAATGCTTCCAGATTCCCATTTTTTTCGGCCAACTCAAACGGTTTGGTACCAAATGCCTGATTCAAATAATCGCCATAAACGCCTGTGAAAACGATAGGCGCGACCCCGTCTGCCTTGATGTCCTCGCACAGATCCAAAAATTCCTGCCAGGTGCGGGGATTCTGGTTCCAACCATGTTCCTCAAATTGTTTTTTATTGAAATAAAGACCGCCGCCGGAGCCTCCCATGAACGGGAACGCCGATACATGCGCTTCTCCATCCGGCCAGCCTTCCGTATAAGACAGCTCATAATAGACGTCCGTCGTCAGTTCGCGCATCGTAACATCGTCGCGGTCATAGGGCGTTCGGTCCCAAAGGTCGTCGACCATTTCAATTTTACCTGCTGCGATCAATTGTTCCGGACTGTCATATTCAATGATATCATACATATCATCGATGTCTCCCGCTTGAATTTTGGTATCGATCAATGTATAGGCCGCAGGCATAGCGGTAAACTCGATGGTTACATTCGGAAACCGTTCCATGAACTGTTCTACCGCTTTTTCCTTGAACTCCGAACCTGTGCCGGATTCGTTGACACACATTTTTAAAGTGACTTCCACGTCCTTAGGCAGTCCGTTTTCCGGATATACTTCTCCCGCTGTGGAACCGGCCGATGCGCCCGAGCTTTGGCTCGTCGCCGGCGCTCCATTGCATGCGGCAAAGCTTAGCAACATCGCAATGACCAAAAAAGTGCTGATAACCTTTTTCATAAAGTTCCCTCCATATTTGATGTGTTCGTGGATCGGTTCGATAGATTGTGCCCCTCCTCACGGCATCCAACAGTATCTATTGGCTGTAACACGCCGCGGAAGCCACGCCTGCAGTCGGTCATATCCCTCCCTTCCGCAATTTCCCATCATAAAAAATCACTCGAACAATTCCTTATACTTTTCGTCTGCTTCTTCGGCCGCCATTGCAACAGCGCCGTAGGCAATCGCTTTTTCCTTCAATTCCGAACTGCAAATTTCGGGCTTAAAGGGTACATACGCATGGACGAGCTCCCCAATCTCGTTTTTGTATTTTTCATAGATCGCTCTGCCAAGTCTCCCCGAAATAACCACGAGATCCGGGTCCATCAGCGCAACTGTGTTGATGACGGCCATCGCGGTATAAATGTACATGTAGTCTGTAAACACTGGCGAAAGATAATCCCGAAGGCGCTGTTCCACAAAGTTAAGATCAATCTCCTCATCCCCGTAATCCACTGTTAATGCGAGTATCCGTTCAACCTGTCCGCTGGGGATCAGTAATTCCAAAGATCGCTCTCCGCGATGCACATTGGAGAGAAAGCTTCTTTCCAAAGTCATAAATCCGATCGCGCCTGCCGCATTATGTCCGCCACGAATCAGTCTCCCGTGGTTGATCAGCCCGGCGGAAATATTTATACCGATGTCCAAAAACACAATGTTTTCATATCCTTGGGCCACCCCTTTCCACCGTTCTCCGACAGCACCCAAATTGGCATTTTTTTCAAAATAAATTTTTTTTGTAAAACTGTCTTTGAGGTATTGTTGAATTTCCTCCGCTTCCGGATAACCCGGAGGACTGCATGGCACGGCACTACCCACCTTGTCCGAAAAATCCGGCAGACCGACTCCGATTGCAGCCACATCTTCCGCTGCAATTCCCGCCTCTCGAATGACTTCCCGAACAAATGCTCCAATCTGCTCCAGCGCCACATCTCCCGTGTAAGTTCGTTTTTTGAAGGAAAGCATTTTCCCCATTACATCCGCACACATCCCGCAAACATTTTTACCGCCGAGATCCAAGCCAATAAAGTAACTTCGATGTGTATTAATCGCCAGCAGCTTTCCCTTACGGCCCATTGCATTTGCTGCGTCTCCCGCTTCACAAATCATTCCAGCTTCCAACAATCCTTTAACGTTGCTGGAAACTGCCGGAAAACTCAAACCAAGGCTCCGCGAAATATCCGCCCTGCTGGCTGGCCCGTTGATCCTTAAAAAATTCAAAATCGCGTTTTTGTTATTTTCACTTAAATAGTGTATATCTCTTACTCTGCTGTTTCCACTGTTCTCATTTCCCATTGCTGTCTCACATTCCTTATTTTGAACGTTCCTTAATAATGCCTTGCATTTTAAAGGATACTTTCTTTTTTGTGCTCTGTTTTGAGCCCAAACTACAAAAATAATGCACAAAAAAATATAATAAATTCAATAATATATAGTTTATTTGCTTGAATTATATCACCGCATATAATATAATTGCAATAGTTATTAAGGAGTAAAAAGTAATTATCCCTTAATTTCTATCTTTATTCTAAAAATGGAGGGCAAATTATGTGGACAAGTAACAACTCATATTCTCCTCAGGAACGTTCTTTTGTAGCCGACCCTGCATGGTTCCGCCTCATTCCACAGTCCTGTATCACCCAAAAGATTTTTGAAAATACATATCATAATGCTATATGGGATTTTTATGTTACTCCTCAGGGACGCATATTTCTTTCCCTGTGTGCCGAGATCAATTATCCTGAAATCGTACGTTTGTATGAATACATACCCCGCACAAATGAATTTCGTTTACATTTCAAATTGGAAGACCGTGTGCTTCAGCATCCACAGGCCATACGAGCCAGCAAGATGCATACCTCTTTTTGTCAAATGAAAGATGGCCGCCTTATTATGACGACCCACACAACTGCCAAGTCTGTCCTCCATCCGGATTGGATGCCGGAGGCCTACTATACTCATCCCTGGGAGGGCTATCAGGGGTCAAACATCCTATTGTATGATCCGGATACCGGGGCACTGGAAAACCGCGGTATTCCCGTCCCGCACGAAAGCATTTATGGTGCCAAATACGACGCGGAACATGACGCCCTCTATTTTACGGGCTATCTGCGCGGGCATCTATACCGTTTGGATCTTCTCACCAATCACCTGACGGACTACGGAAAAATCACGGAATATGGGTCGTTCCGCATCGCTGACGGTCCAGACGGCAATTACTACTGCAGCTCTCGCTCCGGGAATTTTTTCCGAATCAATCGGGCCACCCAGGAAATTGAGGAACTGGGCTTGCAGCTTCCGGATAACAACGGAAAATTTACACGCAACCATCGTGTGATTACTTTCACTGCAGTTTATGGGGATCGTCTTTATTTTACTTCGTGTTATTCCAAAGGATTGTGGAGCTATCATCCCGCCACCAACACCATGCGCTGTGAAGGCAGTCTTTTGCCGTGCATCGGTGCCATGGCCCCGGATCCAGATGCCGAAACCATACTGGCCTATGCCGGGATTGGCCTTTCCATCGATGACAATGGATGCTTTTGGTACGGCTTTTCCAATTCCGCTCTGCATCTCGTCAAATGGGATCTGCTTCGAAATGAATCCCCACGCGATATGGGCATCATCGGGACGCCGGAACGGGCTGTCGTTACTCTTTCCGAGATGCACTATTACAAAGGCAGGCTGTATCTTTCCGACACCAACCATGCTTTCGATGCGCCCGGCGTCGCAACAATCGATTTGAGCCGCTTGAACGAAGCGACCATCGCAGAAGAAGCATGTCCCATCTTAACAGACGGGCTTCCCTACTATTTATATCTTCAGTCCTGTTTGAAAAACGAACTCGGCTATAAATTTTTACCAGAAGGGAAATTTTTTCCTCTTCACGAAATCTATCCACATAACGATTTTGAGGAACAGCTTTCCCACATTAAAAATGCCGAAGAAACAAATATTGCGCTCCTAGAAGTGCGCAAGAAAAACGAATTTCGCTTTACCAACAAATGTATCCCTGTTTTGCTTTGGCAGGGTCCTCTTACTCCGGGACACTCTACCGTATTCGATTTGCATTTCGCGGGGGACACTCTTATCGCAGTAGCCGGGGATGAATGTCAAAAGTACGAAATAGCGATTCGCGAAGGGAAGGTAGTTGGACTGTCTACCGTCAATTGGGCGCCACCTTCGCTCCCACACGAATTGCTGCACCTTTGCTACCCCTGTGTTCCTGGGCGGCAATATAAAGCCGTTCCTTCCGCATTTTCCAAGTGGAACAACGGGCGCATGCTCATTGGAACAGCAGATGGAATGCTTGCCATGTGGGATGGCTCACATGTTTTTGGGCTGGGATCGGCCGCTCCATGCGGCGCAGTGAACGCAATGGCCTGCAACGATGCCCATACTATCCTATATGGGGTTGCCGGGGACAGTATGGATCTGGGATATATTTTTTCTTATGACGATCTAAACGGCCTTCGCTGGCGCGGACTGGCGCATCGGGAGGATTTTGACGAGGGTGTTACCTTCTTTGCCAATGAATTATCTGCAATTGCCATAAATGAAGACGGAACGCGCATGGCAATCGGCAGCAAAGACCGCCTCGGCGTTATCCTGGTTTATGAAATATAATCCGGCAAATTTTGCCGCACACGCTTCTGTTTTCCGCTAAATATATATCTTTCCAGCCCTTTGAACACAGATTCCGCAAATGGATCAAGTTATGCCGCCGGATTTGTTTTTGATAATATGAATCAATAATACTTCATCTAGGGGGAATGCCTGTGACAACCGTTCTACTGATAATCATCTATCTGGCCTTTATCGGCCTTGGCATCCCGGACGCAATCTTTGGGGCGGCCTGGCCGGCAGTAGCAAATCAATTTCAGATTCCCGTCTCCTATGCAAATTTTGTCACAATTATTATTTCTACCGGCACAATAGTTTCCAGCTTGATAAGCGCGCGGTTGATCAACCGTTTCGGCCCCGGCATAGTCACTGCGGTGAGCACCTCTATGACCGCATTCGCACTGCTCGGTTTCTCAATATCTGGAAACATGGTCAGTCTTTGCCTTTTTGCCGTACCGCTTGGGGTAGGTGCCGGCACGATCGATGCCGCCTTGAACAACTATGTAGCTTTGCACTACAAAGCTTCACACATGAATTTCATCGCCTGCTTTTATGGCATCGGAATCACAATAAGCCCCTTTTTAATGTCTTTCGCATTGAAAGAGCAGAATAATTGGCACATGGGCTATCGTACGGTATTCTACCTCCAATCGGCCGTCGCTCTGGTAACAATTCTCTCCGTTCCTCTTTGGAAAAAGCCGCCTCACTCTCTCCACCGCCAGGAGAGAGAACCCGTTCCTTGTACCATTCCTTTCCTCAAATTGGCTAAAATGCCGCCGGTGTGTTTGTCCTGGATGGTATTTTTCAGCTCCTGTGCAATCGAATTCACATGCAACGTATGGGGCAGCACATTTTTGGTTCAAGAAAAACAGATGACCACCAACCATGCAGCGCAACTCATCACTTTTTATTACATTGGTATGACGCTTGGACGTTTCGGAGCTGGTCTTCTTTGTACGCAAATAACAAGCTGGAGAATAATCCATATTGGTCAATGGATTATATTTCCGGCAATCGTGCTTTTATTTTTGCCGCTGCCAGCGCCGTTCAGCGCCGTAGCGCTCTTTTTCATTGGTGTGGGCAACGGACCGATCTTCCCGAATTTGACCTATCTGACACCCCAGAATTTTGGAAAAGATCTATCGCAGTCTGTGATGGGTACTCAAATGGCAGCCGCAAGCACAGGTATTCTTGTAATGCCCGTATTGTTTGGCTGGCTTGCACAAATACTAGGGCTATGGTTATTTCCATTTTATCTTTTTACGCTGTTCCTGTGCATGGCGTTATCCTCTATATTTTTGATTCGACATTTAAAACAGCAAAAACGTTATTGTAATTGAAAGCCCTTGGAGCAGCGTTATTCTCGGTCACAGCCCTTTTTCGCCAAACCGATGCCGTCTTGCCAATCCGTCATTTTCCGAGATTCTTAAAGCGCCGCATCATTTGTTGGGATGCGGCGCTTATCCATGGAACGCTTTCGTTCTGATTCTTGCAGTCTTCTTCCAAAGCGGTCGACTTTCCGCGCCAAACACATCGAAATGGTCCTTCTCTTTACGCTCCGTTCAAAGATAAAATCGCTCTGTTTGACGAATAACCGCCGAAAAAGTTTTATTGGTGCAGCAGAAGTCAAAGAGTTCTGTGCAATAATGCACTCAAATTTTAACTGGATTCAATAAATATCCCCCGGCTTCTGGAACAGTTCATGAACGCGTGGTTTGCTCAGGCCCTATAAGAGCCTATCTCCTGTGGCAGCCACCTAAAAGGGGCATCGAAAAGTCTGACAACCACACTTTTATCACAGGCAGCTCCTTACTCGGGGGCTGTTTTTATTTGCCTTGTTTTACCGACTCGTCCGTAAGCGAGTCTACGAACTTCTTGAGACTTATTTGGTTATTCATAATGTCTTCCTGCAATTGATTCTGAATGTACTCTTTGGTTCCCCCTTCGTACTTCCCGACTGTCTCCACATAATACCCTCCGCACCAAAAATGTCGGTTCCCTTATTTGTACTTTAGATTGACATGTCGGTCGAATATCACATCAGACTGCTTTTACTTTTCAAGTATCCCATGTATTGTGCCTCGCTCATGTGCGGGAGATTACTACGGGCATGTGGATGTGATCTGGGCAACATTCCGCTTCTATGATTTCTACTTCCTTTTGTCCATTCAACTCTCTAAGGACTTTTCCTATATCTGCCTTCAGTTTCCCATATATCTCTTACCTTCGATACTTTGATGCAAATGCAATACTGTTCTGAATCACACATAGAGGTAGTTTTTGGTTCTATGTAACCGGCTGTCTGGAAAAAGCCGGTGTAATCCTCTTCCGTACAGCCTTTGATGAAAATATGGCAGAAACGCTCATCATCTTTATCAACAATATAGATCAACATTATATTTCTCGAAAAAATCCATCAGTCGGAGCAGGTCAGTTGTCTTTCTTCCGATACGGTCTAACTTATAACAAACGATAGCTCTGATTTTTCCATCCTGCACATCACGGAGCATTCTCTGGAAATCCGGGCGGTCAGAAAAGTAGCCGCTCAGTCCTTTATCCTCGTACTCCATAAATGGGTAATCATCATCCAGACGCAGTTCCTTTTTCGCATACTCCACACACTGTTTGAACTGAACACCGATACTGTCACCCTTATTGGTGATACGGGATTTTCGTGCGTATATTGCAAAACCTCTTGTGTCAACATCAATTCTTTTTGTTTTTCTCATGGATATTCATCTCCATCCTCATCATACTGCAATGCCTGTGATTCTCTCAAATTTGTGACCTGAGCTACGTACCATCTCAATCAGGCAGTGCAAAGTTTCCGCATCAAAGGAGAGAATTTCCTGAGCCAAAAACTCAGCTCGTTTCATATAAATCTTCCCATTACTTCTTTAAAATTTTTGCCTTTGTGGATAATTGCGATCAAATACTTTCCTCTGTTTCTTCATTGGTCTGTTCCTCACTTCGATAAGGTCCAATAAATTTCGCAAATTGAAAAGCAGATAAAAAGAGACATGGTTTGCAAATCTCTGGTAGAATGAAGTTGCGACACACCATTCTGAAAGGAGACATCAAACCATGTCCGAGAAGATTGTACAGCTAAATGAAGATGTAATCAAGGGCCAGATCAAAGAGTTGGTGCGCGGAAGCGTAGAGGAAACCCTCAACGGGCTGTTGGAGGCCGAGGCAGAGAAACTGACTCAGGCGGCTCGGTACGAGCGTAATGAACAGCGCCAGGGCTACCGCAGCGGCCACTACAACCGCAACCTCACCACCACTTCTGGGGATATCACTTTCAAGGCGCCCAAGCTTAAAGGCATCTCTTTTGAGACGGCCATCATTGAGCGGTACCGTCGCTGGGAAAGCAGTGTAGAAGAAGCACTCATCGAGATGTACCTGGCAGGCGTATCCGTCCGGCGTGTGGAGGACATTACCGAAGCCCTGTGGGGCAGCAAAGTCTCTCCCTCTACCATTAGTGAGCTGAACAAGAAAGCGTATGTCCACATTGAGGATTGACGGAACCGCCCTTTGCAAGGCGGAAGGTATCCGTATGTCTATGTGGATGGAATCTATCTGCGTCGCAACTGGGGTGGAGAATTTGAAAATGCAGCCATTTTGGTGGCAGTTGCAGTCAATGAAGACGGATACCGTGAGATTCTGGGTGCTGCCGAGGGCATGAAAGAGGACAAGGCCAGCTGGGCCAGTTTCTTCCAATGGCTCCGCAGCCGTGGCCTGGATGACGTGAAACTCATTGTTGGTGACAAATGTCTTGGTATGCTGGAAGCCGTAAGCGAAGTGTTTCCTGAGGCTAAATACCAGCGGTGTACCATCCACTTCTACCCCAATGTTTTCTCCGTCACGCCTCGCTCCAAGGTAAAGCTGGTGGCCAAGATGCTCAAGGCAATCCACGCTCAGGAGAGCAAGAAAGCCGCCCGTGAAAAGGCCAAGGCCGTGGTGGTAGAGCTGTGTTTCATGAAGGTCGCCAGGAAGGTGGAGGACAGTATTGAGGAGACGCTGACCTACTGCGATTTTCCCAGTGAGCACTGGGCTCGCATCCGCACCAACAATGTCATTGAGAGGCTGAACCGGGAGATCCGCCGCCGCACTCGTGTAGTGGGCAGCTTCCCGGACGGTAATTCTGCCCTTATGCTGGTCTGTGCCCGGCTGCGCCATGTGGCTGGCACCCAGTGGGGCAACAAGAAGTACATGAATATGAAGCACCTAGAGGCCGCCGTTGAGGACACCTCCATTGCCGGCTGACTTCAATTATGCCAAGGCCTGCAAACCATTTTGCGAAAAATTCTTGACACTACCCTCACTTCCGACCAAATTGGGCGGAAGCCAAGCAAACAAAAATGAGCTATTACACAGACGCCAAAAGTAAGCACAAGAAACTCTTATACTTCTGACAGTTCCATGTAACAGCCCATACACTGAAGGATTGCATCCGTTCGTATAAGTCTGACTCAAATCGGGTCCTATGCCCGTAAATAAATATATTCCAAAGAATATACGCAAGCTCTATTCAATTTCTCTTGGTTCATTATACTGGATGCACAATGAAAAAACAAGTATGTCAAACTGTGCAACAAATGTCGGGAATAAAATAATCTCCGCATTGAGTGTAAGTTAAATGTCGAACCATAGTAGTACCTCCCATCAATCATCTGTGTTCACTCCGATTGTATCTCATGTTGCGCCAAAAGTGAATGTATGATTGAAAATACCATTGCAAATACTATATTTGCCATTTTCATCACCGCTGCTGCCATAACACAGCTTGCATGATTATGTATGTAGTATAAAGCAAAAGATCACTATTTCATCAATGCCCAAGTGTTATAACAACTGATTCCGATAATGGTAAACATTAACCCGATAAATAGAATCTCTACATGCTTATCATCAATCTTCTTGTTGATTTTCCTACCTACAGCACCCCCGCCGATCCCTCCGGCCACCATTAGAACCAGCCAGAGCCATTCAAATTCCGGAACAGTTTTTGTGAACAATGTTGTCGTAACGCTTGTAATCTGCGAAATCAAAATAATGTACAAGCTGTTCTGCGCCGCCACCTTTGTGGACATCGAAAAGAAATAGTACAAAACCACCAGGTTGATTGGTCCGCCGCCAATTCCCAAGAAGCTCGACATAATACCGAGTGTTATGCCGATTATTACGCAGGGCACGGTCCCCCTCACCCGGCGTGTTTTGATATTCGCTTTGTTTACAGTGTAAGCGAGCGTGTAAATTGTAATGATCGTCAGACAGCCGGCCTGTACGCCCCCCACCATATTCGGGTTGGATGCCGCTTCTTTAACAGCAGTAAACAGCTGTTTGCCTAAAACGCCGCCGAGAGCCGCTCCCAATGCCAACGGCGTCCCTGTTTTGAAATCCACAACACTATCACGGGACGCCGCCGCTCTCCCAACAGAGTACAAACTCATAGAGAGCACTGTACAGCCCGATAAGAAACTTATCGTGGATACGCTGGCCATCTGGAACAGATCCAAAACCGGCTTGATGATAACTCCGCCGCCGATTCCGCAGATCGCACCCGCTGTTGATGCCAGAAAACTGACTAGAAATGCTACCATTGACATTTTATGAATCCTCTCGTCCCTTTTTCACATACTGCATCCAATTTGAGCCAAGCATATTCAAAGAAGCGTCCGCAAGTAGTTTTGTAATAATTTCACACAATGACGTCATGACAACAGCTCCTGTCCCTCCGGCATAGTTGCTTTTTTGTATGTCTTGTACCCTACGTCTGATCTTCTTTATTCCGCAAGCCTGCCCCCTTTTCGCGCGGGGACTGTTTGTACAGTGCAATGTGTTCATGTTTTCTCTTTGGATAAAACGCAATACGCCTTGCGATCGTTTTTCGCAGTGTCTGCCATGGCAGCTGTTAAAATACTTTTATCTGTCCGGTGACGTTCCAAACGTTGCAAGGCGTGCATCTCTCTGCTGGATATGCCTTTTTTCGTGCAGTCAGTCCCATTGCCCACCATCTTATTTCCGGTACTATTTTACACGGTACAGCGCATAGTTCGGATTTTTCTTGATATAGTCGTCGCAGCTATGGGCTGATACACCCGCCCCCCACAGACCGGCCAGCCCGATCTGGCCAGAGCCAAACACTGCTTCCCGTGCGCCGTCGATCTCCGGGTTCACGTATTTCGCAAACCATTTCTCCAGCCGTCCGCGCAACTCCTGCTCCAGCGCCTCGAAACCGCCGTGTGCCAGAAGATTGTCCTGCTCTCCGGGGTCTGCCTTCAAGTCATAAAGCGCATTTGGACCATACGGATAGCGTGCAATATATTTATAGCGTTGATCCCGCAGCATCCGGTTGGGGCCATATTCGTCCATCACCACAATCCCGCCGGGGCGTTCAAAGTCCTGGCCCAAAAGCGCCGGTACAAAGGAAACGCCCGGACGTTTTGCCATATCAAGAGGTTTTAGCCCCAAATAATCCAGTAATGTGGGCATAAAGTCATAAGCAGACACCAGCGAATCACAGACAACTCCAGCGGGGATACGGCCTGGATGCCGTGCGATGAACGGCACTTTCACCGATTCCTCATACATGTTCAGTGGGAATGTGCCGTTTCCCTTGCCCCAAAAGCCGTGATGTCCGCAGGAGAACCCATTGTCCGAGGTAAACACCACAAGCGTGTCCTCCGCAAGGCCCAGTTCGTCCAGCGTCTCCAGAATGTGTCCGATCCCTACATCCATGGCAGTAACAGCCGCAAAATAGCCAATCAAATTCGCCCGCTCATCTTTTGCTACTTCATCCGTCAGGTAGATGCTGTCCAGATGCCGCGGCAGATGCGGCACAGATTCAAACAGACAGTTTTCATACAGCTTTGTGTATTCTTCGGGGTGGTTATTGAGCCACGGCGCATGCGGAGCCGTATAGGCCACATGCAAATAAAACGGTTTTTCTGCCTCTTTGTGCGAATTTAAAAACTCCACTGCATCATCTGTGATAGCATCGGTGACATAACGCTCTTCCCGATATAATACACCATCCCGGTACAGGGGCGCCCCATAATAGGGCCCTCCTCCGGATTTGTGGCAAAACCAATGCGTAAAGCCCTGCTGGGCCCGGGCGCTGGCTCCCATATGCCACTTGCCGCTCAATGCACATTCGTAACCACTTTCGGCCAGAGCTTTGGTATAAGAATATTGGCCCGCCAGATATTCGATGGATGCTCGACGTTCGTCGTCATCCCGCAGCCAGTCATGCACACCGTGCTGAGACGGGATACACCCTGTCAGCAGCGAAGCTCTCGCCGGTGAGCATACCGGCGAAACGCAGAAAAAATTCTCAAAACGCATGCCCTGAGCAGCCAGACGGTCGATGTTTGGAGTATATATCTCCCTGTTGCCTGCGCAGCCCAGCGACCAGAACCCCTGATCATCTGAAATAATAAATACCACGTTTGGTTGCTTCATATAAATCCCCCCGGAATGGTCACAGGCACCGTACCAAGACAATAACGCAAGCGCAGCAAAAAGTTCACTCCATGTTCCACGGTGACTGTCGCTTATTGGGAAGCGTTTTCCCCTCGTCAATCGCCTGCAAGCCCGCCCTGTGTGAGGCCCTTGACGTAATATTTTCGAATGGCAATACCAAAGAATATTACCGGCAGCGCAATTACAATGGCACCAGCGGCAATGACGCCCCAATTCATTTTTTCGAATACGATGAAATTCAAAACACCGATCGGAGCAGTTTGCACCTTCTGCCGTGTGAGCAGCAGCGCAAACAAAAATTCATTCCACGAAAAGATGAATGATAAAATTGCCGTAGAGGCGATGCCCGGCGTAGCCAAGGGAATAGAAATCCTGAACAGGGTTTGTAAAAGCGAACAGCCGTCAATGCGCGCGGCTTCTTCCAGACTTATCGGTATATCCTCCATAAAAGCTCTCAGACTCCACACAATGATTCCCAAGTTTGACGCGAAATAAATCAGCGTCAAGCCGATATAAGTATCCAATAATCCCAGTTCTTTGTAGGCAATAAAGTAGGGAATCACAAATACTGCGCCTGGGCTCATGCGCGTGATCAGAAGCACATAAAAAAAGGCCTTCTTAAACCGAAACTCACAACGGGCAAAGATATAAGCTGACGGGATCCCCACCAACAGCGCCAGTATAATAGACAATACGCAGACCACAAAGCTATTGAAAAAATACCTTCCGAAGCTGCCTGTTACGAACAATTCTTCATAGTTTTCCAGCGTTGGCATAAAAATCAAGTCTGGAGGCACTTGAAAAGCATCGCTCTGATTTTTCAGAGAGATTAGAAGCGTCCAATAAAACGGAAACAGCGTGGCAAACATAAGCACCGCCACAAACAAACTTCGCGCTATGCCGGAAAGCCTCTGTCTCATATTCGCGTTCAACATGATACTTCACCATCCTTGCTACTTAGCCTTACTTTTCTTCCCATAGAAAAACACAATCAGCACCAGCAATACCGCAAACATCAGCATTGATGACGCCGATGCATAGCCTGTCTTAAATTTTACAAAGCCTTCTGAATACGCAAAGTAAGTAAGTTCTTCGGTGCTATTGCCAGGCCCTCCCTGGGTGAGAGAAAACACAAGCGGGAAAATTTTGAGTCCTTCCACAACGCGAAAAACCAATACCATAGATAAAATCGGCTTAATAAGCGGTAATGTGAGATACCACAGCTCCTGCCAAAAGCTGGCTCCATCGATGCGTGCTGCTTCAAAGGGAGAGACCGGCAGCGAATCCAGCGCAGCGATTACAAATAGCACTACAAAAGGAACCCATTCCCACACGGAAACCAATACGATTACCCACCGTGCCGAAACAGGGTCGGTCAGCCAAGCCGGAGCTTCTTGAATGCCTATCCCGTACAACAATGCATGAATACCTCCATATTTGGGGATCAGCAAAATACGCCAAATCAGGCCCGCAACCACAGGCGGGATCACCATAGGCATCACGATCAACGCTTGTACGAGCCCGCGTAAACGCTTCATACGCTGAATGGCCAACGCCGCAGCCACTCCAACCACCATCTGTAACAGCACGCTAAAGAAAACCATGAATATCGTATTTTGGGCGGCATTGATAAAGCCTTTGTCCGTAAACAAGTCAATATAATTTTCCAAACCTATAAAGCGGAACCTGCCGCCAGTCATTTTATAGTTCGTGAAAGAAAGGCCTAACAGGCTTGCCATAGGTACCAATACCAAAATCAAGAGCGACAAAAACAACGGAAACAGAAACGCAATTTGAAGAGTTTGGCGTTCCGATTTCAATGTTACACCTTTTGGATTTTTGGCTATAGGGATCAAACTTCTTTTTTTCATCGCGCTTCTCCTTTCGTGCTGCCATATCGTAATGCGCCTGCCGCACAGGTTTTACCGGATTTTCAGAAAAATGCCTCTCAAGAGGCCGCCATGAGTCAGCAATTCGATCGTCCGACCCATTTGCCGGCCTCCCGAGAGGCTCAGACTTTATATAATCAGTTACAGGCGCCAAATTTTACTGCCGATCAGGAAATATACCCGGCTTCCCGATAAACTTCGGCCACTTCTTCATTGGCGATCTCCATCGCTTCTTCAGCACTGATTTGTTTGGCAAACACATCGGAGATATAATTGCTGACAATATCCGCCACCTCCGGCCACTCAGGGTTCAGCGGGCGGTATTGCGGCATAGCATAATTGGCCAAAGAGTCACGCATAGCGTTCAGCCAGGCGCCGTCGCCGACATCATTTTTCTCAATAAAATCGGCATTATTGTATACCGCCTCCCGGGACACTGTAACCAGATTCCCTTCCGTGCCAAGGCGCACCAGGGTCTCTTCGGACAATGCCCACTGCATGAAATGCCAAGCGCGCTCCTTATTCTTTGCATTCTTGGGGATGTTGACAGAGTGCACGTTCAACGGAGCACAGCGCCCTTCCGGACCGGCGGGGACAGGCGCAAAGCCCACATCCTCCTCGCGCGTCTTGGATTTTTCAGGATCGATATAATTGGGAACTATGGCCGCGCCGTCGATCCACATTGCAAGATCACCCTGCTGTACCGACACGGTAATATCTTCAAAGTTACAGGTTGTCGCACCCGGGAACGAATAATTTTGAAGCAGATCGGCGTAATATTCCACGGATTCCACAACTTCCGGCGTATTCAAAGTAGGCGTCATATCGTTGGGGAAGTCCGCTACAAAATCGCCTCCCATAGAATACATGACCATCGGCCATTCCCAAATCAGGCCTTCTGAACCGCCCGCGCTGCGCGCGCCACGCATGCCGACTCCATAGACGCCGTCCTTGTGCAGCAGTTGGGCATACTCCCGCAGCTCTTCCCAAGTTTCAGGCGGCTGCTCCGGATCGAGCCCGGCAGCCTCAAACAAATCCTTCCGCCAGTATAGCAACGTGGTGAGGGAACATACCGGAAGGCCGTACAGCTTGTCCTCGTACCGTTGAGCGTCCACTGAAGACTGCATCAAGCCGTCCAAGTCCAGCAGCGCATCGTCTGTAATAGATTTATCAGCAATCAAATCGTCCAGCGGATACAACCAGTCATTGGAAGCGTACTGCAAAAATTGAGGGCTCATCAAATAAATCAGGTCATAAGCATCAGATTCTGAAGACATCTCCACCAGCATTTTTTGAAAATAAGTGTCGACTCCTAAAATCGTATAATTGATTTTCACACCATATTCTTTTTCGTAGTCAGCATAAATTTTTTGCATGGATTCCGCGAAATTCCCTGCCACGAACATAATATTCAGCTCTTTTTGTTCTTCCAGGCGTTTCGCCGCTTCCGAGACTTGCTCCCCACTTTCAGAGCCGGAGCCGGACACAGAGGCAGGTGTGCTGGAAGTAGCATTTCCGCCGCAGGCAGTCAGAGAAAGCATCATCAGAACAGCCATCATTAAAGAGAATAACCGTTGCATTTTTGTGGACATTTTTTTCCTCCTTTGTGAATCCTCCATTTTTGAAACGTCGTTTTATAGTTCCAGATAATCCCGCATCACTGCGGCCGCTTCCGAAAAATCGTGACCGCCCCGGCCGTCTTTAAGCCCGGTACGCAGCAAATCCAGGGCTCCGTCCAAGGCAAAGGCCGGGCAATTCAAATCTTCATACAGCCTTTTAACATATCCCAGATCTTTCAGGCCAAAGGCCAACGCAAAATCCATACGATAATCACGGTCTTTTACCTTTTGGCCGTAGAATTGAAAAACGCCGCAATTGGTTTTCTGCTCACAAATGATATCGAACAATTTTTGCGTATCCAGCCCTAACTTCTCCATTAAAGGAAACATCTGAGAATAAGTGACTGCATACATTAGGCCAGTGAAATTCAACGCAAGCTTTACAAGGTGGCCGCTGCCGGCTTCGCCAATGTAATCCGCTCGGCTGGTAAATACTTCAAAAATAGGACGAGCAGCCTGAAAATCAGCTTCGTCGCCGCCCACCGTGACAGAAATGGTCCCTGCCGCCGCCATATCAGGGTTTCCCATCAAAGGCGCATCCAGCAAAATACCGCCATGCTTTTTAAATGCTTCGTGCAGCTTTTTGGTGGAAAGCGGATAACTGGTGGACAAATCGATCACGATTTTGTCCTTTACACCACAGGACAAAAATGTGTCGCACATAGCTTCCACCTGCACGGAAGATGGCAGTGAAAGAAGCACCGCCTCACTGCGTTCAAATAAATCTGCCGGGTTGAACGCAAGCTCAGCTTTCCCTCGAAAATACTCCATGGCGTCGGCACTCACATCATATACCGCTACATCATGGCCTTTTTTGACAAAATTTTCGCATGCGCCACGTCCCATACGTCCTAAACCAATAAAACCAATTTTCATGTTAAAGACAACCCCTTTCCATAGTTTATGATATCCACCCATTTGCATAAGGGAGAACGGATGCTGCAGCAATCGAAAATCCCTTGGAATGAACTTATTTTATCAGGAGAAAAATTTTTCATGTGCAACAATTCTCATCAATAATGCCGCATTTGAAAGAAGCAAAATGTGAAAAAAATAGCAAATATAAATATTTTATGTTAAACTATTAAAATTGTATTTATTTTGTGAAATATGTCTATTTTCATATCCCTTTTATTATAAAAAGTGTAAATTTGACGCACTTTTTTTGCTATGCTACAATATCCACGGCATAAGCTCCACAGGGAACGGAGCAAGCATATGATGTAAAGGAAGATAAGGAGGCGCTGCGTATTTTAACTTCATATGATGGCTTTCGGGAAACACAGCTTCTTGCCTGTAAACCAAACCGGTTCTAATGCCGGACAAGAAAGGGCAAATAGTAAAATTCAAAATTAGGAGGTACTGTTGTGAGGCTGCAACTTGAAAACAACATTTTTGTCGCGCAAATCGATACATTAGGAGCGGAACTTTGCTCTCTGCTGCGCAAGGACAGCGGGGAAGAATTCGTCTGGCAGGGGGATGAACGCTACTGGGCCGGTCATGCTCCCACGTTGTTTCCCATTACCGGCAAACTAAAAGACCTGCGCTTTGAGTACAAGGAAAAAAATTACGAACTGCCGCCTCACGGATTTGCCAAAGAGCGGGAGTTTTTTGTACAGAGTCATACGAAAACGTGTGTGGAGCTTGTTTTAGAAGCAGACCGCGAGACATTGCGGCAGTATCCTTTTTTGTTCCGCTTTACATGCGTGTTCACTCTTACTGCTGCGGGCCTCGCCATTACACGCCGAGTAGAAAATACCGGTAAAGAAAAGATGTATTTTTCTGTGGGTGAACATCTGGGGCTATCCTTAACACCTTGGGGCGGTTCATTGGAAAACTATGCTTTGGTATTTCCGGCAGCTCAAACAGCCTGGAACTGGCAGTTGAATAAAGGGTTGCTTGATAAAAAGACGCCTTATTTGGACAATACCGATACTCTTCCGCTGTCCAAAGCACTATTTCAAACTTATGGGTGCTTGGTCCTGCAGGGCCTGAGCGCGCCCTGGGTCGCGCTGCGTCCCGTCGGGAACGATAGGGGGATCCGTGTCTCTATTGGAGGATTTGCTGCAATGGTGGTATGGTCGCCTGACAACGACGGGCAATTTGTGTGTGTGGAGCCCTGGCAGGGCCTGCCGTCTGAGGCCAACGGAGGCTATGATCTGACACAGCGTCCCTGTATCCTGCATTTGTCCTCAGGGGAAAGGTATGAATACACAGTTACAGTAGAACCGGAATAAACAGGCAATGCGTCAATAGAAAACGGGATGCATTGTTCAGAACTGCATATTGTTGACGACCCGGCTGAATTCCGAATCGATATGATATAAAATCAGCTCCCTCTATAAGAGACAACGTTTACTTTGCTGTCTTTTATAAAGGGAGCAATTTTTATTGCCACTGTGCATCTGTTACCGATTCATGCGCCGAAAGCGATTGGGCGTCATCCCTGTTGTGTCTTTAAATATCTTTATAAAATAGCTGGAGGATTCATAACCAACATCTTCAGCTATTAGATTAATGCTTTTGCTGGTGGTGGTAAGCAGCCGCTTGGCTTGCTGGATACGGAGGTCGGTAAGGTAAGCGCTTACACTTTTTCCCGTACACGCCTTAAAGATGTTGCAAAAATAATTTGGGCTAAAGCCCGCCACTGTTGAAATCTGGCTCAATGTAAGATTATGCATATAATTTTGTTCAATATATTTCAAGACCGGGCCCATATTGCTGTCGTCCACAGTCTGCCGCAAAAGATTATGGCATATGTCAATCAGACGTTCTGACCACGCTATTATATCATCCAAAAACACCATGCCATTGATTTCAGCCAGAGGATTGACCTGTGCCAGCTGTGACTCCGCTGCCCGGGGACAATAGGACAATGTATGATGTATCAAAGTTTCCGCCATGGTGTTGAACACTCTGCGAAGATGATCGATATCCTGTATAGTGTATTTATCGCGCCGGGCAGATATCTGTTTCAGCATATTCTTAAGGCGGTCCAGTTCGTTCCCCTGTATCAGCGTTTGTACCATATTTATTTCTTTCCGGAAATCCGAGTGTTCGCCCGTAGTTGACCGGTACCGGCAGAACGCCCCGGGCCCCCGAAAAAAACGATCGTTAAGCGCATCGCAGGCATGAGAAAAAGCGTGTTCCAGCTCCTTGGAATTACTGGCGGGACCATCGACACCAAGAGAAAAAGAAAGCCGGGAAGGCAGTGTAAGCAGCTTATGGACCCGTTCACAAAAAACATCTTCAGAGATTCCCATTGTACGTACCACGGCGGCGGCAATATGGTCTGTAATCATGCCAACCGTTCCTGAAAGCTCCGCTGCCGCCAACAGGGCTGTCAGCTGATTTGTCCATTCAGCACCATTTGTCATACCCAACGATGATGAAACTGCCGGAGTGACGTCCTGACTGAATACAATGCACCAAACGGTATCTTTCTCGGAAATCAAAGCCCGGTCAAAGGCTTGTAAAACCTCCCCTGTTCCGCCCGTCAGCAGCTCAGACACTTGATGAGAGCTTATCCCTAAAAAGGATGGAGATGGTGGATTATCGTCAGCGGCCAACTTCTTTCCCGCCCGACGGGTAGCTTCCAGCAATTCTTCCTCAGTAATTTCTCCTTTCAGCAAATATGCTGCTGCTCCGAAAGACATTCCCTTTTGAGCCAGAGAAAAATCCGCGTGATTGGATAAGATAATTACTTGCGTATGCAAATTGAATTCCCGCAGAGCCTGAATAAATGACATTCCGTCCATATCTGGCATAATTATATCGGTTATTACGATATCAATTGCGTGGATACGGCAGATTTCCAACGCCTCATGGCCATTCGCTGCGGCGTCGACCACCACAAATTCTTTATCAAAGGGCTGAAACACCAAAGTGAGCCATTTACGCACAATCACTTCATCGTCGACAATCAAAAGGCGAAGCACAGAATCACTCCTCTACTGGGATTTCGAAAGAAATACAGGCTCCTCCGCCAGAAGCGTTTTCAATATGAAGCATGGCCTCCGTCCCGTAGCGCAGCCGCAGCCGCTCGTTAACATTATTCAAGCCGATACTTACACTGAAGCGCTGAGAATTGGGGTTGGGAGCAAAAAGGTCAAAATTTTGAGGAAAACCGCAGCCGTTATCACGTACCTGCACAGAAAGCAGCGTCTTCTTACGCTGTATAGAAATATAGATGCATCCATGAAGGCTGCCGTTTTTCAGTCCATGAAACAAACTGTTTTCTACCAACGGCTGAATTAGCAGACGGGGTATCAGGCAAGGCAACGCTTGAGCATCTACATCGTAATAAACTTCAAAATTGTCGTAGCGATGCCTTTGGATCAGCAGATAATTGCGCAGATATTCCAGTTCCTCTTCCACTGTAAGCATTTCACGTTTGGTATCAAGATTGATTTTCAGCAGCTTGATCAGACTGATCAATACCTCGCTGGCGCTTTGGTTGTGCTGCATATCGACCAGAAAACGTACTGCGGTCAGCGTATTATATAAAAAGTGCGGATTGATTTGCGCACGAAGCGCTTCCAGTTCAGCGTTTTTCTTTGCATTTTGTTCCTGTACCAAACTTTGAAAAAGACGGTTCAATTCATCCAGCAACAGCAGATAACTGCGATTTAGGTAGCCCAACTCATCAGTACGCGTAATGTCCAGATCCGGCGGAGCAAAATCCAGCGTCTCCAGACTGCGCATGCACTCTACCAGCATAAGGATCGGCCTGGAAACCGTGCGGTACAGGAACCAGGAGAAAAGTGCCGCTACAATCAGGACAATAACAAAAATAATGGGAAGCGACCCGGAAAGCTGTTTGAGAAACATAGGAAACGTTGGCATTTGCGTTACTTGAACTACGTACCAGCCGGTGTGTGCATCCAACGAATAAACGGTTACCAGACTTTCAGAAAAAGAGGTATAATACCCCTTAGGGCCCGAAACCAGCGCCATATCCAATACAGGCGCGGAATTATCGCTTACTGCTTGCGATACCGTTTGCTCAAGTACGATTTTCCCTTCTGCGTCTGTTAAATAGATTTGCGTGGTAGAGGAAGCATAGCTGCTCAAGTTGTCGGATACGCTCCGTTTGAGGATGCTGACGACGGCTACCCCAATTGGTTGATTCGCATTGGCATTTTTGATGAGGCGCATCGCAAACAATAAATGAGAAGCTTTTGGCGAAACTTCTCTTCCATCTATCCATACAATCCGTCCCCCGGCATTTTTTATCGATGTTAACCATTTCTCTTGAAGGGTTTGAGCATCTGAAAGGAAACTATGCGTCAACGCAGCAGAATTATAATACACATAACGATTTCCCCAAAAATCGAATAGTTCTATTTGACAAATGAAATAGGGATTGGAAAATTTATGCCGAGAATAATATTTTTGAAATAAAGCCTGATTTCCTTGGTCAGGATGTGTTAAAAGCTGATGAATCTGGCTATCAATGTACATATCGTCAGTGGTAAGTGTGACATCTTGAAGGTAATTATCCAAATTGCTGCAGACATATGCCGAATTTTGCAGCGAAGAGTCTGCCAACGCATTCATATAGTACCGAAAATAGATATAAAAAGTCCCAAATGACACTAACAGCATTAATGATAAGATGCCAAAAAACAGTAAGAAAAGGACTTTTTTATAAAAATAGTTTTTGTATATTGTTTCGTCAACCTTCAAATCACTCTCTCCCTCATATGCAATTTTTCATTACTCTATGTGCACAGCAAAGATGATTGTATGGTTTTATTACATTCGATCAACATTTAATTATACAAAATAATTGTACTATATATGTATTATATCATTAGATTACAATAATAAGAAATATATATCAACAGTACAATATTGCCAAAAAATTTTATCAAAATTTAGAATTGTCCCGCAGTGTCTTCAAGTTTGGATATCTCCTTTTACCATCCAGTATGAGTTCAAATAAGCCAACATTTTGAATATTCAACAATCTATCGAAAAAACTGCTGAGTCTGCCGCATCGGACGAAAATTGACAGATGACGCTCCGCAGCGTTTGCTGAAAAAGCAACAGCATTTGTAATAGTATTCAATCCATTTTCAAAATAGCGATTCCTACTATTTCCCGATTTCAGCCTTCGCAATGCAAGAATCAGCTTCCAGCAGTTTGAACAGATCCATGCAATGGAAAATATAATTTACAATGAGCTTCGTATGCGTGGTTACAGTGGGGTGGGCTTTTTTGTAAAGAACTGCAATTTTTTTGGCCCCAGCTCGGATGTGCCGTCCTCAGTTTATTGAGTTGTATTACGGTAGCCTCATCCAACTTTGACGGGCTGTTTTCCGGTGCTCTGCTCCGGTCTCCAAGTCCGTATAACCGTATTCAAAAAAACGGTTTTTGCACTTATGACCCGTTTTCTCTGATATCCCATATTTCTGACAGAGTTCTTTAAAATCACTTTTTCCTCTCGTCAGATATTCCTGTATGAATTCTTTTCGTTGTTCCATCACCGTGACCTGTCCCCCTTCCAACCCAAACAGAAGCGCTCTTTTTCTTTTGTTCATTTTATCTTTTTTACTTATCCTTCTCATGATACTGTACACATCTCGATTTTTAGGGTCTCTGTTTCAAATTTCCTCCTGCAAAAGGGGACACTTTTCCCCTGAGCTTGTAGCCTGTGAAAAAATAGCCCCAGCTGCGGTAGCTGGGGCCTGTTTTCTATGTAATTTTCACCCTATACTCAACGTCAATGTGATAATGTTAATTGAACAAAGCGTTCTGCTTTAAAACACATTGAATCCATCATGCCCCTCTAAGAACGGGGCGAAAAAAAATTAGCGTTCCAATATTTTCATAAATTCAGAAAAATCACGCATGGTTAGCCCAGTATGCCAGGAAGAATCCTCTTGCTTTTTTGCTCCGTACCACACTTTCAACATTCCGTCGTCAATCAGCATAGAGGACCGGTAAATGCAGAAATCATCCCAGCCGCCTTCCGTTGACGGCTTCAAAATTGGCCGGCTAAAAGTTTCCCACTGTTTTCCTGTCCGATTCACTGCGAAAAACAAATTGCAGTGGTCGCAATCGGTGCCATTCGGATAAGCCGGATAAACTGCATAGTAAGCTCCGCTTGATGTGTCATAATGTACATCGATGTGCCATATTTGATATCCAGGTTGTACAAAATCCGTACAGGTGACTGCGCCCGACCATTTGATTCCATCCGCAGATGTACGATATTTTACCTGGTTATTCTGGCTATTCCATCCTGCATTCCCCGTATCCACATACCACATCATATAGGTGCCATCTGGCAGAATCTCAATAGACGGCGATAGAATGCTGTATTTCCTTACCAGATCCTGCATTACGACCTGCGGCTCGCTCCAGTGTACACCGTCACGGGAACTCATCATTTTTACCCTTGAGCTGATGATATCATCCGCCTCTACGTAGTACATCCGCAATTCATCCGAGGCTGGAACATATACAAGATCCACGTCACAATTGTGTCCCGGACTTGGCGTGCCGGCCAAAGGATTCGAAACCCCTTCTGGCACAATCCAACTTTCTCCATCGTTTGACGCAACAATCGATGGGTTTTCGTAGCTTCCATCATTGAAGGGATAAGGTGTCATTGCCATCCAATACAGATAACCATTCCAAGGCTGTTCAAATTTCACCACCGAGGGATGTGTAGGCTGGTTGGTGCCGTCATAAGTAGGAATTGATTGAGGCGCTATGGCATTTGCCAACGGCTGATATGGAGCAAAATCTTGCACCGCTGTAAGTTCTACATCGTCGAAATAGCCTGCACCGGAACCACTATTTTGTCGATATCCATATATAGTCGCTGTTTGCGCATTGGGCCCGGTTGTGAAAGTAACAGTCAGCTGCTGATAGTCGGCTGAAAGCGTAGCCGAAAACGTTTCCTGCCCACCGTAATTTTTTACGCCCAGCGTCATAACGGAACTGCCTTCAGATTTTGCCCACCCTGTTAAAACATATTTCGTATCCGGAGATACCGTAACAACTTGCTCATAACTGCTGTTTTTGGCTACTTTAGCACAATAGTTTCCGCTATGCGGAGCAGCGCTGTCAACAACGGCGTTATTGAACCAATTCCATCCGGTGCTGTCGCCGGTCTCAAAACCTCCGTTTACAAGCAAATCGGTTTCTTCGGCAGCAGCGGCCGGCAGCAAACTGCTGCACAGCAGTGCAACTATAACCAGGCAAGCGACCAATCTTTTTTTCATATTCATCCACTTTCCTTTTCAAAAATTCCAATTCGGTCTCCCACTTCAATTTCATAAACTTCTCCCGTGCTGTCGTATCTTTCCCCGCACTCAGAGCACCAGGAACCCTTTGGGAAGTAAACGGTACGCCGCGTTGCCCCTTTTTCCAGGATTGGCGCAACCAACAGCTTGTCGCCAACCATGAACTGATCTGTCACTCTCGCACAGGCTGACTCCGTGAAATTATACGCCATTGGGCGTAAAACCGGTTCGCCTGTGTTTCTGCATAGTGCCAAAGCTTGGCGGAGCAACGGCATACAGCGGCTGCGCAGCGCCACGGCCTGTTTGACCTTTGCGTAATCTTGGGCTGATAGAATGCGCCAGGGCGCAACCGAAAACTGCATCACTGGCATCAGACAGGCAATTTGCGCCCAACGCACCATCAACTCATGATCCAGCACTTTCTGACCATAAAAATTGTGGTACTCTCCACCGCCGATCATGTCCGGGCATAAAAATGGGTGTCCTGTTAGACTTTGTATAATGGCATTCGGAATCAACGCCGCAAGCCCGGTGTTTCCCCAGCTATGCTCCTTGTCACTGAGCCTCTGCATCAGTGACCAACCGCCGGCCCCATTCGTTACGCGGAATTCGTTCAGCGGGTATCTCTCACCAAAGGCAGCCCAAGCCTTACTGTGCGTATCGCCCGCGACAACACTGTCCGCCGGATAGTAAACGCTGTCCCCCGCATCGAACTTAAAGCCGTCCACCCCCATTGCTTGAAGGCCATCCAGCTGTCTCTTCAGCCAACTGCAGGCTGCGGGCTGCGTCATATCCAATACTGCGGACCATCCATTCCACCAATGAGAAATATACGACTTGCCGTCCCTGTCCGTCACCAGAAGCCCCGCCTGCTCTAATTCACGATATTCCTGCGTGTCCGGTGTGATAAAAGGGCATATCCATAACATGACTGTAAAACCCAAGCGGTGCAGCTCCGACAACATTCCTTCCGGATCGTAAAACTTCTCCCGTGAAAAGTGCCAACGCCCATAGGAATCACTCCACCCATCATCGATCATCAGAACCCCGGGAGGCAATCCGTTCTCCAGCACCGCACGGGCATACTGCAGCACTCCCTCCTGCGTCTGATGAAATGTCAGTTCTATCCAGGTATTATAAACCGGGTTGCTGAACAGACGCTCATCGAGCCGGATCTCGTGTAAGGGAAAGCAATGTTCCATCGCACCGAGATATGCTTGACGCAACCCGCCTGTACTTTGTCCTAAAATCGTCCCATCGGTACACTGAATGCGCCCCTTTCGAAACGATATACGCATACCATCCGGGTTCCACACCCAACGCCCTGCCGTTGAGAGCAGCAACGGCATCATCTGGTTTGGCGTTTGATTCCGAGTCAGATCCAGTTCTCGCTCGCTGGCCTGCGTATAAGGCTGGTTGATTCCATCCATCACGGCGCCGCCGTAGAACGCCTCGCCTGGTAAAATATCAAATTCCATACCAATTCTCCACTGTTATGATTGACGGTTATACACTTCCAGTTCACTGATTGCAAAGTGCTTCCATTTGAGGTTCGCATCATGCACTTTCATACGCAAAAATCTTACCTCCTGCACCTGTTCAAATGAAAATGTTTGATTTTCCAACGTGGTGTCTGCATATTCCCAAGCAAGAACCGTAGGCGGAACGATTTCCTGCCAGATCTGACCGTCCTGCGAGACTTGGAAGGATACCTTTGTAGGGGCTTGATTTTGCGCATACCAGCAATGCATTTGAATTTGATCAAAAGATACAGGCTCGGGCCAGCTCAGCACAATATCTGTTGGCAGCGTAATCCGATCTGCGCTCTGCGCCGCTTCAGAATGGTCACCGTCCGTCAAAAGGCCACCATTTTCACTGTTCCATTCCGATGTGCTTTCAGTGGCAATATTGGCATTAAGCGGGCTTGCTGAGGAATCTTTCACAAGAATCTCATTAATCGCATAGTGGTTCCACTGCAGATTGGCGCTGTTGACCTTGATTCGCAGCGATTTTCCCTGTGCCGCCGGGAAATGAAGGATCTGGTTCTCTACATGCCAATCATTTCCGTTCCAATTTACATCGCCGGAAGCTGCCACCGGTACCCATCCTGTCTCACCGTCGGCAGATACTTCCAGCTCCCAGTTGGTTGGCGCTTGGCCTTTACCGTAGGCGGCTTTCATGATAAAGGTATCAAAGGTTTGCGTTTCTTCCCAATCCAGATACAAATACTGCGGGAAATTAGGGGCTTCGTTGCTCTGCATCGCCGAGTAAGCATCGTTATCAATCATATTGCTGGGCGGGCTCTCCCAGTTCCAATCCTGTGCCGCACCTGCTACCGCATAGGGCGCTAAATTTTCCCCCGCCGCGGGTGCTCTGTTGTCTGCAGCATCCCGCGCCAGCATTTCATCGGTTTTGTAAACCCGGAAATAATCGATTTCGAATCGTTTTGGGTATTCGCTGTTATAATCCGGCGTACCGCTCCACAGCGGCGAATCGTTCTCATAGATTCCCAAAAAAGTCGTCATTTTGTAGTCTGGAGATTGTGATGTCTCCTTGACAAGCTGGCCGTCAAAATAAAACTTCATCCCACCTGGCTGCCATTCAAATCCATACACATGGAAATCCTGTGATACATCGCACGCAGGGTAGTAATCCAGGCTTTGTTCCTTGCAGCCGCCGTCTGTCCATGGATGCACGGAAACGCGAACACGGCTTTTACCAGCTTTGACATCCGGCCCGCAAATCTCAAAAACATCAATTTCAGCCGTTTCATCCGCTCGGGCTTCTGTTCCGATCATCCACCAGGCACTATGCAACCCACCATCATGAGGGACACGGGCCCTCAATTCAAAGTAGCCGTACTTCGTTTCAAAATTTGTGACTGCCCGGTGGTGATCGGTAATCGTGCAGGTATCCCAGAAGTTGTGCATTCCATCGCGCATGCCGGTCTGGATGCTTGAAATTTTCTGAACATCGTCAAATGCCCACCAAGGCCCCTGCGTCTCCTTATCGATTCGTAAAGATAAAATCCCGTCCACTACATCGTAATGGGCAAGGCTCTGTTCCGGAGTCGTCCAGTGGGGCATGTATGAATCGGAAAACTTTGCGGGATTCAAAACCGCGTCGTTGAATTCCTCCTGGAAGACTAAAGTCCACCCTGGCCTTTCAATCGGTTCCGTACCGGTGTCATTGCAATATGCGGTCGGCGCGGCGGAAACCGCCACTGCTCCTGCCAATATTACCGCTCCGATCCCTTTTCTTAAGTGCATATAAATCCACTTCCTTTCCTCGCTGCTTACAATTCTACGATTCTTCTCTCAACGCGGGAGCGTTCTGCGGCAAAACAAATCAGATGACTTTGCAGAGAAACTCTGGCAGATGAGAGGTTTCCATCGCCGCCGCTTTGTATGGCACGTACAAAGTCTCGCATCAGATAATAGTCCCCGCCACCATGTCCATAATTGTTGGTTTGCGGCGGTGTTTCCAAGGTGATTTCCCGCGGGCCGCTCTCCCCGAAGCGGTGCAGGGAAACCGTGTTTGCGTTCATGTCCGCCGTGATCTGTCCCTTCGTACCGCAGACCTTCAGCTGACGGGCCATATCCGTGGTAAACGCTGTCATCGTGAAGCTGGCCACTGCTCCGTTATCAAATTCCAGGTTCACCACCTGGCGGTCTACAACATCGTTGTCGCAATGATAGACACAGCGGCCATAAGGCCCCTCGCGCAGAGCTTTTAACCGGCCCTCACGGCTCAAATCGGTGGTAAGCATCTCGGTGGGCCATCCTACATTGTCCGTAAGATAAATTTTTCCGGCATCATACGGACACACAACGCTGTGAGGGCACCCGTCAGTGCAACGCAGCGGCGCATCCTGCGGTGCGTGTGCCGCGTCAAAATGGTGCAGGCTGCCAAAGCTGGATACCCGGGTGCAGCGCTGTCCGCTGAGCCACAGCAGAATGTCCATATCATGGCAGCTTTTTTGCAGGATCATTGGGCTGGTTTGTTCACTGCAGCGCCAGTTGCCCCGCACAAAGCTGTGGGCATGGTGCCAGTAGCCCACATTCTCAACTTGCGACAAAGACGCAACTTCCCCCACCTGCCCATCATCGATCAATTGCTTGATGGTTCGGTAAAACGGCGTATAGCGCAGCACATGGCACACGCTCAGCACACGCTGTGCCTCCTCGGCTGCCGCCGCAATGGCCCGGCATTCTGTTTCGCTGTTGCTCATGGGCTTTTCCAGCAGCACATGATACCCCTGCTTCAGCGCGGCCAGCGTGGGTTCCGTATGCATATCATCCAGCGTACATATAAGCGCGGCATCTGCCATCTGCGGGCGCGCCATCAGATCTTCCCAGTTGCTGAACGCCCTGTCAGCGGGGATACCGTAAGCGCGGCACATCAAAGCGCGCCGGTCCGCCTTTGGTTCCGCCACGGCTATGATCCGAAGTTCTTCGGGATGCTCCTGCGCATAACGGGCATAAATCTGCCCGCGCGCGCCTGCGCCAATGAGGATCGCCGTCACCGGGTTCATGCTTTTCCTCCTTCTTCCAGTAGATGCAACAATTCTTCATAAACAGTCTCAAACACGGCCGGGTCATCGTTATAGTTCTGGTTGTCATGAAATACCCGCGCGACCAATGCGTCATGGGCAGCCTCATCCCTGCAGCGCAGCAGCGCCAGAAGCGCTGCATCCTCGGCGCCGCGCCTGGCGGCCTCCATCCGCATACCCGGCCACGGACCATCCGTTCCCGGATAGACAAGGAAAGAATCGCCACAGGGGAAATTCGTACCGATCCCTGTATGGTTGGGGCAGCTTGTACCGGCAAACGGGTCCATCCCGGCGGGGAATTGGTTGAAACCCCAATGCAGAAAACCACCCAGCCGATTGGCCGCACAGCCCCAAAACAGCAGCCGTCCTTTCAACAACGCAAAATCCAGAAAACGGTTGAGCCAATTGCCCTCCGGCCCACAGCATACATACGCCCACACCGACTCTCCCAGAGCTGTCAGCGCATCAAAATCTGCCTGCCGCGCCTCATAGCCCGGCGTGCCGGGCACCCAAATATCCACACCACCGCGAAATTCCGGCGAAGCGACGGCTTCGATGACACGCACATTGGGCAGGTATTTACGCAGAATGCCCGCTGCGAGATAATACTGACGCTTTCGGGCGAGAAGTGAGGCTTCGTTTTTGAAATGGATGTCTGGCTCGTCATGAATGTGGAACACCACTTTGTCCTGCCAGCCATATTTGCGCAGAAATTCCGCCAGCGCCTGTACAAAGCACACTGTGACCGCATAGCCTTCCGGCATATCAATAGGCAGTTCCGGCGCCATGGCGCACTTAAAGCTGTCGGTGTACATATCGGGCATCCCGTCCGGAAGGAATCCACGGCTCAGCAGAGCGCCCAGTTCCATCTGCTGCATCCCCTCATCGAAAAACAACCGGATCAGAGGGCGCAGATATTCAAAATCAAATGTATAGGGGGCACGGCTTGCAACACAGGCTTCGTCCAGTTCGATATAGAACATCGTTTGATGGATGCGCCGCATGGCGCGGGCGTAGCGGCGTACCATTTCATAAAAAGCCGGCGTGTCCTTCTGCAAGCCATGGCAGCGGCTGATCGCATCAAGGCTGAACCAGTTTGTCACGGGGAAAGTATCCTGTGGGATCTCTATGTCATATACCCGTATATCCAGCCGGCAGCAATAGCTTCCCAGCCGAAGCATCGCCGTATATGCACCGGCTGCAAGCCCGGAACGGGGACACAGGCACAGATACAATGCTGCGCGCCCATTTTGCGTTTCAATTACACCGTCCCGGGCCGGTTTGAGGCAGTCGTATACTGCAAAAGGCGCCAGCCGGGTCGTGTAAAGCGGCTTACAGGCCGGACGCCGTTCCAGAACCATCGCGCCGCCCTGTTCGCTGCCGTCCCCGGTGTTGTACTCCACGGGTACAGCTTTCATACAAAAGAATTCCGGCACAAACGCATCGCTCTCGAGGGATGCGTCCAACTGGCCGGCATCTGTTTCGAGCAAAAGCTGCACGCCCGGCCGGCCGTTGCGCGGCATTGCGAGCCGCAGACCCTGGGGAAGATGCCCCACCGGCATATCGGGATAGAAAAATTCTTCCCGCCCGCTGAGTGCCCCCCGGTGAATGCGCTGTTCCATGGTCTTCCTCCTAAAAAGCGCGGGCCGAGCCGTGAGAAGCCCGGCCCGCGCCGTGTATACGGTGTGTTTTGTTTTTTTATTCTGCCTTGATACCAAGCTCTGCGGCCTTCGCATTGACCTCAGCCAGCATATCCGAAAGGCCCTTGGTCTCATAATTGGCCAGCAGGTCATCGACCATCTTTTCCACAGGGTCGCTTCCCATCATGACCTGCAGCAGATCATCGTTCGTATTGTAAACAAACGCATCCTTCAACGGTGTCGAAAGGAAGAGCACGCTGTCATAGTAAGCGGGCAGCGTACCGTTTTGCACGGCGTCTTCATGACGTGCGGTGTTCAGCGCGCGATACTCTTCGGAAATCGTGGAGGGATACTCGCTGTCCCAGTATTCGGAATTCCACATGGCCAAATCGGCGATGTTGCTGTTCACATTTTTAAATGTATATTTCTCCATCAGGTCTACGCCGTCTTTCATAACGACTTCGCCATCTACGACATCGTAGTCCTCTCCCTCGATACCGCAATACACAAGGCGCTGGCCTTCTTCCGAATAGAGAAAATCAAACAACCGGCAGATCGCCGCCATCTTTTCATCATCCACCTGTGCAGAGATGTAGCTTTCAGACCAGGCTTCCGTATCAACGAAGTAATAGCTGTTTCCATCTTCCGAAGGATATAGTTTGGCAATGCGGTTATCCTCCAGGAAGCTGCCTTCACCGTACAAAGCATCATAATCCTTACCAATCTGGGATTCCAATCCGGCAGGGCCGGACCATGCGAATACCATGGCAGCACTTTGGCCCTGGAGATATTTTTCCTTGCTGGTCTCCAGCTTTGCCAGAGCAATATCCTTTTCAATCACGCCATCGGTATACATATCGCGGGCAAACTGCATGGCGCTCACCAATGCGTCGCGGTCTGCAAAATAGCTGGGCACGAACCGGCCTTCTTCATCGGCCACCCACTTTTTGTCGATGATCCCCGCATAGGGATACACAAAGCCGCCGATCAGCTCGGGCAATGCCTGCGTCATACCGGAAATATTCTTGCCTTCCGGGTCCGCCTCGATGATCGCCTTGATCATATCGCAGAATTCCTCATAAGTCTCGGGTTCTTTGGTAATGCCGGCTGCCTGTGCCAGATCCCAACGGTACACTACGTTCCGATCCAGCACACTGTAAGTAATATCGCCATAGGTGGTACGCGGAATCATGTACAGCTTGCCATCCCGGGCCGCGGCCTGCGCACGCTCCATCTGCATGTGCTCGGCCAGGTTTGGATAAGCCGACAAGTCCTCCGGCAGGGCACGGATCACGCCCTGCTCGATCCAGTTCCCATAGAATGACTGTGCCACAAAATCGCCCGCGAAGATATCCGGAAGCTGTCCGTTGGTCGCCCACAACTGAATCTTCTGACTCGAGTCATCCCAAGTGACATTTTGCGGTACCAGGCGCACGCCGGTTTCTTCTTCGATCCTTTTTAAAATGGGATCATTGGGGTCCGCCAGTCCATCGTCTGCGCCCCAAATCGCCACGCTTACTTCAACCAGGGCGCTCTCTTGCTGCGAGGAAGAAACGGCGCCAGTGCCGCTGGCGGGAGCGCTGCCGGATGCCGGAGCTCCGCATCCGGCAAACAGACCGGCCGCCATAAGTGTGCTCAGTGCCAATGCTGCGAATCGTTTTGCTTTTTTCATGTTCAACTCTCCTTTTTTCAATCTTCTATCACAAGGATCGATCCCTATTCCTTAACGGAACCGATCATGACGCCCTTGACAAAATATTTTTGCAGGAAGGGATACAGACACAAAATTGGCAGCATGGTGATGACGATTGCCGCCATCTGCACGGATTGGACAAATACCTTATCACCCGATAGCATGGACTGTGCCTGACTTCCCAACTGTGTATTGAAGCTGACGAGAATATCGCGCAGATAAATCTGCAGCGGCTTAATGTTCTTGTCATTGATGTACAGAAACGCTTCCCACCATCCGTTCCACCGCTCGACCGCATAAAACAGCGCAAAAGTAGCCATAAACGGCTTAGAGATGGGCACAAAAATCCGTGTGAGCACCACAAATTCATTTGCGCCGTCGATACGGGCGGCCTCTTCCAGGCTGGGCGGCAGGCTCGCAAAATAGTTTTTCATAATGATCAGATAATAGGTGCTGATCATTGTCGGCAGGATCATACTCCAAATCGTGTTATCCAACTGGAGGTCGCAAATAACCAGATAGGTTGGAATCAAGCCGCCGGAAAACAACATGGTGAATAAAATCGCACTGAGAAAAACTTTGCGGCCGATCAGGCGCTTGCGGCTTAAAACATACGCGGCAACCACAGAAAACACCATGTTCAGTGTGGTGCCTAAGACAGTCACCAGAAGCGTAGTCCCCAACGATTTGAAAAAGTATACATCCTTGATGATGGCCTTGTAGCCTGTGAGGTCAAACACATGGGGAAACAAGTATGGGGAATACTTTACACTTGTTACAGTATTGGAGAATGAGACGATGAGTACATTGTAAAAAGGATACAGTGTCAGCAGCGCCAAAACACCGAAAAAAAGGTACAGGCATACCTCAAAGGCGGTGATCTGCTGCTTTTTTTTCAGTTTCATTGCCCTTCCCCCCTTAAAACAGCCCATCTTCGCCAAGCTTTGTCGTCACCTTGTTCGCCGTCCAAATCATCACAACGCCGATGACAGACTTTAAAAGCCCAATGGCCGTGGTATAGCCAAAATTTGTTCCGGTCATGAAAGACTGGCGGTAGACATAGGTATCAATGATATCCGCAACGGGATAGACCGGCGCTGAGTACAGATTGAATATCTGGTCAAAGGAGGCGCCGCTCATAATTCCGCCCACCTGCAAAATCAGCATGATACAAACTGTGCTTCGAATGCCGGGCCATGTGATGTGCAGCATTTTTTGCAGCCGGTTCGCGCCATCGATGCTGGCCGCCTCATACAACTGGGGGTCGATCGCAGTAAGTGCCGCCATATAGATGATGGCGTCCCACCCAAACTCCTTCCAGATATTTGAGATCCAGATAAACGGGCGAAAGGCGGAAAGAGACATCAGCGGCGCTATTTGCTCGAATCCCATCTGTCCAAGCAATTGATTGATGATACCATTGGAAGCGAACATATTGATAAGGATTCCCGACAACACGACCCAAGAGATGAAATGCGGAAACGTAAACACTGTCTGGAAAAACTTTTTAACGCGAGGATGACGGATCTCATTGAGCAGGATCGCCACAATAATCGGGATTGGGAAGTGAAACAAAAGCTTTCCGAAACTGAAAATCAGCGTATTGGAAAAAGCGCGCCAGAATTCAGCGTCTTGGAACATCGTTTTAAAATGCAGCAGTCCCACCCAGGGACTGTGCCACAGGCCCATATCATAGCGGTAATTGCGAAACGCCAGCGTAATGCCTCCCATGGGCAGATAACAAAAAATAATATACCACAGGAGAACTGGCAGCAGCAGCGCATACAGCATCCAGTCATTTTTCAGCTGCTTGCAAACCATTCGCCGCCTGGAGGCGTTCATCCCTGTCCGTTCTTTCATAAAACACTCCCCCTTCATTCCCCTGGACTGTTCGTTTCTCTGTGTCTTTATTATACTGTCCCTGATTGGCCTTTCGGTATGGAGGCAGCGCATGAATTCTGTTCTTCAAAATGGAAAACGTTCAATAATTTATGTAAAAATCATAGTTTTCATCATAAATATGGAATTTTTTTAGAATTTTGCATCTGTGATTTCACTATACCGGGCTTTCTCCATATCAATCCCTCTCTATCAGTGATATACTAAGGGCAGGACAATCGGAAGGAGTGCTGCCCATGCCGTCATTCTTTAAAAAAAGAATTATGAAACAGTTTCGCTTGGTACTCTGCTGCCTGCTCATCATGGGAATCGTTTTGTCACTGCTGTGTTACACAGTAATCGAGCGGCTGATGACCAAAAATTCAACCGCGTATGCCCAGAGTACCGCACAAAAGTTTAACGTTGAGGTAAAATACTTATTTGACCGCGCAGATGCACTGTTCAGCAGCCTGCTGTTCAACGAAAACATTGAACAGATTATGCACACACCTTTTTCAGCAAAGACCCCTTCCTATCTCAATGCACTGCACACCCAATTTTCGTCATACCGCCTCATGAACGCAGAACTCGCGGAAATCGCCCTTGTAACTCCGGAGATGTCCTGGTCCAGCTATTTTGATGCGGCCACACTGCGCGCGTTCAGCGAGGGAATGCGTAACCTCCGCGGCACCACATGCTTCGGACTGCAGCAATCCCCTCTTACGGCACGTGCAGGCAGCAAGGAACAGCGGTTGGTTTTTGGCCACAATGTTTATGGTATGTTTGACGATGCTTTGTATGGTCAGTATTTAGGCAGTATCATTTTATCACTGGATCTCTCCAAGTCCTCGATCCAACTGCCCTTGTCTGAGCGGTCCGCAACCTGCTTTGTCCTGCTGGATCAGAATGGCACGGCGTTTCCGTTTAATTGCAGCGATGAGCAGTACCAACAGATCCAGGAACAGGGGCTTGCCGCCGGCCACGGGACTTGGCCTATGGGCGCTTGTCAAACTGAGGATTATTTAATTTATAATACGCCCTTAAATGATACCGGGCTTTTTATGGTCAGCGCCATGGACAGGCACGCGCTCAGCAAGGAAGGATTGCCCACGATTGCCATCCTCATTGTTATAACGACCGCCGCCTTGATCGTGGTCGTATTGTTGATGAGCTTGATGCTGCAAAGTGTGGTAAGGCCCTTAAGTCAATTGTCAGCATATATCGACCGCATCCGGCTCACACCCCCGGGGGCTGATGCGGAGCCTCTGGAGCTGCAGGGGTGTGAAGAGATCACCCGCCTCTGCAGCTCCTTTAACACGATGCTTCGCGAGCAGGCCCGCTTGACCCGTGAACTGCAACAGGCCACCGTCAATTTGTACGAAATGCAGCTGGGCCGCAAGCAGGCGGAGCTGGAATACCTGCGCAGCCAAATCAATCCGCATTTTCTTTACAATACGTTGGAGGCGATCCAGGGAATCGCACTGGAACATGGTGTTCCCAAAATTGCGGATGCTGCGGGTGCGTTGGGCAAATTATTCAGACACAACATCCAAGGCAGCGATATGATTCCATTGGGCAAAGAGTTGGAAATCACCCAAGCCTACCTCACCATCCAAAAGCTGCGGTTCGCCGATAAATTGAATGTGTTGATCAGCATTCGTGAAAACACTCGCGGCATTCCAGTGATGAAACTGCTTCTTCAGCCGCTGGTGGAAAACGCTGTTTATCACGGTTTAGAGCCGAAGACCGGCCCCGGCACGCTGTTTATCGGTGCGAGACTGGAAAAGGGAGATCTGCTCATCAGCATTTATGACGATGGCGTGGGGATGCCATCTGGCCGTCTGGCTGCATTGCAGGAAGAGTTGGAACGCCCCGCCGCAAGCGGCAAGGCGGAAACCGCGCATATCGGTCTGCTGAATGTCCAGCACCGCATCCGGCTGCGCTACGGCATGCCATATGGCTTGACGCTGCATAGCACGCCGGGTGGCGGCACCCGGGTAACTGTCCGTGTACCTGCGCAGATACAGGAAGAGGAGAATGAGTTATGCTGAACGTTTTGCTTGCGGATGACGAAACCCGCACGCTGCATCATTTGATGACAGGTGTGCCCTGGTTTCAACTGGGGATGGAAGTCTGCTGCACTGCCTCCAACGGCAGCGAAGCTCTTGCCTTTATTGAATCACATCCCATAGATATTTTGATTACAGATATCCGCATGCCCGGCATGGACGGGCTGGAGTTGTGTCAGCGTGTGCGTGAACGGTACCACGATATGTCGATCATCTTGTTGACAGGCTATGCGGACTTTGAATACGCACGACGCGGCATTGAGCTTCAAGTGACGGACTACTGCTTAAAACCAATTGATACAGAGCAGCTGACCGCCACATTGCGCCGTGCTGTACGCCAGGGGTACGGGCGCTCCTCCTCACGTTCAGACGCGCTGCTGGATCTTATCGAGGAAGGCAACTCTCAAGAAATTACGCGGACATTTTCTGATTTGGGGATCAAAGGCGACAGTGTTTACATCGCCGGCTCCATTGGCGTTCACAATATTGAACAGGCGATAGGCGCTCAGTTTTCCTGTAAAGTGGGCAGACACAAATACCTGTACTTTTCCGGACATCCGTTTCATACGCAGGAAGCCTCGCACATCATCGCTTTTTCCAAAAAGCGCAGCGGTATCGGTCTTTTTCCCACCTCAGTGCCCTACGGACAGACTGCACGCGCTATCAGCGACGTGCTCGTGATGACATATCAATATTTTATCAACGGCACATCAACGTTGTGTGAACGCCTGGTAGATGGGCCGCTGACTCAAGAACTTTTTCGTCAACTCCCCAAAAAGGGAAAAGAACCAGGCCAGCTCAAAGCCTGGCTGCACGACCTCTCGCAAGCCAACTGCTCGTTGCTTTTCAATATCCGCACCGCATTTCGATTTGTGAACCAGGTTCTTCTTTCTCCTGCCATGCAAAACAGCGGAGAAGGCTGTTTTGACAGCTTTGAGCAGATGGCTGCCGACTATTCTTGCCTGTCGAATCTGCTGGAAGAGCTCAGCGCCGCTGTGTACACACAGGAGCCGCGTCCGGCTCCCCCATTTGAAGGTCCTGACAGCTTCTTGTCCATTATGAGTTATCTCAATGCACACTACGACCAAACCGTCTCGCTGAAACGTGTCTCGGAGGAACTGCACCTCAATGCATCCTACATCAGTCAGCTGATAAAAAATGAAACCGGTTTAAACTATACTCAATATATCACTGAATTGCGCATCGAAAAAGCCAAGGAGCTATTGACAAACACAAAGCTTTCCCTGGCCGAAATCAGCGAAGCGGTGGGCTTCAATGACTATTTTTATTTCATCAAGAAGTTCAAACGGGAGGTAGGCGTGACGCCCGGCAAATTTTTGCAGCATGAAAAGGGAACGGGCGATATGCCCGACCGGGAAAGGGAGTGATGAGCATGACCGCAAAGGAATTAGCCGCCCGGCTCTCTCTGCCGGAATCGCTGCAACAGCAGGTTTTTTCCATACCGATTCTCCCTGCGCAGGAACAGGAATGGAATGAGCTGTTTCTTCGCGATCAAGAAGCCTTTGAATTGCGTCTGCACCGTCATCCTACACCGGAACTCCTGGCTCTGGCACTTTATCTGCGCTGGGCCGTTGCGACCTATCGCCGCTATCTCACCCTTGGGATTCCAGAAGCTGTCTTTTGGGATACATTTCAAGATTTTGCGCTCTGGAGCGAAGAGTGCATGCGTGTCACTGGCCAACCAGGATTGATTGAATGGGGCTGGAACGCTCTGCTGCTGCATATGGAGCTCTTCCGGCTGGGGCGTTTGGAATATCAACCGCGCACACTTCAACAGGATATCGTGTTCGGAGAAGTCTCCCTGGCTGCAGGCACACCAATATTGGAAGTACATATTCCCGCGGGCGCGCCGTTTTGCCAGCGTGAATTGTCAGCTTCTCTATGCTCAGCCGGGCCTTTTTTTGAGCGGTACTTTCAGCGCAGCTTTTTCTGGTTCCACTGTCATTCCTGGCTGTTATCACCCGCTCTACGAGATTTGCTTTCCCCTGCATCGGGAATCCTTCAATTCCAGCGTTTTTTTACCATTTACAGTGAAGATTTTTCATTCCCGCAGGCAGAGCAACGCGTTTTCGGGAGTGTACAGGCAGACCCACAGCGATATACCGAGCACACCAGCCTGCAGCGGGCCTTAAAAAAATATCTCCTCGCCGGCAACCATGTGGGAATGGGGATGGGCGTCGCTCAACGGGTATCCATTGAAGCCGTCGGAGAAGCGGCGGGAGCTGGTCCATTACACGGTTTCATCCCCTAGCTATGTTTTTTTATTATACACGAGCCTTCCCAGGAAGACAAAAGAGGGCAGGTAGAATAAGATTCGCAAAAATAAAAAGAGACATGGTTTGCAGATCTCCGGTAGAATGAAGTTGCGACACACCATTCGAAAGGAGATAGCAAACCATGCCTGAAAAGATTGTACAGCTTAACGAGGAAGTTATTAAGGGGCAGCGCAAGGAACTTGTGTGAGGCAGCGTAGAGGAGCCACTCAATGAGCTGCCGGAGGCCGAGTCGGAGAAGCCCCGGTACGAGGAAATGAGCAGCGCCCGGGCTACCGCAGCGGCCACTACAGCCGCAACCTCACCACTACTTCCGGAGATGTCACACTCAAAGTACCCAAGCTCAAGGGAATTTCCTTTGAGACTGCCACCATTGAGCGATATCGCCGCCGTGAAAGCAGCGTTGAGGAAGCACTCATTGAGATGTACCTGGCCGGCGTCTCCGTGCGCCGGGTGGAGGATATCACCGTGGCCCTGTGGGGCAGCGCGGAAGAGGGCGTTGAGAAAAAGCTGACCCACTGCGATCTTCCCAGTGAACACTGGACTCGCATCCGCACCAACAATGGATTGAAAGATTGAATCGGGGGAGCCGCCGTACCCGTATGGCAGGTAGTTTCCCGGACGATAATTCTGCTCTGATGCTGGTCTGTGCCCGGCTGCGCCATGTGACCGGTACCCAGCGGGGCAACAAGAAGTATATGAACATGAAGCATCTGGAGGCTGCCATTGAGGACGCCTCCATTGCTGGCTGACTTTATTCATGCCAGAACTGAAAACCAAAGTGCGAAGAATTCTTGACACGACCTGCGCTTTCCCTCCTTTGCTCTTTGCATATTGCAAAAGTTAAACTTGCAAGTTTTTTGCATGTTTAACTTTTTTACATTTTATCTTACTGATTTTACTTATTACCGCCAATGTGCCATTGACTTGTGCGAAAAATCAACAACAAATGTTACCGCGGCTGCTTGCCGATGTAGGCGAGGATGCCGCCGTCCACATACAGCACATGGCCGTTGACGAAGTTGGAAGCGTCGCTGGCAAGGAACACCGCCGGACCCACAAGGTCCTCCGTGGTGCCCCACCGCGCCGCCGGCGTCTTTGCGATGATGAACTGGTCGAACGGGTGGCGGCTTCCGTCCGCCTGGCGCTCCCGCAGCGGCGCCGTCTGCGGCGTCTCGATGTATCCCGGCCCGATGCCGTTGCACTGGATGTTGTATTCGCCGTACTCGCTGGCAATGTTCTTCGTCAGCATCTTCAGGCCGCCCTTTGCAGCCGCATACGCGCTCACCGTCTCGCGCCCCAGCTCGCTCATCATGCTGCAGATGTTGATGATCTTTCCGTGCCCCTTTTCGATCATCCCCGGGATCACCGCCTTGCTCACGATGAACGGCGCGTTCAGGTCCACGTCCACCACCTGCCGGAACTGCGCCGCCGTCATCTCGCACATCGGGATGCGCTTGATGATGCCCGCGTTGTTCACCAGAATGTCGATGACGCCCACTTCCTGGGCGATCTGCTTCACCATCGCCTGCACCGCGTCCTCGTCCGTTACGTCGCACACATAGCCGTGGGCTTCCACGCCCGCTTCCTTGTATGCCGCAAGGCCCTTGTCCACCAGCTCCTGCCGGATGTCATTGAATACGATGGTCGCGCCCGCCTTCGCCATGCCTTCCGCGATGGCAAAACCGATGCCGTAGCTCGCGCCTGTTACCAGCGCTACCTTGCCTTCCAGAGAAAAATCCTTCATTTCCATTTTTTTGCCCTCCTGCCCGCGCGCGCTTTCCGCCCGCGGCTGTTTTCTGTGCTTTTACCGAAGCTCTGTGGTCGGGATCACGTCCATGTCGTCGAACGCCTGGTTTTCGCCGCCCATCGCCCAGATGAACGTGTAGTTGCTCGTGCCCGCGCCCGCGTGGATGCTCCAGCTCGGGCTGATCACCGCCTGCTCGTTCTGCATCACGATGTGCCGCGTCTCCCTGCCCTCGCCCATCATGTGGAACACCACGTTCTCCTCCGGCACTTCAAAATACATATACACTTCCATCCGACGCTCGTGGGTGTGCGCCGGCATCGTGTTCCATACGCTGCCCGGCTCCAGCACCGTCATGCCCATGGATAGCTGGCACGTCGGCAGCACGTCCGGGTGGATGAACTGGTTGATCACTCGCTTGTTGCTCGTTTCCATCGCGCCCAGCGGCTTTTTCGCCGCGTCCTCGATTTTGATGAGCTTCGTCTCATACGCCCGGTGTGCCGGGGCCGACACCATGTAGAACTTCGCGGGCTTCGCCGCGTCTTCGCTGGCGAACAGCACTTCCTTCGTCCCCTGCGTGATGTACAGGCAGTCCTTGTAGCCCAGCTCGTACTTTACGCCGTCCGCCGTGATGCTGCCCGCGCCGCCGATGTTGAAGATGCCGATCTCCCGGCGCTCCAGAAAATACTGCGTGCCGAAGTTGTGCCAGATGTCGATGCCCTTGTCGATGGGCACCGTCTCTGTAGTGGGCATGCACCCCAGCGTCACCATCCGGTCCACATGGCTGTACACCGCCACCACTTCGTTTGCCGCATACAGGTTCTCGATCAGAAACTCTTTGCGCGTCTCCTCTGTTGTATAGCGCTTGAAGTCCCGCTGGTTGCTTGAATATCGGATTTCCATTGTTTTTGCTCCTTT